>Ga0208433_1000118_pt1 | contig 48277 bp, 54 predicted proteins | sample 3_EtaG_FD_184075 | JGI IMG/M metagenome (GOLD analysis project Ga0208433, IMG submission 184075) | Marine viral communities from the Subarctic Pacific Ocean - 3_ETSP_OMZ_AT15126 metaG (SPAdes) (version 2) | ecosystem: Environmental > Aquatic > Marine > Oceanic | place: Pacific Ocean | collected...
AGAGCAGATCACGATGAGACGGAATCGCCTTGCGATCCCGTCTCATCGTGAAAATCTGCTCGTCGCTTATAGTCTGGACCGTTTTCCGAACCGGCAGGTGTTTCCACCTTCCTGGAAAACGGTCTAGGCGTTTCGCCGGCGCGGTTCAGCCATTCGCGATGTAGAGGCGCAGCGCTTCCGTTTCCATCACTGTCTCGGCGATGCGATGCTTCACCACGTCGCCGATCGAGACAATGCCCACGAGTTCGCCGTTCTCGATCACCGGCAGGTGGCGGAAGCGGCCCATCGTCATCGAGTCCATCAGCTCGTCGACGGAGTCGTTGAGGCTGCAGGTGACCACGCGCGAGGTCATCACGTCGCGCACGGGCGCATTGAGCGCGTTGCCGCCGCCGTTCGCGACCGCTTTCACGATGTCGCGTTCGGACACGATGCCCATCACTTTCTTGTCCTGCATCACCACCGCGGCGCCGATCCGGCGCTCCGTCAGCAGCACCGCGACATCGCGAAGCGTCGTGTCCGGGCTCACGCTCGTGACATCCGTACCCTTGGCCTTGAGAATGGTGGCGACGTTCATGACGTTCCTCCGCATGTTGGACCCGGCAGGCCCCACCGCTGCGGTCCCTCCCCCGCACCGGCTTTCCCTGAAGAATGATGCGGCATTCCGCCGCGCCCGACAAGAAGATACATGCAAATCGCAGGAATCTGCCGTTTCCCGGGCAGCCCTCGATGGCGGTTTTGACTTCCCCGTCCGCCGCCCGATAATCGGGCGCTGCCCTTGTTGAGTCCTGCGATCCGACGGTCACCTTCCAGCCCCCGTAGAAGAGAAGAAGCGGCTCACCCATGTGGCAACGCGCCTATCTCCACCGCCTGAGAAGCGACATCGATCTCTGGATCGAGCGCGGCTGGGTCACGCCCGCAAGCGCGGAAGCGATCCTGAAATCGGCGCAGCAGCGTCCCTCCGCGCGGCGCATGCCGGCCATCCTCGCAATGCTCGGTGCAGTGCTGATCGGTTTTGCGGTCATGAGCTTCGTCGCCGCCAACTGGGCGGAGATTTCGAAGCTCGCCAAACTCGTCATGATCTTCGGCGCCATGTGGGCGGCATGGATCGCGGCCATTCCGCTTGAGCGGCGCGGCCATCCGGCTTTCGCGCAGGCCGCCGTCCTGATCGGCCTCGGCCTCTTCGGCGGCGGCATCATGCTCATCGCGCAGATCTATCACATCGTCACCGACGATCCGGGCGGCGTCCTTGCCTGGTGCATCGCCTCGCTTGCGGCGGCATGGCTTCTTCCCTCGCGTCCAGCCCTCGCGCTTGGCATCCTCCTCGCCATTGTCTGGACCGGCTTCACCTTGAGCCTTCAGGAAACCACGCCGCATTGGGCTTTCTGGTTACCATGGGCCGCCGCCCTCGCGCTTTCGCTCCGCCTGTCATGGCTGCCCGGCTTCCACCTGGCGCTCATCGCGGGTTTCATCTGGCAGGCGATCTGGGGGCCGTCCATCGCGGAGAGTTTTCGCATCGACCCTGCCTGGCTCGCACTCTTCTATCTTCTCGAAGCCCTCGCCATCTGGCTTGCGGCGCTCTTCGTCTCGGGCCGCGCACCGCGCTTCGCCTCCGCCGCCGGAGCCTATGGCATCCTCATCGCCTTCGCCCTCTTTTGGGTCTGGCAGTTGAGCCCGGACCGTGCGCTCGGCGAAAATGCCCTCATCTATTCGCCCCTGCTCCTCGCCATGCTGGGTATCGTCGCGGTGCTTGCGGTTCTCGATGTCGCGCGCGGCCTGCTGGAGCTGCGCCACGCGGCCGGCATCGCCATCCTCGCGCTCGCCTCGCTCGCCTACCTCGCGCTCGACAGTACCGCGCCCTCGCTCGTGCCCTGGGTCTACGCCGCGCTCTTCCTCGCGCTCGCCGCCTGGCTCGTGTCCTACGGCACGGCGCATGAGTCCCGCTTCGCCGTCAATTTCGGCTTTGTCGCCTTCGGCGCCGAGGTTCTCTATCTCTACTTCGAGACCATGGGCTCCTTGCTCGACACCGCCATCTTCTTCGCGCTCGGCGGCGTGCTGCTCATCGTCGGCTCCCTCGTCATGGAGCGCATGCGCCGCCGTCTTGTCCAGCAGGTCGAAGGAGACGCCGCATGAACCGCTTCGCCCTCGCCGTCCTCGCTCTCCTCATCGGCCAGTCGCTCTTTCTCGGCGCCATGGTCTGGGACCGCGTCTCGCTCCTCCGCTCCGAAAATGTCGTGACGCTCAAAACCGCACCCGTCGATCCGCGCGACATCTTCCGCGGCGACTACGTGATCCTCAATTACGACATCTCACGCATCCGCCTCGCCGATGCCGGTGGCGATGACGAATTCGGATATGACGACGGCATCTTCGTCGAACTCGCTCCGGTCGGCGAAACATGGGATGCGGTTGCGATCTGGCGCGAGCCGCGCGAACCGCAGGAAGGCCACCTCATCATCCGCGGCCAGGTCAACAGCATCGTCGGCGAAACGCGCCCCACCGGCATTCCCGACGAAGACTCCACCCCCTGCCCTAACTGCGGCACGGTCGGTGTCGACTACGGCATCGAAAGCTATTTCGTGCCCGAAGGCGAAGGCCGCGAACTCGAAAACATCCGCAACGATGGCAAGCTCACCGTCGACGTCGCCCTCGGGAAGGACGGCACCCCCGCCATCAAGCAACTCCGCATCGACGGCGACCCCGTCTACGAAGAACCGCTCTTCTGAGTCCCTCCCACAAGCGTCATTGCGAGGAGCGCGACAGCGCGACGCGGCAATCCAGGGGCAGTGAACTCCGGGCCGTCCATCGGGATACCTCGATCCGCACACGCAAATGCACAATGACTCGCAAGCGCTCTCTCAAACGCACATCGGAACGTGCGCTTGAACGCCCTCGCCGCGCGGCTGACCGGTGAAATCGTACATGCACGTGCACATGGGCATGCACAATTCCCGTGGCATGACGTTTCGATGACAGTCGCGTGACGGCCCGCGCGACTTGTCCCCTCTCCGCCCTCGCTACGTATTCTGATGTCGGGAAAGGGAATCGGGGACTCGCCCATCCGATGGAAGCCGGACAAATCCCGAAACTGTCACATGACGTTTCGATGACAGTCGCATGACAGTCGCCCTTCTTTATCCCCGCACCGGGGGATTAAGATGCGCTCCACGTCGATCGTCGCCGGAAAGATCGGAAAGATCACGTGATCGTCGGTCACGATGAAGTCGTGCACCATGCTCGCATAGGGCGTCGGGAACATGTCGGTCCGCATGAGCTTCCCGTCGCGGTCCACCACCTGGTAGGACATCACCGCGCTTCCCGGACCCGCCGCCATGTAGCCGAAGAAGTGCATCTCGCCCGTGCGCGGATCGAATTTCGGATGCGCCGTCATCGGCCCTTCATACTTGCCCTCGAAGGTCCATGAGCCGCGCGTGTCGAGCGTGTCGCCATCCATCGCGACGGGCGAATTGCCTTCATCGAGCGCAAGCAGCTTGCCCGCATGCCAGACGATGTTCGTGTTCGCGACGTTGCGCTTGATGGTCTCGGCGCCCGCGACACCCGCTTCGCCGAAGCCCGTCGGCACGAGCCGCTCGCCCGCCTTGCGCTGCGCCTCGTACTGCTCCGTGCGCACCCAGCGGTTGCGGTAGCTCGCCTTGCCGCCTTCCACATGGATCGCATGCACCATGCCCTCGCCGAGGAACCAGTGATGCTTGTCGCCGAACGGCGGAAACATCGGGTTCGGTCCGTTGCGGTAAAGCGTGCCCGCGAGGTCGCGCGGCAGTTCGCCTTCCGTGACCACAAGCTCCGGCGCATCGCACTCGGCCATCACCGGCGCAAAATTCGCCTGCAGAAACGGGGTGTTCGGAAAGGGCTTCGACATCTCGGGTCCTCCCTGGACGGCTTCGCCGCACCATGTTCATAACAGTGTTATATTTGCTATAATGAAAGTAGCTGGACTTGTCGTCAAGCCTGTTCGATAGAGGGCGCATGAGTATGGGTACGGAAATGAGCGCCGCCGAAGCGCGGCGCAGCGCCCAGCGCGAGGCGCTTCTGGACGCGGCGAGCGAAATGCTCGTCCATGGCGGACCGGACGCCATTTCCCTGCGCAAGCTCGCCGCCCGCGTGGGCGCCTCCACCATGGCCGTCTACACCGCTTTCGGCGGCAAGGAGGGCCTGATAACCGCCCTTTTCGAGGAAGCCTACAATCGTCTCGCCGCCGCCGAGGAGGCAGTGCCGAAAGACCGGCAGCCGCTGCGCCGCCTGCACGATCTCGCGCTTGCCTATCGCAGCTTCGCGTTGAAGAACCCGTCCTACTACGCGCTGATGATCAGCTCGACGCTGCCCGTGCCGGATGCGCTTCGCCATGGCGACACGGCGGACGGCAACCCGGCCGCGCGCAACGTCACGGGGCACCGCTCCTACCGGATCATGTTCGACGCGGTGACGGCCTGTATCGAGGAAGGAAGCCTTCCTGCCAATGTCGGGGCGGACGTACTCGCCGATGCCCTGTGGGCAGCCGTCCATGGCCTGTGCAGCCTGGAACTTGCGGGCTTTCATGCAAGCGCGGAAGCCGCGGAGAAGCGCTTCAACGTAACGACGGGAGCGATCCTCCGCGGCCTGCTGACGCCCGAAGGGCGAAAAAAGCTCGACCGCCTCAATCGGGATGAGTGACGGACGGAAAACGTCCGAGCGGGAACGGCTTTTCCTCGCGCGCGAAGATCACGAAGGCAAGGCACTCCCACACATACTGGATGAGGTTGCGGCTGAAGGCGCGCAACTCCTCGTTCTTGTTGCCGGTGATGAGGACGACGACGAATTGCAGCGCACCCAGAAAGATCGCGACCGAGAAGGCGATATTGCCGAGAAACCAGAACGCGATCATGTAGAGAAAGCGAAACCACAACTCCTTGCGCTGCGACGGAGCCTCGCCGTCATAAGCCGTATGCGCAGCACCTTCGGGCTGTCCGTCCGAATGCGCGGATGTGTCGCTCATGGGATCTCCTCCTGAAAAAGGCCGTGGGGGACAAAGGGCCTTTTTTCAATGTGGTTCGCCTGCCAGCGGATTCAATGACCCCCGTCTTCCCTTCCCTGGTCTCCCAGCCATTCGCCATAGCCGACATTGCCCGGCCCTCCGGAAGGCGACAGGCGCAGCGGGTCGAAGAAGCCGAACAACAGCAGCCCGAACAGGAAGCCGCCGAGATGCGCTTCCCAGGCGACCTGCGCCGTCACGCCGAAAATGCCGCTGAGCGGCGTCGCCCCGAACAGCACATTGAGCCCGATCCACACACCGGCGAAGATCAGCGTTCGCCGGTCCTTGAGCGCCACGAGAATACCCGCGCGCCGCGCCGCGCCGCCGCCCGGATAGCCATTGGTACGCCCGCCGAGCGCCCCGAGCGGGCCGCCTGCAAGAAAGACGAAGCGCGCCGCGCCGCCCATCAATCCGGAAATCGCCGCCGAGGCGCCGACAACCGGAATGTCCGAGCCCGAATAGAGAACGACATGCAGAGCCGCCCCCGCGATGCCGCATAGGAAATAGAAGAGGAAAAAGCGCGCCGTGCCGAGCCGCCGCGCCACCGGCGATCCGAAGGCGAGCAGCCACACGCTGTTGACGATGAGATGCTCCCATCCGCCATGCAGGAATGTGTAGGTGATCGGCGTCCAGAACTGCGCGCCCACACCGCCCGGGAAATCGGGCTGAAGCACGGCAATCCCCGGGAGGTAGCGCGCCGGGATCAGCGAAAAGAAAAGGATGATCTGCTCCTGCATCTCCCATGACAGCGAGACGGCGAGAAGATGCACACCGATAATGAGCGCAAGCAGCGCGAGCACGGGGCCCGGCACGTTAAAGGCCGGTGGTTCCCGCCGCGGCGGCAGGCCGGTCGAATAGGGATCAGCCATGAAGAAGCGCCGCCTCCACCAGCGGAAGCCGGTCGTTGCCAAAATACATGTCGGTCTCGTTCACATACATGGTGGGCGAGCCGAAGCCGCCGCGCGCGATGAGTTCTTCCGTATTGGCCCGCAGCCGGCCCTTCACATCGTCGCTCTTGATCCGCTCGCCGACCTCGTTCCAGTCGAGCCCGGCAGCCACGCAGATTTCCTCCAGCACCTCCGGCTGGCTGATATCCTTGAGATCGCCCCAGTAGCTGCGGAACGTGGCCCAGGCGAATGCCGGGAGTTTGCCCTCGTCCTGCGCCACGATCGCCGCCCGCATCGCATCGACCGAGCGCACCGGAAACACCGGCGGCCGGCCGATCTCGATGCCGCAATAGCGCGCCCAGTCCTGCAAATCCTTGACGTAGTACCGGCCTTTGACGGGATGCGGGTTCGCCCTCGCCTCGTAGACGCTTTCGTTAACGTCGTTGAACACGCCGCCGACAAGGATCGGTTTCCACACCATCTCCGCTTTCGTTCGCTCGACCAGAGCCTCGATCCGGCTGAAGGCGAGATAGGTCCACGGGCTGGAGCAATCGAAGAAGAATTCGAGCTTTGCCAATTTGTCCGTCCGTTTTCGGGAATGCCAATTGCAATTGGCGCGGAGTGTCGCGCGCCCGGAGACATGCCGCAACCTGCTTTCCCGCCTGTCGCAGCGCGGCACAGCCTTAACGGGAAGTTGACGTGCCGAAACGGGAAAGCCCGTGCCAGAGCCGCCGCAGACGATCCCGCGCAATCGGAAAGCTTAACGGGTGGAGCGGGAAAATATCCTGAAAACGGCAGATTTCTGCGGTTATTAACGAAAGGTAACTGCTGGCACACCGGTTGCAAACCTACGGGCAACAGAGCGGTCGGCGGCGCGCTGGCAAGATCGAAAAACAATGATCGCCAGCGCCAACCTTCGACCGGTGACCACCAGGAGGCCAAAGTGTTTTCAACTGTTGTGACGAACGCGGCGAGGAAAGGACTACCCAGGCGAACGCTGGGAGCTCTCGCCATGGCTTTCGCACTTACGGGCTGTGTCAGCGCCAATGCGGGCTCCGATGGCCGCTACGCTGCGCCGATCGGAAACGCCCCCGTCATCAACAACGAAACGCCCTATTCCAACGCGTTGCGCTGCCTCGCGAACCACGTGCCCGCCAGCACGACGGCGACGCGTATCGCGGTCGGCAACATCCGCGACTACACCGGCAAGTCGGAAGCTGACGGAACCGGCATGAAGATCACGCAGGGCGCCTCGCTGATGGCGATGTCCGCTCTCGGAAAGGCCGGCGTGCCGCTCGTCGAGCGTTACGACACCTCGATCACCGAACTCGAACTCAAATATACCAACAACAAGCTGATCGGCGACGGCGGCGAGCAGGACGACTACCGCAAGATCTATGCGGGCGAGATCCGTGGCTCCGACTACTATCTCGTCGGCGGCATCACCGAACTCAACTTCAACATCCAGTCCGGTGGCCTCAATGCGGGCTTTGCCGAGGGCGGCGACATGGGTGCGGCGGCGAACGCCTCGGCCTCCACCTATGTCATGAACATCGGCCTCGACCTGCGCCTCGTGAACAGCCGTACGCTCGAAGTCGTCGACTATGTTTCCTATCAGAAGCAGATCGTCGGCCGCGAGATCAAGGCAGGCGTGTTCGACTTCTTCGGCGGTAATCTCTTCTCGCTTGGCGTCGGCACCAGCGCGCAGGAGCCGCTCCAGCTCGCGGTCCGCGCCGTTGTCGAACGGGCCGTTCTGAAGCTGCTGGTGCCGCTCTATGGCGTGAACCCGGCCGACTGCGCCCGCTTCCCCGGCAACAAGGACCCGATGGGCCAGATCGACTACCGCCAGGCCAATCCCGGCGCGAAGGCGAAGCCGATGAACAGCCAGCGTGTCGCGCAGGCTCCCTCCTCCGCACGCGAAGAGCGCAGCCCCGCCGGCAACGATCCCTACGCCTACTATTCGGAGCCGGTCTTCGATGCCGGCAGCCTCCGCGGCGGCACTTACTGATCCAGACTTCCCACCGAATTATCGGCGATGTCGGAGACCGAAATGAAAAACGACATCGCCGGTTCCCACCCTCAATGCGTCTTGCTGGTCGGCCTCCGGCACGCGCTTGAGAGCACAAGCGGGGCTTGCCCGCCGATCCCGGGACAGGATTTCTGAGTTTCCTTTTCCGTTCCGGAAGACCACTTGGGAGGGCCTCGCGCCCTCCCTCTTTTTTTTGCGGTTTATCCTTCCGCGAGCTTGAGCATCACGACGCCCGTCACGATGAGAGCGATTGCGGAAAGGCGGAGGGGAGACGCGCTCTCGCCGAGCACGACGATGCCGAGAACGGCCGCGCCGACGACGCCGATGCCAGTCCACACGGCATAGGCGGTTCCCAGCGGCAGCGTCCGCATCGCCTGGACGAGGAACCAGACGGCAGCGAGAAGCGCCGCGACGTTGAACGCCACCATGAGCGGCTTCGTGAAGCCGTCGCTTGCCTTGAGCGTAAAGGCCCAGACGATTTCAGCCGCGCTTGCAAAGAGAAGATGGAGCCAGGCCATGTACCTCTCCTGACGAAGAAGCGAGGCCGTCCCCGCGATTGACATGAAGGCTGAAACCTTCGGCAGGGCCGTCCCTGCCGGATCAGTTATAGCAAAGCGGAGGGGAACCGGAAGCCCCGGATCGGGCCTTGTCCGGCGGTTGAGCGCTGCCCCGGGTCAAAAGGGTTGCACCTCGTGTGAGTCCCCTTATATTGACACTGACTGTGTCAATATAAGGCTGGGAGCAACTCATGACTTTTGGAATTCGCAGACTCGCGCTTATGTGCGTAGTCGCTCTCTTTTCCGGGGCGGCCGCCCTCTTCGCACATCCTGCCATCGCGGACAGCGGCTCGGCGGCAGGCAAATGGATGATCCACCACCCGCTGAGCGGCGAGCCGCTCATGATCGTCGAGATCGAGGAAAAGGACGGCGCGCTGGAGGGCCATATCGTAAAGCTCGCCGAGGGGCCGGAAGACGCGATCTGCTGGAGCTGCACGGGCGAGAACAGGAACAAGCCGCTGGCGGGCATCAAATTCCTGTCAGGCTTCCGCCCCGACGCGATGGGCTGGAGCGGCGGTTTCCTGCTGCGGCCGGCGACGGGCACGGTCTCGCCCGCCCGTCTCGAACTCGTGGACGGCGGCAGGGCGCTGCTGATGACCACGGGCCGTGGGCCCCTCCGGGTGGACCAGAAGTGGGAGCGGATCGACTGATCCCGTCACAAAACCTTGCCGAACCCGCGTGTGAGCCTGCTTGGCCTCGCATGCGGGTTGATCTATATTGGCAGTGATACTGCCAATATAGATCAACCAGGCCAAAAAGTTGGGGGAGAGAAACATGACGATCCGGCTTCACATTGCCTCCCTGGCGCTTCTCGCCGCAGCGGCTTTCGCCCTGCCCGCCTCCGCCGATACTGGCGCGCCGCTCGGCAAGTGGCGCACCTTTGACCCGGACACGGGCACGCCCAAAACGGTAGTCGAAATCACCGAAACGGACGGCGCGCTCACGGGCACCATCGTCGAATTGCTCGATGACGGCGAAACCACCTGCTCGCAATGCGATGGCGACAGGAAGAACCAGCCGCTTGTCGGCATGGTCATCCTGTGGGACGTGAAGCCAAAGGGCGGCGAATGGTCCGGCGGCACGATCCTGCGCCCGGCCAACGGCAAAACGGCGAACGCCAGCCTCGAACTCACCGATGGCGGCTCGAAGCTCGAGGTCACCGGCTCGAAAGGCATCATGAGCCGCAGCCAGACCTGGGAACGCGTCGAGTAGGACGCACGCAAAGCACAGGCTTCCTCAGGGCGGTTCTTTCCTCCGCCGCCCGCACCCCGGCTCCCGTTTGCCCCGCCCTTCACGAAATCGGGGAGAGCTTTCGCTCTCCCCGTCTCTCAAGCAACAGCAGTGCGCGGATGAAGCAGGCTGACGCCCCGCCGTCGCTTTCCTTAATAGCCGACGCCGCCGGAGAAGAAGGCCCCGCCTGTCGCCGCGATTTCCTCGCCCTTCTCGCTCTTGCGGATGAACACTTCCGCATAGGCCATGCGTGTCGCCGCCGGAACCTGGCTGTAGCCGTAGTCCCGCTGCTGCGGCACGCAGGCGAGCATGCCATTAGAGCCGTGGCGGAGCGCCTCGCCGGGGCGGCACTCGATCACATAGCCGCCAAGATAATCCGGCTTTGCATTGTCGCCTTTACCTGCCATACGGCCGATCGTGGCGACGAGCATGTCGCCGGCAACGCAATGGAAGAGCTCGACATCGTCTTCCGGGCCGATTTCCGTCACCGTGCTGCTGACGCGCGCCGCCTCTTCCAGGCCCTTTGCGCTGACGCAGATCGCCTTCACGGGCTTCACGACGCTTGCCGTGCGCACGATCACATTGAGCGCGCCCACCGGCGCCGCCTGGGGTGCGGAGACATAATAGCTCGAACCGCCACCGCCATAGCCGCCACCGCTGCCATTGCCGATCGCGACCGAACTCGTACGGTCGAGCGCGGACGAGGCGCTGTCCGCCGCCGCGTTCGCATTGGCGATGGCGGTCGCGGTTGCATTCGCATTCGCCGAGGCATTGGCGTTCACATTCACCTCGACATTGATGTTGTTCTCGTTGTGGTTGTTGTTCGTGTTGGTGTTCGTGTTGTTATTGATGTTGGTGTTCTTGTTGTAGTTGTTGTTCTCGTTGAAATTGAAGTTCTTGTTGTAGTTGTAGTTGAAGTTGACGTTCTTGTTGCCGCCCTTGCCGCCGCCATGGCCTTTGCCGCCACCGCCATCATCGCAGCCACAATCATTGCTCGGAGGCGGAGGCGGATTACAGCCGCCGCCGCATGCCGAGGCGGGATCGGCTCCACCGATTGCATAGAAGAACACCGTGGCTCCGAAGGCAGCCGCCACGAGAGCCAGCCTGCCGCTGGCCGTCTTTTTGAAATTCATCTGCTTCATCCTGACACTCCCGGTCCAAATGGACACGTTGGCCTGCGTCTTTTCCGGACCTTGTCCGGCTCCTGTCCGCCACGATGCAGAAGGCGTGCCGCAGCGGCCGAAACGGAGCACGGGCAGCCGTCCAATGGTTAATGCCCCGCCCCGGGACGTTGCCGGTCACCCGCCCGCCCCGCCAGCCGAAGCTCGTTAACGCCTCCGTCAGGCCCCTGCACACGGCATGCCGCGCAACTTGTTGAAGCTTCAGCAAAATTTCATGCCCCTCTCCTTCCGCGGCCTGTCTCATTAACGGATGGCACGCTTTCTGCTCTCTCACTCCCGTCCCGGCAGCAGGGCCCCACGACCCGTATCGGATCGAAACGGCAGCCTGATGCGAGACAAATGAGGGACGAAGCGACCCGAAACGGGACGTTTCGCCGGGAATGGGTTAGGATTTTCCGCATGGGCTAAACGGGGGCATTCCCCTGCCAGGCGGATTGGCGCGGCAGGGGATGATGGCTATGAAGCACAAGAACAATCAGGCGCTGTTCGACTACTGGAACGCAATCCGCGCCGGGCGTCCCGCGCCGCGCCGCGCCGAAATCGAGCCCGGCGACATCCGCCGCATCCTTCCTTATGTGTTTATTCTGGAACGGAAGGATCGGGACACCTACCGCTTCCGTCTCGCTGGAACTGGCCTCTGCCGGACCTACGGCATGGAGTTCCGCGGCCACAATCTCCTCTCCATGTGGTCGGATGATTGCGCCGAAAACCTGAAGCAGGCCCTGGACGATGTTGCGACCAACGCCACGATCTCCGTCGTCGAGTACACGGCCGCGACGAATGACGGCCATGAAGCCACATTCGAAATGATCCTTCTCCCGCTCGCCCATGAAGATGGGACGATAACCCGCGTGCTCGGTGCCGCCGTCCCGGTCGACCAGTTCGCCTGGATCGGCGACCGGCTTCTGGCCCGTCAGTGGATCGACCGTCTTCGCCGCCTCGATCCCGAGCGGATGCCGAAAACGGCCCGCCCGGCGGAAACCATTGCGCGCCGCATTATCGCGGAAAAGCCGCCGGTCGCGATCTCGAGCATCGCCAGCCATTCTGGCCGCAAGCCGCCACTCCGCGGCGAGCGCTCCTATCTTCGCCTGGTGAAAACGGCAACATCCGCCGGGAACGAAGAGCGCGGCTGACAGGCGGCGAGGAAACAACAAAAAAGCCGGTGTCTCGCGACACCGGCTTTTGTTTTGCCCAACCGGTCGATCAGGCTGCGTTGCCGACCCGGTCCTCAGCAATGGTCACGTTCTCGGAAGGCAGCGGCGCCTTTCCGAGAATATCGTCCGAAATCTTCTCGGCGATCATGATGGTCGGGGCGTTGGTATTGCCGCCCACAAGTGTCGGCATGACCGACGCATCGACGACGCGCAGACCCTGCACCCCATGCACGCGGCACTTCGCATCAACCACAGCCATCGGGTCCGTACCCATCTTGGCCGTGCCGACGGGATGATAGATCGTCTCCGCGGTCTCGCGGATCCAGGCATCGATCTCGTCGTCGCTCTGCTTGCCCGCACCCGGCCAGAACTCGGGCCCGCGATAGGCGTCCATCGCGCGCTGCGAGATGATGTTGCGTACGATCTTCACGCCCTCGCGCATCACCACGCGGTCATATTCCGCCGAGAGGTAGTTCGGCTGGATGAGCGCGTAGTCGCTCGGATTCGTCGACTTGAGCGCGATGTACCCCCGGCTTTCCGGACGCAGCTGGCAGACATGCACCGTAAACCCGTGCCGGTCCGACTTCACGCGCGCATGGTCACGCATCATCGCCGCCACGAAGTGAAGCTGGATGTCCGGGATTTCAAGCTCGGATCGCGTCTTCAGGAAAGCGCCGGACTCGAGACCGTTCGACGTCGCAAGGCCCGTCTTGAAGAACGTGTACTGCATGCCTGTCATGAGCTGCTTCAGCGGATTCGACACCGTGCTGTGCAGCGTGATCGGCTGCGTGCACTCGTAGATCACCGTGCAGTCGAGATGGTCCTGCAGGTTCTGGCCGACGCCCGGCAGGTCCGCCACGACATCGATGCCGAACTTCTTGAGGTACTCGCCTTTGCCGATACCCGAAAGCAGCAGCACCTGCGGCGAGTTGACGGCGCCGCCGGAAAGGATGACTTCCTTGCCGGCCCGCGCCACTTTCGTTTCACCCTTCTGCGTATATTCGACGCCGACGGCCTTCTTGCCCTCGAAAAGAATGCGCGAGGTAAGCGCCTCGACCTCGACCGAAAGATTCGGACGGCTCAGGGCCGGGACGAGATAGCCCTTGGCCGCGCTGCAGCGCTGACCGTCCTTGATGGTGAGCTGATAGGGGCCGACACCTTCTTGCTGCGGCCCATTGAAGTCTTCCGTATAGGGATGGCCGGCCTGCTTGCCTGCTTCCACGAAAGACTCGAAGAGCACGTTCGTCTTGCGCGAATTGCTGACGCCAAGCGGCCCCTCACCGCCATGGAAGGCGCTGTTGCCGTTCTCGTTGCCTTCCGAACGGCGGAAATAGGGCAGCACGTCCGAGAAGCCCCAGCCTTCGAGGCCGAGCTGGCGCCACATGTCGTAGTCGCGCGCATGGCCGCGGATGTAGATCATGCCGTTGATCGAGGAGGAGCCGCCAAGCACCTTGCCACGCGGCCAATAGAGCTTGCGGTTATTGAGGAAGGGCTGGCCTTCCGTGTCGTAGCACCAGTTGGCGAGGTCCGTGCCGATCAGCTTTCCGACGCCGGCCGGCATGTGGATCATGAAGTTCGAATCCTTCGACCCCGCTTCCAGCAGCAGAACCTTGTTCGACGGATTTTCCGACAAACGGTTGGCCAATACGCAGCCGGCACTTCCGGCACCGATGATGATGTAGTCGAACTCGCTCATAAGCTTTGTTTCCGGTCTTTGTTTATGACCACCCTGTCCCCGCATGCGCGGAAAGAACTCTTTCCTGCGCGGCGAGGCGGCGGACGGCGCCCGTTCCTGGCTGACCCAGCCATTTCCTGGCCGATTTTTCCTGATTGGTCGGAATATGGCGCGATTGTCGGGAATTGCCGAAGCTGACGCAAGCGTCAATTTTCTACAGTAAAGGCCGCCGGTTCTCTCCGGAATGGTGTCAAAACGGCCCGCGAGGACTATTCCGGTAAAAATTCATTAACTGTGACGCGCGTATTCTGGCGCCGGAATTCAGCGCCTTCTGGCGCGACTACTGACAGGCCAGGCTCAATGCAACCCGAACACGACGAACGCCGCCGTTATCAGCGCGTCGCCTTTGAGGCGAAAGGCCGCTTCATGGCGCCCGACGGATCGGAACATCCCTGCTCGATTCGCGACATGTCGCTTGGCGGCATCGCGATCTCGTCCGACGCGCCCATGGAAATCGGCGCGCAGATCATCGTCTATTTCGACGAGTTCGGCCGCTTTGAAGGCCCCGTGGTCCGTTGCTTCGACGGCGGCTTTGCGATTGAAACAGCCATCGCCGGTCCGCGACGCGAGCGCCTGCGCCAGCGCCTTGAGGCACTCGCCCGCGGCGAAAAGGTCGAAATCTCCGCACGCCGGGCCTTTGCGCGTTACGCGCCTGGCGAGGCGGGTCTCGAGGAGAGTTCGGTCCTCACCCTCGCTGACGGCCAGTCCATGCCCTGCCGCATCATCGACATGTCGCTCGGCGGCGCTCAGGTCGCGGTCGAAAACCGGCCGCCGATCGGCACCGGTGTCTCCATCGGCCGCATGACGGGCCGCGTGGTCCGCCATACCGAAGAAGGCGTCGGCATCCAGTTCACCGACATTCCCGAGCGTGCGACCGCCCTTTCCCGCCCCTTCGGCTGAAATTTGCGGCCGGGCCCTGTTGCCCGGCTCCCTCATCTCTCTAGACTTCCCCCTGACGCCGCACAGACGGCAGAAGACAAGGGGGGCCGATTTGTCCGGAGAGAGTCTCACCACCACCATCGAAAATGACATCGCCATCCTCACCATGGATGACGGCCGCGCCAATGCGCTTGGCCACGCCATGATCGGCGCGCTGAACGTCGCCCTCGACAAGGCCGAAAGCGAGGCCAGGGCCGTCCTCATCCTGGGGCGCGAAAACCGCTTCTGCGCGGGCTTCGATCTGGAGGTGATGGGCTCCGGCCCGGAAAACGTCCGGAAACTGGTGACCGCGGGCGCCGAATTGCTCATGCGCCTCTACGAATACCCCCTGCCGGTGGTCATGGCCTGCACGGGCCACGCCCTTGCCGCAGGCGGCTTGTTGCTTCTCTCGGCCGATGCACGGATCGGCGCCGAGGGTTCCTTCAAGATCGGCCTGCCCGAAGTCGCGATCGGCATGACCATGCCCGTCTTCGGCATCGAGCTCGCACGCGACCGCCTCGCCCGCAACCGTTTCACGGAGGCGGTCACCCAGGCCCGGATCTACGGCCCAGCGGAGGCCGTCGCCGCCGGCTACCTCGATGCGGCAGTACCCGCAGGCTCGCTGCTGGAGACCGCAAAGGCGCGGGCCGCAGAACTCTCAGCCCTGCAGCAACCGGCCTTCGCGAACACCAAGCGCAAGGAGCGCGGCTTAACGATCCGGCACATCAGGGACACGCTGGAGCGCGATTCCGACGGCTTCGACGGGGCAAAACCGCGCTGAAAGCGACGCCGGAATAATTTTTCCAGAAAAATTTCGCCTCTCCGACTGGACCATTCCGGCTCGATCGGCGCGTGCCCGCTTTCATATGGCGAGACACACAAGAGCCGTTCTAGACGTTGATCCAATTGGGCTTTTCAGCTTGGGAAAGTACCTTCAATTTGATTCAAACGAAATCCGTTCGAATTTTAGACAAAGCCTAGTCGAGTTTGATCTTAATACGGATCAAACTCGGATCACACGCTTAAATCGGCGCCAATTTGCGTCTGCCACAGTCCCCCCCAGGTTACAGATTGACGGGTGGGCTTGATCATGGACTGGCGGAAGAAATTCGTCGTATGGGCGACCTTGGCGGCGGGCCTGGCAGGATGCCAGTCACCCGACTACGTGGGCAGCATCGACGCCTCTTTTTTTGAAAACAACACGTACGTGCATCGGGTTGCAGCCACGATGGAGACCGGACAGCAGGTCGCGGCCCCCTTCGGTTATGTCGGCTTCTGCGTCCGCAATCCGAGCGAGTGCGAAGGCGGCACGGACGCGCCGCATGTCGCCGTCATCACGCCGGAGAAATGGACCGAGCTCAGCAAGGTCAACGACTACGTCAACAGCGCCGTCCCGCAGGTCAGCGACGTGACACTCTATGACCGGGACGAGTGGTGGGCCTACCCCGACGCCCGCGGCGGCGACTGCGAAGACCTCGCCATGATGAAGCGCAAGCTTCTGATCGAGCGCGGCTGGGCACCTGAGAACCTTCTTATCTCCGTGGTGCGTGAATGGAATGGCGACGGCCATGCCGTCCTTCTGGTGACGACCGACCGCGGCGAATTCGTGCTCGACAACAAGAACTGGGCGATCGTCGCCTGGGCCGACGCCCCCTACCAGTGGATCAAGCGCCAGTCACGCGAACGGCCCTTCATCTGGGTCAATCTCGACCGCAGAACGATGCGCACCGCGCAGATCGAAGTTCCGCCCCTCGGTGAACCGGCGCCGTTCCTCGCCGTGCTCCAGAAGAAGGACCAGCCCGCCCTCCGTCCGGGCATTCCAGACGGTCAGACCGCGAGCCGAAGCGCATCGAAGGAGAAACCCACGGCCGCGATCAACTGACCTATCGACCGGATCCCGCCCCCCTTGGATCCGGTCCTGTCGAGGCCGGTCCTGCTGCTCCCCCCGCAGCAGGGCCGGTTTTTTTGCGGGCCTTATTTCCCCTTCCACTGGGGCTTGCGCTTCTCGGCGAAAGCGCGCGGCCCTTCGATCAGGTCCTCGCTCTTGAAGAGCGCGGCAACCGCCGGATACTTGCCTTCGATCGCCTTGCGCAGGTTCGCCTCGTCGAGGCCGGCATAGACGGATTCCTTGGAGGCGCGGATCGACATGGGTGAGCACTCCATAATCAGGCCCGCCCAGCGCTTCGCCGCGGCGAGAAGCTCTCCCGCCGGCACGACTTCGTTCACGAAGCCGAGCTCCTTGCCCTCCTTCGCGGGAACCTGACGTCCGGTAAGGATCATGCCCATGGCCTGCTTGGTGCCGATCTGGCGCGGCAGACGATGAAGACCGCCGGCAAGCGCCGCGAGACCGACCCTCGGTTCCGGCAGCGCGAAGACCGCGTTTTCGGACGCAATGATGAGATCGCAGGCAAGCGCGATCTCGAAACCACCACCCATCGCGACGCCGTTGACGGCAGCGATGACGGGTTTGTTGAGATCGTAGCGCGCGGTCAGCCCCGCAAAGCCCGACGCCGGAACCTCGATCTTGCCGCCTTCGGCCTGAAAGCGCAGGTCGTTGCCGGCGCTGAACGCGCGCTCGCCCTCGCCCGTGATGATCGCCACCCAGAGGTCCGGATCGGCGGCGAAATCGTCGAAAACCTTCTCAAGTTCGAAATTGGCCGGCGGGTGCAGCGCGTTCATGCGCTCCGGCCGGTTGATGGTGACGACAAGAAGGTGCCCTTCGCGTTCGGCCTTGCAGAATTCAGTCATCGGCGTTCCCCGTTAATCCGCGTTAACTTTCGCGTGTTTTTCGATCTGGCCGAGACTTTGCCCGCTCGTCTGGACCTCCGCAAGCGCACTTCCGTTGACCTTGCGGTAACCAAAACCATCTAAAAATGTAATGAACGTTGTACCGAACCCCGCTTCGGCGGCCCCTCATGTCGAACGTAGAACCCATGGCGCAAGCAAACGAAGCATCGGCCCAACCCCAGGCGGACGGCATCCCTTCGCATCGCTGGGTGCTGAAATATGGCGACAAGGTCTATGGCCCCTACAGCTACGAGGCCATGAAGGGATATGTTGCCGAAGGGCGCGTCGCCGAACACAGCCTGATCGCTCCTGAAGGAACCCCCGCGGGCGCCGGCATGTGGCAGCACGCCATCGACATTCCTGCCTTCGCCGTTCTTTTCCGCGCGCCGGCCGAAGCCGAAGAACAGCCGGTCGAACCCGCTGCGGAAGAGCCCCGAACCGAGGAAACCGAATCTTCCGCCGATCTCTCGGCGGCGGAAGTTTACGAGGCGGAAGAAACCGCCGCCGTCGAGCCTGTCCGCAAACCCGAACCGGGTCTCGAAGCAACGGACGCTCGCTCCGTCTATGGCCCGGGCAAGGGTCAGGTCGACCGGCGCCGCCAGCCCGACACCGCCAACTTCATCATCGTTCTCGACATCAAGGCGCGCTTCGCCGGGCCGCTGGAACAGGCGATCATGTCGCTCGGACCGGCCTACAAACTCGCCCCGAATGTCTGGTGCGTAAATGCCGGCGCGACGGCGGCCGGTCTTCTCAACGAGCTCAGCCAGCATATCGGCCGCACCGACACCATGTTCATCGCCGATACGACCCGCGATCGCACGGCCTGGAGTTCCATGGGCCCTGAAGTCGACGCGAAAATCCGCCGCGTCTGGCGCCGGACTTACTGACGCAACCGGACCTGCTTGCGCGATTAATTGGCCGCGCAAGGTGGCGATCCGCGCCTTGCGGTGTTAAACTTCTTTCGCTGATGCTTTGAGGGCCTTCAGGCATTTCCTGAAGGCCCTCATTGTTTATCGGCCAATGTTTATCGACTGAAATTTGATCGAGACGCGCGGCCGCCAGCAGGCATTCGCCGCCGCGCAGAAAGGCAAGACAATGGCAGCAGCACAGAACGGCGACCGCGTGAGGGTTCACTACACCGGCAAGCTGAACGACGGCACCGTCTTCGACACGAGCCGCGAAGGAGACCCGATCGAATTCGCCATCGGCAGCCAGATGGTGATTGCCGGATTCGAAAACGCGGTCCTCGGCATGGAACCCGGCGACAGCAAGAGCTTCACGGTGGCCTCCGCGGAAGCTTACGGCGAACACGATCCGCGCCTCGTGCAGGACGTTCCCCGCAGCGAACTTCCGCCGGAACTCGAACCGCAGCCGGGCATGCGTCTGTCCGCGACGGGGCGCGACGGCCGCGAAATCGGGCTCGTCATTACGGAAGTGAACGACAGCGCGGTGCGCCTCGATGCGAACCACCCGCTGGCGGGCGAAGACCTGACATTCGAGATTCAACTCGTCGAAATCGCCGCCTGAGGTCTCACGGCCGTGCGAGCGGCAGGCGGTGTTTCTCCACCGTCTCCGCCGCAATCGGCAACGCGTCGGGTTCGAAGTCCGACACCGTCTCTTCCTCGCCTCCCGGGCGAGGCAACGGAATGGGTGCGCCGGGCACTACCGCTGGCTCGTCTTTCGCTTCCACCGCAGGAACGGAAGACATTTCCCCCGCCTCGCCTTCGACCACGATCTCTGGCTCCCGTTCGGCTTCGATGACATCGGGCTCCGCATCGGGCCCGGCGATCTCGCGCATGATCGCATCCGCCCGCCGCCAACGCAGGATGAGCGGTGAGCCGAGCGCACTCACGTCTGCACAGCGCGCCGCGCCCGTCTCCCCGCGATCGCAAAGCACCGTCGCCCGGATGAGTTCGAGCTGGAACTGCGAACGTCTCAGAAACTCCGAAAAGAGCCCGCCCTTCTTCGCTTGTTCGACGGCACGGAGATAGGGCTCGCAAGCGATCTGCTGACGCTCCTGCATATCGGCAAGCCGCCGCGCCGCGATCGACCCCTCCTCGGGCGCCGCTTCGCAGATGCGCCACATGAGTTCCGCAGTCGCGTGATCGTAGAGGAGGATGAGGGCGCGTTGCGGTTCGGGCAGTCCCGCATAGAGCCGCGCCGTGTCGCGAGGCGACCAGCCGCGAAAACCGTCGATGAAATCGAGAATGTCGACAGGTTCTTCCGGCGCAACCTTGTAGCGCGGATTTGTCTCCTCGGTGAGGGTCGGGCGCACGCCGCGCTTCAGGAAGGAGTATTCGCTAGCGCGTCCGAGATCGGGTTGGCCTTCGGCCGTCGCCGGAATGAAAAGAAGCTGCAGGCCGAGCGGGCGCTCCTCGACATGAAAGAAGGCATCGCGTTGCCCGCCTCTCGCGCTGAGTGCGCCTTGCGCGGTTCCCGACTGGACATCCTCGCGCTCCCCGTTGAGCGTGTAGACAGCCCCACCCTGCAAACTCAGGCTGCCGACCACCCGCCGTTCGATCTGCGACAGCGTAAGCGACATGCCGGCCGCGTCGCCGATGCCGTCATACCCGCCGCTGAAGGTCGCCGCGCGAAGCGGATGCGGGAAGACAATGACGGCCATGCCAAGCAAAAGCAGTACGGACAGCATCCGCACTGCTTCCATCATGTCGAATGCCGCGTATCGCGCAGCCAGCCCCCGCATCATCCGTCCTGCTTTCTCCGGCCCCGGAGACGCGGCGGATTACCTGCCCTTGAAGTCGGGCTGCCGCTTCTCCACGTAGGCCATCATGCCCTCTTTTATGTCTTCCGTCCGCATCAGCGGCAGAAGCTGCAGATAGACATGATGCACATGCTCGGGGAAAGGCTCGTTAAGCCCCATGCGCATCATGCGTTTCGCCGCGCGAACGGCAAGCGGCGCATTGGCCGCGATCTCGGCCGCGAGCGCACGGGCGCGCGGCATCAGTTCCTCATCGGCGACAACTTCGGATGCGAGCCCCCAGGCGACGCTTTCGTCGGCGGAAAGCGTGCGGCCGGTAAAAATCAGTTCCGCCGCTTTCGACCAGCCGATAAGCCTCGGCAGATACCACGTGCCGCCCGATTCGGGCAGCAGGCCACGCTTGCAGAATGCGGCCGCGAGTTTGGCCGACTTGCCCATGATGCGGATATCGCAGCCGAGTGCCGTGTCCATGCCGTAGCCGGCAGCGCCGCCATTCACGGCGCAGATAATCGGCGTCTCCATTTCCTGGAGCACCGTCGGCGGCGTGTTCTTGAGGTCGATGCTGGTCGACGTAACGCCGCCGCTCGAGCCGATCGAGAGCCCGGCTCCCTGCGTCTGGGCCCGAAGATCGAGGCCCGCGCAGAAAGCGCGGCCCGCACCTGTAAGGATCACGCAGCGCACTTCCGGGTCAGCATCCGCTTCCTGCAGGCGCTTCGTGAGCTGGTTCAGCATCGGACCGGAAATCGTATTCATACGATCGGGCGCATTGAGCGTGATCGTCGCGATACGGTCGGCAACATCGTAGAGAACTTCCTGTGCATCCTGCTGCACGGCCTTGGCCTGGCTCATGTCATCCTCCCTGGCGGAATGGCGTTTCGTGTTATGCGCGGTTGGCCGGGACTTTATTCTATAAAATCAGCCGCAAGTAGCCTCCCCGCCCTCCCCGAACCAGGGATGGCGGACAAAGTCCCCCTCCGCGATCCCGAGACGTCGCGTCAGCCCGCCCTTCACTTCGAGAACACCGTTCACGGGCACGCCCGAGTCGTGGACATCCAGCGTCTCCGGCACCGTCATCTCGGCGATCCGGGCAATACGCCCGTCCGCCTCTATGAAAATCATGTCGAGGGGGATGTAGGTATTCATCATCCAGAAATGCGCCGGCGCGCAGGCCGCATAGAAGAAGAGCATGCCGCCGTCCTCGGCGAGCTCCTCCCGGTACATGAGACCCCTTCGCTGCTCGTCCGGCGTCAGCGCCAGCTCGACGGTAAAGCGGTGCACGGCCCCTTCTTGCGTCTCGACGGAGAGTTCACGCTCATCCGCCTGCGCACAGGACCCAAAGAGAAAAAGCAGCGCAAGCGAGGCGGACGCAAACAGCCTCCGCATCAGTCGACCCGCTTCATCTCGCGCGCATAACGCTGCCAGTTGTGGACATAGTGATCGGCGGAAAGCCGCAGCGCCTCGGCGGTCTCCTTGTCGAGCGTGCGAATGACCTTTCCGGGCGAGCCGAGCACCATGGAGTAGTCCGGTATCTCCTTGTTCTCGGAGATCAGCGTATTTGCGCCGATGAGGCAGCCTTTTCCGATCTTCGTATTGTTGAGGATGATGCTGCCGATGCCGACAAGGCTCCCCTCGCCGATCGTGCAGCCATGCAGCATCACCATATGGCCGATGGTCACGTTCGCGCCGATGGTGAGCGGCGATCCGGGGTCGGTATGCAACACCGATCCGTCCTGCACATTGGAATTCTCGCCGATGGTGATGAGTTCGTTGTCGCCGCGCAGCACGGCGCCGAACCAGACGCTCGCGTTCTTCTCGAGCTTCACATTGCCCATGACTTCCGCATTGGGTGCGATCCAGTATTCGCCTTCCGCGGGCAGGATCGGCTTCTTGTCGCCAAGGGCATAAACGGGCATCTCGAATTCCTCCTCGAACGGGTCGCTTTTGCCGGACTATGGCACGGGTCGCGCGGCGATACGAGACTTGCGGAGGAGCCCGGAAACAGGCTGTCATCGCTCCGTCAAACCCGCTGCATAGGCTGGCGGCGGCAACAAGAGGAGCGGCGGCAAATGACGGGGCGGAAATCCTTCGGCGAGGAACTGGAAGCGGCCGACGACGCACCGGTCGCCCGCGAGACGTCGCCCTCCCTCGCCACCCTCTGGCAGCGGCGCCTCGCGCGCCGCGATGTTCTCCGAGGCTTCGGCAAGGGCGCGCTGCTCGCAAGCGTCTCGCCCGCCATCCTCTCGCTCGCCGCCTGCGGCGAGGAGCCGGAAGCGCGGCCCGACGCCATCTTCGGCTTCGAGCAAGTGCCGAGCGGCATCGACGAGACGCATCACATCGCCGCCGATCATAACGCGGACATATTGATCCGCTGGGGCGACCCCATTGCGAAGGATACGCCCGCCTTCGACGTGAACGATCAAAGCGCCAGCTCGCAGCTCGCCCGCTTCGGCTACAACAACGACTTCATCGGCTTCGTGCCGCTTCCTTACGGCTCGGCGGCCAGCGGCCGCGGCCTTCTCTGCGTCCATCACGAATACACGAATGACGACCTGATGTACCCGGACTATCCGGCAGGCGACCCGCGCACCTTCTACACGCGCGAGATCGTGGAAATCTCCATGGCCGCGCATGGCGGCACCATTGTCGAGGTCGCGCGCGGTGAAGATGGCCGCTGGCGGACGGTAACGGACAGTCCCTATAACCGCCGCCTCACCCCGCTCTCAACCGCGATGGGAATATCCGGCCCCGCCGCCGGCCATGACCGCATGAAGACGAACGAAGACCCGACCGGAACCATCGTCACGGGTACCTTCAACAATTGCGCCGGCGGCATCACGCCCTGGGGCACATGGCTCATGTCGGAAGAGAACATCAACTTCTATTTCATGGGCGAGAATGCGGATGAGCGCGAAGCCGCGAACCACAAGCGCATGGGCGTTCCCGGCAGCCGTTCCTATCCCTGGGGTTATTTTCACAGGCGCTTCGACATTTCGCGGGAACCGCGCGAGCCGAACCGCTACGGCTGGGTCGTCGAGGTCGATCCGCTCGATCCCGATTCGACGCCGGTGAAGCGCACCGCCCTCGGCCGCTTCAAGCATGAAGGCTGCGAAAACACGAAGACGACGGATGGCCGCCTCGCCGTCTATATGGGCGACGACCAGGCCTTCGAGTATCTCTACAAATTCGTGACCGCCGGAAAAATCTCCGCCGACCGCGCGGCAAACATGTCGCTTCTGGATGAGGGCACGCTTTACGTCGCCCGTTTCGAGGAAGACGGCAGCGGCACATGGATGCCGCTGGTTCATGGCGAAAACGGCCTCGACGCGACGAACGGCTTCGCCTCGCAAGCGGATGTCGTGATCGAGGCGCGCCGCGCCGCCGACATTCTCGGCGCCACGCCGCTCGACCGTCCCGAAGACGTGCAACCGAACGAGGCAACAGGCCGCGTCTATGTCGCGCTCACAAATTCAAAGGAGCGCGAACAGACCGACGCCGTAAATCCGCGCGCCGGCAATCTCTGGGGTCAGATCGTCGAACTCGTGCCGGAAGGCGGCGATCATGGCGCAACCGCATTCGCATGGACCATGCTCGTGAAATGCGGCGACCCGCGCTTTCCCGCCATTGGCGCGGAATGGAATCCCGACCTTGGCCCCGATCAGTGGTTCGCCTGCCCCGACAACATGGCGGTCGACCCGTCGGGCCGTCTCTGGGTCGCAACCGATCAGGGCTCGGGCTGGAACGCGGCATCGGGTGCCGCCGACGGGCTCTACGCCCTCGCCACAACGGGTGACAAGCGCGGCCTCGCGCGGCGCATTTTCCGCGCTCCCGTCGGTGCCGAGATCTGCGGCCCCTGCTTCACGCCGGACGGCTCGACGCTCTTCCTCGCCGTGCAGCACCCGGGAGCCGACGGCACGAAGAACTTCAAGGGCTTCGGGCGTAGCTCCACCTTCGCCGATCCGGCGACGCGCTGGCCCGATTTCGAGCCCGGCATGCCGCCGCGCCCCTCCATTCTCGCCATCACGGCGAAGAATGGCGGCCCGGTCGGCGGCTGACGCGGGTTGCACCTCGCGCCCCGATGCCCCAAGCTCGGTGTGCGGCATCGTTGAAGGTCGGCTTGGGCACGCCGTCCGCAATGCGAGAGGGGCGTTTCCCGCATGCGTTTTCTGGTCAGTCTCGTTGTCTTCCTGCTCGTCCTCCCCCTCGCCTTCATGGCGGCCTACGAGCGGGGATTGCTCGAAGAATACGTGCCGGAGGACGCGATCCCGGCCGCCCCCTTCATCAAGGCGGAACTCTCGGAAGCGACGAGCGGCCCGGACCTGAGCCGCCGCATAAACGCAGCGCTCGACGAAAACGCCTATGATGACGCAGTGATGTATGCCGAAATCGCGGCCTGGGCGGACATGCCGCTCGACCCCGATGCGCAGGCGCGTCTCGACGCCGAAAATGCCTTCGCGCGCAGCGTGACCCGCAACACGAGCAGCTTCGTCACCGGCTTCGTCACCGGCGAAGGCGGCGACACGCCGGCTTTCATGGGCGCCATGGCGTCCGACCTGACCGTGGTCGGCGACGTCCGCGACATTAGTAGCGAAGGCGGGAAACTCGTGCGCGGCGAGGAATATTCGCAAATGATCCTCGGCCTTTCCGTCGTCGGCCTCGCCGCGACCACGGCAACCGTCGCGACGGGCGGCGGCGGCCTTCCCGCGCGCATCGGCGTCTCGATTCTCAAGGTCGCCAAGAAAGCCGGAACGGTAACCGCCGGTTTCACGCGCGATATCGTCCGTGTCCTTCAGGAGGCGGTGAATTTCGACAAGCTCGGCACCACGCTGCGCGCCGTCGACCTTACCGACACAGCGGCGACGCGCCGCGCCATCGCCGATTATGCAGGCGGCGTATCGATGGCGAGGGTGACGCCCATCCTCGGCGATGTGGCGGCGCTCGAACGCGCGGCCGGGCCCGCCGAAACGGTGCGCCTGATGAAATATGTGAACAACACGGACGATCTTGCCCGCATCGGCAAGATGAGCGGAACGCTCGGCACAAAAACGCGCGGCGTCATCGAGATCACCGGCAAGACGGGTCTGCGCGCCTTCAAGACGGCATGGAACCTGGTGCTGATCGCACTTGGATGGATCTGGGCGATCGCCGGCGGCATCGGCGCCCTTTTTGCGACCGCGCTCGGCCGCCGCGTCATGCGCCGCCGAAGAGCCTGACCGCTCAGGCCGCGAGCATTACGCCGAGAAGGAAGAGGCCGGAGAGGAAGCTCCACATCGTTGCGATGCAGCCCGAAAGCAGCATCCAGAAGGGCGGCCTGTTCTCGAAGACCTGCGCGCGCAACGCGTTGCGCAGGATCACGGTGGGTCCGGCGAAGATCAGCGTGAACACGCCGATCAATTGCCACATCATCGTTTCCGAATTGAGCTGGAAGCTCGGCGGCTTGTTGGTAACGAGCCGGTAGAAACTGCTGGTAAGTCCCGCCGCGACGAAGCCCGTCGCGATCGAAAAGAAGAAAGCCGAGATTTCGCTCATTTGCCCCGCCACATGTGTCGCACTCATTCGGCCCGGCGCGCCTGCCCGGCGCCCTGGTCGATCCCCGCGATGATTTGATGGGCCACCTCGGCGAGACGCGTCTGCGCCGCTGCGACCGCGAATTCCGGAATGACCTGCTGATCGAGCAGCCGAACGAGCTCGGGATCGCCGAGCGCCCGCATCAGCTCTTCGCCCGGCGCGCCCTCCGCCTTCGCCGCGATTTCCGCAAGCAGCGGAGAGCGGTCGCCCAGCGCCACTTCCCTTTCGCCAATACGGCAGGAAGCGAAGTCCGCCTCGCAGGAAACCTGCGGCAGGGCGAAGGCACCGCCATCTCCATCGAGGGGCACGTGCCCCCCGAAGGCGAAGAAGGCACCTGCGATCATCAGCGATTTGAAAACGAACCTGGTCATGCCGCCTTGTCCGCAAGCGGCATACCAGCGCCGGCAGATCACCTGCCCCCGCCCGTCGTAATTTGAAATGATCTTTTAATTTCAGCGGGTTATAAGGATAAAGGCAGGGATCGGCGTCTCCGGTCCGAGGGCCATTACAGGGGCTGCCCGTGCCGGTTTGCGCCGGGCCCTGTATCGATACGGAACAACCGCACCAGACCGGCTGGGAGTGAGAAAGTGGCGCGAGGCAATCGATCGGACGACGAACTGGTCAGGGAGCGGCCCGCCTGGATCATCCCGCTCCTCGTGCTCGTCGGTGTGCTGATCTTCTCCGGCGCCTTCCTCTATTACTATTTCGGCCCGACCCCCGCCGAGATTCTCGGGCAGGACCCGCGCGCCAGCGCCGGCGAAGCGAAAATCGAGGTCATCGTCGGCAACACCCGCTTCCTGATCCCCGAACACTACACGCGCTATCCGAGCCAGCGCGCTGGCGGGCGTCAGCAGGCCATGGACATGCACGCCCTGCTGCCCGATCTCGCGCCCTGGTCCCCGGACAGGCAGGACGAGTTCAGCGACAACTCGGTGCGCTCCGAGGTCATTTATTTCTCACTGCGGGAAAAGGCGGCGCCGCTCAATTCGGCGCGGCGCTTCAAAACCATCTACTCGAAATATCTCTCGGCAAGCGAGCCGCAGCCGGGTCCCGACGGGCTCGAGCTTTATGTGTTCAACGAAAAGTCGGGATATGCGGGACAGGATCTTCTGGTCGGCAAGGATTCGGAGGATCGCATGACGCTCCTCCTCTGCGACCGCAGGAGCGCGCTTGTCGAAAGCCCCAACTGCTCGCGCTCGCTTCTTCTCGGGCCGAACCTCGAACTCGACTATCGCTACAAGCGCGAACATCTCGACGACTGGCGCGCGATAGACGACGCGGTCACCTCCCTCGTCCGCGATCTGGAATCGGTCGAGCCGGTGGACGACCTTCAGGGGCCGATACTGGATTGAGGTTGAGGCCTGGCCTCAGGACGCCAGATCGATATCGAGGATGGCCATGTTGAAGGCGTAGGAAACCTCGCCCTCGTCCACATCCTTGAAGATCACGCCGATGAACTCATCGCCGATATTCACCTCGGCAGAGTCGTCCTTCTGCGGGCGCTGGCGCACCACGATCGACGGCAGCTCGAATTTCCGGCGCAGATAGGCCTCGAGGCGCTGAATTTCGGTCTTGTCCAAGAAGCTCTCCCATCGACGCTGAATTCTGGGTGGATGGCGGCACGATGGCCGCCGCACCGAGGTTGTAACCATTTGACGCGGCCGGTGCAAACCCGCCCCTGCGGCGCTTGGTCCCCCACCGCCCTGCGGCGCTTGGTCCAATGTGCGCTTTTCCCGCCCTGTGCAACCCTTTCCACAGGGTGAGGGAGAAACCAGGCAGAGGAACAGGCGCAATGTCGCGACGCGCCCGAAAGTTACTCATATTCGTGGCGATCGCGTTGACGGCAGCGGCGCTCATCAGCCTCGCGCAATCGCGTTTCCCGCCGGCGCCCGGCGAGGCCGGCGAACAACGCGCCCTCCTCGCCCCGGACCCGCGCTAGCGCACACGGTCTAGCGCGTCGTATAGCCGCCATCGACGACGACTTCCGATCCCGTCATGAAGCTCGCCTCGTCGCTCGCGAGGAAAAGAACGGCATTGGCGATCTCGTCCGCGATGCCGAGCCGGCCCACGGGATGCAGCATGATGAGAAGCTCGCGCATCTCGTTCGGCCCCACCGATTGCCCCTGCACCACACCGCGATTCAATGCATTGCGCACCAGCGGCGTGTCGATATAGCCCGGATGCACCGAGTTCACGCGGATGTTGTATCCTGCTTCCGCGCATTCGAGCGCCGCCGATTTCGTCAGCAACCTCACGCCGCCCTTCGCCGCATTGTAGTCGCTGGCATTGGGCTGCCCGACAAGCCCGAGGATCGACGAAATATTGATGATGGAGCCGCCCGCGCCGCCTTTCGACGTGTATTTCTTGATCGTGCGGATGCCGTGTTTGCAGCCGAGAAACACGCTGTCGAGGTCCACCGCAATAGTGTGCCGCCACGATGCGAGCGTCTTCTCCTCGATTGGCCCGCCTTCCGGCGCGATACCCGCATTGTTGACGACGACGTGAAGCCCGCCGAAGCGGCTCTCGGCATGTTGCGCCACGGCCTCCCATTCCGCCTCGTTCACCACATCGTGGCGGATGAAACTCGCCTCACCGCCGTCATTCGCGATGGCGTCGGCAATCGCCTGTCCCCCTGCTTCGTCGAGATCGCTGCAAACGACCTTCGCGCCTTCCCGCGCCAGCGTTTTCGCCGTCGCCGCGCCGATACCTTTTGCCGCGCCCGTGACGATTGCGACCTTCCCCTTCATCCGACCCATTTTCCATCATCTCCCTTATCGTTATGATTTGTTTTGACGCCATCTTGCCGTACCGGATGTCCTGCGCAAAGCGCGAAAGCGCCCATCCTCATGCTATAGGTGTCCCAGCAAGCCTGCCCCACCCCGAAAAACGGGGACAACAACGAACCGGAGAAGAAATGGCCGTCGCCCTGCTGATAACCTTCGAAACCTCGCAAGCCGACCACATCGTGACGCAGCTCCGCGCCTACAAGGAACGCGAGTTCGACCGCAACCCGCCCAGGGGCTTCATCTCCTCAAGCATTTCTGAGGACGGCGGCAAGGTAATCTTCCGCAGCGAATGGGAAGACGACGACGCACTGGAAAACACGCGCGACAGCGCACCCTTCGAAGCCTGTCTCGACCTCTGCGACATTTACGCGGATGATCGAACCGACGAGAAAGTCGAGATCTGACCCGCATGTCCTATCCCCCTTCCTGGTACGCCGCAACGGCAAACGACAAAACGCCACCCTCGCCTCTGGCAGGCGATACAGAGGCCGATGTCTGCATCGTCGGCGCGGGCTATACGGGCCTCTCCGCGGCGCTGCATCTCGCCGAACGCGGATACTCGGTCGTCGTGCTCGAAGCCGAGCGCGTCGGCTGGGGCGCGTCGGGCCGCAATGGCGGTCAGCTCGGTCTCGGTCAGCGCAAGGACCAGCGCTCGCTTGAGGAGACGCTGGGCAAGGAATGGGCGCAACGGCTCTGGGACCTCGGTCTGGAAAGCAACGCGCTGGTAAAGGACCTCATCGCGCGCCACAACATCGACTGCGACCTGAAGCCGGGCCTCATCCATGCAGGCTGGAAGCGCGGCGATGCGAAATGGTTGAAGGAGGAGGTGGAGCATCTCGCTCGCAACTATGGCTACACGAAGATGCGCTATCTCGGGCGCGAGGAATTGCGGGAGATGGTCGCAACCGACTGCTATCACGGCGGCATCCTCGAAGAAGCAGGCGCCCATCTCCATCCGCTGAACTACGCGCTCGGCCTCGCCCGTGCGGCCCGCGAGAAGGGCGTGCGCATCCACGAACAGTCGCCCGTCATCGAAGTGACGCAGACCGATCCCGCCATCGTCCGCACGGCCCGCGGCACGGTGCGCGCGAAACATGTCGTCCTCGCCTGCAACGGTTATCTCGGCAAACTCGAGCCCCGCGTCGCCGGCACCATCATGCCGATCAACAATTTCATCGTCGCGACGGAGCCTCTGGGCGAACGCGCCCGCGAACTCATCCGCGACGACGCCTGCGTGCAGGACACCAAATTCGTCATCGACTACTACCGTCTCTCGGCGGACGGACGCCTGCTCTTCGGCGGCGGCGAAAGCTATTCGCCGAAATTCCCGGCGGACATCGCCGCCTTCGTGCGAAAGCCCATGCTCCGCGTCTTCCCGCAGCTGAAGGATGTCCGCATCGACTATGCCTGGGGCGGCACGCTCGCGATCACCATGACGCGCCTGCCGAATTTCGGCCGCCTCGCGCCCAATACCGTCTTTGCGCATGGCTATTCGGGCCAGGGCATCAACATCGCAACGCTGGGCGGAAAGCTGATCGCCGAAGCCGTCGCCGGACAGGCGGAACGCTTCGACGTCATGGCGAAATTGAAGACACCGAAATTCCCCGGCGGCACGCTGTTGCGTTACCCCGGCCTTGTGGCGGGAATGATCTTCTATGCGTTGAAGGACAGGCTGCCCTGATCGCGGAAGGCGCTTAGCCTTCGGCGTCGAGGCTGCCCTCTTCGCGGATGATGTGGTCCATCGCATGGGCGGGCTTGTCGCAGCCCGCGCAACCCACGATCTTCGCCGGCACGCCGACAGCCGTGCAATGCGCCGGCACCGCATGCAGCACCACGCTGCCCGCGCCGATGCGGCTGTATTCGCCGATCTCGATATTGCCCAGCACCTTCGCACCGACCGAAATCAGCACGCCTCGCCGCACCTTCGGGTGACGGTCGCCCTGCTCCTTGCCCGTGCCGCCAAGCGTCACGTGATGAAGCATCGACACATCGTCTTCCACCACCGCCGTCTCGCCGATCACGATGCCGGTCGCATGGTCGATGAAGACGCCACGGCCGACGCGCGCTGCCGGATGAATGTCCACCGCGAAGAGTTCCGAAATCCGGCTCTGCAGATAGAGCGCCATCGCGCGGCGGTCGTTATTCCACAGCCAGTGCGCCACACGGTAAGCCTGCAGCGCGTGGAATCCCTTGAAGTAGAGAATCGGCTGGATATAGGAGTGACAGGCCGGGTCGCGCTCGTAATAGGCGACGATATCCGCCCGCGTCGCCTCGCCGATATCCGGCTGGTCGCGCATCGCTTCGTCGAAGAGTTCGCGAAGCTGCATCGAATGAACCTCGGCATTGCCGAGCTTCTGCGCCAGATGATAGGCGATGGCGTCGTTGAAATTCCGGTGATTGAGGATCGTCGAATAGAGGAAGCTCGCGAGGATCGGCTCGCCCGCCGCCATCTCTCCTGCTTCCGCCCGCACGCGTTCCCACACGGGGTCGCAGACGGAGAGAGGCTGATTCCGTTCGGCTGTCTTCGACATATCCCCGCTCCTTCCCTCGGGCCCGCCCCGGCGCATCTTGCGCGGGAATCGCGGGGCCGCATTCGCGGTTAAGCCCCGAGATAGCCACGGGGACGCTTGAAAAGAGCTTAATACATAGCGCGGCCTCAAGCGAGTTCAATGGGAGAACCCTCTCGGCTTCGGTCTCCTCGTGTTAATCTTTCTCAAACGCAAATGACCGGGAAAAAGGATCAGGCCCATGCCCTTCGCCAAGGCCGGCGGTATCGACGTCTTCTACGAACGCGTGGGGTCCGGCCCCCGTCTCCTCTTCATCTCCGGCACCGGCGGCGACCTTCGCCTTCGCCCCAACGTGCTCGACGGCCCCTTCCCCAAACATTTCGATATGCTGGCCTACGACCAGCGCGGCCTCGGGCAGACTTCCAAGCCCGATGAGCCCTACAGCATGGCGCAATATGCCGAGGACGCCGTGAACCTTATGACCGCCATCGGCTGGGGCTCGGCGCTCGTCATCGGCGTCTCCTTCGGCGGCATGGTCGCGCAGGAACTCGCCATCAATCATCCGCATGTGGTCGAAGGCCTCGTGCTGGCCTGCACCTCGCCCGGCGGCGCGGGCGGCGCCTCCTATCCGTTGCACAAACTCGCGGACATGGGAGCGGAAGAGCGCGCCCGTTTCATGATCCCGATTTCCGATACGCGCCACGACGAGGCTTGGGCGAAAGCGAATCCCGAAACCTACGAAACACTCGTCGCCATGGCCGCCGCCGACCCCTATGCGGACGAAGAGGGTCACGACATGGGCCGCCGCCGCCAGCTCGAGGCCCGCGCGATGCACGATACCTGGTCACGTCTGGACCAGATCCGATGCCCGACGCTCATCTGCGGCGGCAAGTATGACGGCATCGCCCTCCCTGAAACGCAGGAACTCATGGCCTCCCGCATCCGCGGCGCCGAACTCCGCTTCTTCGAAGGCGGCCACCTCTTCATGCTGCAGGACCGCACGGCGCTACCGGCGATGATCTCGTTCCTGAAGGGCGAGGACGCGGACTGACCGGCAACTCTTTCGAACGGCGGCCCTTGTCCGGCAGCATCGCCCTGTGCAAAACTAATGGGAAACATTAAGCCACGCTTTCAAAGCGGGTACGGGAGCGACACATGGGCCGCAAGATCCTTTTCATCACCACCGACCAGATGCGCTTCGACGCCATCGGCGCGAACGGCCAGAAACTCGCGCGGACGCCCGCCATCGACGCGCTCGCCGCCAACGGCATCAACTACACCCGCGCACACAACCAGAACGTCGTCTGCATGCCCGCCCGCTCGACCATGATCACCGGGCAATATGTCTCGACCCATGGCGTCTGGATGAACGGCGTGCCGCTGCCCGAAGACGCGCCCTCCGTCGCGCAATATCTCCACGACAAGGCGGGCTACAAGACCGCGCTCATCGGCAAGGCGCATTTCGAGCCCTTCATCGATCCGAAGCAGCAATTCTACGAAAGCCAGATGGCGAGGCTGGGCGAACACGGGCCGCATCGCGGCTTCGACTACATGGAGCTCGCGACGCATTCGCCGCTGATCCTCCATTACGCCGAATGGATCAGGAAGAACGATCCGGACGCCTTCGGCTATTTCTACCAGAACCTCAACGAGAAGTTTCAGGTGAACGCGGCCGGCGGCGGCGACACCGGCGCCTGCCAGGTGCATTTCAATCCGGTCTCCCGCGAGCACTACCACACCGACTGGGTAGCCGACCGCACCGTCGACTGGCTCGCCACCGTCGGCGCGGAGGAAGACTGGTTCTGCTGGATGAGCTTCCCCGATCCGCACCACCCCTGGGATCCTCCGCAATCGGAGCTTCACCGCCATCCCTGGCGCGACACGCCCCTGCCGGAATTCTATCCGGGCTCGAAGGAGAAGATCGAGAAAGTGCTGGCCGGCAAGCCGCGCCACTGGATGGAATGGTACAAGGGCGAGCGCGTGACGAATTTCGAGGCCCCGCCCGATTTCCGCGCCTGCGACATGACGGCCGACCAGGTGCAGGAGATCAACGCCTTCACTCATGTCGAGAACGAGCTGATCGACGAAGCCGTCGCGAAGGTCATGGCCTATATCGAAAAGCGCGGCTGGGGCGACGATGTCGACATCGTCTTCACCACCGACCACGGCGAATTCCAGGGTGAGTTCGGCCTCCTCTTCAAGGGCCCCTATCACGTCGACGCATTGATGCGCCTGCCGATGATCTGGCGTCCCGCGAAATCCGCGAAAGTCGCGCCCGCAACGGTCGAAAAACCCGTCGGTCAGATCGACCTCGCACCCACCTTCTGCGAGATCGCAGGGTTGCCCGTCCCCGAATGGATGCAGGGCGCGCCCATGCCGAAATCGGAAGCGGAAGCCGAGAAACAGAACCGCCAGCGCGTCTTCACCGAATGGGACTGTCAACACGTCGACGGCACGACGGTAGGGCTGCGCACCATCTACCGCGACGGCTACACCATCACGGCCTGTCTCCCCGGCACGATCTATGATGGCAGCGAAGGCGAACTCTACGATCACAAGGAAGACCCCGGCCAGCTCCGCAATCTCTGGGACGACCCGGCCTATGCGGCGCTGAAATCCGATCTCCTCGCCGACCTCCGGGACGCCGAACCGCCGCATCGCACCCCGCGCCTCGAATGCGTCGCGCCGGTTTGAGGTAATCCCTTTCTTCGTCATCGCGAGGCCGCGAAGCGGCCGTGGCGATCCAGGGGCCGCTTGTTCAGAGTCCGCCGCCCCTGGATTGCTTCGTCGGCCTGCGGCCTTCTCGCAATGACGGTTGTTTTATCGCCGGTTGCCAGCATCCCGCCCCGCCTGTATCCCAGACAGCAGCGAAACACCTGATCCGGGAACAGCCTCTTGTCCATCTCCTCCCCCACCTCGAAAATGATCGCGAAGAAAGACGGCGCGATCGGCTGGATGATTTTCAACAATCCCGAGCGGCTCAACGCCGTCAGCCTCGAAATGTGGCAGGCGGTGCCGGAAATCCTCTCCGCCTTCGACCATGACGATGACGTCCGCGTCATCGTGCTCACCGGCGCAGGCGACCGTGCCTTCGTCGCCGGCGCCGACATTTCGCAATTCGGCGAAAGCCGCTCCTCGGCGGAAGGCATCCTCGCCTATGAGCAGGCGACCGAACGCGCCTTCAACGCCATCGCGGAAACGCGCAAGCCCACCATCGCCATGATCGACGGCTATTGCATCGGCGGCGGTCTCGGCATCGCGCTCTCCTGCGACATGCGCATCGCCGCCGAAGGCTCGACCTTCGGCATCCCGGCCGCAAAGCTCGGCCTCGCCTATGGCGCGGGCGGCACCGGCCGCCTGGTGCATGTCGTCGGCCCCTCCTTCGCCAAGGAAATCTTCTTCACCGCCCGCCGCTTCACGACGGATGAAGCGCTGGGCATGGGCCTCGTCAACCGCGTGACCACGAAGGAAGCGCTTGAAAACCTCGTCCGCGACTACGCCGCCCTCATCGCCGAGAATGCGCCCCTCACCGTCAACACCGCCAAGCAGGTCGTCGACGAATTCACCAAGGCGCCCGGCAATTTCGACGGCGGCAAATGCGAGGCGCTGATCGCCCGCTGCTTCGCCAGCGACGACTACAAGGAAGGCCGCGCCGCCTTCATGGAAAAAAGAAAGCCGGTTTTCAGGGGAAAATAGGAAAATTTTTCCATTTCTTCTTTCGTCATTGCGAGGAGCGAAGCGACGAAGCAATCCATGGGCCGCAGAGGCAATCCTCGCCGCTATGGATCGCCACGGCCGCTTTCAGCGGCCTCGCAATGACGACGCTTCTCTTTTCTTCGGCGCAGCGGCTAACATGCACTCATAAAAACAATCAAGAACCGAAAACAGGGAGAACATCATGGGACGTCTCGACGGCAAGGTCGCCATCATCACCGGCGGCACAAGCGGCATCGGCCGTGGCACGGTCGATCTTTTCCTCAAGGAAGGCGCGAAGGTCGTCGCCGCCGACCTGCAGGACCACAAGGGCGAGGCGATGGAGCGCGAGCTTGGAGAGAACTTCTCCTATTGCCGCACCAATGTCGCGCATGAGGACGAGATGAAAAACCTCGTCGCCCACACCGTGAAGAAGTTCGGCCGTCTCGACGTCCTCTTCAACAATGCAGGTTATGGCGGCGTCGGCGGCGAACTCGCCGGGATCGACATGAACGGCTTCGACGAAACCGTCGGCGTACTGCTGAAGGGCGTCGTTCTCGGCTACAAATATGCCGTGCCCCACATGAAGGCGCAGCAGTCCGGCTCGATCATTTCAACCGCCTCCGTCGCCGGTCTCCAGGCGGGCTTCGGTCCCCTTGTCTATTCCGCCTGCAAGGCCGCCGTGCATCATTTCTCGCGCTGCGCCGCGCTCGAACTCGCGCCCCATTTCGTGCGCTCGAACGCGATCTGCCCCGGCGGCATCGCCACCTCCATCTTCGGTTCGGGCCTCGGTCTCGGCACGCAGGTCGCCGACCAGTTCGCCGAGGTGATGAAGCAGCACCTCGCGAAGATCCAGCCGACGCCGCGCTCGGGGCTGCCGGAAGACATCGCCAATGCGGCCCTCTTCCTCGCCAGCGACGAGTCCACCTTCGTCAACGGCCAGACCATCGCCGTCGACGGTGCCCTCACCGCCGGGCCGATGGCGACGCTCGGCAAGCGCATCGATTTCGAAAAGGTGATCTCCGACTTCCTCTCGAGCCTGCCGGAAGACGCGAAGAAACCGGCATAGGGCCGGAACGTACACTAAATCGGTACGCTTCGCTTGAAAAACGTACTAAAATCGTGTACGTTCTGGCATGATAAAGAGCTTTCGCGACAAGCGGACGGCGGCGCTGGCCGAGGGAACAGTCCCCAAAGGCGTCCCCACGGACATTGCGCGCCGGGCGGTTGTGAAGCTCTTCCTGATCGACACGGCCACCCGCATCGAGGATTTGCGTGTTCCTCCCGGCAACGAGCTGGAAAAGTTGAAGGGGGACCGCGCCGGTCAGCACTCGATCAGGGTCAACCGGCAATGGCGTATCTGTTTTGTCTGGCGAGACGGTGACGCTTATGAAACCAACTGGGCGACTATCACAGTTGAGTAAAAGGAGATCGCATGACCCGCAAGATTCCGCTTCCCCATCCGGGCGCCGTCCTCCGGGAGGAATTTCTGGAGCCGATGGGCCTGTCGGTTTATGCGCTGGCAAAGGCGATTGGCGTATCGCGCAGCCGCCTCAATGAAATCTGTAACGGGCGGCAGGGCATCACCGCCAATATTGCACTTCGCCTCGGTCGCTTCTTCGAGGTAGACCCGCAATGGTTCATGAACATGCAGGCGAAATACGACCTGCACGTCGCCTCGAAAAAGCTCACAGGCACGCTCGCGAAGATTGAGCCCCACAGCCAGGCAGCCTGACCCGTGCGGCGAGCGGCGGGGTGCGCCCCGCCGTCACGCCGCCTCGATCGTCACCTTGTTCGGATAGAAGGCCATATAGTCCCTGATGCCCGCGACCTCGACGAACGGGTCTTCGTAGGACCAGACGGCATTGACGATTTCCTCGTCGCCGGTCTTCACGCTCCAGTAATGCGCCTCGCCCTTGAAAGGGCACCAGCTCCGGTTCTCGGTCGGCTTCAAAAGCTCCATCCGCACGTCCCGGCGCGGAATGTAGAAGACCGGCGCATATTCGCCTTCGAAAAGCTCCAGCGCGTCCCGCGTATCGGCAATCGTTTCGCCATTCGCCGTCACGCGCACATGCCGCCCCGCTTGCATCACCCGCAGCAGGTGGTTCGGATGGCTCTCATAGCCCGATTTATGCTCTTTTCCGGAAACAAGCGTTCCCATGGCCGCCCTCCTTTCTGTTTCTCGGAAAGAGATGGGTCTCTCGCAAGGATTTGGCAACCTCCCGCGCCTAGCTTAACCGTTGGAGATGTATGCCCGGAAGCATTCGCTATGGCCGAACCCTCGGAAATCGAACAAGGAATCGGACCGCAAGGCGCCGTAGAACAAGAACGGCGCCAGTTCCGCCGCATCGCCACGCGGATCGAGGGCCGCATCGTCTTTGCCGGTGTCGATGCGGAATGCCTCGTCCATGAAATGTCCGTCTCCGGCGCCATCGTGGAGGTTCTCCCCCTGCCCGCGCTCGAAACGGAAGTCGCGCTCGACGTGCCGGAAGTCGGCTTTGCCCGCGGCGTCGCGAAGCGTTATCCGGAGCCCCATCTCGTTTCGGTCGAGCTCGCCACGCCGCCCGCGCGACGCGACCGCCTGACGGACAAGCTGATCCTCGCTGCCTTCCGTCACCCGCCCCTCCCTGGCTCTGACGATTAGTCGAAACCCGGCGCTCCGCCCGATCTTTAGTTGGGCCTGACGCGCCCACTCGTTAAACTCCCCCGCAAAGTCATCAGGGGAGAAGTCTCATGTCGCAGCTCAAGGACAAGGTCGCCATCGTCACGGGTTCCGCCACGGGCCTCGGCGCCGCCGTCGCGCTGCAGCTTGCGGACAAGGGCTGCAACGTCGTCATCAACTACACGAAGAGCGAAAAGGAAGCGAAGGAAACGCTTGCCGCCTGCGAGACGAAAGGTGTCCAGGCGCTGCTCGCCCAGGGCGACGTGAGCGAGGATGCCGATTGCCGCCGCATCGTGGACGAGACGGTGAAGAAATGGGGCCGCGTCGACGTGCTGGTCAACAATGCGGGCGGCACCAAATTCGCGAACCACGCCGAACTCGACGAGTTGAACGCCGAAGACTTCCTCTGGATCTACAAGGTGAACGTCGTCGGCGCCTATCAGATGATCCGCGCCTGCGCGCCGCACATGAAACAGGCGGGCAAGGGCTCGGTCGTGAACATCTCCTCCATCGCGGGCGTCACGGGCATCGGCTCATCGGTCGCCTATGCGGCATCCAAGGGTGCGCTCAACACCATGACGCTCTCGCTCGCACGCTCACTCGCGCCGAAAATCCGCGTCAACGCCGTCTGCCCCGGCTTCATCGGCACGCGCTGGTTCTCGGACCGCTTCGGCCAGCAGACCTTCGAGGGCATCAAGCGCCAGCAGGAAGAATCGACACCGCTCGCCCGCGCCGGCACGCCCGAAGACATCGCCACCGCCGTCGTCTTCTTCTGCGGCGAAGGCTCGGACCACATCACCGGCGAAACGCTCATCACGGATGCAGGCATGCATCTCGGCTTCGCCCCGCTGACGGCGCGGTAGAAGTTTTCAAAACAACAAACAAAGAACGTCATGGCCCGGCTTGTCCGGGCCATCCACGTCTTTCTTCATTCGAGTCCTTCCGCGAAGACGTGGATGACCCGCATAAAGCGGGTCATGACGAATGTCTTTTCACACTCCGTCATTGCTCATTCCCCCAAAAACCCCAGCACCGCTTCCTTGTACGCCCGGTCCCCCACCGTCTTCATGTGGTCGCGCTTCGGCACCGTGAAGGACTCTCCCCTGGGCATCCGTTCCGCCAGCGGTCCCGGCGCACCCGCCTGCACATCGGCCTCTCCCGCAACGACGAGCACGGGCCGCGTGATGCGCGACAAGCCATCGACGGGAAAAGGCGCACGCACCGCCTCGAAACAGGCGGCGAGTGCCTCCCTGTCCTGCTTGTTCTGGTCGGCGAAAGTCCGAAACAACAGCGCGCCCTTGTCCTCGATGCTTGCCGGATCGTCCGTCAGCAGCGCCTCGATCACGGGGCCTGGATTCCGCTTCGGATCGAGCAGCTTCGCGCCGACGCCCGCTGCGACGATCCTGTCGAAGCGTTCCGGAGCTTCCATCGCCGCGACGAGCGCGACCATCGCCCCCATCGAATAGCCCATGAGGTCGGCCCCCGGTTCTCCCAGATGATCGAGCAGCGCCACGAGATCGCCCGCCATCGCGGAAAGCGTATAGGCATGCGCGTCATGCGGCTTGCCGCTTACCCCATGCCCGCGCATGTCCGGCATGATGACGCGGTACCCGGCTTGCGTCAGCGTCTTCACCCAGCCTGTCGCAACCCAGTTCACCTCATGCGTCGAGGCAAACCCATGCGCCAGCATCACCGTGCTCCCCTCGCCCGCCACCGCATAGGCAATCCGCACACCGTCATCCGCCTCGAAGAATTCCATGAATTTTCTCTCCAACTCCTCGAAAATACCCACCCGCCCTTGGGGGCGGGTCGAAAATTTCGAGCTTGCGACGAAATTTTCGGGGCGGGGGAAGGCTTCTGCGTAGGTAGAAAATATCGTGGCAACGGTCTACCCTTCTTCAAAACACCGGGAGAAGAGAATGACCGACGCCGCCGCCCTGAAACGCGAAGTCTGCGATGCGATCGACGCCATGTCGGCGGAGCTTCTCGCCGTCAGCCACGAAATCCATTCAAAGCCGGAGCTCGCCTTTCACGAGCACGAGGCGGCGCGCATCCTCACCGCCGCGCTCGACAAGGCCAACCTCCCCGTCACCCGCGCTGCCTTCGGTCTTCCCACCGCCTATGCGTCGAGCTTCGGCACCTGCGGCCCCGAAGTCGCGATCCTCTCCGAATACGACGCCCTTCCGGGTATCGGCCATTCCTGCGGCCACAACATCATCGCGACCACGGGTCTCGGCGCCTCGCTCGCGCTCGCAAAACTGAACGGCAGGCTGCCCGGCCGCGTCCGCTATCTCGGCACACCCGCGGAGGAACAAGGCGGCGGCAAGGAATTGATGGCGCAGGACGGCGCCTTCGACGGCGTCGATGCCGCGATGATGGTCCACCCTGCAGGCGTCGATCTCATCACCATGCCCTGCATCTGCGTTTCGGAAGTGTCCGTCACCTATCGCGGCCGCTCGGCCCATGCCTCCGCCATGCCGCATATGGGCTTGAACGCACTCGACGCCCTCATCACTGCCTATCAGGCGATCGCGCAGCTCCGCCAGCACATCAAGCCGACCGAGCGCGTCCACGGCATCATCAAGAAGGGCGGCAGCGCGCCGAACATCGTGCCGGACGAAACCTCCGGCCTCTTCTACGTCCGCGCCGCGAACGCGGAAGACCTCGCGCCGCTGAAAAAGCGCGTCCAGGCCTGCTTCGAGGCGGGCGCGCTTGCCACCGGCTGCACGGCGGAAATCAAATGGGCGAAAGCCGATTATCTCGACCTCAAGACCAGCATGCCGATTGCGGACGCCTATGAGGCGAATGCCCGTTCGCTCGGCCGCGATTTCTTCCCGCTCTCGAAAATGCCGGCGGGCTCGTCGGGCAGCACCGACATGGGCAATGTCAGCCACCGCGTGCCCTCGATCCATCCGATGATCGCGTCGGCGCCGCCTCATGTCGTGATCCACAATCCGGAATTCGCGAAATGGGCCGCCTCCGAGTTGGGCGACAAGGCCTGCCTCGACGGCGCCAGGGCGCTCGCCATGACCGCCATCGACTTCATGACCGACGCGGCCATGCGCGAACAGGCCAAGGCCGATTTCGCCGCCACGGCGGACAGCTCCGCCCGCTCCGTCGCCGCCGCCTACGACCCGAACGGCGCGACGAACATCGGCGGCTGCGGCTGCATGTAGGCTCCGATTCCGTTCCCCGCACTCTGGCAGGGCGCGCATCTCCACCTATATGGATGGGGAGCCCGCAACCATGCGCAAGCCAGGGAAAGGACGGAACCAGACGATGAAATGTCCAGTCGATAATGAAACGCTTGTTATGACCGATCGTAGCGGCGTCGAGATTGACTATTGCCCCAAGTGCCGGGGCGTCTGGCTCGACCGCGGTGAACTCGACAAGATCATCGAGCGCTCAGGCCCCGCGCCGGAAGTGCGCAATGCCGCGCCGCGCGAGCAGCGCCCGGACGAGCGCTACGCACCGCAGCCTCACTATCGCAAGAAGAAGCGGGAATCCTTCCTCAGCGAACTTTTCGACTTCTGATCCTCACGGCAGGTTCGGCGGCCGCTCCGTCAGTTCCACTTCCTCGACGAAGCGCTCGTCGAGCTGGCGGCGCAGTTCCTCCTGCTCCTTGATGCCGATGGGGAACTTCCACATGATCGCGGCAACGAGCGCATTGCAGATCATGGGCGTCGCCACGAAAACGATGGAAAGCCCCGTAAGCGTCGCCTCCGTGTTCTCCCCCATCTTCGGCACGAAGCCGATCAGCGCCAGCGTCCAGAACACGACGCCCACCGCCACCGCGCCGCCGAGCTTCTGCGTCAGCGTCAGCAGCGCATAGAACAGCGCGGTCCTGCGCTGCCCCGTCTCGAACTCGTCGATATCGGCCACATCCGCCATCATCGAGCGGTAGAGCGTCGTCGTCGTGCCGACATTCATCCCGAGGAAAACGAGCACCAGCGAGGCGACATACACATTGCCTTCCGGGATCAGGAAGATCACCGGCGGAAAGAGCACGTTGAAAATCCCCGCCGCCACCACCGTCCGGTGCTTGCCGATGCGGTAGCTGAGTTTCAGCACCATCGGGATGAAGGCGATGCCGCCGAAGAAATAGAGCAGCAGCAGGAAGCTCGCGACCGAGCCGATGCCCCAGACATAGCTCGCCTCGTAGATATACATCGAGGCAAGCGCCGCGCCCGCGAAGCCGCTCAGGAAGTCCGCCGCCAGCAGCCGCCGGAGCGGCGCATTGCGGAAGATCGGCTTCAGCGCCGCCGCAAACGAGATCGGCGCCTGCGGCGTCGCCTTGCGTTCCGGCACGAACAGAATGTTGAGCCCGACGGCGATCGGCAGCAGCAGCACGATGAACCAGCCCATCGAGGCGACGCGCGCCGTCTCCATGTTCTCCGCACCCATCCGCTCGATGATCGCGGGGATCAGCAGCACCAGCGGCACGCCGAGAAGCTGGAACGCCTCCCGGAAGCCCTGGATGCGCGAGCGCTCGTTATAGTCGCCCGAAAGCTCCGCCGCCCACGCCATGTGCGAGATGGTGAGCATCGTCCAGCCGATATAGAGGAAGAACATCCAGCCGAGCAGATAGCCCGCCGTCACCGGCGCGCTCGGCACGAACACCATATAGGCGCAGACGACGAGCATCGGCACCGACAGCACGATCCAGTGCCGCCGCCGTCCCCAGCGCGAGGGAAACTTGTCCGAGATCACGCCCATCATCGGGTCGGTGACCACATCCCAGAGCCGCGCCAGCATGAAGATCGTGCCGACAGTGGCAAGCCCCAGCCCCATCGGTCCCGCATAGAATTGCGGCAGGTAGACGCCGATGGGCAGGCCGAGCGCGGCGATGGGAATGGCCGGCCCGGAAAACGCGGCGAGCCGCCACGAAGACAAACGCTTGTCGGACATTTTCGTCTCTCGTTCCGCCAGGTGATGAATGGCTTTATTGGTCCCAGCCGGTGAGGAAATCCATGACCGCGCCCTTGAACATCGGATTGGGCAGCGCGAACATATGGTCCGTACCGGGAATGATTTCCGCGCGCGCATCGGGCATCGTCGCGGCCAGCGCCTGCGGGTCGCCCGCAAGGTCGTCGCGCGCGCCGGCAATGACGAGCACCTTGTTGCGGATCGTGCCCGCGAGTTCCGCCACACTCTCGCCCGCCTCGGCGCTGCGCCGCGGCGCCCGCGCGCAGGCCGCGATGGCCTTGAGGTCCTGGCCGAGATTTTCCGCGTAGAGCCGGAAGGCCCGCGCCGGGCGGTCCTCGACGGCGGAGGGATCGGCGGCCTCGAGCGCCTCGGCCACGGGGTTCCCCGCCCGCGAGGGCTCCAGCGCCTTGCCGCCCATGCCCGCCAGCACCACGGAGCCGAAGCGCTCGCCATGCCGCGCCGCCAGCCACAGCGCGATCCCCGCCCCCATGGAAAAGCCCATCAGGTCGGCGCGTTCGATCCCCAGATGATCCATGAGCGCGATCGCGTCCCCGCCCATCTTCGCCGTCGTGTAGTCGGCCGGATCGTGGAGCTTCTGGCTCGCCCCGTGCCCGCGCAGGTCGAACGTCACCACCTTGTAGCGCGCACGCGTCAGCGCCTGCACCCAGCCCGTGCGCACCCAGTTGTCTTCCGCCGTCGCGGAAAAGCCATGCACCAGCAGGATCGGCTGCCCCTCCCCCGCGACTTCATAGGCGATCTCGACGCCACCGGACGAAAACACCGCCATGCTCAGTCCGCCGCCACGCCGCCGGAAGACTGCGCGTCGGATGGCGCGCCGAATTTGCTCGTCGATGTCAGCATCGAATAGAAAAGCCCCGTCCGGTGCTGGCCGGTGATCACCGTGTCGTGGTCGGCCACATCCGCCATGATCGAGCGGAACAGGAACGGCCCCGCCGCCATGTTGACGCCCAGCAGCACCCAGACGGCGAGCGCGATCGCCGGTTCCCCCGGCGGCACGAACAGGATGAGCAGCGTCAGCACGAACACCATGCCGAGAATGAGCGCCACTTCCCGCGCGCCCTGCACGCGCGAGCGCTCATTATAGTCCGGCGTCAGTTCCGCGCCCCAGCTCATGTGCGAAATGGTGATCAGCGTCCAGCCGGCATAAAGCACGAACAGCCAGAAGATGAGATAGTTTGGCGTCACCCCGCCCGCCGGCATGAAGATCATTACCACCGACAGCATCATGATCGGCACGGAAAGCACGATCCAGTGCCGCCGCCGGCCCCAGCGCGTCTCGAACTTGTCGGACAGAATGCCGAGCACCGGATCGGTGAACACATCCCAGAACCGCGCCAGCATGAAGATCGCGCCGACCGTCGTCAGCCCGATGCCGAACGTGCCCGCATAGAAGGGCGGCAGGTGAACGACGAGCGGCAGACCCATGGCCGAAATCGGCACGGCGGGCACGGCGAACGAAAAAAGCTTCCAGCGCGAAACAGGCGCATGGCCCGGCGAGGCCGCGTTCGGCATTCGGATCTCCTCCCGGATCGCGGCAGGCTCTCCGGCCCGCTCGCCCCGACATGTTGTAACGTCCGACATGTTGTTATGTCTGACATTAAGTCAGTTGCGGCGATTATGGCCGATGCCCCCGGCCCGACCAAGCCTTACCGGAGCCCCGTCCCTCACAAAATCGTATGCGCCGCCCTCTCAACGCCCCATAACGCCGTTTCTTCCCACCCTCCCCTCGGGGAGGGTCAAAATTCGCTCTCGCGAATTTTGGGGCGGGGGCTGGCCGCAAACGGCAGCAACCCGAGCCCCCTCAAACACCGCCCTCTCTTCCCACCCGCCCCTCGGGGCGGGTCGAAAAATCCATTCGGATTTTTCGGGGCGGGGGCTGGCCGCAAACGGCAGCAACCTGAGTCCCCCCCCAAACACCGCCCTTGACCCGCGCCCCGCGAGCGGCATGCTCATCCCTCGACGAAAATTGGGGGTTTCATGCGGCTGAGCTGGAATGAGATTCGCGCCCGTGCCGCGCGCTTCTCGGAGGAATGGAAGGACGCCCATTACGAAAAGGGCGAAACCCAGACCTTCTACAACGAATTTTTCCAGATTTTCGACATCCCCCGCCGCCGCGTCGCGACCTATGAGGAGCCGGTGAAGCTCCTTGGCGACAAGCGCGGCTTCATCGACCTGTTCTGGAAGGGCAATCTGCTCATTGAGCAGAAGAGCAAGGGCCGCAGCCTTGTAAAGGCCAAGGCCCAGGCGCTCGAATATTTTCCGGGCCTCAAGGACAAGGAACTGCCGCGCTACCTGCTGCTCAGCGACTTCCAGAGCTTCGAGCTTTACGATCTGGACGAAGACGCCGAGTTCCGCTTCGCCCTCCCGGACCTGAAGGACAATGTCGAAGCCTTCGGCTTCATGATCGGCGTCCAGAAGCGTGAGTTCAGGGATCAGGACCCCGTCAACATCGAAGCCTCCGAGCTCATGGGCAAGCTCCATGACGCATTGAAGGAAGCGGGCTATGACGGCCACGATCTGGAGCGTTATCTCGTTCGCCTTCTCTTCTGCCTCTTCGCCGACGACACCGGCATCTTCGAGCCCAAGGACATCCTGCTCGATTTCATCCAGAACCGCACGCAGCCGGACGGCAGCGATCTTGGCGCCCGCCTCAACGAACTCTTCGAGGTGCTGAACACGCCGGAAGACAAGCGTTACAAGACACTCGACGAAGACCTGAACCAGTTCCCCTACATCAATGGCGATCTTTTCGCGGAGCGCCTGCGCACGCCCGCTTTCGACGCTTCCATGCGCCTCACCTTGATAGAGGCCTGTGAGTTCAAATGGGAGGCGATCTCGCCCGCCATTTTCGGCGCCCTCTTCCAGTCCGTCATGGACAGGAAGGAGCGTCGCGCCCTCGGCGCGCATTACACGACCGAGAAGAACATCCTGAAACTGATCCAGCCTCTCTTTCTGGATGAGCTTCGCGCGGAGTTCGAGCGCGCGAAGGCGCTGAAGCGCGGGCGCGCGCAGGCGCTTCAGGCGCTGCACGAGAGGCTCGGCGAACTCACCTTCTTCGATCCTGCCTGCGGCTGCGGCAACTTCCTCGTCATCGCCTATCGCGAATTGCGCCAGTTGGAAATCGACATTCTTCGCGAGCTGCATTCGAGCGACGAACAGCGCGTCCTCGACGTCTCCACTCTCTCGAAGGTCAATGTCGACCGGTTCTACGGCATCGAGATCGGCGAGTTCCCGGCGCGCATTGCCGAAGTCGCGATGTGGATGATGGACCACATCATGAACAATCGCCTCGGCCTCTCCTTCGGCCACAACTATGCGCGCATCCCGCTCAGGGCCTCGCCGCATATTCTCTGTGCCGACGCGCTGGAGGCGGACTGGGCGGCCTTTCTGGCGCCGGAAAAATGCTCATATGTCTTCGGCAACCCGCCTTTCATCGGCGCGAAGTTCCAGTCGGCCGAACAGCGCCAGCAGGTACGCGCCATCGCGAAGCTCGGCGGTTCCGGCGGCACGCTGGATTTCGTCACCGCATGGTTCCTGAAAGCGGGCGAATATGTGCAAGGGGGCAAGGCCGACATCGCCTTCGTCGCCACCAATTCGATCACTCAAGGGGAGCAGGTGGCGCAGCTCTGGCCGCTCCTTTTCGAGCGCTGCAAGCTTGAAATCGCCTTCGCCCACCGCACCTTCGCCTGGGGTTCCGATGCGCGAGGCGTCGCCCATGTCCATGTCGTCATCATCGGCCTGACGAAGCGCGAGAATGAGCGCGCGGAAAAGCGTCTCTTCTCTTATGCCGACATCAAGGGCGATCCCGTCGAAAGCCGCCACGCCGCATTGACGCCTTATCTATTCGACGCCTCCGGCGTCCACGACAGACACCTTGTCGTTCGCGAGACATCCCAACCGCTTTGCGACGTGCCCCGGATGGCGAGTGGTACTCAGCCTATTGATGATGGAAATTACATTTTTGACGGTGCTGAAAAGGCTGCTTTTGTTGCTGCGGAACCCGCAGCGGAAAAGTTCCTGCACCCCTTTCTCGGCGCGCAGGAATTCATCAACGGCGACGACCGCTGGATTCTCGCTCTGCAGAATGCGACGCCGCAAGAGTTGCGCAACATGCCGCTCATCACGGAACGGATGCAGAGGGTCCGGCAGTTCCGCGCTAAGAGCCAACGCAAGAGTACGCTGGAGATTGCCGACTTTCCGGAGAAGTATAATGTCGAGGTGATCCCTGATCAGCCATTTCTTGTTGTGCCCGAAGTCAGCTCCGAACGCCGCGACTACATTCCGATTGGCTACCTCGAACCACCCGTTATCCCGAGCAACAAATTGCGCGTTGTCCTTGGTGTGGACCTGTGGCACTTCGCCATTCTGACCTCTGCCATGCACATGGCATGGCTCGCTCATGTCGGGGGGCGGCTTGAAAGCCGGTTCCAATACGGGATCGGCGTCGTCTACAACACCTTCCCCTGGCCGGAGGCGACCGAGGCGCAGAAGGAGAAAATCCGTGGCCTCGCACAGGCCGTGCTCGATGCCCGCGCGCTCTATCCCGGCGCAACGCTGGCGGACCTCTACGATCCCGACTTGATGAAGAAGGAATTGCGGCAGGCGCATCGCGCGCTCGATGCCGCCGTCGACAGGCTTTACCGCCCCGCGCCCTTCGCGAACGACCGCGAACGCGTCGAGCATCTTTTCGGACTGTACGAAAAACTCTCCTCGCCGCTGACGGCAATGCCGAAGCCCGCGAAGGGAAAGAAAAAGAAGAAAGATTGAGCCATGGCCACCCTGAACGACATCCCGAAATATGACGAGCTTATGGCTCCGACGGTCGAAGCGTTGAAGCTGCTTGGCGGCTCCGCCTCCAATGACGAGATACACGACAAGATCGTCGAGCTGATGAAGCTTCCCGACGACGTGGTTGAAATTCCGCATGACGAAAACGGCAGCGTCACCCGCCTGCGCTATCGCATGAACTGGGCACGCAGCTATCTGAAAAAGGTGGGTGCGGTGGACAACATGCAACGCGGCGTCTGGACGCTCACGGCCAAAGGCCGCGAGATGACGGAGGCTGAGATCGCGGAAGTACCTCGCCTCGTCCGCCAGATGGACAACAGGGTCCGGAAGGTAGAGCGGGAAGCGCCTGCCGAACCCGGCATCGAAGAACTCGAAAATGAACTCGTCTGGAACGAGCAGCTCCTCACTGTCCTCCTCGCCATGGCGCCGGACGCCTTCGAGCGTCTCTGCCAGCGCGTCCTGCGCGAGGCGGGGTTCACCAAGGTGGAGGTCACGGGCCGCAGCGGCGATGGCGGCATCGACGGCAACGGCGTGCTGCGCGTGAACCTCATCTCCTTCCAGGTCATCTTCCAGTGCAAGCGCTACAGCGGCAGCGTCGGCTCCGCCGTCGTCCGCGACTTCCGGGGCGCGATGGTCGGCCGCGCCGACAAGGGCCTCATCATGACCACCGGCCGCTTCACCGCCGATGCGCGCAAGGAAGCCATCCGCGACGGCGCCCCCGCCATCGACCTCGTGGACGGGGACGATCTCTGCGAACTCCTCAAGAGCCTGAAGATCGGCGTGAAGGTGAAGATGGTTGAGGAAGTCGAGATCGACGAAACCGTCTTCGCCTCGATCTGACCTCCGCGCCCGCCAAAAATAAAAATGTCACCCCGGCGAAAGCCGGGGCCCATTGGTTCCCTCGGCAAGGGCGATTGTTTGTGGCGTTTGCGCCGGGGCGAACCATCCCCAGCCGCGGCAAGAGGTGCTGCGAGTGGACCCCCTGAGTTCACAAACGAAGTGCAACACCAGCTTGGGCTTAAGGTGTTGCGATGGGGCACAAATACAAGCAATTCACTCTGGAAGACCGGTGCGAGATTGCCCGCCTACGTGGCGAGGGCTGCTCG
>Ga0208433_1000124_pt1 | contig 46976 bp, 50 predicted proteins | sample 3_EtaG_FD_184075 | JGI IMG/M metagenome (GOLD analysis project Ga0208433, IMG submission 184075) | Marine viral communities from the Subarctic Pacific Ocean - 3_ETSP_OMZ_AT15126 metaG (SPAdes) (version 2) | ecosystem: Environmental > Aquatic > Marine > Oceanic | place: Pacific Ocean | collected...
ATCACGATGAGACGGAATCGCCTTGCGATCCCGTCTCATCGTGAAAATCTGCTCGTCGCTTATAGTCTGGACCGTTTTCCGAACCGGCAGGTGTTTCCACCTGCCTGGAAAACGGTCTAGAGCCTGAACTCGCCCGAGCAGATCTTGCCGTAGAGATGCTGGTCGACCGGCACATATTTCTTCTGCACCGGGCAATTGAAGAAAATCGGCTCCGGAATCGCCGACGGGTCGAAGCCTTCCTTCACGAGTTCCACCTTGCGGTGCTTGAAGGTGCCGGTGACTTCCATTTCCGGCTGGATACGCAGGAAAACCGGCACCGCGTAATCCGGTAGCTCCTCCTGCATCTGTGTACGGAACTTGTCGAGGTCGAGCGATCCATTCTCCGCGACGATCGACGCCATGCCCGCCCGGCCATCGGCGCCAGGCACATGCACACCATAGACATTCGCTTCCTTGACGCCGGGGAACACCGAGATCGCCTCGGCAACCTCCGAGGTCGCGACGTTCTCGCCCTTCCAGCGGAACGTGTCGCCGATCCGGTCCACGAAGTAGAAATATCCGAGCTTGTCCTGACGCAGAAGATCGCCTGTGCGGAACCACATGTCGCCCTTCTCGAAGACATCGTGCAGAATCTTCTTCGCGGTTTCTTCCTTCCTGGCATAACCGTCGAAGCGGCCCGTAGGCTGATCTGGATCGTTGGATATCTTGCCGAGCGCCTCGCCCGCTTCGCCGGGCTCGGCTGCAATGCAGAACCCATCCGGACCGCGCACCGGCTGTTCGCTTTCGATGTCGAACTTCACGATCTCGACATTGAACTTCTTTTTCGCCCAACCGGGAATGCGCCCGACCGCGCCCGGCGTACCGTCGAAGTTCATCAAGGCGACGTTGCCTTCGGTCGCACCATAGAACTCGAGCACCCGCGGAATACGGAACCGCTTCTGGAAGGTCGTCCAGATCTCGGGCCTCAGCCCGTTGCCCACCGCCATGCGCAACTTGTGCTTGCGCTCCTTTGGATGCGTCTCGGTGTTGAGAAGGTAGCGGCAGAGCTCGCCGATATACTGGAAGAGCGTCGCCCTGTATTTGACTGCATCGTCCCAGAATTGCGTGGCTGAGAACTTGCGCCGCAGAATGACGGCCCCGCCAACAGTGAGTGTAGTACCGATGGCGCAGACACCGCCTGCAGAGTGATAGAGCGGCAGCACGACATACATGCGGTCCTTCTCGGTCGCATTCGCACCCGCCGCAAAACCCGCCATCATGCCTCTGAGGCGCACATGCGGAATTCGTGCCGCCTTCGGATTACCCGTCGTGCCGCTCGTATAGATGAAAAGCGCGTCGTCATCCTGTGTCACGTCCTTGCGGATATCCGCAGGCAATGCATCGCCCGACTGCTGTGCAAGCGCTGCGTCGAGATCATGCGCGCCCTGCATCTGCCCGCCCGTCGCCCAGACGGTCATCGGTCGATCGAGCTGATCTGCCGCTGTCGAATAACTTTCCGCAAGTTCCGCGCCAAGCACCACATGGTTCGCCTTCGAAAGGTTGAGGCAGTGCGCGAGCGGGCCTTTGATCAGGTTCGTGTTGATGAGCGCGGCCGTCGCGCCCGCCTTGATGATGCCAAGCCAGGCAATCAGATATTCCGGACGGTTCTCCATCATCAGCGCAACGACATCGCCGCGACCGAGACCCTGCTCTTTTAGCCAGCGCGCGTAGCGGTTGGCCTCTTCGTTGTATTCGCGGTAGGTGAGCTTCCGGTCCTCGAAATAGATGGCGATGTTCCTCGGCTTTTCCGCCGCCAGCTTTTCGATCGTGTCCGAGAAGGTGTGGGAGGCGTCTTCCCTGATTTCCTTGAGCTTCCCCAGCGAACGGAGCGCGGCGCGCAGGAAGACGACTTCGTTGCCGATCCGTTTGACAAGGCCCATCGCGACGTTTCTTCCGGTGTTGCGTTATGCACTTTTTGCGCTTCTTTCAGTTATGCCCGCGCCCCGGCGGGACCGTCAAGAAAAGCCGGATTTCGCGGCGTAAAATCGGCGTTGCTCATGCCGGGCGTGACAGGGCGCCGGGTCCGCCCCATTATCCGCCGCGAAATCTTCGACGGCTTCATGGGACTGCGGATGAGCGGCGGGACAACAGACGAGAGAGCACATGGCGATCCTGGCGAGGTCCTGCTCGATGTGATCGGCCAGCAGTGTCCCCTGCCCGTTCTGCGCGCCCGCAAGCGGCTCCTCCGGCTGGAACCCGGACGGCTGGTAAGGGTATTCGCGAGCGACCCGGTCGCGCGGATCGACATGCCGCATTTTTGCGCCGAGGCAGGCCATGAGCTTGTCGAGGTCAGGGACCGGGGCACCTGGATCGAGTTCCTGATCCGCCGCGGCGAGAACGTTCGCGAACCGGACGACGAGCTTCTCTCGAAGCCGGTGAATGATCTCTAGCGAAGAAATTCCGCCGCAAGTATCGCGTAGAGGAACTCGTCCCGCCATTCGCCCTGAATATATTTGCTCTGCCGGAACACGCCTTCCCGGCGCATGCCGAGCTTCTCCATCACGCGGGCGGACGCCTTGTTGCGCTGGTCGCAGGTCGCGATGATCCGCTGCAGCCCGAGCTCGCTGAAACCTGCATGCACGATCATGCGGGCGGCCTCCAGCGCATATCCCTGTCCCCAATAGTCCGGATGGAGCGCGTAGCCAACCTCACCGGTAAGGTTCTCCCCATCGCAAAGTTTGAGCCCCACGCCACCGATAAGCTGTTGCCCCGCCCCGCGCCGGCCCTCGCCCTTGCGGATGATCGCAAGATCGAAATTCTGTCGCGGCCTTTCTCTCTGGTCGTCGAGATAGGCGCGGATCGTCCGTTTGCTCTGAAGTGTGGTGTTCGGTCCCCAGACGAGAAATCTCGTCACCTCATCGAGCGAGGAATAGGCATGCACGGCCTCAAAGTCGCGCGCGGTGAAGTCGCGAAGGATGAGACGCGGCGTTTCGAGCGGAATGGCGAGCGTCGGTTCGTCGACGCTCCGGCGCCCCATTCTCATTCGCCCGCTGCCTTCAGAACAGCCGCCTTTTGCGGATCGCGGAAGCCGACGACCACCTCCCCCTTGCCGAAATCGAAGACGGGACGCTTGATGAGCGCCGGGTGCTCGGCCATGAGGGCGACCGCCGCCGCTTCGCTTACATCCGCTTTCTGCGTGTCGGAAAGGCCGCGCCAGGTGGTTCCGGCCCTGTTGAGAAGTGTCTCCCAGCCCGCGGATTTGGCGAAGCGCTTCACATCGGCGGGCTTGATACCGTCGGCGCGCAGGTCATGAAACCTGTGGGGAATGCCTTCCGCCTCGAGCCATTTGAGCGCCTTGCGACAGGTATCGCAGTTCTTCAACCCATAAACGGTCAGCACCGGCCCATTCCCTTCCAGTCTCGCTGTCGCGAGCATAGCTGGGGATGGGGCCGGTGCCAAAATCCGGAAGAGATATGCCTTGTCAGGCGATCAGGCGGCCTGCTTTTGCTGCTGCTCGGCCCGCATGGCTTTGAAGGCCTCTTCGGCCGCCAGAGAATGAGGCTCGGCTTCGCGATAGGCCTTGGGGTCTTCGATCTTGAGAAGCGCACGAACTTCCGAAAGCGGCTTCGACAGCATCGCTTCCCAATCCGTCTCGGGGAGCCAGGCGGCCCGCTTGCCGTTCCGGAAGCCCTCGCGAACGACACGCCATGCATCCACCTGCGGGAGATTCTTGCGCGTGATCCGCGCGCCGACGAGAACGATGAAGCCAATGCCGCGATTGCGCGTCTGCGCATAGGTGAAGGCAAGAAGCGCAAGCTCGCCAAGACCGTCGCGGCCATAGCCGGTGGTCACATGCCAGAGGTCATGCTGGTCGCGGAGGCGATTGCCGAAAATGCGTTCGGCTTCCGTGCGGTCGTCGCGCGCCGGAATCACCTCGCTGGCGGCGACGAGACCATCGGCCGTAAGGTTCTCTTCGGCCATGAATTCGTAATAGGTGTGGCCCAGCGTGCCTTCCGGCAGGCTTGCGAGATAATCGCGGTCGCTGAGGGCGGCGATGAGATTGCGCTTCTCGGCGAGAATGCGCAGCCCGGACTCCGTCTTCACGAAGCGCTGGAACTGCCGGTCGTTGGCGCCGCCCGAAAGGGCGTCGATAACCCTGAAAACCTGGCTCGTATCTTCCTTGTCGGCGATGAGAGCCCTGATTGCGCGCAGAGCCTTGAGCGGTTGAGTGCGCTTGCGCTTCCGTTTCGCCACAAGCTTGCCGTCAAACTCTGTTGGGCTTGCAATCGTCATGGGTTATGTCCCGTTGCTATACTGAGCCTGCTGCCGCCAGCCTTGGGTGCTTATATAGACAGTACTGACATTCTTGTCAATATTAAAGCGGCATGATAGGAGTTTCGTGTGTCCAGCGTTGCAAAAAACCCCGCCGCGGCCAGCGCCGCAGCCTCCGAAACGGCCGAAAAGCCGGCTGCAAAGCGGGTTCGCCGGACGGCGGATGAAGCCCGCCGCCTGATCCTCGACGCAGCGGAGGCCAGGTTGGCGAAGCAAGGCCCCGAGGGGCTCAGGCTTCAGGACATCGCCCGCGACGTCGGTATTTCGCATCCCGCCATTCTTCATCATTTCGAGAGCCGGGAAGGTCTCGTCCGCGCGCTTATCGCCCGCGCCAACACGCAGCTCCGCGACACGCTGCTCGGCGCCCTCGGCAGCGACTATCCCAGCCGGGACGCCGCCGACCATATCGGCCATGTCTTCGAGGCGCTGAGCGACAGAGGCACGGCGCGACTCCTGTCCTGGCTGCTGCTCACCGGCCGTGCCACCGAACAGTCGGACGCACATAACGTCATGGGCGAAATCGTCGACGTGCTCCAGGCCCGCCGCGAGGAATATTCAAAGGAAAAAGGAAATCCCGCGCCCGACAAGGAAGACACGCTCTTTGTCGCCATGCTGACGGCAAACGCCGCCTTCGGCGAAGCGATCGTCGGACGCCAGCTTGCCGAAGCGACGGGGCTCGATCAAGACGGCATCAAACGCTTCCGCGCCTGGTTCGCGAAGCTTCTGAACGATCACCTGGAAGACAAGCGCTAACGCTTCTTGCGCTTCAGCAATCCACGCATCAGATCGACAAGCCTTTCGGAATCGATCTCCGGCCGCACGATGCGCGCCACCATGATCCCGTCGAGAAAGACCGAGACAAGCCGCGCGAGGTCCTCGGCCTCGCCGGGTGCGGCCCCCTCCTCACCAAGCGCATGCGCGATGAGACCGGTCTCGGTCTCGTAGAAACGGGCAATCGCGGCATCGGTCTGCGCCGAGCGCTGGCCGGAATGTGCATAGTCGAGGATGATCTTGAGGAACCGGGTGATCTCGCCGAACAGGAGAAGGTTGCTCGACAACCAGGCGTCGAGATCGTCTATCCCGCCTTTCTCCTTCTTGATCTCGTCATAGGCGGCAAGCGCGTCGGCAAGCGCCTTTCGTACGACGAACTGGAAGAGGTCGTCCTTGTCCTCGAAATAGTAATAGATGAGCGCGGGGTTGATGCCGGCCGCCTCGCCAAGTTCCTTGTTCGAGACGGCTGCAACGCCAGACCGTGAAAAAAGCTCAAGCGCCGCCGCGGCGATCGCATCCCGCTTCGCTTCGTTCGGCCCTTCCGTGGCCGGTCTCCCCACCTTGCGCGCAGGCTTCTTGCCGTCCTGCCGCCTGTCTCCTGCCGTCACATCTGACCGCCTTTCACGGGTTCGGGAATCTCCGGCCAATCTTCACCTTCGGCCTGTTCCAGCAGCTTTTCGAAATCGCGGATGATCGTATCGAGCATCTCTCTGCCCAGACTAGCAGAGGATTCGCTCGGCCGCCCCACGACGCCGTTCTTCGTGACGGCCGGCATGGCATAGCGCCAGACGAGGCCAACGGTCACGTCTTCCACGTCTTCCGCCCTGTCCATCTCGACGCAGTCCGGATCGAGCGCCAGCACCATGGAGGTCTCTGCGACATTCGCATGGATGTCCGCCGCATCGAGCGTGTAGAGACGCAAAGCTTCCTCCGATATCTCCCAGAGCCCGCGCGTCGCGAAGCGCGCCTGCGGGTATTTGTAGCGCAGCCGCAGGATGGCGCTTTCGATGGACGGGCCGTTCGTCGCATGACCGGATATGAAGATGAGCCGGTCGATGCCGTTCGCCTCGACCGCCCAGGAGGCGACCTCGCACAGAACCGCCGTCAGTGTCTCCGGCGACAGCGAAAGCGTTCCCGGCCAGGCGTCCGAGTGACCGAAGGAACAGCCATAGGGGATGGCGGGCAACATCAGCACGTTTCGCCTGCGGCAGGCCTCTCCGCAGATCGCTTCCGCAAGCATCGTGTCCGTGCCGGTAGCAAGATGCGGTCCATGCTGTTCCGTCGCGCCGATCGGCAGGACCGCGATGGTGCGGCCCTTGTCCGAAATCGCCTCGCCCACCTTCGGTCCCGTCGATTTCGCCCAGGATGTCATGGCACTTCTCCGTTCCCGGCCGCGGTTCAAACGAAGGTGAGAAAGCGGTCACGTTCGCTTTTCGTCACCATGTAGAACTGCGCGTCCCACTCCTTACGCTTCTGCGCGACGAAGATGTCGATGAATTCCTCACCGAACACTTTGCGGGCGAAAGTGCTTTCATCGAGTGCATCGGCGGCTTCGAGGAGCGTCCGCGGCAAGCGGCGCAGATTGCCGCCCTGTGAACGAATGTCGCGCGCAAGATAGAGATTGTCGTTGAGCGGCTGCCCCGGGTCGGCCTTCCGCTCGAGGCCGTCGAGACCGGCGTAGAGGCTCATCGCAGCGGAGAGATAGAAGTTGGCGCTCATGTCCGGCGCGCGGTTCTCGATGCAGGGCCTGTTCATCGGCAGACGCAGCATGGCCGAACGGTTGTTGCGGCCATAAGCCTTCAGTACCGGCGCCCAGGACATGTCGGGCATGTCGCCCTGCGCGATGAGCCCCTTGTAGGAATTGTAGCTGGGGCAGGTGAAGGCGCAGAGCGCCTGGGCATGTTCGAGGAGCCCGGCGGCGAAGTGAAGCGTCTCATCGGTCGCTTCAAGCCCGTAGCTTCGCGCAAGCTCGCCCACGGGACGCACCGACGCATCGAAGAGATTCTCTTTCTTGTCCATGTCCATCAGCGACATGTTGTGATGCGCACCGGAACGGAAGTCGTTGCTGAATGGCTTGGGCATGAAGCTCGCGACCGCACCATGCTTGCGCGCGACGCTCTTCACCATGAAGCGGAAGAAGGTAAGCCTGTCGGCGGTCGTCAGTGCGTCCGTATAACCGAAGTCGATTTCGAACTGGCCGTGCCCGCCTTCCTGGTCGAAGGAATAAAGTCCCCATCCGAGTCCTTCGACATAACGCGTCAGTTCTTCGAGGAAGGGGCCGGCGAGCGAAATCTGGTTGAGATCGTAAGCGGGTGTCGGCCCATGGAAGGCCTCGCCCTGCAAGGGGGCAAGCGTGTCGCCCTCTCGCCGCAGCACGTAGAACTCGGGCTCGATGCCGAGATTGAAGACGAGCCTTCCCGCAGCGGCTTTTTCCGATGCGCGCTTGAGGATCACCCGGCTGCAATTCGCGTAGGGTTGCCCGTGGAAATGCATGTCCGAAGCAAACCAGCAATAGCGCTTGTCCCAGGGGAGGATCGTAGCGCTGGAGAGGTCGGGCACGGCGGCGCATTCGTCGAAATGCGGACCGACAAGCCCCATGCCTTCGAGCGCGCCGACCGTGAACAGTTCGGAGCCGCCCATCATGTGCGCGAGATGGCTCACCGGCACGCATTTGGTTTTGGAGACACCGTGAACATCCACATAGCTGGCGTAGCAATATTCGACGCCCTCGCTCGCGAGCTTCTTCTGAAGCTCCTTCGCCTGCTCCCCGCTCATCTGGACATTGCCGGTCATTCCTAAATCCTCTCCATCGCCCTCAGGCACACTGCACAAGAAGGCCCCCTGCGCGCCGCGCATCTTCAGGACCTTGAATGAAGCATGCTCCTAATTTAATTAATTGGTCAATTAAATTATTCGGAGTCGGGATGGAGACGGCGGCGGGATGCTATGATGCGTCCGAACCGGAGAGGTCGCGGGGGGCCGCGCTCCCCCGCCCGAGGCAACAAGATGACGGCACCTTCAATTTCGATACGTCACGCGGAAGAAGCGGATATTCCCGGCATTCTCGCGATCTACAACGATGCCGTGGCCAACACGACGGCGATCTGGAACGAAACGGAATCGGACCTCGACGGACGCCGCCTCTGGTGGCGCGAGCGCACGTCGCGGGGGTTTCCGGTGCTTGTCGCGGCCGACGAGGAGCGCATTGCCGGCTATGCGACCTTCGGCGACTTCCGCCCGCATGAGGGCTATCGCTTCACCGTCGAAAATTCCATCTATGTGCGTTCGGATCTGCGAGGCCGAGGAATTGCCGGATTGATGCTGGCGCCGCTGATCGAAGCCGCGGAGAAGCTCGGCATGCATGCCATTGTTGCAGGCATTGAAGCTGGCAACCTCGCCTCCATCCGCCTTCACGAGCGCTTCGGCTTCCGCGAGGTGGCGCGCATGCCCGAAGTCGGCATCAAGTTCGGCCGCTGGCTCGATCTCGTCCTGATGCAACGGATGCTCGACTGACGATGGTGCCCCTGGCCGGACTCGAACCAGCACGTTGTTGCCAACAACAGATTTTGAGTCTGCCGCGTCTACCATTCCGCCACAGGGGCACTGAAGCGTCGGGCGCGCATCATAATGAGCCCGGGCACGCCTTCAATGGAAAAGAAGGCATGGGGTCCCGGACGTGCCCAAATGCGGCGAGAAGGCGCGGGACAGCGGCGGCCCGCCATGCTTGAATGCGCCCCATGCTGGACCGGATACCGTCGAACGCCATCCCCTGGATCCTGATTGCCGCAAGCGCCACGGCAATCGGGGGTGCGCTCTTCTTTCAGCACGTGCTGGGTTATGTACCCTGCTCGCTCTGCTATCTCGGCCGCCAGCCGCATTATTTCGCGATCGGTGCCGCGCTCATCGCCGGCATCCTCTCGCGCGAAGCCAATATCGGCATCGGCGTGCTCTTCTTCCTCGGCCTCTGCGTCGCGGCCTACCTGGCGGGCGCGGGCATCTCGGCCTATCACGCGGGCGTCGAGTATCACTGGTGGGAGGGCCCTGAAACCTGCGCTGGCGGCAATCTCGTCTCGAACTCCCTCCGGGACTTGCAGTCCGCGCTTGAGGGCGGCGCGAAGCCGCCGCGCTGCGACGAGGCGGCCTGGTCGCTTTTCGGCATCTCGCTCGCGGGGTTCAATTTCCTGATTTCGCTGGTGCTCGCCGGACTTTCCGCACTGCCGCTGCTGCGCTACTTCCGTGAGAGCAGAGGAGAAATCTGATGTCCGGCCCCGACGCAAATGCATCGCCGAAATCGCCGCGCGTTTCCGCGCAACCCGGCCGCGCGCGGGAGTCCGCTATCGAGGAAATGCTCCGCGTCGACCATGCGGGCGAGTATGGCGCCGTGCGCATCTATGCAGGCCAGCTTGCCGTGCTGCGCAATATACCGGGCAATGAAGACCTCGTTGCCAAGCTCGAACACATGGCAAAAGACGAGGAAGTGCATCTCTCGCGCTTCAACGAACTCGTGAACGAGCGCGGCGTGCGCCCCACCGCCTTCGCGCCGGTCTGGCATGTAGCAGGCTTCGCACTCGGCGCGGCGACGGCGCTTCTTGGCGAAAAGGCTGCCCATGCCTGCACGGCTGCGGTCGAGGAAGTGATCGACGAGCATTACAAGTCGCAAGTGCAGCGCCTCGATCAGATGGGCGAAGAAGAAAAGCCGCTTCGCGACACGATCGAAAAGTTCCGGCTTGAAGAAGTCGAGCATCGCGTCGAGGCAATCGCTTCGGGGGCCGAGCAGGCACTTGCCTATCCGCTGCTGTCCGGCGCCATCAAGGCTGCCTGCCGCCTCGCGATCAGGATTTCCGAGAAGGCCTGAGGCTGAACGGTTACGGCTCCAGCTCGCTGTCCCAGTAGAGATAGTCCTGCCAGCTTTCATGCAGGTAGTTCGGCGGGAAGGCGCGGCCGTTCTTGTGCAGATCGCTTACCGTCGGACGGAAAGGCCACTGCATGGGGATCATCTCTGCATGCGCCGGCATCTTGCCGCCCTTGCGAAGATTGCATGGCGCACAAGCCGTGACCACGTTGTCCCATGTCGTCTGTCCGCCGCGCGAACGCGGGATCACGTGATCGAAGGTGAGCTCGTGCCGCGCGCCGCAATACTGGCAGGTGAAGCGGTCGCGCAGGAAGAGGTTGAACCGGGTGAAGGCGGGAAACCGCGCGGGCTTCACATAGGATTTGAGCGAAACGACGCTCGGCAATTGCATCTCGAAATTGGGCGAGCGCACCAGCGTCTCGTAGGACGAGACGATGTTCACGCGATCGAGGAATACCGCCTTGATTGCGTCCTGCCATGACCAGAGCGAAAGGGGGTAATAGCTGAGCGGCCTGTAATCCGCATTCAGCACAAGGGCCGGACAGGCGTCCGGCGTAGCAAACGATCCTTGCACGCCAACCCTCCCGGGGCCGAAAGCTACCCATCGCAGCGGGCCCCTCTTTCGAGAGTTTACTATATATGGTGCAACGGCTTTGTGAAGCCGCCAGTCCTTGGCGCCGGTTTTACCGGTCGGCGGCCGCGGACTCGAGACGCCCGGCAAAGGCATCGGCAATGAAGCGCGCCCCGAGCTCAAGGCCCGCCTGGTCGATGCCATGGCCGAGGCCCGGCGAGACATGCCACTGCACCGGAAGCCCCGCCTCCCCGAGGACCTGCACCGCCTCGTGCATCCGCGAGACAGGAAGCATGTCGTCCGCATCGCCATGGATCATCAGGATGGGCGGCGCGCCGGTCATCTCTCCGGAAAGCCGCTCCGGAACGGCCAGAGCGCCGGAATACCCGACGATGCAAGCCGGCGGCATGGAGCGGCGAAGGCCGACATGGAGCGCCATCATGGTCCCCTGGCTGAAGCCCACGAGCGCGATTTGCGATCCATCGAGCCCGCGAAGACCAAGCTGTTCGTCGATGAAACGGTCAAGAAGGGGCGCTGCCGCCTCAACCCCGCGGGCGATCTCTGCTGGATCGAGCCGCGTGATTGGAAACCATTGATAGCCCATCGGATTGCCGTCGCAAGGCTCGGGCGCATTGGGCGCGATGAAGGCCGCATCGGGCATTGCCTGTTGCCAGTAGGGCGCCAGCGCAATGAGGTCGTTCCCGTCCGAACCATAACCGTGGCACAGAATCACAAGTTGTCGCGTGGTGCCGCTTCTCGCCGCGACGCTCGGTCCCGTCAGCATCATTCTCCTTGTCTCCCCTTTCGTCGCGGCCCGTCGCGGGCTATCAATGCGACACCCTATGCCTCCCGGAGTTGCCGTTTCAATGCAGGATGACACGAGCGGGCGCGAGGTGCTGCGCTTCGCGCCGAGCCCGAACGGATGGCTTCATCTCGGTCACGCCTATTCGGCGCTCTTCGCCTTCGATATGGCGAAGCGGCTCGGCGGCCGCTTTCTTCTGCGCATCGAGGACATCGATATCGGCCGCTGCCGCGACGAATATGTCGAAGGCATATACGAAGACCTCGCCTGGCTCGGCATCGAATGGGAGGAGCCCGTTCGCCGCCAGTCGGAGCACTTCGCCGAATACGAGAAGCTGTTGCGCGAGTTGCGGGACAGGGAGCTCGTCTATCCCTGCTTTGCGACGCGGAAGGAAATCCAGGACGCGATCGCGGCGAGCGGCATTCCACTTCAGGCCTGGCCGTCCGATCCGGACGGCGCACCGCTCTATCCCGGCATCTACAAGGGCATTCCGCAGGAGCGCGTAAACGCACTCATGTGGGAAGGCCGCACCTATGCCTGGCGCCTCGACATGGAGAAGGCGCGCGCGGAGGCCGAGCGGATCAACGGCGGCCCCCTGACCTTTCGCGAGGAAGGTTCGAGCGCAAGAGGAGACACCGGTTTTCTGGAAATCGAACCGGAGCTCTTTGGCGACGTCGTCATCGCGCGAAAGGACGTCCCCACAAGCTATCATCTCGCCGTCACGGCGGATGACGCCCTCCAGGGCGTAACGCTTGTCACCCGCGGTCAGGACCTCTTCCCGGCGACCTATATTCACCGCATCCTTCAGGTGCTGCTTGGGTTTCCCGAGCCGCGCTACCACCATCACGGCCTCATTCGCGATGAGACGGGCCGCCGCCTTGCGAAGAGCGCCAAGGACATGGGGCTGAGAGAACTCCGGGGGGCCGGGCACAGCCCCGCAGACATCAGGCGCATGGTCGGCCTTTAACCATGCCTGCAGCGCCCATGCTGGCGCGAAACCTGCTTCCCTTGCTTGTACGCACGGCGTCGTTCCCGCTTGGGGACGATTTTCGTGCCTTTACGAGCCAGAGGAGCGCCTGATGGCGAGCGCGGACACCGCAACTGTTTCGAAACAACGCATCGACTGGATCGACGCGGCCAAGGGCCTGACTATCATTCTGGTCGTTATGGAACACACGACCTTCGGCGTCGAAATCGCGGTCGGCCAGCTTCCGGCCATATTCGGAACGATTGCCGAGTTCGCGAAACCCTTCCGGATGCCGCTCTTCTTCCTTGTGGCCGGCCTCTTTGCCTATAAGGCCCTCTTCGGCGATTGGCGGAAGTTCGTGGACGGCAAGATCGTCCACTTCGCCTATTTCTACGTGCTCTGGTCGGTCATCCAGATCGGCATCAAGATATTGATGCCGAACCAGGGCATCTGGGAAGTCACCTATGTCGATCTCCTGATGATCCCGATCCAGCCCTTCGCCGTGCTCTGGTTCATCTATTCGCTCGCGATGTTCTTCGTCACGCTGAGGCTTCTGCGCAGCGCGCGTCCCTTCTTCGTCTTCTTCTTTGCCGTCGCGCTCTACTTCACGCAGCTCGACACCGGCTGGATGCTGATCGACGAATTTGCCTGGCGTTTCGTCTGGTTCGTTGCCGGCGTCTACGGTGCGAAGCAGATCTTCGAGATTGCGGATTGGGCCCGCGCGGAGCCTGCCAAGGGTCTTGCTCTGGGTCTCCTCCTGCTCACCTGTCTCGCGACCGTCGTCTTCTCGCGGCTGATCGACGTTCGCGCACTGGAGCTGCTCATGGGCTTTGCGGGCGGTGGCGCCGCCGTGATGCTGGTCAGCATCGCCGCCTCCAGGGGACTGGCAGGACCGCTGTCCTTCGTGGGCAAGCACTCGCTCTACATCTTCCTCTCGTTCTTCCTGCCCATGGCCGCGACACGCGTCGCGATGGTGAAACTTGGCTTCGAGAACGGCGATCTCATCACGCTCGTTGCGACGACGATCGCCGTCATCTCACCAATTGTCGCCTTCAAGATTGTGGAGAAAACGCCGCTCGCCTTCCTTTATGTCAGGCCGGATGCCTTCCGCGTAACAGCTTCGCGCAACGCAACGCCGAAGGTCATGATGGCCGCGGGCGGCGACTGACTTATCCAAGGAACCAGCCGAGCAGCACGGTCAATGTAACGAGGCTGAGCCCCGTCGACAGCACGACCGTGCTCGAGGCGGCGCCCGGCGCGGCGCGGTAGCGGTTGGCGAGGATCGACGAATAGACGCCGGTCGGCATGGCGGCAAGCAAGGTTGCCGCCGTCACCCAGAGCGGCTCCAGCTCGAACACATATTGCGTCATCGCAAAGACGAGCGCGGGATGAACGATCAGCTTGAAGAAGGTCGTGATCGATGCCGCCCCCACCGAACGGCGAATGCTGTAGCGGGTGAGCATCGCACCGAGCACGAAGAGCGCGCAGGGAATAGCCGACCGCGCCACCATTTCGAGTGCCGTATCGGCAATGCCGGGAAGCGGAACACCGAGCTGACCGTAAATTACGCCGCAAGCAATACCGATGATGACCGGGTTGCGCGCCGTATTGATCAGCCCCTCTTTCAAGATCGCACCAAAACTCGGCCGCTCGGCATCTTCGCGCGCACGAGTGAGTTCCAGCAGGAAAGTCGCGATGGTGAAGAGAATGATCCCGTGAAAAGCGAGGATGAGAAAGACCGGCGTGCCCGCCTCGGTTCCCAGGCCGGTCAGAATGATCGGCAGTCCCAGCATGATCGTGTTGCCCTGCCCGCCGCCGAAGCCCAGCATGACGGCATCGGACGCCGGGCGGCGCAGGACGAACAGCGCAATCAGCGAACCCGCCGCCCAGACGGCGAGCATGGCGCTGTAATAGGAGATCCAGAGGTCCCAAGGAAGCGTTGCCGGAAATTCGGTGTGCGCCAGATTGCGGAACAGCAGCACCGGCATAGCGAATGTGAAGACGTAGGTGTCGAGCCCGTCGACGCCTGCATGGCTGATGAGCTTCGAGCGCGCGCCCGCATAGCCGAAAGCGATGATGCCGAAGATCGGCAATACAAGGGAGAGCGCGAGGGACATGAAACAAACCGGCGGCGGGAAGAACCGCGCGGACACTAGCCCTGAACCGCCGCACCGTCAAAAGACGTCATTCACCAGTCGTAGAGCCCGGTGAATTTCTCGAAGCCCGCCTTTTCCGCCCAGGCCGCCCATTGCTCGCGGACACGCTTCGTCGCGGTCGGGCTACCGCCGCCCTGACCGAGGCCGAGCATCGTCAGTTCAGCACAGCCCGGATAGAGCTTCTCCGGTGCGGGTAGAGAGCCGCCCCTCGCAAGCTTCGCATACTCCGAATCCTCGAAGCCGTCCGTCAGCAGAACGATATGCACCTCGGACGCTTCGCAGTCGACGATCTGCGACATGGTCTCGAGGAAAGAGATGACATTCGTATATCCTTGCGCCTTCAGCTTTCCACCAGCGACGAGTTCGGGGACTGCCGCTATGATCGCGGACATGCCTTCCGCGACGGCCTGCGGCTTCGAGCGGGCGGATATGACCTCATCGATCTTCAGCGCATTGGCATTCGTGTCGTAGGAGCCGAATGTTCTGAGCATGACGCGCGACTTGAGCGGCAGGTCTTCAATCTCGGTTGCTGTACGCTGCGCGACGCGGGCCGCATAGGCCGAATCCTCGACAAGCGGATTGCTCTTCGACATATCGAGACCGATGACGACCGTCTGCGGCCGCCGCACTTCTTCGGCAGCGTCCGCGTGGGGCGTGGCAAGAACGAGAACCGCGAGGAAGGCGGCAGCGAGTGAAAGACGCATGAGCCTAATCACCCGCCGGGCCGATGGGGATGCGCCGCGAAGCCGGGGGCGGCAGGATCTCGCCAATCGGTTCGCGTACCGCCTCAAGCCGCGCGGGCCCCGCCTTCATCGCATTGCGCGAACGGCGCTCCCACCACTCATCGAAAAGCTTTTCGTAGCGTCCGAGTTGCCGCGACTGCTCGCAAGCCTTGAGCCGGTCGGTGAACGCGCCCTGTGCCCCGTTGACGAGCGCGGGCGCTTGCTTGCGGCGGCCGAGAAGCCCGCGCGCGTTCGAAGCCTGCGCCTGCGAAAGCCTGTTGCCGTCGCGGCGTGCCTCGTCGAGACCCTGCTCATAAGAGCGGCATTCGCGCATCAGGCCGGTCCAGAGAAGGTGCCGCCTGTTTTCCGGCCCCTCCATTTCGGACAGCGAATGCCGGTTGCCATCATACTCCGCTTCGAGAGAAGCGAGGCGCTCCATGGCTACCCTGCGATGCTTGAAATCGCGCGCATGAAACACGCGCCGGAGCGAGGCAACGGCGTAGTGAATGCACAGCGCCGCTACCCCCGTCACCACCAGGAAGACGATACCGAGCGACGAAAGCCAGGCAAGCGGCTGCCAGCCGCGCATCTGGTCGATCTCGCTCGTCGTGCGCGCGGTCTCCTGCGCGGCTTCCGTCGTGATGCCGAGACCGGCAAGCGCATTGCCGAGCGAGGAGCCGACGCTGCCATCGCTCGTTGCCGCGATCCCGTTGGGCAACGACATCAGCGCCAGAAGAACGCCAACGCCGAGAAGCATGGTAAGCGCCAGCACAAAGACGATCCGCACAAAGAGCGCTTTCCCGAACGGGCCAAGCTGCTCATAAAGGATGTGGGCCGCAACGGTGGCGAAGAGCACCTGCATCGACTTGAATGCGACGGAAGACCCGAGCGCGCCCGGCAACTCGAGGAACTCGTTGGCGAGCGCGCGCGTCCAGAATTCGCTGACGATCATGTAATCGACGACAAGCGCACCGAAGGCGATGAGACCGACGAGCAGGAACGCCATGAAATGGAAGCTTGCAAAGCGCGCTTCACGTTCGCTCTGCACATAGTTGCGCGTCATCTGGGCGCGCATTTCCTCGGAGATCAGGGAAACGCCGCTCATGACCGTGACCTCCGGCCGAAAAAGCTTCTTTTCTTCGGCGCTTCCTCAAGGGCCCCTTCGAGCGGCGCGGCGAGCCGCTTTGCAAGCTCGCCGATCTCGCGTTCGAGCGTTTCCTGCCGTGCGCGACGCCTTGCGAGCTCCGCGGCATAGGCCGCATCGAGCTCGGAGAGCCTCGAAAAAACATGGAGCTCCGGCAATGGCTCGGCGTTCCGCCCATAGTGCCACGCCGTTTGGTCCTTCTTCTGACCGCCCTGCCCGTTCGCGTTGTCGAAACCGTCACTCATCAGCCGGTCCTTTCCTCACGCACCCCACGTTAACGCTTTTTTAACCGTAGCATTCTGGGGGCAAGGGCGCGAAGTCCGGAAGAAGCAGAAAACCTGAAATAACGGCCGCAACAGGGCTCAAGAAAAGCCCTTATGCCCCAAACTGCATTGTGCCATTGAAGGACTCCAATGCGGCGGAAACATTATGGGAATATGGCGAGAATGTGATCCGTGCAGGCCGGGCGCGGGCTCACGCCGCCTCGTCCGTGTTGTAGTCCACGAGGCGGACGACCTCGGCCATGATGTCGTTGATCTGGAAATCCTTCGGCGTGTAGATCGCGGCGACGCCTGCGGCGCGGAGTTTCTCTTCGTCATCCGCCGGAATGATGCCGCCCACGACGACCGGAATATTGCCGAGACCGGCCTCGCGCATCCGCGTCATCACATCTTCCACCAGCGAGACATGGCTGCCTGAAAGGATCGACAGGCCGACGACATGGACGTCGCCCTCCTGCGCCGCCTTCACGATCTGCTCCGGCGTCAGGCGGATGCCCTCATAGACGACATCCATGCCACTGTCGCGCGCGCGCACCGCAATCTGCTCGGCGCCGTTCGAATGACCGTCGAGGCCCGGCTTGCCGACAAGAAACTTGAGCGGCCGTCCGAGCTTTATGGAAACGGCATTGACCATTTCGCGCACCCGGTCGAGATCGCCAGGCGCATTGCGCGCGGCACGGCTGACGCCGGTTGGCGCGCGATACTCGCCGAAACTCGCACGCAGCGCGGTGCCCCACTCGCCCGTGGTCACGCCCGCCTTCGCGCAGACGATGGAAGGCTCCATGATGTTGCGGCCTTCCTTCGCCGCCGCGCGCAGATCGGCAAGCGCCGCTTCGACGGCGGTATTGTCGCGCGTCTCGCGCCACTTCTTCAGCGCCGCGATCTGCTCGGCCTCGACGCCGTGATCGACCACATGAATGGAGCCTGCGCCGGTCGAGAGCGGCGACGGCGCCGACTCCTCGTACTTGTTGACGCCAACCACAATCTGGCGCCCCGCCTCGATTTCCTCAAGGCGCGCGGAATTGGATTCGACGAGGCGCTCCTTCATATAGGCGCTCTCGACCGCTGCAACCGCGCCACCCATTTCCTCGATACGTGCAAGTTCTTCCCGCGCTTCCGCCTTCAGCGCCTCGACCTTCGCATCCATCACCTTCGACCCGTCGAAGATGTCTTCATATTCGAGAAGATCGCTTTCATAAGCGAGGATCTGCTGGGCGCGAAGCGACCACTGCTGGTCCCAGGGACGCGGAAGACCAAGCGCTTCGTTCCATGCGGGAAGCTGCACGGCGCGCGCCCGCGCATTCTTCGACAATGTGACCGCCAGCATTTCGAGCAGGATGCGATAGACGTTGTTTTCCGGCTGCTGCTCGGTGAGGCCAAGCGAATTCACCTGAACGCCATAGCGGAAACGGCGAAGCTTCGCGTCCTCGACGCCGTAGCGCTCGCGGCAGATATCGTCCCAGAGATCGACGAAGGCGCGCATCTTCGCGATCTCCGTAATGAAGCGCACGCCCGCATTGACGAAGAAGCTGATACGGCCGACGACTTGCGGAAAATCCTTCTCGGGCACCTGTCCACCGGCCTTCACCCGGTCGAGAACGGCAATCGCCGTCGCGAGCGCAAAGGCGAGCTCCTGCACCGGCGTCGCGCCCGCTTCCTGCAGATGATAGGAACAGACGTTGGTGGGGTTCCACTTCGGCACTTCGGTATAAGTGTAGGAAACGACATCCGTCAGCAGACGCATCGACGGTGCGGGCGGGAACACGTAAGTGCCGCGCGAGAGATATTCCTTGATGATGTCGTTCTGAACCGTGCCCTGAAGTTTCTTCCGGTCGGCCCCGTGCTCGTCGGCGACGGCAATGTAGAGCGCGAGCAGCCATGCCGCCGTCGCATTGATCGTCATGGAGGTATTCATCTGCTCCATGGGAATGCCCTCGAAGAGGGCCCGCATGTCGCCGATATGGGAGACGGGCACGCCGACCTTGCCGACTTCGCCTTTCGCCAGCACGTGGTCGCTGTCATAGCCCGTCTGGGTCGGCAGATCGAAGGCGATGGAGAGCCCCGTCTGCCCGCGCGACAGGTTCGTGCGGTACAGCTCATTCGACGCCTTGGCCGTCGAATGCCCGGCATAGGTACGAAAAATCCAGGGCTTGTCCTTCTTCGGACCGCCCGCACCGTTTTCACCGTACCCGCTCATTGCCTGACCTCGCGTCAACAAACCTTTGAGAGCCCATTATCACAGGCTTTGCTGCGCTGCAAAAGGGCCCCGCGGAAAGCGCGCCCCGCAATGGATATCGCGCCGGGTCGCCGTACCCTGCGCAAATCGAAACTGAAATCACAATGAATGGACGGAATTCATGTCAGACCTGAACCAGGATCTCTTCCAGCTCGCCATGTCGGACGAGGCCCGTCCCCTGATCGCGGCCGTGCAGAAGCACATCGCCGAGAGTGTCGATCCGATCACCGAAGAATTTTTCCGCCTGAACGACGAGAAGGAAGACCGCTGGTCCTGGCACCCGCGCCAGCTTGAACTGCTGGAGGGGGCCAAGAACAAGGCCAAGGAGTCGGGCCTCTGGAACTTCTTCCTGCCGGACTCCGAGATCGGTTCCTGCCTCACCAATCTCGACTACGCCTATATCGCCGTCGAGCTCGGCAAATCGCCGCTTGCATCGGAATCTCTCAATTGCAGCGCACCGGACACGGGCAACATGGAGGTGCTGGAACGCGTCGGCACGCCTGAACAGAAGAAGAAGTGGCTGGAGCCGCTTCTCAACGGCGAAATCCGCTCGGCCTATGCGATGACCGAGCCCGACGTGCCGAGCTCCGACTGTCTTCAAGCGCGAGCGAGTAAGTGTCCTTGATTTTCTGCACCGGTTTCTCCTCCCTGCCGAGCAATATACGTAGGCTAACTCCGCAATTTGAATTCCACTGCGCCAAATAAGTGGCGGGATTCCGCGGGTTTGGGAGGAGGAGGTTTATATTGCGGCGCAAAATACCCTTGCATCCGCGGCGTCAAATGCCAATGATCCGCGCCGGGCGCGCAGACCCCAGGGAACGGCGAGTGAGGTAAATTATGACGCATACGGACAAAAAGGATCTCTACGAGGTCGGCGAGATCCCGCCGCTGGGTCACGTGCCGGAAAAAATGTACGCCTGGACGATCCGCCGCGAACGCCACGGCCCGCCGCAGCAGGCGATGCAGGTCGAAGTCGTGCCGACCTGGGAGATCGACTCGAACGAAGTGCTCGTGCTCGTGATGGCCGCCGGCGTCAACTACAATGGCGTGTGGGCAGGCCTCGGCACGCCGATCTCCGTCTTCGACGTTCACAAGCTGCCCTATCACATCGCGGGATCGGATGCGTCCGGCATCGTCTACGCCGTCGGCTCCAAGGTGAAGCGCTGGAAAGTCGGCGACGAAGTCGTCATCCACTGCAACCAGGACGACGGCGACGACGAGGAATGCAATGGCGGCGATCCGATGTTCTCGCCGAGCCAGCGAATCTGGGGCTACGAAACGCCGGACGGTTCCTTCGCGCAGTTCTGCCGCGTGCAATCGCAGCAGCTCATGCCCCGCCCGAAGCATCTGACATGGGAAGAGAGTGCCTGCTACACACTCACTCTCGCGACGGCGTACCGCATGCTCTTCGGTCACCGGCCGCACATTCTCTCGCCCGGACAGAACGTGCTTGTGTGGGGGGCGTCGGGAGGGCTCGGCTCCTTCGCCGTGCAGCTCTGCGCGACAGCGGGTGCCCATGCCATCGGCGTTATTTCAGACGACAGCAAGCATGACTTCGTCATGTCGATGGGCGCGAAAGGCGTCATCAATCGCAAGCATTTCAATTGCTGGGGTCAGTTGCCGAAAGTGAACTCCGAGGAGTTCAACGACTTCATGAAGGAAGCGCGGAAGTTCGGCAAGGCCGTGTGGGACATCACCGGCAAGGGCATCGACCCCGACATCGTCTTCGAGCATCCCGGCGAGTCGACCTTTCCGGTGTCCTGCATGGTCGCCAAGCGCGGCGGCATGGTCGTCTTCTGCGCCGGCACGACGGGCTTCAACCTCACCTTCGACGCACGCTTCGTGTGGATGCGCCAGAAGCGAATCCAGGGCTCGCATTTCGCGCATCTGAAACAGGCGTCGGCCGCAAACCAGCTCGTCATCGAGCGCCGCATCGACCCCGGCATGTCGGAAGTTCTTCCGTGGGCGGACATTCCACTCGCGCATGACAAGATGTGGAAAAACGAACACCTGCCGGGCAACATGGCGGTGCTCGTTTCGGCGGCGCGGCCGGGGCTCAGGACGATCGAGGACGCCATCGAAGCGGGGACAAAAGCGGCCTGAAACGGCCTACTGTCATCGAACTGTCATCGAAACGTCACAAGCCGCGAAAGCGGGGATAAAGGCAATGAGGGCCGGGGATAACCCGGCCCTTTTCATGTCCGCTTCATGCCTGCCGGGACGGCTTGAAAAAAACCTGTCCCCGGTTTCGTCTTCGCGCCCGCGATAGGGTGAGCGAAAAATAACAATCCCCGGATTGCGGCGAACCTCAGGCGGCGGTCTTTTCCGGCTCGGCCGATTCGGCGGCGGCGGGCGCCGGCGCGGAGGCGGGCCCTTCGCTGGCCGCCGCTACCTCCGCTACCGGCTCTTCGGCCTCAGCCCGCGGTTCGGCGGGCGCTTCGACGGCCTCGGGAGCAGGCTCGGGAGCGGCAGCGGGCTCTGACGGCGCGGCCGTTGCCCGCACTTCGGCGGCAGGCGCGGCTTCCTCCGTGGACGGCACATCTTCCGCAGCAGCGGCCACCGCCGCAACCGCAGCCGGTGCGCGCCGCACGAAGAGACGGTCGAGCGCGAAGCGGTCGTCGCCATAAAAGGCGAGCGGCGCGAAAGCCGCCAGCACGAGAACCGAATGGAGAAGGAAGGGGGTCACGCCGTCTGCGACGAGATCGAGCGGCGCGGCGGGCCATGCCGAAACGGCGGCGGCGACAAAACCGAAGACAAGCAGCGGATAGGCGGCAAGGCGGAAGAACCCGGTCAGCACCAGAAGGGCGAGAAGCGCGCCAAGCCCGCCGAGAAGCTGGATGGAGAATGCATCAGGCTGCATTTCCGGAAGCCAGACGGCGAAGAGCGAAATACCGCCCTCGGGCGACATGATCCGCGCCGCCGCCCAAGTGGCGACGAGAAGCGAAAAACCAGAACGCAGCAGCAGGAGACCAAGCGCTTTCATCCGTACCCTCCCCATCTGGAACGGGCCGCAGTTTGGCGGCAGGAGGCCCCGCGCGCCATACACAGTTTTGTGACGGCACGACAAGAAAGAGCGGCAATAGACGCGCAGTCAGTTTGTGTGGTTCAGCGCCTTGCCTTGCGATAGACGTCCTTCCTGTCGCCGATCCGCAGGACGAGGACACGCAGCACACTGTCCTCGATGTCGCAGATCACGCGCCAATCGCCGACGCGATATCGCCAGAGCCCCCCAAGCGGACCTGCAAGCGGCTTGCCGTAGGAGCGCGGATCGGAAGCGGGCGCGATCCGCTCGTCCATATAATCGAGCAGGCGCCGTGCTGCCTGCTTGTCCATCTTGCGAAGCTGGGTGCGGGCGGTATCCGAATATTCAATCGTCCAGGCCAAGTTCTTTTCTCACCTTGGCCGCCGAGTGAGTCTTTTCCTGTCCCTTGCGAACGCGCTCCAGCACGTCCGCCGCAAGGTAATAGTCCTCCATCTCGGCAATGCCGCGCTCGATGATCTCGCGCAGGTAATAGGCCTTGGTGCGCCCCGTCTTCTCCGCGAGAAGATCGAGACGTTTTTCGAGTTCGACGTCGAGACGGACCGAGGTGGGCATGAGGCGCTCCGGCACTTTGACTATTTGTATTTAAAGTATTCTTTGTATTCACATCGGGCAAGGAGAAAGCTGCTGCGCCCCGCGCGCCCGGACGGCACCCCCTCACCGCTCCCAGTAGTCCTTCGAGAACATGACGAGAATGGTCAGCAGTTCGAGGCGGCCGAGCAGCATGGCGAAGGAGAGGATGAGCTTCGGGCCGTCGGGGAGCGAGGCAAAATTGCCGGCCGGCCCCACGATGGGGCCGAGGCCGGGACCGACATTCGCGAAGGCCTGCGCCGAGGAGGAGATCGCGGTGGTGAAATCGACGCCGAAAGCGGCGATCGCCAGCGCGGCCACGAGAATCGACCCCATGAAGACGAAAACGAAGAGCGCGACGGAGAAAACGATCTCGCGGTTCACCGTGCGGTCGGCATAGCGCATGGTCTGCGCGACATGCGGATAGAGCGTCTGGCGCACCTGGCTCTTGAAGAGAAGGGCAAGGATCTGCAGACGGAACATCTTGAGGCCGCCCGAGGTCGACCCCGTGCAGCCGCCGAGAAAGGTGAGGATGAAGAAGGCCATGATCGCGAAGGGCCCCCAGAGCGTGTAGTCCGTGCTGGCGAAACCCGTGGTGGTGACGATCGAGGTGACGTTGAAGGCGGTGAGCGTCAGCGCCTCGAAGAAGCCGTAGTCGCCGCGGGCCGCAAGCCAGAGCGCCATCACCACCGAGACGCCCACCAGCATCGCGATGAAGCCTTTCACCTGCTGGTCGTTCCAGAGCGTCTCGCCGGCGCCCCGCAACGTCTGGACATAAAGGACGAGCGGCAAGGAGCCCGAAATCATGAAGATGATCGAGGCCCAGCGGACGAAGCTGCCGCCAAAATAGCCGAACGACGCATCATGAGTGGAATAGCCGCCGGTCGAGACGGTGGTCATGGCGTGATTGAGCGCATCGAAAGCGGTCATGCCGCCGACGATATAGGCGAGCGCGCAGAGCAGCGTGAGCAGCAGATAGACCTCGCCTATGGCGACCGCGATCTGTCCCGGACGCGGCAGGACCTTCTCCGAGCGGTCCGAACTCTCGGTGCGGAAAAGCTGCATACCACCGACGCGCAGGAAGGGCAGAATGGCCACCGCCGTCAGAATGATGCCGACGCCGCCGATCCACTGGATGAGCGAACGCCAGAGCAGGATGCCGGGCGGCGTCCGGTCGAGCCCCGTCATCACCGTGGAGCCGGTGGTGGTGATACCGGACATGGCCTCGAAAAAGGCGTCGGTGTAGTTCATGTCCACTTCGGAGAAGGCAAAGGGAAGCGCCGAAAAGGCGCTGACCGAGAGCCAGCCGAGCGTGGTGACGATGAAGGTGGCGCGGTGGGTGAGGTCGCGCTCTTCGGTCTGGTTGGCGAGCATGAGCGCGCCGCCGACGAAACCGGTCACAACGGCAGACGAGAGAAAAGCCTGCCAGTCGTTGCTGCGGGCGACGATTTCGGCGAGCACCGGCACCAGCATGACGACCGAAAGGGCGACCAGCAGCGCGCCGATCACCAGCCCGACCACCTTTGTGCTGTCGGCCGCTACCCTTGTCCTGGCGCTGTCCATGAAATGCCCCTGTCAGACCCGTCTTGCCAACATCCATCGAATCGCGCCCCTGCTGGCCGGGGCCGGAGGTTCGAGATATATAGACATTGAAGGGCCCATGCCATTCCCCCAAGGGCCCCGCCGAACATCCGGATTTCCGATCCGAAATCCGGTTCCGGCGCCTTTTTCGTCACGCCTGCCACGAGCGAGTCCCGTCCATGAGCCAATCCACCGCCGCAAACTCTTCGAACGCCTCGGAGAGCAAAGCCCTTCTCGACAACCTTCTGCCCCTGACGGCGAGCGCCGTGGAAGCGGCGGATGCCCTCTTCGCCAAGGCGAAGGCCTCGGTTTTCGCGAAGGTCGCGAAGGACGGCAAGGTTTCGGCGGCGGCAATCGAGCGCGAACAATTCGCGGTGCATGGCCTCGCCTGGCTCGCGACCTATGTGGAGGCGCTGCGCCAGCTTGCCTCCTATGCCGCCCGGATGACCGGGGAAGGCCGGTTCGGCGAATTCGAGGCGCTGATCGTCCAGACCGCCTTTGGGGAGTATCTCTCGCAGATCGTGGGCGGCATCCCGATGAGCCAAGGCGAGACGGTGCGCATGCGCGATCTGGGCGTCACCCACGAGGAAGCGCAAGTCCTGTTCAACGACGCCGTTCGAAAGCTGCTGGTCGAGGGCAACACCGTCCCCGTCCGTGCGCGGCTTGCCGACCTGATCGCGGCCAATGCGGGGGCGGCGACCTTCGGCGACGCGGGGCTCGAGGAAACCTATGACGCGATCCGCGAGCAGATGCGCAAATTCGCCGACGCCGAAGTCGTGCCTCACGCGCATGAGTGGCACCTGAAGGACGACTACATCCCGATGGAGGTCGTCGCGCAGATGTCGGAACTCGGCGTCTTCGGGCTGACGATCCCGGAAGAATTCGGCGGGCTCGGCCTTGGCAAGGAGTCGATGTGCGTCGTCTCCGAGGAACTGTCGCGCGGCTATATCGGCGTCGGCTCGCTCGGCACGCGGTCCGAAATCGCGGCGGAGCTCATTCTCGGCGGCGGCACCGACGATCAGAAGCAGAAGTGGCTGCCGAAGATCGCAAGCGGCGAAGTGCTGCCGACGGCCGTGTTCACGGAACCGAATACGGGCTCGGACCTCGCAAGCCTGCGCACGCGGGGGCGGCGCGAAGGCGACGTCTACAAGGTGAACGGCAACAAGACGTGGATCACGCATGCGGCCCGCGCGGACGTGATGACCCTGCTCTGCCGCACCAATGACGAGCCCGGCTACAAGGGTCTCTCGATGCTGCTCGCCGAAAAGCCGCGCGGCGACGACGACGATCCCTTCCCGGCGAAAGGCATGTCGGGCGGCGAGATCGAGGTGCTCGGCTATCGCGGCATGAAGGAATTCGAGATCGGCTTCGACGATTTCGAGGTGAAGGCCGAAAACCTGCTCGGCGGCGAGGAGGGCCAGGGCTTCAAGCAGCTCATGCAGACTTTCGAGAGCGCGCGCATCCAGACGGCGGCGCGCGCGGTCGGCGTTGCGCAATCGGCGCTCGAACTGGGACTTCGTTATGCGCAGGAGCGCATCCAGTTTTCAAAGCCGCTGATGAGTTTCCCGCGCGTCTTCGGCAAGCTCGTCATGATGGCGGTCGAGATCATGGTGGCGCGCCAGCTCACTTACTTTGCCGCGCGCGAAAAGGATGGCGGCCGGCGCTGCGACCTCGAGGCGGGCATGGCGAAACTGCTGGCCGCGCGCGTCGCCTGGGCGGCGGCGGACAATGCGCTGCAGATCCATGGCGGCAACGGCTTCGCGCTCGAATATCCGGTGAGCCGCGTGCTCTGCGATGCGCGCATCCTCAACATTTTCGAGGGCGCGGCGGAAATCCAGGCGCAGGTGATCGCCCGCCGCCTGCTCGAAGGCGGCAATTGATGAAAATGCGCCTGCTCGAAGAAGGAAACTGACAGATGACGGAATTTTTCGCCTGGGCCGGCCCCATCGCGATGGTGGCGGTGCTTATCGTCCTGATGCTCGGCCTGTGGAACATGATACGGGGCGGTTCTGCGAGCCGTTCGCAAACGCTGATGCGCTGGCGCGTGGGGCTCCAGTTCGTCGCCATTGTGGTCATCATGGCCGGACTTTATTTGAGCACCATGTGAACCGGACCTGAACTCAAGAGTTCACCAACGGAACTATTATCGCAAAATTGAGAAACCCTCTGTAGAGTGAGGCCAACGTCCGGGAAGATTCGAGCAAGGGGACCCATCGTGTTTTTCAAGCGCTTCGCACTCGCCGCCCTGGCGGCGGCACCGTTTATTTGTGTTACCTCGCCCGCCAGTGCCGAGGGGATGCTGACCGAGCTGCGCATCGGCGTGCTCGACCATGACAGCGACCTCCTTCGCGAGCGCCACGAGACGAGCGACCCGGACATCAATCTGGAGGCCCGCTTCGCATCGCCGGACTTCCTGTCCTGGGCTTTCGCGCCGAACCCGCTGATCGGCGCCAACATCAATACCGGCAACGGCACGAGCCTCGCTTATGCGGGCCTCGGCTGGACCTTCTACCTGACCGACGAGATTTTCGCCGATTTCACTCTTGGCGGCGCAATCCACGACGGCGAGACGACCACGCCCTCATCCGGCAGCCGCCAGTATGGCTGCCGCCTCGGCTTCCATGAGAGCTTCTCCCTCGGTTACAGCTTCGACGGCCACAACGCGATCATGCTGGGTGTCGACCATATGTCGAATGCCTCGCTTTGCGACAAGAATGACGGGCTGACGAATCTCGGGATTCGCTACGCCTACAAGTTCTGAAATCCCGGAAATCCGGGCTTTATAGCGGGCGCCGCAACCGAGCGGCGCCCGTTTTCGTTGTTCTTGCGGAGGAAGCGGGCCTTATGATGCCACCTGCCCTATATCCCCGCGCACAGGCCCTCGACCGGGGCCGACGCCGACAGGAGGCCGCCCATGACCGGACAGGAAATTTCAGCCGCCGAACTGCCGAAGGACCACGTCACCATTTCGGGCCGCGGCATGACCTTCACCGAGATGGGCGAAGGCGACCCGATCGTCTTCCTGCATGGCAATCCGACCTCCTCCTATCTCTGGCGGAACGTCATGCCTCATCTGCGGACCCAGGGCCGCTGCATCGCGCCGGACCTGATCGGCATGGGCGACAGCGACAAGCTCGAGCCTTCGGGACCGGCGCGCTACACCTTCCGCGAACACCGCCGCTTTCTCGATGCCTTTCTGGAAACGGTCGGCGCGACGAAGAACGTGACGCTCGTCATCCATGACTGGGGTTCGGCGCTCGGCTTCGACTGGGCGAACCGGAACCGGCAGTCGGTGGAGGGCATCGCCTATATGGAAGGGATCGTGCGCCCCCTCGAATGGGACGAGTGGAACGAGGATGCGCGCGGCATCTTCGAAGCGCTTCGATCGGAGGCGGGCGAGGACATGATCCTCCGCAAGAACCTCTTCATCGAGGCGATATTGCCGGGCTCGATCCTCCGCAAGCTCACCGGGGAGGAGATGGCGGTCTATCGCCGGCCCTTCCTCGACGAAGGCGAGGACCGCCGGCCGACGCTGACCTGGCCGCGCCAGATCCCGCTCGGCGGCGAACCGGAAGACGTGGTGGACATCGTCCGGTCCTACGCGGACTGGATGGCCGCGAACGACCTGCCGAAGCTCTTCGTCAATGCCGACCCCGGCGCCATCCTTACGGGCGCGCAGCGCGAATTCTGCCGGAGCTGGAAGAATCAGACGGAGGTGACGGTGAAGGGCAGCCACTTCATCCAGGAGGACAGCCCCCACGAAATCGGCGAGGCGATCGCCAAATGGCGCCGGTCCTGGAGGAAATAGCGCTTCCTCTCCTGTCATGTCGTCGTAATGATGCCCCGACAGCTTGATCCGCCAACTTGATTTACTCGGCGCGACGGGCGACTCTCGCGCGATGCACACCCAGAGAGGGACCAGCACATGAAAGAGACCGCTTCCGTCAATTCGAGCTTCGGCACGCGGCAGAAGACCCTGCATTGGGCCACCGCCGTGCTCGTGCTCATCATGCTTTACGGCGGCTTCACGATGAGCCGCGAGACGGCGACGCTGCATTTCGGCACCGGCCTCGTGGTTCTCGTGCTCATGGTGATCTGGCTTGCCGTGCGGCGCACAAGCGCCCGTCCCGCCTACACGCCGATGCCCCGCTGGCAGGAGATCGCGGCGAAGGCGACGCATCACGGCCTTTACGCCTGCGTGACGCTGCAGCCGGTCTTCGGTCTGCTGATGGTGACGACCTCAAAGGGCGAGCCGGTCGCCTATGGCGTGATCCCGCTGAAAATCGTGCAGAACGACACGATCAACGAGATCGGCCATGTACTGCACGGCGTGACCGGCTTCATCATCGCGGGTCTCGTCGGCCTTCACATTCTTGCCGTTCTCTATCACCAGATCGTCCTGAAGGATAATCTCGTGAAGCGGATGCTGCCTTTCGCGAAGGTCTGACCCGAAAGGACTGACGGAGCCCCGATGGTCACCCTCAACAAGATCTACACGAAGAGCGGCGACAAGGGCACGACGGCGCTCGCGACCGGCGAACGCGTGGCCAAACACGCACTCCGCATCGAAAGCTACGGCACGGTGGACGAGACCAACTCCGTCATCGGCATCGTGCGGCTCCACACGGGCGCCATGCCGAAACTCGACGCCATGCTTGCCCGCATCCAGAACGAGCTTTTCGACCTCGGCGCCGATCTCGCGACGCCGGAAAAGGACGAAAAGCTCGACTGGGAGCCGCTCCGCATCCTCGAGGCGCAGGTGACCCGCCTCGAGGCGGAGATCGACGAGATGAATGCGGCCCTCGAGCCGCTCCGCTCCTTCGTGCTGCCGGGCGGAACCCCCGCGGCGGCCCATCTGCACCTTGCCCGCACCGTCTGCCGCCGCGCCGAGCGGCAGGTGACGGCGCTGATGGAGGGGCCGCATGAGCGGGTGAACGAGGCGGCGCTTCGCTATCTGAACCGGCTCTCCGACTTCCTTTTCGTCGCGGCCCGCTACGCCAATCTGGGCGAGGACGGAACCGGCCCCGGCGACGTGATGTGGGTGCCGGGCGCGACGCGCTAGGCCCCTCCCCTATTCGTTGACAGGGGCGGACGGGGCCTCTAGGTTCCCGCACCGCAACAGCAGCTTTGTGGCACCGGGCGAGTTTGGTCTCGTTTTGCGCGAGAAACAGCCGTTTTCAAGGCAGCCAGCCGCCCAGACCTACACCAAGACCGGCGCCGAGGTTTCCGAGAGGCCGGGGAAAGTATCGCCCCGTTTCTCGCCGCCAAGGCAAGCGCTCAGGAGTCCGCCTCGATGAAAGTCCTCGTACCGATCAAGCGAGTGGTCGACTACAACGTGAAAATCCGAGTGAAGTCGGATGGCAGCGGCGTCGATCTCGCCAACGTAAAGATGTCCATGAACCCCTTCGACGAAATCGCCGTCGAAGAAGCGGTTCGCCTGAAGGAAGCGGGCACGGCGACCGAAGTCGTCGTCGTTTCCATCGGCGTCCAGCAGGCCACCGAAACGATCCGCACCGCCCTCGCCATGGGCGCCGACCGCGGCATTCTCGTGAAGACCGATGAGACGGTCGAACCGCTCAACGTCGCCAAGATCCTGAAGGGCGTGGCGGAAGCCGAGAAGCCCGACCTCATCATCCTCGGCAAGCAGGCGATCGACGACGATTGCAACCAGACGGGCCAGATGCTTTCGGCGCTGCTCGGCTGGTCGCAGGGGACCTTCGCCTCGAAGGTCGAGATCGCCGGCGACACGCTGAACCTGAAGCGTGAAGTCGATGGCGGCCTGCAGACGCTGAAGCTCAAGATGCCGGCCGTGATCACGACCGACCTCCGCCTCAACGAGCCGCGTTATGCCTCGCTCCCGAACATCATGAAGGCGAAGAAGAAGCCGATCGACGAAAAGACGCCGGGCGATTTCGGTGTCGACGTGAAGGCCCGCCTCGAAGTCGTGAAGGTGACCGAGCCGCCGCAGCGCTCTGCCGGCATCAAGGTTGAATCGGCTGCCGAACTCGTGTCGAAGCTCAAGGAAGCGGGAGTGATCGGATGACCACGCTTGTTATTGCAGACCATAACAACAAGGCGCTGAACGACGCGACCGCGAAGACGGTGACGGCGGCTTCCAAGCTCGGCGGCGATGTCGTCGTACTCGTCGCCGGTCAGGGCTGCGACGCAGTGGCCGAAGCCGCCGCGAAGCTCGACGGCGTGACCAAGGTTCTCGTCGCCGACGATGCGCTCTACGCGCATCCGGTTGCCGAGCCGCTTGCCGCGCTCGTCGTGAGCCTGGCGGGCAGCTACGACGCGATCATGACGGCCGCGACCACCGTCGGCAAGAACTTCATGCCACGCGTCGCCGCCCTTCTCGACGTGGCGCAGGTCTCGGAAATCACCGCCGTTCACGGCGCCGATACGTTCGAGCGTCCGATCTATGCCGGCAACGCCATCCAGACCGTGAAGTCGACCGACGCGAAGAAGGTCATCACGGTCCGCACCACCGCCTTCCCGGCGGCAGGCCAGGGCGGCTCGGCCACGATCGAGAAGATCGGTGCGGCCGAGAACCCCGGTCTCTCCGAATTCGTGAGCGAAGAGCTGACGAAGTCCGACCGTCCGGAACTCGCCTCCGCCAAGATCATCATCTCCGGTGGCCGCGGCATGCAGAACGGCGAGAACTTCGCCATGCTCGAAAAGATCGCCGACAAGCTCGGTGCCGGCGTCGGCGCCTCGCGCGCCGCGGTCGATGCGGGCTTCGTGCCGAACGACTACCAGGTCGGCCAGACCGGCAAGGTCGTGGCGCCCGAGCTTTACATCGCGGTCGGCATTTCCGGCGCGATCCAGCATCTGGCGGGCATGAAGGACTCCAAGGTCATCGTCGCGATCAACAAGGACGAAGAGGCACCGATCTTCCAGGTCGCCGACTACGGCCTCGTGGCCGACCTCTTCAAGGCTGTGCCGGAGCTCGAGGAAGAGCTCGGCAAGGCCGGCCTATGATCCGGACCGCCCGCAAGGGTTGACGAAAAGAAGCGCCGCCGGGCAACCGGCGGCGCTTTTTCTTTACGCTGCAGGCCTTCCGCGCCATTCTTGGGCCAATTCAGCAACCGCCTCTTTCACAGGCGAAGGGGCTCCCCGCGGGAGCCGGAAAGCCACAGGTTTCGAGTTATGAAATTTCGCAAGGTAGGCGTGATCGGCGCCGGGCAGATGGGCAACGGTATCGCGCATGTCTGCGCGCTGGCGGGCTACGACGTCGCGCTTTACGACGTCTCGCGCGAGCGCATCGAAGCCGGGCTCGCGACCATCGACGGCAATATGTCCCGGCAGGTTTCGAGCGAACGCATCACTGTCGAGCAGCGCGACGCCGCGCTCGCGCGGATCAGCGGCGCACAGAGCATGGAAAACTTCGACGACGCCGATATCGTGATCGAGTCGGCGACCGAGAACGAAGAGGTGAAGCGCAAGATCTTCGCCGAACTCTGTCCGCATCTGCGCGAGGACGCGCTGATCGCCACCAACACCTCCTCGATCTCGATTACGAGGCTCGCCGCATCGACCGACCGGCCCGAACGCTTCATGGGCATGCACTTCATGAATCCGGTGCCGGTGATGGAACTCGTCGAGCTGGTGCGCGGCATCGCGACCGACGACACGACTTTCAACCTGATCCAGGGTTTCGCCGGGTCGCTGGGCAAGAAGGTGGCGAATGCGGAGGACTTCCCGGCCTTTATCGTGAACCGCATCCTGCTGCCGATGATCAACGAAGCGGTCTATACGCTCTATGAGGGCGTGGGCTCGGTCGAAAGCATCGACAAGGCGATGAAGCTCGGCGCGAACCATCCGATGGGGCCCCTGCAGCTTGCCGATTTCATCGGCCTCGATACCTGCCTGTCGATCATGCAGGTGCTCTATGACGGGCTCGCGGATTCCAAATACCGGCCCTGCCCGCTGCTCGTGAAATATGTCGAGGCGGGCTGGCTCGGCCGCAAGACGCAGCGCGGCTTCTACGACTATCGCGGCGAGAAGCCCGTTCCGACCCGGTAAGACCGGCCGATGAAATCGCCGGAAGCGTTACGTTCCTGAAACGAACTGCTGGCGAATTCATTAACCCAGGCTGTGCATGATGCCTTTCAAATGCGCCTTGAAGTGCATGCGAGGGACTGAAATGGGCGACAGTTTCGAGCGCGGCGAACGCGCGCGGAAGATTACCGACGAACCGGAATTCATCGACGCACCGGATCACCCCTCGGTGCGCGAACTCGCGGTCTATTTCGAGCGCAAGCGCGGCAGCCGCGAATTGATGGACCGCGCGGATATCGATCCCGTCGAGATCGCGCGCTTCATGCCCAACATGATCATCACCGAAGCTGTCGACGGCGGCAGGGATTTCCGCACGCGGCTTTTCGGCACGGCCCTTGTCGAGCTTCTGGGCGAGGAGCGGACGGGCAAACTTCTCTCGGAATTCGCGGAAGAAAGCGCCGCCTATTCCAGCCGCAACCCGGGTTCGGTGCAGCAGCGCTGGACCTACGCCACGCAGAAGGCGTTTTTCGGCCGCAAGCCCGTCTTCGTGAACGTGCCCTTCGCGGCCTCGGAGCGCCTCTACCTCGTCGGGCACTGCCTCTCGGTTCCCATGACGGCGGGCGGCACGGAGCCCGTGCAGGTTATCGGCGCCATGTTCGTGGCGAGGGCGGATCAGCCCGGCACTTAGGATGCCCCCGCCTGCCGCTCAGCTATTCGGTGAAGGCGCGTAAAGCCTGAGGGCTTCCTCGATGAAGGCCTTGGCATCCTCGCTCGCCCAGGGCGCGGGACCGACCATGCGGCCAATTTCCTCGCCCTGCGGAGAGATGAGGAGCGTCGTAGGCAGCCCGAAGGCGCCGAGCGTGAAATTGGCCCTGGCCGTCGGGTCGATATAGAAGCCGAGGCTCCTTGCCCCGACTTTTTCGAGGAAATCGCGGGCAAGAGCCTCCCCCTCCCGGTCCACGCTGATCGCCACGACCTCGAAACGGTCGCTGCCGAGCTCCGCCTGGAGCCGGTCGAGCTCGGGCATTTCCTCCCGGCAGGGGCCGCACCAGGTGGCCCAGAGGTTGAGGAGGACGAGCTTGCCGCGGAAATGGCCGAGGTCGAGCTTCTCGCCGGAGGCGCCCTCGAAGCTGAAATCGGGCACCGGCACGGGCGCGGGTTTCGGCGTGAAATTGGCGACCTCGCCCCGGGCCGCGGCATCGAGGGCGGCCGCAGCCGAGCCGGCGGGAGCCCCATCCGGGTTGCCGCCCCCCTGTCCGATCAAGTATACCGCCCCGGCGATCAAAAACGCCAAAGCGGCCAGAACGGCGATTGTCTTCGGCTTCAGCACATCCATTCGATACTCTTCTTCCGTTTTCAGTTTCGGGCCATACGCCGCACCGGAAGACGGCCCCGGAGAACAGCATGAGCAACAAGATGTGGGGCGGCCGTTTCGGCGAGGGCCCCGACCGGATCATGGAGGAGATCAACGCCTCCATCGGCTTCGACCAGCGCTTCTTCGCCCAGGATATCGAGGGCTCGAAGGCGCATGCGGCCATGTTGGCGGAAACGGGAATTATCTCAAAGGCGGACGCGGATCAAATCATCGCGGGTCTCGACGCTGTGCTGGCCGAAATCGAGGGGGACAAGTTCGAATTCCGCCGCGACCTCGAAGACATCCACATGAACGTGGAGGCGCGGCTCGCCGATCTCATCGGCGCGGCGGCGGGCAGGCTTCACACCGCCCGCTCGCGCAACGACCAGGTGGCGACCGACTTCAAGCTCTATATCCGCGACACGATCGACCATCTGGACGGCCAGCTCCGCGACCTCCAGGAAGCGCTGCTGACGCGCGCGGAAGAGCACGCAGACACCATCATGCCGGGCTTCACCCATCTGCAGACGGCGCAGCCGGTAACCTTCGGGCATCATTGCCTCGCTTACGTCGAAATGGCGGCGCGGGACCGGGGACGGTTTGCCGATGCGAGGAGGCGCCTCAACGAGTCGCCGCTGGGCGCGGCAGCACTCGCCGGCACGTCGTTTCCCATCGACCGCGAAAAGACGGCGAAGGCACTGCGCTTCGAGCGCCCGACCCGCAATTCGCTCGACAGCGTGTCCGACCGCGACTTCGTGCTCGAGACGCTTGCCGCCGCCTCGATCACGGCAACGCATCTGACGCGGCTCGCCGAGGAAATCGTGATCTGGTCGACGCCGGGCTTCGACTTCGTGCGCCTTCCGGACAGCTTCACCACCGGCTCCTCGATCATGCCGCAGAAGCGCAACCCGGACGCCGCCGAACTGGTGCGCGCGAAGGCGGGCCGCGTGATCGGCGCGCTGACCTCGCTCCTCATCGTGATGAAGGGCCTGCCGCTCGCCTATTCCAAGGACATGCAGGAAGACAAGGAAGCCGCCTTCGATGCGCTCGACGCGCTGTCGCTGTCGCTGGCCGCGATGACCGGCATGGTGAAGACGCTTACCGTCAACGAAAAGGCGATGCGGGCGGCGGCCTCGCGCGGCTTCTCGACGGCGACGGACCTTGCCGACTGGCTGGTGCGGACCTTGAACCTCCCCTTCCGGCAGGCGCATCACGTGACCGGCGCGCTGGTGGCAAAAGCCGAGAAGAAGGGCGTCGATCTCGACGGACTTTCGCTCGACGACATGCGCGAGGTGGAGCCGGGCATCACGGATGAGGTATATTCCGTGCTCGGCGTCGACAATTCGGTGGCGAGCCGGACGAGCTTCGGCGGCACCTCGCCGGAGAATGTGCGCGCCGCGGCCAGATGGTGGCGCGGGGAACTCGGGCGCGAAAGCGGCCGGTAAAGGCCAGCAGGGGAGAAGCGGAATGACGACCCAACGGACGATCATGGTGGCGCTGCTCGGCTTCGCGCTCGCCGCGACGCTTTCGGCCTGCGGGCGAAAGGGCGATCTCGAACTGCCCGAAGGGGCGAAACCGCAGCCCCAAGCTGCAAGCCAGGGCCCTTCGGCCGCGGAAGTGCTGGGCGACAACCCGCCCGTCGACGCCGAACCGCTCGACAAGGAAATGGACGATATCGCGCCGCGCCGCCGCGTCACCGACTACTGACGCGGGCCTCGCAAAGCGCGCGCACCGGAAACCGACATGCACCATTTCGATTATCGCGGCGGCGTTCTCCACGCCGAGAACGTCGCGATCCCGGACATTGCCGCTGCAATCGGCACGCCCTTTTATTGCTACTCGAGCGCGACGCTCGAACGGCATTACCGCGTCTTCGCCGACGCCTTCACGGGCCAGCCCGCGCGCGTCTGCTATTCGGTGAAGGCGAATTCGAACCTCGCGGTCGTCGCGACGCTGGCGCGGCAGGGCGCGGGCGCGGACGTCGTTTCGGAAGGCGAACTCCGCCGCGCGCTCGCCGCAGGCATTCCGGCGGCGAAGATCGTCTTTTCGGGCGTCGGCAAGACGGAAGGCGAGATGGCCTTCGCGCTCGAAACGGGGATCGACCAGTTCAACGTCGAATCCGAACCCGAACTCGAACTCCTGTCGCAGCTCGCATCTGCGCGCGGCCTGACCGCGCGCGTCGCGATCCGCGTGAACCCCGATGTCGACGCGAAGACGCATGAGAAGATCGCGACCGGCAAGGCCGAGAACAAGTTCGGCATTTCGTGGCAGCGCGCGCCGTCCGTCTACGACCGCGCGAGGGAACTGCCCGGCATCGAGGCAAGCGGCATCGACGTTCACATCGGCAGCCAGTTGACCGATCTCGCGCCTTTCGGCGCGGCCTTCAGCCGCGTCGCGGCGATGGTCGAGGAACTGCGCGCCCGCGGCCACGACATCCGCCACATCGACCTCGGCGGCGGCCTCGGCATTCCCTATCGCGGCGACAACGACGTGCCGCCGCACCCGGACGAATATGCCGCCATGGTGAAGCGGACGATGGGGCATCTCGGCTGCTCGCTCACCTTCGAGCCCGGCCGCCTCATCGCCGGCAATGCGGGCATCCTCGTCTCGCGCGTGATCTATGAAAAGCGCGGCGACGACCGCAACTTCCTCATCCTCGACGCGGCGATGAACGACCTCATTCGCCCGACGCTCTACGACGCCTGGCACGAGATCAAGCCGGTCGCGGAGCCCCGCGAGGGCGTGGAGACGACGCTCTACGACGTGGTGGGGCCAGTTTGCGAAACGGGCGATTTCTTCGCCAAGGGGCGGGAGCTTCCGCGGCTGAAGAGCGGCGACCTCGTTGCCATCATGTCGGCGGGCGCCTATGGCGCCGTGCAGGCCTCGACCTACAACACGAGGCCTCTCGTGCCCGAGGTCATGGTGAGAGGCGATGCGTTCCAGGAAGTCCGCGCGCGCCCCAGTTATGACGCAATGCTGAAACAGGATATCATCCCGTCCTGGCTCGATTAGGCTTCGCCGCGGGCCGAACGGCCACGCGCAGCGAGCGCAATGACATGCGCAGCGAATGATTGAGGGCAAGAAGGCTTGACCCGCCCGGGAGACGACGCACCGGCAGGAAGACGGGAGAACCCGCGCGGCACGAAACTGCCGCCACGCGTCGAACGGCGCGTGCGCATCTCGCGCACCCTCCTCCTCTTGGAAGAGATACTGCCGGCGATCTGGCCCGCCGCCGCCATTGCCGGGCTCTTCGCGGCGCTCGCCCTTTTCGGCCTCTTCGCAAACCTGCCGCTGCCGCTCCACTGGGCGCTGCTCGCAGGCACCGGCGCGCTCATCGTATGGCTGCTGTGGCAGGGCTTTCGCGCCTTCCGCTGGCCGGGCCGCGACGAGGCGCTGCGCCATCTCGAAAGATCCTCCGGCCTCGCCCACGCGCCGCTGTCGGCCTATGAGGATGTGGCGGCGGAGAATACGGGCGATCCGGCGCTCTGGGCGGCACATCGCCGCTGGGTGTCGGAACGGATGGCGAGGCTGCGGATCGGCCTGCCCCTGTCCGTCCTTGCGCTGCGCGATCCCTATGCGTTGCGGGCGGCCGTGGCGCTCCTCCTGGTCGTCGGCATTGCGGGAACGGGCGCAGGCCGCCTCGACCGGCTGAGCGATGCGCTGCTTCCCGGCGCGGCGGGCGCGCGCATGGCCAATATCGAAGCCTGGATCACGCCGCCCGGCTATACCGGCAAGCCGCCGCTCTATCTCGAACGAAAGGCAGAGGGCACAGCCGAACGCGCGGACATCGAAGCGCCGGAGGGAAGCAAGCTGTCGATCCGCGTCCACGGTTTGAAGAACCCGCCCGTTCTCGAAAGCCACGGCGCCGGGCGCACCCCGCCGCAGACGCTCGAAACCGTGAGCGCGGACAATTATTCGATCGACACGACGCTCGAGGAGACGGCAGAGATTGCGCTGACCGAGGGCGGACGCATGATCCGCGCGTGGCATATCGAGGTGACGCCAGACGAAAATCCGGAAATCGCGCTGACGAAGCCGATTTCGCGTGCCGCCTCGGGCGCGCTCCATTTCAACTATCGCGTGAAGGACGATTACGGTGTTGCCGGCGCCGAGGCGCTGATCGCCCTCGACCGGACCGGCCTGCCGGAAGAGAACTCCGCCATCGATGTGCCGCAGCCCCGCGTGACGGCGCCCGCTGTGCGTCTGAGCCTTCCCGGCAGCCGGCCGCGCGATGGCGAGGGAGAGACCTTCGCCGAACTCACCGCGCATCCCTGGGCGGGACTTGCCGTGACGATCACGCTGGTTGCGACCGACGACCTGAAGCAGAAGGGGCAAGCCGAGCCCGTCTCGATGGTCCTGCCCGCGCGCGAGTTCACCGACCCGCTCGCCCGCGCCATCGTCGAGCAACGCCGCCGCCTCGCGCTCGACCCGCGTGCGGGCGCAAGCGTTGCGCGCTTCATCGACAATTTCACGCAGGATGCCGACCGCTATATCGAGGACAAGGTGGTCTATCTCTCGCTGCGCGCGGCCTATTGGCGGCTGACGGAGGCGACGCGCGACACCGACCTCACGGGTATTTTCGATCTGCTCTGGTCCGTCGCGCTGCGCATCGAGGACGGCGACCTCTCGCTCGCCGAGCGCGATCTGCGCGATGCGCGCAAGGCGCTCGCCGACGCGCTGGCCGAGGGGGCCGGCAATGAAGAAATCGACCGGCTGATGGAGGAACTGAAGGACGCCTTCAACCGCTACATGGAAGCGGTCGCCAAATTGCAGCCCACCGAGGACAAGCTGCTGCTGAGCGAATTTCCCGACAGCGAAACGCAGACCATCGAACGCGGCGAGCTCGAAGCCATGATGGAGGCGATCGGCGAACTCGCGCGGAGCGGCGCGCGCGAGCAGGCGCAGGCGATGCTCGACCGGCTCCAGTCGATCCTGGAGAACCTGCAGATGCCCGGCGAACAGGGCCCGGCGAGCCCCGCCGACGAGGCAATGGCAAAGGCCATCGACGATCTCGGCCAGACGATCGGCAAGCAGCGCGACCTGATGGACCGCACCTTCCGCGAGCTTGAACGGCTGCGCCGCGATCCGGAGGCCGACAGGAAACTCGGCCTCGACACCGGCGAAGACCCGCTCGATGAGCTTTCCGGAGAGCAGGAGAAGCTCAAGGAAGAGTTCGACAAAATCCTCAGTCTGCTGAAGGAAAAGGGCGCCGAACCGCCCGAAGCACTCCTTGAAGCCGGCCAGGCAATGGAGGACGCGAAGGACCGGCTCGATGCCGGCCGGGCGGACCGCGCCACCGGCTCGCAGGGGCAAGCGATCCAGAGCATGCAGAAGGGCGCGCAGGCGCTCGCCGACAAGCTGATGCAGAACGGCACCGCAAAGGGCTCGGCGCAAAGCTCGTCGGGAAAGGATCCCTTCGGGCGGCCCACGCGAGGAAGCCCGTCCGACCGGAACAGTACGGCCGTTCCCGACCAGATCGACACGCAGCGCGCGCAGCGGATTCTGAAGGAGTTAAGGGAGCGCGCAATGGAACTCGGCCGCCCGCAGATCGAGCTCGATTATCTCGACCGGCTGCTGAAACGGTTTTAGGAACCTGTCTGCAGGCCCGTTAATCCCGAACCGTCATGGCCCGCTTTATGCGGGCCATCTACCGTCTTGGGGCACACCTGAAGTGAAGAAAAAAGACGTGGATGACCCGGACAAGCCGGGTCATGACGGCTTTTTAGCTGCCTCGACGGAAAATCTACTCATCGAAAAAATACTTCATGCACCTTCGAGCACGGCCTGAACGCGCATGACAAGTTCGTCGAGCGTGAAGGGCTTGAGCAGAATGTCGTCGATGATGGCGTCCAGCCCATGCGCGCGCTCACGCTGATCGGAGTAACCCGTCATCAGCATGATCCGCAGCGAGGGCATATCGCGCGCGGCGAGAAGCGCGAGTGACACACCATCCATCACCGGCATCAGAATATCGGTCAGCAGAAGATCGTGCGGCTGGCCCGACTGCCGTGCCTGCGCCAGCGCCTCGAGCGCCTCGCTGCCGTCGCCCGCGCTCCCAACCTGGTGTCCGGCGCCTTGAAGCGCCCGCACGATGAAGCTGCGCACGGAGGGTTCGTCTTCGGCGATGAGGATGCGTGCCATGCCATCACCGCTCGATATAGCCGACGAAGGGAAGCTGCCGGTAGGCATGGGCGACATCCATGCCATAGCCGACGACGAAACGGTCCAGACATTCGAAGCCCACGAAATCCGCCTTCACATCGACGGCGAGCTTGCCCGGCTTGTCGAGGAGCACGCAGGTCATGACCCGCTGCGCACCGCGCGCGGCCATGAGGTCTTTCGCGAAGGCGAGCGTGCGCCCGGATTCGAGGATGTCGTCGATGATGAGGACATCGCGTCCGGCAATCGCGGCTTCGGTGTCGCGCATAATGGTGACCTCGCCGAGCGAACGTGTACCCTTGCCGTAGCTCGACAGCGTGATGAAATCCATATCGGGTTCCGCGCCTGCCTCATGCAGCGCGCGCAGAAGATCGGCGGCGAAGATGAAACTTCCCTTGAGGATCGGCACGATGAGCGGCTCGGACCCGATGGCGCGCACGATATCGGCGGCGAGCGCGCGGACGCGCGCCTCGATCTCTTTCGCCGAGTAGAGCACCGAAATCTGGGCGCCCCTCGGCGCGAGCCTGCTCATTGCTATTCCGTGGCCGCGGCGGGCGGCGCATCCGGCAAGTCGACCGGCACGTCGCCGGACGGCGGATCGGACCGGGGTCCGGCCTCCTCATCCGGCGCTTCCAGAGGTTCGGCGGAAGCGAGATCGGCCCCCTGCGCGAAACGGATTTCGATGTCGCGCGCCTCGGGCGGCGGGCTCGACAGCCGTGTGACGAAGGAAGCCGCTTCGTCCGGCGGCAGGACAGGTTCGGAAAGAGCGAAGGTCCAGTGATAGAGCTCCTTCTGCGTCTCATCGAGAAGACCGACGCGAAGGCGCGGCAGCGCAACGCTCTTGCCCGCGACATTCACCACTTCGCCTTTCACGGCAAGCACGGGCAGACCGCCTTCGGTCTGCCGTTCATAGGTGACGTTGCGGAATTCGAGACCGCGCAGATTGATCTCGTCGCCGGCAGCCGCGTAGAGTTTCACCGTTGCCGGCCAGTAGGCCGCAACCTCGTTGCGATAGATCCAGCCGCCGGCGAGAGTGCCCGCGAGAAAGAAACAGAGAACAACCCATCCCGCCGCGCTCAGCATCCGGCCCCGGCGCATGTTCGCCGCGCGGCGAACCTCGGCGCGGAAGCGGTTGCCGATATCGGCGACCTTGCCCGTCTTCGCCGCCGGAGCGGCGGGTGCCTGCGCTTCAGGATCGGCGAAGACGACGTCGTCCTCTTCGGCGGGCGTGACGGCGGGTTTTGCCGGTTCCGCCTGAGCGGACGGCTTTTCGCCGAATATCTTCTTGCGGATGGGCGTGATCGTCGCGGCGGCAGGCTCTTCCCCTGGAGGCGGCGGCGGTATGTCGCCCGCACTCTCGGTGGGCGGCGACTGATGCCAGCTATGACCGCACTTCGCGCAGCGGACCTTGCGGCCCGACGGCGCGAAGGACGCGGCATCGACCGGGTAGCGCGCGGAGCAGGACGGGCAATGAATGATCATCCGGGGCAAAAGTCTCAAACGGGACGCGAAAAGAACTCCTCTCCCAAGGCCCCCGGAAAGGGGGGCGCGGGCGAAGCTCCGACTGAGCCTATTGAAAGATCGCGCATGGTTAAAGGCGCGTTAAGATATCGCGGGCATCCGCCCTTTTTTCGCGGAAAAGTGCGGGTTCCGCGCGGCACCGCCTGCATCGGACAGGACGTTCCATGATACCGTCTGGCCATGATTCGCTTTGAGAATGTGGGCATGCGCTACGGCATGGGACCGGAGGTGCTGCGCGATGTGAGCTTCCACCTCGCGCCGGCTTCCTTCCACTTTCTGACCGGCCCATCCGGCGCGGGCAAGACCTCGCTGCTGAAGCTCATGTTTCTCGCGACAAGGCCTTCGCGCGGCCTCATCACCATGTTCGGCCAGGACATCGCGACGCTGCCCCGCGCGGAGCTGCCGCCGCTCAGGCGGCGGATCGGCGTCGTCTTCCAGGAATTCCGCCTGCTCGACCATCTGACGACCTATGAGAACGTGGCCCTGCCGCTGAAGATTCAGGGAAAGCGCGAAAACAGCTACCGCGCCGATGTGGAAGAACTTCTGGCCTGGGTGGGGCTCGGCGACCGCATGAACGCAAAGCCGCCGACGCTTTCGGGCGGCGAGAAGCAGCGCGCCGCGATCGCGCGCGCCGTGGTCGCGCAACCCGAAGTGCTGCTCGCCGACGAGCCAACCGGCAATGTGGACCCCGAGATGGGCCAGCGTCTGCTCCGGCTTTTCGTGGAACTGAACCGGCTCGGCACCAGCGTGCTGATCGCAACGCATGACCGCGCGCTGGTCGAGAGTGCGGGCGCGCCCGAACTCGTGCTCAGGGACGGGAGGCTCACCATCCGTGGCTGATCCGCTCAGAAGCGCCGACAAGGCGCCCACCTTTCACGACGAGGAGCGCGGCCCCGCGGGCGCGCTCGCGGCCATGCTCGTCGAGACGCGCAGCGTGATGCCGGCGGCGGGCGCGACCGGCATGTCGCTCATGCTCGCCATCGCCGCCATGTGCTTCCTTGCAAGCCTTGCGCTCGGCGCCGCGCTTTCCGTCGGCGGCAAGGCGCGTGAATGGACGAACGATCTCTCGGGCTCGCTCACCGTGGAAATCAAACCCTCGCGCGAGATGGAACCGGAAGAACAGGTGGACGCCGTGATGGCGGTTCTGGCGCAGACGCCCGGCATCGCGACGGCAACGCCGCTCACCTTCGACGATACGGCGGCGCTGCTCGAACCCTGGCTCGGCGGCGAGGTGCTGGCGGGCGACCTGCCGCTGCCACGGCTCATCGACATTGCCATCGACCGCGCATCGCCGCCCGAGATGGCGGCGCTTGCCATCGACATCGCCGCATCCGCACCCGGCGCCGCACTCGACACGCACCGGCAATGGCGAAGCGAGATCGTCAACGCCGCCCGCTCCGCCGAATGGCTCTCCTATGGCGTGCTCGCGCTGGTTGCGGCAACGACCATCGCCATCGTCGTCTTTGCGACACGCGCCGGTCTTTCCGCCAATCGGGACGTGGTGGAAGTGCTGCACCTGATCGGCGCGCGCGACGGCTTCATCGCCTCGGAGGTGCAGCGCCACTTCCTGCATCTCGGCTTTCGCGGCGGGCTGATCGGCGCAGGCGCGTGCGCCGCCGCCTTTCTGGCTCTCGGCCTCGCGGGCGCGGCGGGAAATCTCTATCTGGTCTCGGCATCCGGCATCGGGCCGGAATACCTTCCTGCCCTCATCGTCATTCCCTTCGCGGCCGCACTCGTGGCCGTCGCGACGGCGCGAATAACCGTTTTCCAGACGCTCGAACGCATGCTCTGAGGCCGATCGCCGCGCTTTACTTGGACCTTTCGAACCATATCATGAGCGCCCGCTCCGCATGTTAGGATGCGGGCAGACGATTTCGCGCGGCGGAGCAGGCTCCGCCCGAACCCGGAGACGGACATGGGCGCTGGCGGCACGCGGGGGCAGAGAACGGGATGGCGCCTCCTGCGCGTCGCCGTGGGCCTCGCCGCGCTCATCGCCGCCGCCTATGTCGGGGGCTTTTTTCTTTTCACCGCCGAGCTTGATCGCACGCCGCCCGCCGACATGCAGGCCGCGGATGGCATCGTCGCGCTGACGGGCGGCCCCGACCGCATCACCGCCGCCTACCGGCTCCTAGAAGAGGGCAAGGGCACGCGCCTTCTCATCACCGGCGTTCATCCCGATGTCGATGCGAGATCGCTGAAGGAAATCGTGCCCGGCGAGGCCTCGAAATTCGACTGCTGCGTCGACGTCGGCCACAGGGCGGAGAACACGATCGGCAATGCGGATGAGGCAGCCGAATGGGTGCGGCGGAAGGACTACCGCTCGATCATTCTGGTGACGAGCACCTACCACCTGCCGCGCGCGACGCTCGAACTCGGCCGCGCCATGCCCGATGTGGAGATCAGGCCTTATCCCGTCTTCCAGGACACGCTTCATCTCGACGGCTGGTGGGCCTATCCCGGCACGACCCGCCTGCTCATCTCCGAATACACGAAATATCTGCTGACGCTGAGCTTTGGCCGTCAGTCGTCGATGTCGTCCTGACGGGCACAGGAAGGAAACACTCCCTTGCTCTTTCTCCGCTCCGCCGCCTTCAATCTGACCTTCTATGCCCTCTCTGTGGTGATCGTCATTGCCGCGACGCCCTGCTTCCTGCTGCCGCGCCGCTGCACGCTCGCCGCGATGGAATTCTGGTCGCATCTGACGCTCTGGCTGCTGCGCGTCCTTGCCGGCACGACCTACGAAGTGCGGGGCAAGCTGCCACAGGGCGGCGTCCTCGTCGCCTCCAAGCATCAGTCCATGTGGGACACGATCGTGATGACCGCGATCCTGAAGGACCCGGCCATGGTGCTGAAGCGCGAGCTGCTCTGGATTCCCTTCTATGGCTGGTACGCCATGAAATCGCGGATGATCGCCATCGACCGCGGATCGGGGTCCAAGGCGATCCGCCGCCTCGTCTCGCAGGGCAAGGCCGCCATCGCCGGCGGCCGCCCCGTCGTGATCTTTCCGGAAGGCACGCGCGCGGCGCCCGGCTCGAAGCTCGACTACAAGCCCGGCGTCGCCGCGCTTTACCGCCAGCTCGGCGTCGACTGCGTGCCCGCGGCCGTCAATTCGGGCGTTTTCTGGGGCCGGCGCGGCTTCGCGCGGCGGCCCGGCACCATCGTGCTCGAATTCCTGGAGCCGATTCCCGCCGGCCTCGACCGCAAGACCTTCATGGAAACGCTCGAAACGCGGATCGAATCCGCCGCCTCCCGCCTCGTCGAAGAGGCGCGCGGCGCCTGAGCCTTGTGGAAAACCGGGCCGGACCTTCCTGTGAAAAGCGGGGAAATCTGGAATCTTTTAATCAAAACAACCATATAGTTGGGGCCAGACAGGGAACTCTTTGTAGACAAAACATGAACTTGCTTGTCGCCCGAACCCCGCTAGGCTCCACCTCATGAAAGCCATCGCCGAACAGATCTGGGACATGAAATACCGCCTCCACGGGGAGGACGGGACGCCGCTCGACCTGACGGTGGAGGACACCTGGGACCGGGTCGCGAAGGCGCTGGCCGAAGCCGAGACGCCCGAAACGCGCCGGGCATGGGAAGCACGCTTCCGCGAGGCGATGGAGGGGTATCGCTTCCTGCCCGCCGGCCGCATTCTCGCGGGCGCGGGCACGGGACGCGACGTGACGCTCTTCAACTGCTTCGTGATGGGCAACGTTCCCGACACGATGGAAGGCATCTTCGAGAACCTGAAGGAAGCCGCGCTCACCATGCAGCAGGGCGGCGGCATCGGCTACGACTTCTCGACGCTGCGCCCGAAAGGCGCGCCGGTGATGGGCGTGGGCGCGGACGCCTCCGGCCCTCTCTCCTTCATGGATGTGTGGGACGCGATGTGCCGCACCATCATGTCGGCGGGTTCGCGGCGCGGCGCCATGATGGCGACGATGCGCTGCGACCATCCGGACATCGAGGCCTTCATCGAGGCGAAGCAGGAACCCGGCCGCCTCACCATGTTCAATCTCTCGGTGCTCGCGACCGATCCTTTCATGGAAGCGGTGAAGCGCGACGGCGACTGGGAACTGACCTTCGGCGGCAAGGTCTACAAGACGCTCAAGGCGCGCGCGCTCTGGGACCGCATCATCGCGGCGACCTATGCCTGGGCGGAGCCGGGCGTCATCTTCATCGACCGCATCAACAAGCGGAACAATCTCTACTACGCCGAGGAAATCCACGCGACGAACCCCTGCGGCGAGCAGCCGCTGCCGCCTTACGGCGCCTGCCTTCTCGGTTCGATCAACCTCGCCGTGCTGGTGAAGGAGCCTTTCACGGGCGATGCGCATATCGACGAGAAGGAGCTTGCCGAACTCGTCCGTGTCGCCGTGCGGGCGATGGACAATGTGATCGACATTTCGCGTTTTCCGCTGCCCGAGCAGCGCCACGAGGCGCAGGCGAAACGGCGCATCGGCCTCGGCGTGACGGGGCTCGCCGACGCACTCATCATGTGCCGCGCGCGCTACGGTTCCGACGCCTCGATCAAGCTCATCCGCACATGGATGAAGGCGCTGTCGCGGGCGGCCTATCTCGCTTCCGTCGAGATCGCGAAGGAGAAGGGCCCCTTCCCGCTTTTCGTGGCCGACGCCTATCTCGCGGGCGAAACGGTGGCCGGGCTCGACAGGGATATTCGCGAGGCCATCGCCGAACACGGCATCCGCAACGCGCTCGTGACCTCCATCGCGCCGACCGGCACAATCTCGCTCTTCGCGGGCAATGTCTCGTCGGGCATCGAACCTGTCTTCGCCTATGCCTATACGCGGAAAGTCCTGATGCCGGACGGCACGCGGCGCGAGGAAAAGGTGCGCGACTTCGCGGTCGAGCGCTACCGCGAGACATTCGGCACGGAAGCGGCGCTGCCCGACTATTTCGTCAATGCGCAGGAACTGACGCCCGCCGAACACATTGCCGTGCAGGCGGCGGTGCAGGACTTCATCGACAGCTCGATCTCGAAGACGATCAACGTGCCCGCCGAAATTTCCTTCGAGGATTTCAAGGGCGTCTACATGGACGCCTATGAGAAGGGCCTCAAGGGCTGCACGACCTACCGCCCGAGCGAGGTGCGCGGTTCCGTTCTCTCGCTGGAGGAAGCGCCGGCAGGAGCACAACCGGCGGAACAGCCCGCGCTGCCGCTCGCCGCGCCGGAAGCGCATCGCGAGCGCTTCGAGAAGGACGGCGTCGTCTACATGTCGAAGCCGCTGGAGCGCGAGACGGTGCTGCCGGGCTTCACCTACAAGCTGCAATGGCCCGAAAGCGACCACGCGATCTACATCACCATCAACGACATCGTGCAGGCCGAAGGGCAAAGCCATAGGCGGCGACCCTTCGAGATCTTCATCAACTCGAAGAACATGGAGCATTACGCCTGGACCGTCGCGCTGACGCGGATGATCTCCGCCGTCTTCCGCCGCGGCGGCGACGTGACCTTCGTGGTGGAAGAACTGAAGGCCGTTTTCGATCCGCGCGGCGGCTCCTGGATGAAGGGCCGCTACGTGCCGAGCCTCCTTGCCGCCATCGGCGAGGTGATCGAGCAGCACATGATCGACACCGGCTTCATCGCGGGGAAGAACGAGAAGCCGCTGACGGAAGCGCTGCGCGCGGTTGCGGGCGACCCGCCACCTGCCGGGCCCGCCGTAACCTCGCTCAAGGGCTGCCCGCGCTGCGGCGAGCGCGGCATGGTCAAGCAGGAAGGCTGCGAGACCTGCACCTCCTGCGGCTATTCGAAGTGCAGTTGACTGCAAAGAGCAAGAAATGAAAAACAAAGCAGAACTTCTTAGGTTCTGTTGACAAACTGGATTCCCAAATCACCTGAACTCTGATTCAAGATAGCTTTTGCGGAGGCTATCGTGGCGCGTTTGTTGATGGAAGATGCCGAGTGGGTATTTTTCGAACCCTTTTTGA
>Ga0208433_1000125_pt1 | contig 46733 bp, 50 predicted proteins | sample 3_EtaG_FD_184075 | JGI IMG/M metagenome (GOLD analysis project Ga0208433, IMG submission 184075) | Marine viral communities from the Subarctic Pacific Ocean - 3_ETSP_OMZ_AT15126 metaG (SPAdes) (version 2) | ecosystem: Environmental > Aquatic > Marine > Oceanic | place: Pacific Ocean | collected...
CAGGGTCCGTAGGGGACTTTCACCCCCAAGTCATCCGGCCAACCACCACGGCGGACCGGATAGCGCCTAATTGGCGCTGCGCGCCATGCCTGGCGCACCACAAAAAAACCGCCTTTTGAGGCGGCTTTTCTTCAATGTCACTACTTTATTACGCAAGAATGACATCGTGGGGAAAGAATACTCCATATTGCCCCACCCCCGCAATAGGTAGTGGGGCTTTGTGTGCCCTGCTAGTAGCAATTGGGCTAGACTAAATCCTGCTTAAGCCGACCACGAAGGCATTTAAAACAGATGCGCTCTTTTTTTATTACTTCGGATTCCTCGCGAGTCGTTGGCAAGCAGCAGATCACACACAGCATGGGCCTTCCTGCTGCCCGCCTCGTCCGCTTAGCAAGGTTATCATCACGCAAATCACCGGGCTTATGATTCTTCAATAGAGGCGGGATACGCGTACCCGCTAACCTAGAAGCCAAAGGCGTAAACTCTTTCCCGCATGCCGCCTCGATATCTAGCACCCACTCGCTGAAGTGAGGTGATAAGCGTGCGATGACCCCTAGTCTAGACGCCAGCACCTCAGGGCTTTCAGCCGCCATCCATACATGGCCATCATGAGCCCGCCGATTCGGCGTCGAAAAAATAGTATGCCCCTGCCAGCGATAGAAGTTGAGCAGCAACAAATCCATGAGCCTCTCGGGCGTTGGCAAACTCATTGTGACGCTGCCATGTACCTCGCCCAGATCGGCCGTATAAGGCACGCGTTCTTTTGATGCCTCTCCCACCAGGTCGGAAAAGCGCGGATGGATATACACCTTATCCATTTGCTGAATAAACGACGCCTCACCCGCGGTCGTCTCCAGCATATGAGCCACCCGACCATGAGCCAAGCGACGTAGGCGGCGCACTAGGGAACCGCTGAACAATTCGTCGCTGAGCAGCTGATGCGCTCAGCGCAGCAAATTCGAGCCTCAGCGGTCGATTTCTGACCACCTCAGGTAGCCTATTTTCCCTGGTAGCCGGCTTATCCGGCAACAGGCCAGATTCAAGACGGACTGGCCCCGTCAACTCGGCCTTCACATCGCTTAGCCAGCACCAGGTTAGCCAGACTGAATAAGCTGAACAGCTGCGCCTGGTTCTTGGCCAGCCCCTTGTAGCGCACCTTCCGGTAGCCGAAGAGGTTTTTGATGACATGAAACGGATGCTCAACCTTGGCACGGATGCTGGCTTTGGTCTTCTCGAATTCCAGCAGCAGCGTTTTCATGGGGCTGTCGTCCATCTTCTTGATGGTGCCGCGTTTGGCGGCGACACAGCACCGGGAATCTGGAGCATCCTTCTCTTCGTCCAGGTAGCTCCACATGCCGGTGTAGCCCGCATCACCGTATACCCGCTTGTCGTCATCTCGGACCAGGTGACTCGTCATGGTGACATCGGCGACATTGGCAGAGGTGGCGGCAACACTGTGGGTCAGTCCGGTGACCGCATCGACACCGTTATGGGACTTCATGCCGAAAAACCACTGGTTGCCCTTCTTGGTCTGCTTCATTTCCGGGTCACGCTGCTTGGCCTTGTTCTTGGTGGAGGGTGCGGCCGCCACAATGGTGGCGTCGACAATAGTGCCCTCACGCATGAACAGGCCCTGCTCGGCCAGGTGGGCGTTGATTTCCTCGAAGATCCGCTGGGTCAGGGCATGCTTCTCCAGCAAATGGCGGAAGCGCAGCAGCGTGGTCGCATCCGGCACGCTCTCGACGGCCAGATCGATACCGACGAAGTCGCGCATGGCCTGACTGTCGTAGATGGCATCTTCCAACGCCTCATCGGCGAGGGCATACCACTGTTGCAGGAAGTAGATTCGCAACATCCGCTCCAGGCCGATGGCGGACGCCCCCGCTTACCCGCCGAGCTCGGGAAGTAGGACGGCATCAGCGCCTCGATCAGCCGGCGCCATGGCACCAAGGCGTCCATCTGCGCCAGGAACCGCTCTCGGCGGGTGACCTTCTTCTTATTCTGGTGCTCAGCCTGGGCGAACGAGATCTGTTTCATCAGTTGGCACTGTCAGACGTTGGTAGGAAGGTCAGATTCTACCCTGCCGTTCGCTGCCAGGCAGCTGCGGCGGGATTTATGCAGCGTTTCCCTAGCTCATCACGTAAAAGAGGGAGTTCGTCGCCCAGATCCTCAAGGCGCGATATCTGTTGGAGCCCGCGACTCATAAAGCCACCTCGTGCGCTTCTTTATGCCGCGCAGCCTCCCTGCGGATCGGTGTCACATTCTCCCCGGGCAAGTTAGCGACATGATCGAGCACCAAGTCGCCCCAGGCCTGAATGGTGGCTCGCTGCTGCCTCTCGTAGGTCTGGTGTTGGTAAGCCGCCTCAATAGGGTTTCGGCGGGCATGGCCCAGCATACGGTCAATAAGCTCTGGCCGCGCGTCTAGGTGCTCCCCCCAAGCAGTAGCAGCACTTCGACGCAGGTCGTGAACAGTGAAGGGCTTTCTCTGTCCCAGCGCTTTCAGTTTGCCATTACGCAAGCGCGTTACAGCCGTTGTTAAGCTATCTGGGTGAACGCCCTCCCCTGTTCGACCCGAAAGCACCGGCCCAGCCGTGCGGGCTTTGATCCGCTCACGAATGATAGTCATCGCCATAGAGCACAGATAGATGGTGCGGGCCGTAGAGGTTTTCGCCCGCTCTGCGGGCAAGTGCCAGGCACTGTTATCCAGGTCTAACTCCTCAATCCGCATGCCCGCCACCTCATCACGGCGCGCGCCGGTCAGGATGAGCAGCTGAATCGCGGCGCTTGTCCAAGGATCCATGCGGGAGTTAGTCACGGCTTGCCAAACCTGGCGCAACTCTTCCAGCGACAGCACAACGTCACGCGGCTTGCTTGTGCCAGCCCCGTAAGCGTCGGCCTTCATACCGTCGGCGGGGTTGCTATCAATCCACCCCTGGTGGCACGCCCACGCCAACGCCGCACGCAGGGTGATAAGGCTTGCCCTTGCTTGTGCGGGGGTCTTATCGGCAATGCGCGTTAGCACCGGCGCAATAGTCGACTTAGCCAGCTGGTCCACTGGGATGGCGTTTAAGGGGCTAAGGTGAAGACGCCACCGGCGACGGTGGGCATCCAAGGTGCGTGAGGTTAACGACTTATTGCGCTCAATATGATCTAGCCATCGCTCTATGAGCTCACCAAATAGCGGTGATAGGCGTTTCAACATTCTTTCTGCTCGCGGGTGCTTGCCCATGGCCGCTAGGGAGGCGTTCTCACGGTGAAGAGCGTGGGCCTTTTCAATATCGACCAACGGCCACTGGCCAAGGGTGATATCGATGCGGCGCGCACAACGCTTAACAAACTCGCCTGCGTCATTCTCTTCATAGCCACCCGCAATGCTCACGCGCGACACCCATGACTTGCCACCTGTAGGACGTACTTCCAGCAGCAATCCACCTGGCGTAGCGGCGGCATCAGTAACCCGATAAGGCTTTTCAGAAGGCTTAAGTGCTTCAATGCGGCGGGGGCTTAATCGAGTAGCGGCTTGTCGAGCCATGACGCACCTCGTCTTGTTGAGACTAAGAGGCTGCGTCATCGCGACGAGAACCTATGAAGAAGTGTTTTTATGGTAGCTCAGAAACGACCGTATTTCATGTAAGGAATACGGTCGTTATCTTTTTAACCCATTAAGTAACGCGTTCTATTAAAGTCACTTCCTACATAACACCACTAAAAACCCCACTAGCGGAAATGATTACGGCTTCAGCGCGTCAAAGTTGGGCTTTACCTGATGCCTCGCTTCTCCACTGTCAAAAACAAGTCACTCACCTTGTGTCGCCTCCATTAAGACCATTACCCGGGGCGTCGAATGTAGCGCTGCCGGTTAACCTCTTTGGCATAGCCGAGCGAAGGCTCAGCCGCTTCAGTCTCTAGCTTAGCCAAGCGCTCCTCCAGCCGCTTCACCTTACGGCTATCACCTTTCTTTACAGCCCAACCAAGGCGCTTACGAATCCTTTCACGGTCTTCCCACACGCGCTCCGCGTTGAGGTTTCGACGCCCTTTAGCGTCACGGCACAGCTCAATAATATCCAGCTCATCGGTTTCTAAAAGCATCGCATCCTTCCTCTCGACGGTTGCGCGCTCAGTATGCCACCAAGCGTTAATACGTTAAAACGTCATAGCGTTAAATCGTTAAAAGCTTGGAAAACCCTCTCAAAAGAAATAAACCGTACAAATGAGGCGTCATCCTTTTTACGGCACGCATACGGTGCGGCCTAGACTTCACATAGGCATGCAAGGTGATTTTAGATAAGTTGGTCTACAGCTACGATGAAGTGGCAGAAATGTTCGAGGTAAAACGCTCAAGAGTAAGCGGCTGGGTACGCGAGGGACGCCTTAACGCAGTCGCAAGAGGAAAAATAACGGTAGGCTCAATCCTTCATCTTGCTGACCTAAGCACCGATTCTATCGACTTTGGCACAGAAGCCCGCTCGCCAAGTGACCCACGTTACGAGCCGCGCTCTCGGATTGGCCCTCAGCCAGTAGACGCAGCCCAGGTAACCACAAACCGCGATGCCAAGCGGAAGCTAGAAGAACTGTTGGGCAGGGCGCCCAATAAGGGAGATCATAAATGCCGCTGAAGTGCGTGCTTGATAACCAACCATGCTTCTCATTCACCTACACACCCCGCGCTTGGGAAGCGCTTAAAACTTCTCGCAATAACCATGATATGCGGATGCCGTGTTGTAAAAGTAAGGCCATCCCCAAGACCAGCGTTTTGGGCACGCAATTCTTTGCGCATGCTAGGCGCGGCGAGTGCTCATCCGGCCAGGAAACCCGAGAGCACCTGCTGGCCAAGTACTTAATTGCTCGGGGCGCTCACGAAGCTGGCTGGAGTGTAGATGTAGAGCGCAGAGGCGAAACGCCAGGAGGGCAGACCTGGGTGGCAGATGTATTTGCCACCAAAGGGAAAGCTAAAGTAGCCCTTGAAGTCCAGTGGTCTTCGCAAAGTGAAAATGAAACGCGGCGTCGCCAGCAGCGCTATCGAGAGTCAGGCGTTCGCGGGGCATGGTTCTTACGAAAGACGCGCCAATATAACCCAGCTTTCTTAAGCATCATGTCAGATCAAGCCACTCCCTCTTTTATGATTCAAATGGACGAGGGCGGGCAAAATTTTCATGTCGGCCATTCTCGCATGCTTCTGCCTGCCTTCGTGACCGACCTGCTTACAGGTAAGATTCGATGGACTCCTAAGCCTGGGGAAGTGGGTTTTGTCGGCCCGATCGTGCTTGATGAAAGCTGCTGGAAATGTCGTCAGCCGACAGGCGTAGTTGCCAGTATGGCAATTAAGGACTCTCAAGGCGTTGGGCTGGAATATCTAGATTACGATGATTCAAGAATTCGCGAGCACCTTACCCGCATAACGGCAGATGAGGAGCTAAGGCATCAACACCGAATCGGCCCGCTCTCATATAGGTATAGCCGCACAGAAGGGCGCTCGTACTTTTCTAACGGCTGCTTTCACTGCGGGGCGCTACAGGGGCGCTTCTTCATCCGTGACGCCTTGCTTGAAGTATTAGTCACTCACTACCCAGAGCCTATTGGCTGGTACCCCTTTATATTCTCAAGTGAATTGGCCAAGGAGTTAGGTAGATGGAGTCATATTGAGCGCGACAGTGAAGATAGCGTCGAAGACAATAGTTAGCGTTATTGCGTTAAAGCGTCATATAACGCATGAAAAGGAAGGCGGGCGGCACGTTGCCTAAAGGTAATAGCCAGCCAGGGTGGGCTGGCTATCGTCACGTGTCAGCTGTCGTTTTTCAGAACCACCAGGCGTGCGCCAATTCGATTAGCCACGTACGCAGCCGCATCGTATAGCGTCACCGTCAGCGCCTGTTCCTTTGCTCTATCTGCTTGCTCTCGCGTCTCTTTCTGCTTCCACCCTTTGCCATCGCTAAACTTTTGCGCTTCCTCTTCTGTCTGGCGGGCCACAATATCCGCTTGCCGCTTGGCTTCCTTAGTGGCAGCCGTACGATCATCATTAATAGCCACAGTCATCAGCGCCTCAGCGGGCATGACTTCCCGCAGACGAAGCGCGATATCAATAAAGTTTTTAGCGCCCGTACCAGCAGCACTCGTTTGGTGATGAGCATTAAGCGTTGCCACAGCCGGAATGCCCGTCGAGTCGAAAATATGTTTTGCGTTCTTCCAGCCTTCGGTAAGAAATACATGTGTTGCGTTAGCAAGACGTCCGCATAAGTAGTGCTGCTCTTCTCCTGATACCATCGCGCCCGGGATGTTGATAGTGGACTCCTCAACACGGCCAGCCACCGCCACCACGCCACTTGTCTTGGCTCGAATAAGGCGCGCGGTCTGCCGCCCCTTGGGCGTTATTTCTGCAGCAAAAGTAGATTCAGAGCCATTAGTGCGTATCGTCAAAATATTGGCGATCTCGCTTTCATCATAGAGAGGAACGATTAACTCACCGTCTACTTGGCGCTCTTCATCAGGATGGGAGGCGTCGACTGGAGCAGCCTTCTCCCAGCGCTCAAAAGCCATATTGCCAATGGTATTGGTGGTGGTATTCAGAGGGTTCGTGGTCATTCGTGATGCCTCCCGGCATGAGTGTAGTGATAGATCAAAGGTTATGGTGTCGTCTTTTTTGCGTCAATGCGTTATTTATTTAAAGCGTTAAATAAATAAATAATGGCACTCACTCTTCTCCAGGAAGAAAGCTCTCGTCTCGAACCTCAGACAAGAGCTCCTCAAGTGTTTTCAAATTCTCATCCTCATAGCCGAGGCGGTCTTTAAAAGCCTGAACGGTGATGTGCTTGCCGATCAGCTCTAAGTTCTTCAGCTTATCTGGCATCTTAATCTTGCGGGCGATGGTCTCGATGTCCCCCGTCATCAGCGTATTGATATCCAGGCCGCTAATCGAGGTGCGCCAAGCCTTCGGCCAACACTTCACTGCCAGCAGGTTGCCGCCGTCATCGAGAATGTCGGCAACGTCCATCTCGTCGATCTCAACCAAGCGCCGCAACACATAGTCGGCATCAACCTGAGTGCGTTCAATGCGGGCGCTCTTGGCATCCTGTACAGCGTCCCATACATGGCGCATCTTTTCCGGGCATGAATCCCTACTTTTCCCTACCCAAAGAGAGGCTTGCTTGTCGGCAGTAGACTTGGCGTAACCCGCTCGAATAGCCGCAGCGGTAGCATTGAGGTCAATCAGATACTCTTCAATAAAGAGCGCCTGCTTAGGGCTTAGTCGGCGGTCGTTCATATAGCGATCCTCACGGATGGCAGCTTTAGCGTTAAAGCGTTATTTAATGATTGCGTTAATAGTCTAGTTTACCAGCTTTGCGCCTTCTCGCGCTTATTCTGCGCATAGCTTTCAGCCAAAGGCACTTCATGCGTCGCGCCCAATAAACGGTAAAGCAGTCAGGGGTTACTACGATAGGGCGAGGGGGTGGGGCGGGAAAGCGGGCGCACCCTGTTTTTAACTGGTAGCGGATTTCGGTTTCTACGTAACGCCTAGGCATGGCTTTTCTCCTGAGGGTTCCCGCTCACTATAGAGACACCCCATTGGGACAGCGAGGCCCTGGCACGCCCTGCCATGTTCCAGACGAATGGAAAGGGGTTAATTCCGTTCAGACCCCTATGGAAGAGCAGCGCCTATGAAAAAGCCCGCACGCGGCGGGCCATTTCAAAGTATCTATTAGGAGTATTATATGTAATTTGACTCGCTCGGTAGTGCGCCAATAAAAGTATCTATTACAGGTATTCTATCTAGTTGTGACGCTCCAAAAGATCACGACACACCATTGCCACCAGGCGCTCATAGTCGCCGCGATTGCCTGCGTACTCGGCACCCAATGCGCCTTGCAGTATGCTCGGCGTGATCCGCTCAAGCTGAGGCAGCAGCAGGCCCGTTAAGGTGCGCAGCTCAATGTCACGGCGGGCATCATTGGCGGCGGTGGCAATGCTGGTGATAAACGCGGTCGGCACGTCCAGCGCAATATAGCCGCCTTCACAGCGCCAAGTAGCCAGCTCGCCATGGTCACGCTTTAGCTTTTCAATGCTGTCAGTGATCCGCTTTAGCCGGGCATCGTCGACAGCATCCAGAGCTTCATCCATCCACGCTATTAGCTTATCGCGGGCATTACTCTGCTGGCTTGCGGGGTAGTCGGCTATCTCAGCAGCGGCCACTTTAGCCGCTGCTTGCAAGTGTAGCGGTTGAGCCTCGGCATAGATGCCAGCAGCTTCAAGCGCTGCCTTAATGTCGGCAGCGTCTACGCTGTCATCAGTCTGAATAACATGCCTACGGTTCATGGGGTGGCCTCCCAGCGCTCAGCACCATCGTAGTCATTGCCACCCATGGCGAGGTATGCCCTTCCGTCAGCATCCACGGCATAAACGCCTGGGCGCTCGTGTTGCGGGTCGCGTAGCTCGTTTTTCCAGCCGTACGCTTCGCCTTGCCATACTAAAACCACGCCATCATCGTGGCCGGGGTAGTCGCTGCGGTAACGCCGGGCTGCGGCCACCGCCAGGGCTTCATCCATCCACGTTATTAGCTTGTCGCGGGCATGTTCGCGCTGATCTGCCGGGTACTCGCTAATAATGTCAGCGGCCATCTTTGCGGCCCGCTGTAGGTGTAGCGGCTTAGCCTGGGCTTCAATGCCAGCGGCCTCAAGTGCCGCCAGTAAAGCGGCATCGTCTACGGTGTCGTCAGTCAAAACGGCATGACGGTTCATTGCGCGGCCCCTTTTTTGTAATGTGTCAGCAGCTCTAAAAGTAGCTCCCGAGCCATATCGGCGCTGTGATCATCACCGACAAAAACGAACTCTAGTAAAGTGCGGTCTATATTATGACCTTCATTGGGATCACGCAGCCCGTACCGCAGCGCTTCCAGCATGTCGCCATTTTTAAAAACGGTTTTATCGGCCATGCGTGCCTCCCATTTCGTTAGCATCACGAATGATCTGCAGCCGCTCGCTAATATTTTCCATTAGGCCTGCCATGATCTCATCAGACATGGTGCTACGCTCGCCATCATTTTCGGCGTAGTAGGTCACAAGGAGTTGTGACAGCGAATAGGCTTGGCGTGCTTGCGCTTCGATACAATCCTGAATATCAACAGCTCTCTCAACGCCGTCCAGTTTGATATAGGCACCCATCACGCAACTCCCTTTAGCTGAAGTGCTTGATCTAAGCGGTAGGCTTGATCCTCAAACCTTGCTGCAGCATCGTCTGCTACCGTCATGCCCAAGCCGACAAGGTCTTTAATACGATGTTTGGCACCGCGCTCTTTTTCTAACAGCACCATGATGGCGTGAAATAAGCTGCCCGCTTGCTCCAGCTGCTCTTGTGCCAGCGTAGTGGTATCGTACCAGTCGTTAACGCGGGACTGATGCGCTATCTCTTGCACATCGCCAAAGACTTGCTTAGCGGTGCGGCCTGACTGAGTGTTAGAATAATGTGGCATATCGGCATATCTCCTGCTTTGTGGTTGGTGTTGCCGGTGTGCTTCGCCCTGGCCTGTGTCCGCAGGTCAGGGAAACTTTTGTGCTGAGGCTTTTAGCGCCTCGTTCAAACGATTAACGAAGGGTCGCAACTCTTCCAATCTAGGATCGCCATCGGCCTCTCTCCAGACAGCCATCCCAAAGTCTTGGCTATCCTCTAATTCCAAGCGGCGCGCTTCTTCTAATAGCTCCTCCATCACGTCTAGCACTTGGGCACCAAATGCTTTTTCTTCTGGCGGCTTGGGCGCGCCCGCCTCTAAATAACTCCCTATTGCTTCGCGCACCAATTCGGCGATACGCACTGCGTCGCCCGTCTCCATGCGCCGTTTACGCGCAACCTCTTCAAGCGCTTCACGCATAGATGCCGGTATTCGCGCATTAACCGTGGATGATTGTGCTGGCATGCTGCCCTCTGTTTTGTGTATCACAATATCACATTAACACAAAAAGGCACGGCCGCAAGGACCTTCTGAAAAATAATCGTTATTTAACGCAATAACGCATAAGACAAGCGCCGATCAAAGGCGTTATACGGGTTACCCACCTTGAAAAGGTAAAATTTAATACTATAATTAGAGTCAAATTTAATACCAAACCACCAAAAAGAACACTCAGAAAAAACTTAACCAAGGCAGCAAAACCATGAGCGAAGTCTTTACAGCAGCTTACGCAGACCATATCGCTAGCATCTCAGCCTTTAAAAAGAATCCAGCCCGTATCGTGTCAGGCGCAGGCAAAGGCACGGTGCTTGTACTCAACCACAATGCACCGGCTTTTTACTGCATTGAGCCATCCATCTTTGAGGCAATGATGGACCGGCTAGAGGAAAGCACGCTTGGGCAAATGGCCCAAGAGCGCTGGGAGAAAGGCGATATGGTCGAAATTGATTTTGACGATCTATAGGAGCAGTAGGTGACAGATCAAAACAACAGCGACCAAACCGATGCCGCCAAAAGTCAGGCGCGTAAAATCAAGATTGATCGAGAGGCACTAAAGGAGTGGCGCGCATTACCAGACCAAGTTCGCCAACGTTTCAAGAAAAAGCTGGAGGAAGCGCTCAACAACCAGTCACCTACAGGCAAAGAGCTCAGGGGTTACCCAGGATTTTACCGCCTCAAGATGAAGCGCCCTAATTACCGGCTCGTGTACCGGTGGTTAGAAGACGGCAGGATTGCGATCGCTGTTGTTATTGTTGAATCGCGAGAAAAGGTCTATGAAAAAATGAAGGCCCGCATAGCCAACCGAAGTGACGATGACGCCTAATAGCCATAAAGTCAGAGCGTTCGCCTAACCAGCTTATCCCACCATGAACGCTTCCCCTGTGCTTTCTCGGCCACGGGCTCATCGGGGTGGCCAATCTGAAAGCGATCTCCGTTAGGCAGCACCACGTGCCGCCGGTCGCCAGGCTTAAAGCGTCCAGCGGCAATATCGTCATCCAAAAGACGCTTATGCTCCTCAAGCGCTTTAAGCGACTCTGGCGACAACGCTAGGTCGCTATGCTCTCTCTCTTCCATATGAACTTCCTTTAATAGCTTAGCCCGCCCCAGAGCGCCCTTTGCAATCGATCAACAAGGTAGCTGACCTACTTGCTCAGGGCGGGCTAAGTGGTAACGATATACCTTACATAGACGGCCCTGAGTTGCCGGAAGGCTTCAGCCACTCGGGCATTTTAGGCCCTGGCTTTTCAGTGGAGGTATCTTGCGGCGGCGACTTTTCAGCAGTGCGAATCACACGGCCATAAACGTCAAAATAGCCGCTCTCCAGAAACCTATCCTGTACTTCACCTAGGTCACGCCGCTCTGCCAGTAAGCGCCAAAGCGGCGCGCGCTCTTCCGACGATAGCTGAGCCAGCCCCGCTGGCGAGAGCTGCCTAAGCCTATCAACCATCGCGCGCTCTTTCTCAAGCCGCTGCTGCTCAAGCCGCGCCTTCTCTTCTGCCTCGCGCTGTCGCTTTGCCTCTTGGCGCTTGTGCAATATTCCCTGGCGGTACTCTTTGACCTTCTGAACCTGCTGATCAGTCAGGCCACCGACCAAGCTAACCAGCTGCTTGTGTGTTTTCTGATGCGCGGCTTTTTCAGTAGCCAGGTCTTCCCGCGCTCTCGCTGCGGTCCGCTCCCATTCTTTTGCGCGCTGACGATCCAACCGGGCAGTTGCCAACTGAGCCATTAACCCTTCCACTTGTGTCTGTAGCGCCTCAGTCACTCGCGCCGCCATTTCCTCTGGCGACTCCCGGCGCAAACCGAGCATGCTGCTTTTGGGCTTTAGGAGTTCCGGAGGAATATCGAGCCGCTGCTGAAACCCTCTCATCAGCGCATCGTGATAGTTTTTTAGATCAACATGGTTTAGCGCGCTACGCTCAACGCCGCGGCGCAGGCCATGCCGCTTACCTACCTGCTCGGCAAAGTCACTTTGCAGCTGAATGAGCTTGTCGCGGGTTCCCATGAAGTGGTTCGCACTCAATGCGATATGCGCAGGCTCTACAAACTCGCGCCGTTCCCTAAACTGCTTGCCTGTCGCAGGGTCCACTTTGCCCGCCACCTCGCGCTGACGCTTTCTCTCTGGATGCTGAACCAGCGGGCACACATAGACCACTAGGTGTGGTGTCGTCTCATCCAGCTGAATATTGGCTGCGATAACATTAGCCGTGCCGTGGCGCTGCTCTATCCAAGTCAGCGCGTCTTTAAAGTATGGCCGCCAATCTAGATGCCCGCCGTGCTCCGAAAACGCCTCACGAGGCGCTGAAACCAGATACTCCAGCGCAATGACGGCACGTTTGGCGATCCGATCAGCCGTGCTGACACGCTCGCGAATCGCCGCAGTGACTGCTGTAGGCGTCTTAGCAGGCTTCCAGTCTTCATTGAGGTGCGTACGCTTCTCATCGGCGTGCGGCACGCGCATCGTCCGGTAATTGTGCGCGAGACTTGAGCCAAGCTTGGCGTACGAGTTCATCTTAATGACGCGAATGATCGCGGGATGTAGGTGTGACATAAACCCTCTTTTTCAGTGGTCGTAACTGTAATAAGGGGCACATTTCAAATGCGTGCCCTTTGTCAGCTGTTTTTTTTCAGCCACTGAAACTAAAGAGGGGTCTATCGTTGGTTTTTTTGCGGAAAAATGTCATGCCAGAGCTTCAATGTACGCACTGGCATGACAGCCAAGCACCTAATTGAGAGCGTTGTACTGCCGATTAAAGCGGTCAATCTGAAACTTCATCCGCTCCTCGACACTCTCCAGGCGGTCACGTTTGGTCTCGTCGTCGAGGTTGTCACTGGCCTCGATGATGTCACGCTCCTGGCGCAAATCCCGCAGGTTATTGGAGATATCGACGGCATCCAGGTAAAGCCGGATCTGCTCGCGATTCTCCGCGCGGAACTCGACGCCCTCCTGGCCCTGACGGTTTTCAGCCTCGCGGAAGATTTGCCCAAGTTCATTACGACGCTCATAGAACAAGCTCTGATCCTGGTAAGGCGTCACGGTACCCAGCACCTTGCCCACAAACGGCGTGCGGTAATTCTCGACTTCCTGGCCAGTCACGCTACGCGCCGCAAAGTCAGCGGTTTTCTCAACGAAGCTCCAGGCGCCGCCACCGTAATAGTTCACCAGGTGTTGAATGACATCAGGATTGATGTCCACGCCACCGGAAATGTTCTGTGTGCCGCCTGTGATCTCATTGAGCACCTGTGAGATAGCCTTATAAGCACCTGGAGTGCTGCGCATATAGAGAGAGCTTTCCGGGCTAGGGATGCCATAGGAGTCGTTCTCTCGATAGATCATCCGAGCGGCAAAGTCCTCATTCCAACCCAACTGAACCAAAGAGCGGGCAAGGGTGGGCATTAAATTCTTCGCTGCCAGCCCACTTAGTGACTCTGAATCTTCGAAGCCGATAGGTGAGAAGCTACCAGCTACCGCAAGCCCAAGGTTTTTAGCGGCTTCCACCGGGGTTTCTGTGCCTGCTATAACCGCTTCTAGATGCGTTCCCGCTACGGCAAAGACGTTGTAGCCATAAGGCAACGGGATCTTGATGTAATCCTCCGGGTTGCCCGTCGCCCATCCCGTCATCAGCACGTAGTTACGCTCCTTTACATGATCAGGAACCTTATCCCAAAACAGCACACCGTCGTCATCTTCATCAGACAGCAACCGGTTAAGCGTCGCCAGTGCGAAAGCAGCAGAGGCAAAACCAAAGCCGATCTTCTGGCCAAGGTTCATCCGCGCCCACACGTTCATCGGACTCTTGCCTTCCGGCGTGTTCTTTAGGGTCACCATGACGCGAGCAAAGTTCATGGTGCCTTGAATAGACGCGTTGGCGAACATATAGGTCGCGTTGAGACCAGTACCGATCTCGCCTCGCCGGTTGAAGTTCACCGTCAAGTTCTTGGCTAAGCTCGCAGCCTGACGGCGCGTCAGGCCATTGCGACGGGAATTCACATAGACTGACAAGCGCACCGCGTTCTCCACGGCGCCGTTGATATTCTCAACGAAGTCAGCCGTCTTTTTGCGCGCTTTCAGCATGTGCGACAGCGTTGATCCATCAGCACGACGCACCATTGACGATATTTCTTTCGCCTGGGCGTCGATATCCTTCATGTCGAAGTAACCTGTCTTAGCGCCGTCTTCAATGAATTCCTGGAACCAGCGATCCCACTCGCGCGTTTCTGCCTTCTTGCTGGCTTTGCTGCGGTTCAGTCCTCGCCAAGCCGCGCGCATTGCCACTCGCACATCGCGCGCGGTATCCACCAATATGCGCTGCCCTTTGATTCTACCGTCATCCCGAGTCTGCTCGGCGCCAATGTTAAGCAGCGCAGTTTGAATATCGCGCTCAAAGTTGGTCACCAAGAACTCAGGATTAAGAGACGTCATCAGCGATGACATAATGCGTGTGGCTGCGCCTGCCGTTCGCGTTAGCCAGCCGAGCTTTTCAGGCCCCACATTGCGCATGGCGTTCATCAAGCGCTGATCTTTCACCTTGATGTAGTAGGTTCGCCCGGCACGCTTGGTTTTGAAGTAGCGATCATCACGGCGCATTTGTACCGGCTGTTCACGCACCTCCCAGCGCTTCTCACCCGTTTCTGGGTCGGTCACACGCACCGTAGACCGCTCAGTGTCTGGGTTGTCGTCGGTAAATACCTGCCAAAGCTCAGGATTAGGGTGGTCGGTCACCATCGAAAGGAAAGCATTACCCACTTCGTTTTTACGCCGGCGGATCAGCGACATGTTTGCATCTACAATGGCCTGAGTAGAGGGCGATGCCGCACGGTCACGACGCCCTTTCACCATGAACGACTCTTTGCCAGTAATCTGGAAGCCTTTGCCAATACGCGGCGCTTCAGGCTCATCGTTCGCAAAGCCCTTCAAAGGCACATAGCTTTGATAGGTCGCTTCCCACGCATCCATCACATCATCAGTCTCTAGCCCTCCCTCGCGGATCGCCTGACGGCGTACGGCCGTAATGTCATGGATAATCTTTGCCAAGCGATCATAAGCGGCCTGCTTTCCTGAGCGCGCCACCTTCTCGATGATCTCGGCCGCCTCGGCGTTACTCATACCGGAGCCGCCATCCTGGAGCGATGGATCGTTAGGGTTGCGTTCAGCCACCACCGCATTACGCTCCGGTGCGTGTAAGGCGTATACATAATTATCTAGGTCAGCCTGACTAATCTTCGCCTTAGCCATCCCTTCTGCCAGAGGCTCCACGTACTGGCGACGGAACGTTTCTAGGTCATTTTCCAAGCGACCATGGTAAAGCTCTTCCGCCAAATACGGGTCCGCCTCCTCCTCGATAGTCCCTCCCTCTTGCTGAATAGCGCGACGCAGGCGTTTAAGTGGCCGCACCTTATCCGCCCATATCCTAAGAGTGGCATTCAGCCAGCTTTCATCCGGCAGTGCGAAACCAGTGGAATCATTCGGCCCATAAGGCCCTGCCACACTATCAGGCTGCTTATCCTTCAAGCTAAAGCGAATGCTAGGCTCATCTACTGGCGTCTCGCGGCTAAACTGCTCTTGGTCTGTCGCCGGGAATACCTGCTGGCTCCGTCGACCTTCACGGATACCCTCACCAATCAGGCGCGCCACATCGTGGATTTCCGATAAGCGCAGCGGGCCACGGCTTAACCCCGTCACACGTAAAGCACGCTGAAGACCAGCTAACACTCGATCCCATGCTTGCCCCAACGCAGTACGCTCAATTTCTGCGACGTGCGCAAATACTTCCTCAGCCTGAATATCAAGCGGCGCATCAGCGTAGTTACGGCGCACTGTCTCCCATATGGGCGCGAGTGAAGGCGAGTCCTGAGTTTCAAGAATACGATCCAAAAGAACGCGCTTTTCACCTGCGGCAAATGTGTTCAGCCCATAGTGGCCAAGTATTTCATGGCGTAATGTTCGCTGAATATCACGAACGCCGCGCGCATTGCCTGCCACAATAGTCATGACGCCTTTAGCGGGATGGTATGCCCCTTTGAGGCGCCCTACGTTAGCCGTCGTTGCTTGAGGCCCGTAAAGCTCCTCTTGAGTAGCCGCAACGCGCACGCTAAGGGGTACGTTACCCTGGTAGCGCGCCATAAAGGCATCAACCGTACGTTGAGCTTCACTTACTGAAACGCCCGCCTCACCACCACTAGCACGCACAACGCTGCGCAGGCCCAGCGAGGCAGCAGGATCGTCGGCATTCTTCCACTGCCGGTTCTGCCGATTCTGCATATAGCGGCGGGCACGCTCCCCCATCACTTGAATATCGGCATCCGTCCAAGCGACGCCCGGGAATAGTTCGCGTAACGCGCTTCGAATAGCAGCCATCACGCGCGTGCGCAGCGCAGGGCGTCCGTCTGAGCGCTCAATGCTGCGAGCCACCAGCTCCTCAGCAATGCCCACCTTGCCGGCGTCAGTCTCAGGGTTAAGGTAAGGATAAGCACGACGAACTTCACGCAGCGTGTCGTTGCCCGACGTAGAGCGACGATAGCTCTGGTAAACCTGGAGCATCACCTTCTCAAGGCTCGACCCCAGTACGCCATGAACCCCCTGGTGGCCCACTGCCTCGTGAGCCGCGCGGCGAACGCCTTCTTCGGTATCCATCAGGTTATCGGCTACCACGAAGCTTTCACCACTGATCGGGTCATAGACGCCGGCTACTTTGCCAGCATCAATACCGCGAGCCTCCATCGTATCCAGCACATGAACAGGCAATTCAGTGACGGACTGTATGGCTCGTACTCCCGATAAGGCGGGATGTTCGGCAAAGCGCTGTGCCAAATCGCGCACGTAGGGCGCATCATTTGGCGGTGTCGTCGTATCTGAGCTTTCGGCTGTGTCATCTGCAACAGCAAATAAAGCCTCGCCGCTACCCGCTCCTCTATCGGTCACCTCTGCAATGGGCGCCTTAGCGCGTCGAGACGCCGACGCCCATTCCCCCTGACTGATAACCGTAGAGCTGCCGCGCTCGATATTGGTGACATCTAGGCTGCCATCCTTCCCTATGGCGTTCACCCTATAGCCGTTTCCAGTACGCGCATATCCCACGTCGCTACTCATGGTGATCGTGTCACCAGGCACGGCACCGCCGAAAGCTTCACTCGCTCGCTGCTGACGTGGGTTTAGCTTAACGGGCCTGCGCGGCTTACTTGCTCTGGGTGTGGTGACCGCAGGAGCCTCAGCAGGCGGCTGTGCTGGCTGTGCTGGCTGTGCGCCGAAGATATCACTTTGCCCACGCGAGGCGGCAATATCAGCAGCACGGTTGCTGCCGCTTAATACAAAGTCGTCCGCATCGCGGTCTGCTTGGGCGCGCTGCGCTTCCTCGCGGATGCGTGCTTGCTCGGCGGCCTCGACTTCCTGCTGCTGGCGAGCTTGTTCGGCAAGCTCGGTCTCAGTGTAGGTGTTGAGTAGCGGCTCACTCTGCGTTTGCTCGGGCACCACAAAGCCCCATCCACCCTCTACATCAACGGGCTGGGCGTTGGGCGTATCACGGAAGCGCTTAGATAGCTCGACGGCTTTGCGCGTCTGAAACGGCTTGCCGTCGGTCTTTAGAGTTACGGCTGCTTGTGATTGCCCTGCGTCATCGCCCACTCGTTGTTGGCGTGTACCCGCTGTTCGTGCGTTGTTTCCCCTAGATACTTGTTCACTTCGTCCAGCGTCTTGCCCTGTTTGATTAGCCGGTCGGCTGCTAGGTGCTGGTGTACGTGGCTGTTGCGCTGCTGCTGTGTCAGAGCCATTCAGTAGTGCCTCTTTAAGTTCACGCGTCACGCTGGCCAGTGTTTCGCCATCCTTCACACGGCGCGCGGCATCGTTAATTTGCTGGTTTATTTCTGGTGTCGTAGTGGCTCGCTCCAAGAGTGCAACAGCATCAGAAGACGCATTCTTTAATGCGTCATTGCGTTCTTTAACGATACGGTTGCCTGCTTGCTCAGCGGTCTGGGCGTTGTCATTAAGCGTAGCGAAGAGGCGGCGGTCACGCAGTAGGATTTGGCGTAGGCTATCCATCACGCGCACGCGCTCGCCAATGAGCGATTCTGCCGGGTCGTCACCAAACAAGCCGCCCTGCTCGCCCTGGCTTTCGGCAAAGCCTGCTTGGCGCACTTCGTTAGCCAGTAACTCACGCTGATTGTCGTTGGTCGGCTGTACTCGCTGAAATACGTCGATAGCCGCCATTTGTTGGTCGGGGTCGCTGAAAGCTCGGCCAATAGTAGCGCCGTCCTTCTCATTCACTACGCCATTCAGCACCGCACCAAAGGCGTCATTACCCAGCTTGGCGATGTCGATGCCGTCGCGCACTAACGGCGACTTACGCGGCAGGTCGAAACGGTTTATAGCTTCGGAAGGCTTAATGTTGGTATTGCGAAATACCTTGGCGGCATCCATAGCGGTAGCGCTACCCGCTGCGATATTGGCGGTCGCCGCTTCGATACGAGCCTCTTCTACGGTCACGCCATCAGCTTCGCGCAGTATTAACGCATTTACGTCAGGCTGCCCAAGCTGACGGGCTAGGTTGATCCGATGGTGGCCGTCAGCCGCGTATAACGTACCGTCTAAGCGTTCGTGCAACACTAAATTGCCTGCGCGTAAGTCGTCCCACTTCTCAACGCCCTCTAAGCGTGAATCAACGCCGTCTTGATTGACGTTAGAGCGGAACTGGTAGGCCTCCGGGTCAATCTGAATACGCTCAACCGGTACACGCTGCGACATTATGCGATCAGGGTTTTCAGACGGCTGACTCGACTTCAGAGCTTCTCCGCTAGCAACTTGAGCTTCGCCCGCTTGCTCAACCTCTTGATCAGTATTGAAAGCCTCGGGCATGTCCAACCCTGTTGCAGTGTTGCCCCCTGCTTCTGGCGAGTTAATCCGATCCACTACTTGAGCAAAGCGATCAGCAGCAACATCCAGTCGCTCGCGAATATCGCTCAAGGGTTCACCACGAGTGCGAGACAGCGCTTCAGCTTCTAAAAGCCCGGAGACTTGTTCACTTACCGCATCCAGCTCGGCCACGGCGTCAGCGTCACCCTTCTGTTCGGCAGCAGCGCGCAGCGTCTTGAAGTCATTCCCGTAGGTCAGAGAATCACGCGCCTCCCGCTCAGCGGAGGGAAGCTCATGGCGAGGCGTGCGGATCAGGTCGACCTTGGGCGCAATATCGATGACCACACCCGTGTCTTGCTGTAGATCGATGGGCTGAAGGTTGTTTTCACGCTCGTGCTCACGCCACACCCGCTCAAATTCAGCGTCAGAGCTACTGTCTCGCCGCTCCACAGACTGACCTGAGTCCGGGACCTGGCTTTCTTGCCCGGTTGCTTCTCTCTGGCCACCGGCGGCGGCGCCCATGCCTGCTCCCATGCTCGCGCCAATAGCCAAACCACCCAAGGCGGCGTTGGGCACATTATCGAGCACGCTTATCGACTCGTCAGCCCGCCGCATAGCAAGGTTCTCGGATGCCTGCTGCCCAGCCTCTTGGGGCATTTCCTCAAATACCCCTTCACCCACAGCGCCGCGCAAGGCAGCACCTAAACGCGACGTAGGGCCGCCTGTAATGATGCCAGCCAAGGCACGGTCACCCATCCCGCCAAAAGCGCCTGTAATTACTCCGGATGTAACAAACGCCTGGCTTGAGGCATCTTCCGCTAACGTGTCGCGGGCCTGCTCGAACGTTAAACCACCTTCAGACATCAAGCTTTGAATCGCTGCCGAATCGCGCAGCTGTTCCTCTGGCATGCCCCGAATGGAGTCGCGCACCTCTCGGGAGGAGGCGCCCCCACCTAACAAGCCCTCGCTTAAGCCACCCGCTAGCGTGGCGGTCATAGCAGCACGCTTAGCCGCTAGCTTAGGAGCGACACCGCGCGCCGTATTCCAGGCATAGACCCCTTTCGAAAGCATCATGGAAGGGGCCATGGTCATGGCGGTTTCAGGAAGCGACTCTGTGATACCGGAGAAGTAACTGCGCCAATCACTCCAAGCGGGGCCCAGCTCGCCTTTCTCGCTGTCCCACCACGCCTTGCCACGGGCCTCAGTGGTTTCGGTCGTTAGCTCGGATTCATTGCGCTCGATGCGCTCAGAAAGCAGCGCCTCAGACTCCTTGCCGTTTAACCACTCGTCGGCACGGTCGATGGATGCCACCACACCCTCACCAAAGGTCTTGCGCACCACTTCACGAGTATTTAGGGCAGCGCGATCAGCGCCAATGGACAGCAAATTACCAAAGTCGGTTAGGATGCTGCCGCTTTCCTGGCTCTCCCCTGCCACCTGGGCGCGCTCCGGTAAGCTATTCGCCTCTCCCAGTGCGGCACCAGGTGAAGACTGCCCGGGCAGTTGAAGCCCCATACCACCGTTATCAGCCTGCGCTTGTCGACGCTCTTGAAGAGCACGCTGGTCAGCTAACCCACCACCATAGCCAGCGTTTAACGATTGGCTTCGCAACAATCGATCTGGACGGAATACATCATCCCCGGTGGCATTCATAAATTCTTCTAGCGCCTGGCTGTATTCAGGGCCAGAGAGGCGGCTACGCAATGTGCTATCCAGATAGTCCCCGCGCATGCGCTGCCGGGTCTGCCAGTCACCCTGGCGGAAAGCCTGACTATTAGCGACAGCCCCCCACCCCTCGATAGCCTCCTGAGTGAAAGCAGAGGCATCTCCGAAGATATTGATGTCACCCGCACCCATTGGGCGCACACTGCGCTGGCTGGTACCTTCAGCACTAGCAGACTGCTGACTTGTTTGCGAAACGCTTTGACTCGCGCTGCTACTGCCGAATACCTCAGAATCAGTGCGCATACGAAACTCTTGCTGAACCTCTTCGAGTAACGTATCAGGGGTCATAGGACGCACGACTTGGTCAAAAAAGACCCCTCGAATCTTCTCCCGGGTACCAGAATCGGCCTCCTGAAACCTCGGATGCTCCACAATGCTCTGCCAAGTAGCAGCTTTAGTTTGATTTTGATTGTCGGCGGCGTTCACACGCAGGCCCTCCATAAGTGAGTGATGGGTTATTCCCAGGGAACGCTATTTAGGATGTCGTCAACCGTTGGTGTTCCACCACTGGAGGAAGATCTACTGTTTTGACCGCCTTGCTGAGATGACTGACCACTACCGTACAGGCTGCCAGCCACCTGATCACGCTGATTGCGAAGCTGTTCAATCTCTGTATTTACCGCGTTCTGAGCCTCCTCGCTCATGCCCTGCCATTCACGGCCACTCTTGATGGATTCCAGTTCAGAGACACGATCCTGAAGATAGCTAAGATGGTCTTGGTTGCGGCCGTAGTCGTCTTCGCCACGCCCCTTCAGCTCCATGGTCATGCGCACGGCGTCATCGTGGTCGTAACCCTGCTGTTTGAAGTACTCGATGGTCTTCACGTCGCTGCTGGGGGCGTATTCGCGCGAACTGCTCGCCCCGCCTCTCACAGGGGCCCGACCAACAACCGACTTCATTTCACCGGTCACGGTATTTCGCTGTAACAATGAGCCACCCGGCCCTTGCACTTGCTCCCAGCGTTCGGGCGCGGGGTCACCGCGCAGCACTCGCAACATGCGGCTGGCATTGGCCCTAAACTCATCACCGCCCATGTTGATACCATTGCGAACTTGGCGAAGCCCTTGGATATGGTTAGCCAAGTCTTCTAGCGGGATTCTTTTGACGATGGCATCTTCTTCAGTGCCGCGCCCTTCGGTCATCGGTGCGCGGTAAGTAGAGCCATCCTCACGGGTTATCTCCAGCTCAGCCATCATGGCTTCGCCATCAGGGGCCGGGTACCAACCAACAATGCGCTTCTGGCCGCCTTCCCCTTTATTGATCATGTCTTGGAACAGCAGGTTGGCCTGATCTAGAGACTCAACATCATTGGCGTCAACTGGGGAATTAAGATCAAACACTTCGGCGGCGCGCTGAATAGCCGCATCAGCTCGATTATCAAAGGCCGCCCACACCTGAGGTTTACTCCTCAGTAGCTCTTTATCTTCTTCGGAAAGCCCTTCCGGGCCGAACGCAGCACCTCTAGCTAAAACAAAGGTAAGCGCCTCTTTTTCACGCTCTCTTTCAACCTCATCAATTCTCATTTGGCCCATTTGCATGTCTAGGCCAAACTTTTGCTCTTGCATCCCCATCTGTCGCTCAGCAAGCTCATTCTGCCGTTGCTGCTGTTGGTATTGATTCATAAGGCCGAAGCCTTGGGCAAAGCCGCTTGCTAGTCCGCGAGTATCCAAACCTGCCATGTCGTTCTCCTCATCGCTGGACATGGTGAAGCCCGGGCAGTAAACGCACTAAGCGATCACCAAGAGCCCAGGCGAAAGAAACCCACGAGACACGAATGACAGACACAGGAAATCGCCAGCGCCAAGGCCGGGATAGAGATGAACATAGAGGGAGTTTCCGTTAGTCGGATCATGCGCACCTCACGGTGGGCTGTTTATGACAACATACAGTTTAGCACTGTATAAGGCATACAGCGCTATTCCATAAGGCATTAATATTATTAAATTTTTGGATGAAAACAGGGGGTAATAGCAGGGCTATCGGCATTTAGAGCTAGAGTCACGCGAAGGCACAATACCCCTCTAAAGCCCTCAACGCTGCCCTTGTCCGCACATAAGCGCGCAAAGAGTCTTTTTTTAACTCAACTACTGATCGTCGCTCAATGGCGCACACAAAAAGGCAGCAACATTCGATTAAATCGAACTCTTTTAAACTACCCGCCTCGCTTATCCATAAACTCTTCAACTGCCTGAGTAAAAACATCTTTCATGCTCATATCATGGGCAGCGGCAAACGACTTCAATCGACGACGAAACTCCGGCGAAATACGGAAATTACACGGCACGTCCTCACCAGCTTCCGGCTTACTGGTGGCGTTACCGACAACATGGGATGTCTCTGTCGGCGTGGGAGGCAACCCCTTGCTGCTCGGCTTCTTGCTGGGCGCGGCCATGTACATCACTCCTTTTAAACAAGCGTTAATGCGTTAAAGCGTCATTTATTTAAGAGCTTATCGCTTCCAATCGATCAATCAAAGACTGGATAAGCTGGTCGGCCTGTTCGCGCGGCCCCTTGTAAGGGCTCTCCACCACCGATAGACCGGTATCCTGCGCGCGTCGAAAAGCGGTCTTCTCAGGAATCTGGGAACTGAGCACGTAATAAGGGGTAGCCGCCAAATAACTGCGCGCCTCATCCAGCTCACGAGGGCTGTCACCTGTCTTCACTAAGGCGATAGCTATTCTCTCCAGGGGAATGCCATGCTCATTGGTCAATGCGTTAGCTAGCAACACGGTCGGCTCAAGGTCATCAAGAGATAACCCCGTTGGGAGAACAACCAAATTGGCTCGCTTACCGATCTCTACGGTCGCGCGCGTGGCGTGAGGAGCGCCGTCCAAAACCATTAGGTCGTAAGCATCCGAAACCTTCAGCGCCTGGCCAACGGTGCCGAACGTTTCCACAGCCACCACCGGCTCAATCCCCCGCGATAAACGCCGCTGGAGCCATGAAAAACTAGAAGCCTGGTTAATATCCAAATCCGCAACTTTCACATTCCAGCCAGCAGACGCATAGGTGGTTGCAATCGCTCTAGCCAGAGTCGACTTACCAACGCCTCCTTTCTGGCTGACGACGCCAATAATGTCACCCATGAACTGCCCCCCCTTTCTCAATTCGCCATGTCGGCAGGAAAAGTAACACCGGAAGGTAGATAACGCTATAACGCAATAACGCTTACCAGAAACGCGCCAGTGTAACCATTTTGGTGACACTCACTGTTACCAAAATGGTGAGACTCGCCCCCAACTTGGGGTAAGTCAGTTACTCCACGTTGGGGTGATTCGACGCATCACGACACACACAAAACTTTAGATGCTCATCGTATCTAGAGTTGCACCCGCTGAAAGACCCTAGGCTGCAAGAGAGCACTCAGCAGAAGGTAAGTAACTCACTAGGTAGCTACAGCATCAAAAACTATCAGTTAGCTGATAACACTTAAGCGCGCGCACATAAGAACCAAAGCCAGGACGATCAACGGACAGATGACGAACCTCTGATCGAACCAAGCCCTGCTCTTCCATCAAGCGCAACGTACGGGCAACGTCAGACATACGCTTATTATCAAGACGCTCAGCAACAACGGCAGCAGACAGGTATTCACCACCAGACGCGACGGCTAACACATCAAGTATCATCTGCTTGTTTCGAGTCATCCGCATAAGCAACCATCCCTAGCCGATAGGCTACGTTCAATCATAAACAGACGCTATCCAAGTAGTACGCATAGACCATGTTACCCATGGCAACACCAGAAGGCTCCGCCCCAAGTAGTACGCACGGACTAGTTGTCATTCTTTTAGAAGCTTTGATACCCGCTGTTGAGTGATTCCTAACTCCTTAGCAATGGCCCGCTGTGAAAGGCCTTTACCACGCAGCTCTAGCGCGGCTTTACGGCGCTCTTCCGTAGCGGCTGCCATGTTTTCCAGGTACTCGCTACGCTCTGCCATGCCAGCCAATCGGCGGCGCTGTCGCTCACGTTCCGCGTGACGCCAAGCGGCCTCTTCCTTGCTGATGATTGTCTTGAGCTTCTTTTGCTCTTCAGGGGTGATTTGTAGCGCCTGAATCAGCGTGTCGTTACGCGGCGTGTAAAGCGGCGGGTATTTACGGCCGTTAAACTCAATCTGCTCACCCTGCGCATACGCCGTTGCGCGCCTGAATGTAGTGCCGAGGTCACAGTCCTTATAAGTCCAGCCAGGGGCAATCTCTTTAGCTAGGGAGCGTGCTTCGTAGTGAAGTGAGTTCGCTTTGGTTGGCTGGGCAAGCGCGAGGAAGTTAGTTGTCCAGAACAGGAACAGCATTCGCTGCCCTTCGATATTGTTGGCCCGCATTGAGGCCAGAGAACGGAGGTCTTCTAAGCGATCCCAGGCAAGCTGACGGTCACCTAGGCGACGTAAGCCGTATTTACCACCACGAATAAGGGTAAAGCTCTCGCGGCGCTTCTGGCGCTCCTCACGGGCTTTCTGCTCGGCGTCTCGCTGTGCGTCGTAAATATGCCGGGGCACTTCTACGAGCTCATCAAACAGCGTGTCGAAGCTGTGGCGCACCAATTCACCGTCGCGGGGGTCACGATCTTCCCAGACGACTTCGCAGCGCTTGCGGTTTTTCTCGTTGATAGTGCCCTGTAGCCGCAGTACGCGAGAGGCATCACGCGCACCGGCGTCCGCACCAATGTGCTCAAAACGTTTTACTAAGCACTTCTGGGCGTGGTTCCAGCGCATGACAGCCGCACGCGGCAGCGGCCGATCCAGCAGCCACTTCATATGAACGCCGCGGCCGCTAAACACAATCAGGCTAGGAGCGGGAACCCCTTCATCTTGGCATGCTATCAAGCAGCGCATAGCCCACTGATCACCATCGAGGTGCGTTATCGGGCCTGGATCAATATCGACGAACAGCAGGCCAACACGGGCTAGATTGACGACACGCCGGTTAGGCTTTGTGAACTCTGCTTGGCTTACATAGGTATCGCGATCACGCGGTACCGCCGACAGCACTTCGGATAGCAGGCGAAGCGGGTAAGATTTCTGCAGCATCCCTTTTTCAGGGTGCCTGGATACCACGGAAAAGAAGCCCCACTCAGTGCTGTGGTAGCTCATCGGCTCCGCGATCAATTCAATTTGCGGACTAGGGGTGCGTTTAACGCACACAGGGGCTATACTGGACATAAGGCAATCGCGCCCTCCCAGGCGCTTGTCTCCGCCCCCAGCTTCCTCCTTCGCCGCCAAGCACCAGAGGATCTGGGGGTTTGCTTTTTCTAGGCCTAAACTCCAAGGCCGCTCTTATTGCTTACTTCATCCCAGCTTACACCATCTTTCAGGCACATGCCTGTAATTTCTCGTGCTCGCGCTTTGGCATTAGTGGCGCCGTGACTGCCAACTACGAAACTTTCGTAGTGCTCGCCAAAATGGTGAGGCTCAACCAGGCGGGTCGAAGAAGATCGCCTCCAATTCAGAGACAGCAGGATGCCACGTCGCCTAAGAAAGATGGCGTGTTGGCGTGACCTACCCCGACACGAGCCCGGCACGGGAAGCGCGACACAGCGTAAATTCTACATATTTGTGAATATGGTGAAGTTAAATCTCGACACCAAAACGCCCCTAAGTCAGGGCAACATGACCTCATTCAGGCGTGACTTAAAGCAGCAATCATCGACAGAATGAGCCGAGTCGGCGCAATGTGAGCCTGTTCAAGTGAAGCTTGTTAGCCCGTAAAGGTTTTACGAAAGTTTTGTGAAGCCCAGTCAGATGGCGCACGCCCACAGCTTTAGCGAAAGCTTTGCTATGCCGAAACGCCCTTTTACTCAAATGTGAGTAAAACAACATAAGCAATTGATTGTAGGGCTTCATTTTTTTGTGAACCAGTCTTAAAGCCCTTGTCAGGTGCTTTATCTGAACAAGCAAGCTTGAAATATTGGTGCGCCTGCTTCCACTTCTCGTTGCGCTCGACCATGGATAGCTCTTTGGCCATGTCGAGGGAAATAGCGTACTCCTTACTGGGACGCCCACCGCTAGGGGTTTCGCTCAAAAATGAGCGAAAGTCTACGCTCTCCTTAAAGCCGTATTCTGAAACACGACGAGAAATCCAGTCTCGGAAATTGGCCTTAACCTCAAAAAACGAGTGAAGCTGGATATATGGTAACTACCCAGCTTCATATTGGTTATAACGTAAAGCGTCGCACCGGACTCTGCTTTGTGAATCGCCACATCTAAGGAGCAAACCCAGGAATCTTGCTTTGGTTATCATCTCAAAAGCACATATCTGTGCTTTGGGATGACTGCGTAAGGAGCGAGCCGCACCACCCCGCATGGTTAATGCCCCTAGAGCAGCAACAGCGAGCAAGGAGCGAGCCGACAGAAGCAGCTCCATAGAGGGATGAAATTACCGGCACGCCGCATAAAACGAGAATATACGTATCTTATTGACCAACGCCGTTGCGTTAAAGTACGGTGCTGCTTATTGACCAATACCGTTGGGCTTATTATATGAGAATGACAAATAACAAACGTTGTATTCTGGAAGCGCTGAGCCTGACCGATGACTACGCTAACCTTGAATGGGGAACACCTCCACGTAACGCGGCAACCGTGGCCACCATCTTGAGCCTGGACGTGTCGAACGTAGCGCGAACGCTGCGAAACATGGAACGCCAGGGGCTTGTTCAGGCAGAAGACAGAATGGTTGATGTTTGGTGTGAAGTTCCTAAGCCTGACCACTACCCTCGCCAGATGCGCTGTTATTGGCGCACTGACACAATGGGGCAAGACAAGGCTGCTGCCGATACTTGGCAGGCTGGGTCGAAAGAGAGAGGGCGTAAGGCTGAAGAGAAGATGCTAGCTATGATGCTCCAAGGATAAAGCAGTCCCCACTGGTTAAGCTCAAGTCATAATACCCTGGCTGGCTATCTCGTCTGAGTAAATTGGGTCGTCTGGATGATGACAAAAAGGGTGTGAGTTCAATTCACACCCCTGGTGTGAGCGCAGCAACAAAGTGGACTGCTGCTCGTTGAGGGTGGCGTACTCCGTGGGACGGCCCGCACCTGATTGCGAATTCTGGATTTCAAATCCAATATTGCCAAACTCTTCCAGGTCGCTAGCATTCTGGCGGATCAGCTTGATAACGGTCGAGTGCGGGTTGCCCACGCCCTCCGCGATTGCCAGCAAAGTGGTAACCGGCTGACCAGCACACCCCAAAATCAGGGGGTGACAAAAAGTGGGACACTGTACCCCACGGGGGTGACAAAGTTTGTACCCCGCGGAGTGAGTAAAAGAGCCCTGCAAACTGTGACGAAAATCACAGTTTTCTGTATCCGATGGAAGGCTTTCAGGGGAGGTACATCAGCGGCTGTAGGGGGGGGGGTGGTACAGCGGCTGGGGTACTCCAGCCGCTGACATACCCCAAGCTATCACCAGGAGTGCTGTTTATACGCTAAGCGCAGATTTGCGCTTTGTATCCGCAAAATCAAAAACCATATTTCCGCATAACAAACTCTGGTGCTGGCACGTTAAACAGGTCGTACGCCTCTTCTGATTGCGTAATCGTGTTGAAGAACGCCCACACCTCTTCGTCTTCAGCATCAGATACGCACTGAAACCTCTCTTCCAGTGGTTGGGCGCGGCGCTCAAGCATGGGCAGCACGTCCTGGTTTTCGGTAACCAGTCTCACTAACTCAAACGAATCGCTTAATACTGCATTACAGAATCCAGGCAAGTGATCAGTGGCCATACCAACTCGATCCTGATTGAAACGCTCTCGCCAGCCATCAACCAGTGCTGAGTTCACCTGAATCGTCTCAATCACGGTTTTTGCGCACCAAGCAGCGGCCGCTTCTCTTTCGATCCCGCCGCATTTGGATATATACCACTCCTCCATGTAGGGCGATTCCTCACCAAACATCTCTGATGTTTCTGGGCGTCCCTGGAAAACAGCAACCTCATTGGATGGCGTGCTCTGAATCAGCTCAATGACATCTGTGCTCACGCGCATATCGCGTAGAAAAACTTCGGTCACCGTCTGCAGATACTCAAATCCTTGCTGAGCATCCAAAGAGGTGAGCTGAGAGTAATACTCCGGATTGTAATAGGCGCGGTGTAGCCCGATCTCACCCGACGCCTGCCGGGTGGCCGCTGATAGGTAAATCAGCGCACACGAGCTGTAGCATTTACCGGTCACCCAGACGGGAATCCTGCTTAACCGGACAAAATTCGCTATGGCAATCGCTTCGTAGACGCTGCCACCCGCTGAATCAAAGGCATAAATCCGAGGCGGGGCATCCCACTCCCGATAGGCATCAACGAACCGCTGGTAGTCGCCGGGCTCAATTTCACCATGAGCGACCATCGTGCCACCTAAACGCTCAAAGCTTAGCCCTAGCGCAGTCGTTGAAGCCATGCTTGCCGCAACGATAGCGGCCCCGCAGGCCATCTTGGCAATGAAGCGTGAGTTCATATGAGCGAGGATGGTGTTGTCGTCTGTCATCAAATGCTTCCTGCTGGTTGTCTCCGAGCTAGCCACCAAGCTTCTCAGTCGCCAACGTTACGGCACGGCTCACGCCTCTATAGCGACGACGGCCTAATTCAGCTTCGCTCAGACGGCGCCTGCTAGCAAGCTGCCTGCGTTTATCAGTATTGCCTTGCAAGGTTATTAGCGCGCCCTTGGCGCTCACTGCCTAGGGGTGGCCTGAAAAACAGGTCTCCCCCGTAGGGGTGGTTAAAACAGGCCAGCTCAAGCCAAGCCCCATGCGGCTTCGTGTGGACTGGTGGCCTGAAATAAAAAGCAGGCCAACCATTCTAACGGAGCGCTCAACCAAGGGGTTTTATCTGGCCTGGACTGATAAAGTGGCCTGAATCAGGCCACACGGCCAGGCCAACTTTTCAGGCCAACTTACTACGCGTTCAGGCCATTACCAGAGATGGAGCGTGCCATCGTTATGGAGCTGAATAACGCCTTCCTCTATAGCTCGATTAGCAATACCCTCAAGCGTATCTCTACCTACGCCAAAGCGGCTCTCTTTGCCCCCGTATAGGCGGCGTAATTTGCTTCGCGTCAACGGATCGCCACGTTGCGCCTGTGCGCCAATCAACTCTTTTAATCCGGGTAGCACCTCCTGATAGCGCTCTTCGCCTCTAGCTTTCGCATCATCACTTCTGGACGGCCGAGACGGCGCTTCAGTGGGCTTCAACACGCCACCCACCCCGCGGCGCATCCACTGCTCATCAACGTCAGTGCGGTAGTTAGATTTCACGACGCTAAACCGGACCATGCTCTTTGCGTCGTCTTCGCAAAGCCCTTTTCCAGGCTTTGGCCTGGCCAGCGTTGCCGCAAAGCGCAGGGCGTCCACAAACGCACTAGCGCCCCGTATATCGTCGGCATCCTCGCCAGTACTCCCTTTGCGACTGTGGTGAGCACACAGGACGGTAACGCCAGTCTCTTCACGGATCTGCTCAAGCACCTCTACGAAACGGGTCGCCGCCTCGTTATCGTTCTCGTCACCAGAGCGGAAGCGGCTCACTGGATCAATGATGATCATGCGTAAATTGGGGATAGCCTTGGCCATCCGTATCAGGCGCGATATACGGGCCTCGTGGCGCACAATGTCACGGCCCTCGTGAACCGTCAGGCGGTTATCTTGACCTAGCAAGGAGATAGGATAGAAGCCCTCCCCCAGCGCCTCTGGGTCGAGTCGACAGCCATCGAACTCGTACTCTCGGGCAATGCTGTGAAGCCGCCTAGACATCTCGTCGCGGCTATCTTCAGCACCGAACATCAGCACCGAGCCTGGGCGCTCCACAGCCTGCCCCATAAACGGCTTTCCGGTCACCACGCAGGCCGCCAATTGCATCAACCAGAAGGATTTCCCGGTTGAGCCAGGCGCAACGATTGCGGCAGCAACCGGTTCAGGTATAAGCCCCTCAACGACAAACGCTTGAGGCGGTGGCTCTGACGCTAGAAGGTGCTTAGCTTTCGACTGCTCGAGTAGTGACAGCAGCTCGTCCTCTTCGCCCGAGCACCTCTCTAAGGCGCGGCGCAATCCATCGATACCGTGAGCGGCTTGATAGTCGTTCCAGTCCGACCCTTCTTCATTAGCGGCAAATTCAGGCAAAAGCACATCAGCACCGGTTGCTTCAGCCGCTTTTTCAGCCGCCGTGCGCCCGGGATTGCTACCGTCAGGCTTACGATCGTTATCTCCGGCTATCACTAGTCGTACTCCCGGCGCTTCGTTCCTCACGCTTTTGGCGGTAGGGAGAAGGCCTCCAGATGTAAAGGCAACGGCTACCATGCCCCCGGTGGCGGCGTGTATGCTCGCCCCCGTTGCCCAGCCCTCCACAACGTATATCGTTTCGGTGGTGCCAGGTATGACGTGGTAACCGCCCTTCATTTGTCCACCTGCCATGAAAAGCTTGTCACCTTTAGGTGTAACTGCCTCAAGCGTCTGGATACCTGAGGGGCCTTCTACGTTGATCAGTAAGCAATTGCGCATCGTGCCGGCCCGGCTCTGATCGTCGAACCATAGCGCCTCGCTAATGTTGGCCTGACGAATGTCGCCACAAGGTCGAACGCCTTTACGCATTAGATACGGGTGCTTAGGAGATGCCGCTTCTGCTGCCTCCAAAATACCTTTAGCCACCCCAGCGCGCCGCGCATGGTACTCGCGCCGCTGCCGCTCCTCTGCCTCCATACTCCGGCGCAAACGGTTTAATTCTGCGCGGCTCAACTTGCCACCTAGGCGCGCATTCCACGTTTGACGGACATCATTACGCCAACAGCCAAAATGGCCCGCCGGCACATCATTCAGATGAAGAGCATAGAACCCTGCGTCATCACCACGCTTACCATTTGTCGAAAAGCGGTGAAGCTTGCCGTCTGGGATTATCTCTTCAGGCACCGGTAGTCCAGCATCAGCAATCGCCGCCACAAAGCCACTAACAGGGTCGTCAGCCATGCTGTTTCCAGGATTTTCACGTATAATATGAGTCACAAATCTGCGCCCCCAGCGCTATTCCATACAGCCTCGCCTCTCGCCAGCCAGCAAAGAGGCGGGGCTTTTTGTTTCTAGGCTTGTGCGAGATGCGGAAATGAAAGCTGCGTAACCGCCGGTCCAATCAGCCCACGCAAATCCTGCTCAACGTGAAAGACACGATCAGCTAGCCTCGTGAGTGCTGCTCGGTTAGCGGGCGGTGTTACGTCACTCAACTGGTGCTGCTTAACGACCTGCGCTGCGCCCTCTAACTGCTCAAGCGCTTGCCGCAGCAAGTCAACAGGGCGAAACCAGCGGCCGTCTAGCACGATTGGACGGGTGAACGACTGCGCATAATTCATACCACTACTCGCGATCTGGAGCGCATCAAGACCACGACAGCAGCAGCGAACAGCGCGCCAAGTCAGCAAATACGGGGCCGACTCAGCAGGAACGCTCGTGCGCTCAACAGCCAGCGCTAATAAGTTCGCGTAGGTATCCAGCATGTTGGTGGCATCGTCGATGCTTGGCACTGCGCTGCTCCTATCAAGGTTCATGATTAGCTCCTAATAACTTAAAAGGGGTACTAGTGCAGTTTTTTGCCCTTTCTCGGCGACTTTTTTTCACAGTCCTGGTCGCTACTGGCGTCAGCCTCCAGGGCAATGCGCGCTAACGAGTCGATGCTGTACGTCAGCATCTGAGCAGCGACGCTCGGCAAATCCAGTGCAAACGCTTGCTCAGCAACATCGGCTAGGTACTCGGCCTGATCAGCCAGAAAGCACCACTGCCCAAGCGTTGCATTGCTCGTCACAGCGCTATGGGTTTCATCACTAAAGAGCGGTTTTGAAATCGCACCGAGGCCGTACTTAATAGCGACTCTTTGCACAATGCGGCGCACGGCTCCCAATGTTTCGGGGGCGCTCTTCAGACGCTCATGCTCTTCGGCTTGGCCGCACGTGCTTAATGCGGATGCCAGCTTCTCAACCCGGCGAGACGTTGGCTCAACACAGCGCTGAAGGGTGTCTGCCTGAGAGGCTGGGGAGATGTATGTGTTTATTGGTTTCACGAGCGCACCTCACGCATATCGGCGTAGTGTTGGGCTAGCTGATTAGCCGATTCACGGCTACTGGGGGCAATGCGGTAGGACTGGAAATGCGCGGTACCGCCGTGACGGTGTTGGTGCTTGTAGGGTTGCTGAAGGAAGGTGATTCCCTTTTCGCGTAACGTGGCAATCGTCGTATGAAGGCACGAATCGCCATACTCACGCATCGCATCGAACGACATAATGAAGCGGTCTTCCTGATCGGCCTGAATGAGCATATCAAGGGCGAGTTCGATCTTTAGCGGTTTGGTGTTGCTGCGGCTCTCACGAGCGGCATTGGCTGCTGACATAGCGCTTATCTCCGTTTGCTTTTTACGATGCTTTTAGTTGCTCTTCTTCCCAACGCTGTACGTCTGATAGCCGCCAGCGTGTAAAGCGCTTTCCGACGCGCATTGGCTTAGGGAAGCTCTTCTCGCTCACCCACCGCCAAATAGTTGATTCGCCAACGTCTAGACGCTCAGATATCCGCTTTACGGATAGATATTCCTCGTCACCCATCTTTACTTTCTCCCGGAACGCAAAAACCCCGCACAGAGGCGGGGTTAGAGAGGTTGAGTTTTAAATTTCAGGATCGAGTAGGAGGGGGAGTCGCCTCCCCCGTCCTCTCACACCACCGGGCAAACGGATCCGTACCACGGCGGTTCCTGTCCCCCATTATCGGGCTGAGCTTCGTTCCGCTGAATTCGCTCGCCTGTGTGCTCTGAGCGCTTCGACAGTCTTTGGGCTTCCGGCCCGCCATACAGTTATCGAGAGCCCTCCGGGGAGGCTTCTGCTCGTACACATCAGAGAGTGGTCAACTATCCACTCGTGACAGGTTCAGCCCTTCAGCTCTTGGTTAGAGAGCCTAATATGGCCTCTGCTGACTCCTGTTCGCCCATCCCGACACCTCACGGTGTCGGTAGCCAGTGGCAGGCGAACAGGCCTCCCAGGGTAAGACGCGCGACCTTCCTCCCATCTACCCGCCGCATCTACTTCCACATCTTCTAGATAGCTATTGGGCTTCGAGTTTCATGGCCCTCTCGCCCAGATGTGGCTGCCTCATATGCGGTTCCTGTTCGTCGGGCCAGGAGTTTGCCTACAGCTTCCTTCAGATTCCGCCTCACGACGAACACCCTTGCTGTTCAGCTAACGGTTCCCGCTATCAGGGTCCGTAGGGGACTTTCACCCCCAAGTCATCCGGCCAACCACCACGGCGGACCGGATAGCGCCTAATTGGCGCTGCGCGCCATGCCTGGCGCACCACCACGAAAAACCCCGCCGTAGCGGGGTTTGCGGGTCGGCGAGCTCGCCTGATGGGGGCGTGGGTCGGCGTCAGGCCGTCGGCTGGCCCTGGGCGTCTTGCTCGCGAGTTAGGCGCCGCTGGCGGGTCTGGTGGGTGTTGCGCTCGATCTGCACGTAGGTGAACAGACACACGCCGGCCATGAACACAGCGAAGGCCACGATCATCCAGCTGAAAGGTGTCATAGGAGGCTCAATTACGGTTGTCGCTGCATGGCAAGTCTGTGGTCGGGGTTATGCGTACCCATTCTCTTCGATGTGGGCGAGGTACGTCAGCACGTCGTTGGCACGCCCCTGGGCGACCAAGTCCGCGGCAGTTAGATTCCCTAGGGCCGCGATGGAGTGGTTTCGATACCACGCCTCAGCGGCGTCTCGCGAGCCGGACCAGGGTTCGACTTTCTCGAGGATGGTTTGGATCTGTTCCTGTCTGTCGCGTCGGCGGGCCCAGACGAGACCGCTACCGAATATAAACAGGGCAGCGAACAAAATCCCAAGTGGCAGCAGCGCGACCGTCATCTGGGAAACCTTTATCGATGATTACTCAACAGTATATTGATCTTTAGGAGCGAGAGCGAGCGAGCTTCCGCGGACGACCTCCCGGAGCCCCGGGGCACGGGCCTGGAGGCTTGGGGCGCGTCCAGGAGCCGCGCAGATGGGGCTCCCAAGCCGGCCAGCGGCCTAGGGCCGCGGCGAGTACACAAGCCGTTCGCCAGTAATCGTACTGGCTGGATTGAGCTAGCTCGGCGATACCAGCTTTGAGCACCCATTGCAGATGTTTTACGCGCCATTGGTAAGGTTCGCGGACCCCCCAGCGTTTTTCAATCAGTGTCGCGATGCGACGGCCGCGGCGAATATGTGCCTGAACGCTACTGGTCTTGCCAGGCTGGGCGCGTCTCAGTAGGACATCGATCTGTGTAGGGCGAGCGGTAGTCATCGGCTGCTCCCCACGTAGGCGGTCAACACATCGAGCCGGCCGTGGCCGAGCTCGGCGGAGATCGTCGTTCGCGCCTGGCGATCCAGGTCCCGGGGCGCCTGGCGATAGCCGGCAACGGCCGGCGCGGGACAGCCGGTGATCTGCTCATAGCGCTGGCAGGCGTAAGCGGCGCGGGCGTCGTGGTAGCCGGGCAGGCCGTGCTGCTGCAGAATTGCGCGCCCCTGGGCGATCTCGCCGCCGCGGCTGATGGCGAGTTGGGCGTAGCGCTCGTGAGGAGCGATGAGGTTGTGGCTGCCGTCGGGGCGGGCGGCGACGGCGCTGGCCAGCGCCCGCCGCTGGGCCTCGCCGATCGGCACCCAGCGAGGCGCGTCGCGGCCGCCTTTCGTGCCCTCGAGGACGTTGACTGCGCCGTGTCGCGCGGCCTCGCGCGACCAGCGGTCGAGATCGGCTTTGACGGCTTCCTCGCGGCGCACGCCGAGCGTTCTGGCGAGCTCGAGGACCGCAGCGGCGCGGGGCAGTCCGGCCTCGCGCAGGGCCTCGGTGGCGCTCTGGACACGCCTTATATCCCGGGCGGCCGGTGCTTCGGTACGGACCGCGCTGCGCGATCCGGCATATTCGCTTGGTGAGACCTGGACCTGACGATCGCCGCGCAGTGCAGCGAAGATAGTGTTCACGCTACTGATGCGGTTCTGTGCTGTTGCGACTGAGATTTCGCCGGCTTCGACCTGGTCCCGCATATGTTGCGCGTAGGTGGCTGCGAGCTCTTGGTTGTCGATCTTGGCAACGTCTCGCACGCCTTGCTCTCGCGCCCATACGGCGAACTGTGTCCAGCGCTCTGAGTGTGTTGCGACTGTACTGTGATGTCCCTGGCCGTAGTGATCGCGCAATGCTGTTTTGCCGGCATGTGCGAGCTGTTTTCCATACCCATAGTTCCTCGAACTGGCGTAGCGTCCCACTCCTGATCTCCTGTGTTTTATGTCTTATTTCCCCCGTCTTTCCCGCCTAACGAGTGGTAAGTGATAAACCGAAATTTGGCTCGGTCGGGCCTTTGGGGGCTCGTCTTGACGCGACGATAACGCCAGAAGGTAACGCCTACTGGACGGCGATCATTGTGGGTCAGCTGTACACGACCGCGGTGAGCCGGAGCTCGGCGGGAGGGTCGTTGGACGGGTGGCGGCCGTCCGGTACAGCACTGTGGTGTAGTCGCCTCGTGAGCAGAATGAGCGCGTGCCCGCCGGCCAGGCGGGTGGTCATCGACCACGAACAAAGTGCTTCATGAGGGGTTTTGGTGAGGGTATTGGTAGCTCCAGGCGTGGTGCCGCGGGCGAGTCCGCCCGGCCCTGCGGCCCGCTACGCGGGCTCTCGAGCCGGGCGGACTCGTCGGCGCCGGGCGCCGTCTCTGTGCACGGCACAGAGACGGCGCGATAGTGGCGGCAACGACTTAGTAGCAAACAGGCAGTCGATGTTGTGACGATCCCTGCAGTTCTTTCATTTCAGTTGGCGGTGAACAGCCGATGACTAGATGACGATAAATGGCTGAGTGAAAGAAAAAGCTTGAGTCGTGCAAACATCGGCGACTGATAGGTATAGGCCGTCAGCAGGTCACCAGAGATATGCGCAGGAGCTGATTTAAGTCGTATCAGTAGATGCGACGGGCAGGAGGGCGCTGCGTGAATACAGGCCAAATTATCAGGGTCCGTTAGGCAATGCCAAAGACCATAAAGAAGTTGAATAGGTCGGATATTTACTGAGGAGGCCGACACCTCCCATCGCTCTCATTGAGAGGAATGAACCATTTGTAACACAGGATAAATGAATCCGGAAGTCTATGTAGTATCCGTCACCGATTCGCGGTTTTCTGGTGCCAAAGGGCGGGAGCTAGGTAGTATCCGTCACCATTTCTCCCTGTGACCTGCATAACATCACCTTTACTAGGTAGTATTTGTCACTGAATCAGGTACTACCCTCACAAGATAAGCATCCTGGGAGCTGATGGCCTCGGAGAGGCGTCAGTGGAAGACCCTGATGGCAGTAGAGTGCCATTTCATTGGCAGGCAGGACCCTTATGGCAACAGGCTGCCATAAAGTGAGGCTCCCTATGGCAGTAGAGTGCCATTGTATCGGCAGGCAGGACCCTTATGGCAGCAGGCTGCCATAAGGTGAGGCTCCCCATGGCAGTAGAGTGCCATTTCATCAGCAAGCAGGGGGGGGGGATGGCGGCAGGCCTCTATTAGGTAAGTCCACATGTGGCACGATAAGCGCCATAATCTTGATTTTGCCGCTCCGCGCACCATCGCCCCGCCATGGGCTAGCCGGTTGGCGCGTTCTGGTTTGTGATACTAAAATATAGTACCATTTGAGCATGAAACGAAAACACGCTAAGACGCTGGCCGCCATCTTCAGCCGACCCACGCCGGGATCGATCCCCTGGAGCGACATCGAATCGCTGTTTAGGGCGCTGGGTGCTGACATCCAGGAGCGGGAGGGCTCGCGTATCGCCGTGGTTCTGTTTGGCGAGGTGCGTGTGTTCCATCGGCCCCACCCTTCACCGGATACCGACAAGGGCGCGGTGGCCAGCATCCGCAAGTGGTTGGAAGAGAACGGAGAGACCCCGTGAACAACATCATGATCATTGACGGCTATCGTGCCGTCATCCAGTACGACCCGGATATCGAGATGTTCCGCGGTGAGTTCACTGGCCTGAACGGCGGTGCCGACTTCTACGCCGACAGCGTGGCCAAGCTGCGTGAGGAAGGCCGGGTGTCGCTGCGAGTCTTCCTCGAAGAGTGCCGGGAGCGTGGCATCGAGCCCACCAAGTCCTACTCCGGCAAGTTTCAGGTGCGCCTGCCTGAGGAGCTGCACAAGCACGCCGTCGATGCTGCCATGGCCAAGGGGCAGAGCCTCAACCAGTTCGTGGCCACTGCCATTGAGCACGAGCTGTCGGCATAACGACGTCTCGCTGGAACTGGCTCGATCAGACCGGGGCCAGCATCAGAGCCCCAGGTCCTGAAACAGCCCATCGGCGTTGTCGAACCGCTTCCCCTTGCCGCTGTCCAGCTCGGCCATGGTCTTGGCGGTAGTGGCGTTTGGCACTTGCACCGCAAACGGCAGGCGCTGCTCGTCTGCAATACGCAACATCAGCAAGTGAATGGCGTCAGACACGGATAGCCCCATAGCCTCCAGGGCGGCGGCGGCGCGCTATTTCGTCTCGCTATCGATGCGGGCTCTCACCACGGTATCAGCACGCATGGCTCCCCCCCCCCCTTTGGTGTAGCTACGATGTGGCGACACTATGGCGTCTCTGCTGTCGCGTGTCACGGCGCATGGGATGCCTGGAGGCCGATGGGGATGTTGCAGAGCGAGCCTTCACAGTTCCAGCTCCGCTTTGATGAGAAGGATGACGCCAATGCCTGCCAGCAGGATGGCAACGCTGGGATCGGTCGTGGTAATGGGGGAAAGTGCCCACAAAACGCGGACTTGGGTCTGAAGTTTCTGCATGGAAGGGCCTCCTGTTTGTCGTTCCATGCAGTTATTTATCCCATCACGACATTGCCTCGATCCGGCCAATTTTCCGGGTGTGGCGGCACGCCGTTCTACATGTTGCCAATCTGACAGAAATACCGCTGCCGGCGATAGCCCGATCCGACACCGCGGACGCACGGTGATAGTATATCGGCAAACGATAATTCGCTATGCAGGGAGCTATCCGCATGGATGCCGCCGTCAAACCGATCGCCGAGCCCACTGCCGTTACCGAGTTTGTTGCCCGCTGGAAGGGCAACACCGGCAGCGAGCGGGCCAACTTCCAGTCGTTCATGCGCGAGCTGTGCGAGCTGCTAGAGCTGCCACTGCCCGACCCGGGCAAGGCCGAGAACGACCACAACGCCTACGTCTTCGAGCGCTTCATCGCCCCACAGCGGGCCGACTCCACCACCGAGAAGCGCTACATCGATCTCTACCGCCGCGATTGTTTCGTGCTCGAGGGCAAGCAGACTGGCAAGACGCTAGCCACCCAGAGCCACCAGAACGCCATCAATGCGGCGGTGAGCCAGGCCGAGCGCTACGTGCGTGGCCTGCCCTTGGAGGAGGTTGAACATGGCCGGCCGCCCTTCGTGGTGGTGGTCGACGTGGGCAACGCCATCTACCTGTTCGCGGAGTTCTCGCGTACCGGCGGCAACTACGTCGCCTACCCGGACCCGCGGCACCATGAGATCCGCTTGGACGACCTGCACAAGCCCGAGGTGCAGGATCGCCTACGCCGGCTGTGGCTCGATCCCGAGAGTCTCGATCCCAGCCACCACGCCGCGCGGGTCACCAAGCAGGTGAGTGCCACCCTGGCGCAGCTGGCCAAGTCTCTGGAGCAGAGCGGCTTCGAGGTGGAGCGGGTCGCCAACTTCCTTAAGCGCTGTCTGTTCACCATGTTCGCCGAGGACGTGGAGCTGCTGCCCAAGGGCTCCTTCCATGACCTGCTGGTCGACATCAAGGACCGCAACCCCGAAGCCTTCCCCCACGCCGTGAAGGCGCTGTGGGAGACCATGAACACCGGTGGCTACAGCGAGCGCCTGATGCAAACCATCAAGCGCTTCAACGGCGGGCTGTTCAAGGGCATCGACCCCATCCCCCTCACCGTCGAACAGATTCAGCTGCTGATCGATGCCGCCAAGGCCGACTGGCGGTTCGTGGAGCCAGCGATCTTCGGCACGTTGCTGGAACGCGCCTTGGACCCGCGGGAGCGCCACAAGCTGGGCGCCCACTACACGCCGCGGGCCTACGTCGAGCGACTGGTGATGCCGACCCTGATCGAGCCGCTGCGCGAGCAGTGGGGCGACGTGCGTGCCGCGGCCGAGACCCTGCTGCGCCAGGGTAAGCCGGACAAGGCACTCCAGGAGGCGCAGGCTTTCCACTACCGGCTGTGCCAGACGCGGGTGCTCGACCCGGCCTGTGGCAGTGCCAACTTCCTCTACGTCTCCCTGGAGCACATGAAGCGCCTGGAGGGCGAGGTACTGGCCTTCATCGCCGAGCAGAGCCAGGGCCAAGGCATGCTTGAGACCGAGGGCCTGACCGTCGACCCGCACCAGTTCCTGGGCATGGAGATCAACCCGCGCGCCGCGGCCATCGCCGAACTCGTGCTGTGGATCGGCTACCTGCAGTGGCACCACCGCCTGAACGATCGCCTCGACCTACCCGAGCCGATCCTGCGTGACTTCAAGAACATCGAGTGCCGCGATGCGCTGATCGAGTACGACAGCCGTGAGCCGGAGCTGGACGAGAACGGTGACCCGGTGACCATTTGGGACGGCATCGCCATGAAGACGAGCCCCACCACCGGCGAGCTGATCCCCGACGAGACCAGCCGAACCACCGTCTATCGTTACCATAAACCGCGGCAGGCCGAATGGCCGGAGGCCGACTATATCATTGGCAACCCGCCATTCATCGGGAACAAGCGACTCCGCATTGTACTCGGTGATGGCTATGTCGATGCCGTGAGAGCGGTCTACAAGGGTGCAGTCCCTGAGTCGGCAGACTTCGTGATGTACTGGTGGCACATTGCCGCCGAGACGGTGCGCCATGGCCAGGCCGAGCGCTTTGGCTTCATAACCACCAATAGTCTGCGGCAGGCCTTCAACCGCCGCGTTCTGGAGCCTCACCTGGGAGATGCCAAGAAGCCGCTCTCGTTGGCCTTCGCGGTGCCTGACCACCCCTGGGTGGATGGCAATGATGGCGCCGCCGTGCGTATCGCGATGACGGTAGGGGTTGCGGGCGAGGCTCCGGGAGAGCTGTGCCAGGTCGTCTTGGAATCAGGGGATGACGATGGTAGCCAGTCGGTGATGATGAATAGCCGATCTGGGAAGCTGTTCTCTAACCTTGCTATTGGGGCGAATGTGGTCGGTGCCCAAGCGCTGAATGCGAACAGTCTGATTAGCAATCGCGGCATGATTCCCCATGGCGAAGGCTTCCTGGTGACTCGTGAGCAGGGGGAGATGCTGGATGGTGGGGCCTTGATGCGCCCCTATCGGAATGGCCGTGACCTGACGAGTAAGCCCCGCGGCATATATGTTCTCGATACCTTCGATTTAGAAGAAGAGAAATTGAAGTGCCGTCATCCCGAAACGTGGCAATGGCTATTTGAGCGTGTGAAGCCAGACCGGGATGAAAATAAGCGAAAATCTGTACGAGAGCGTTGGTGGCGGTTCGCTGAACCTCGGAAGGTACTGCGTGCAGCCCATGAAGGGCTGGAAAGGTACATAGCGACAGTACAAACAGCCAAACACCGATTCTTCACCTTTCTCCCTTCTGAGATCGTGCCAGACGACAAGCTAATTGCCATTGCGCTTGATGACAGCCAGTGGCTTGGAGTGATGTCGAGCAGGATTCATGTTTCTTGGGCCCTTGTAGCTGGCGGCGCGCTAGGTGTTGGCAATGATCCGGTTTACAATAAGAGCCGTTGCTTTGAGGCTTTCCCCTTCCCGGTGCTCAGCGACGAGCTGGCCGGCAAAATCGGTTCGCTCGCCGAGCGTATCGACACCCATCGCAAGCGGCAGCAGGCGGCCCACCCCTCACTAACACTGACCGGCATGTACAACGTGCTGGAGAAGCTTCGCGCCGGTGAGGAGCTTACCGCGAAGGACAAGACCGTCCACCAACAGGGGCTGGTCTCACTGTTGCGCGAGCTTCACGATGAGCTGGACCGCGCCGTCTTTGAGGCCTACGGTTGGCCGGATCTGGCCGACAAGCTGGTGGGACGCCCAGGGGCGACCACGCCACTTCCCGATAAGCCTACCGGTCAAGCCGAGGCCGAGGAGGAGCTGCTGGTTAGACTGGTGGAGTTGAACAAGCAGCGTGCCGCCGAGGAGGCTCAGGGCAACGTCCGCTGGCTGCGGCCGGACTATCAAGCGCCGGACGCTACCCAGGTCGGCGCCGAGCTGGCTACCGAGCAAGCCGAGGCGCCTTTGGCTGCCGCGCCGGCCGCCAAGGGCAAGGCGACATTTCCCAAGTCGCATCCCGAACAGCTCAAGGTGCTGCGCGAGGCCTTAGCCGAGCGGCCCCATACCGTTGAGAGTCTGGCGGAGATGTTCAAGCGCAAACCGCGGAAGTCCGTCGAGGAGGGGCTGCTGTCGCTCGCTGCCGTGGGGCGTGCTGAGCATGAGCAGGAAACAGGCACCTGGTACGAAGTTGGCTAGTGGTGGCGGGCATTGCAATGTTGATTTTTTTCTCCTACAGTGAAGGAGGAAAAAATCAACATGAGAGAGTTGCCCTATGCTCAATACCGCCCCGCTAATTATTCATGACACTCAAGATGTCGAGACAGCACTGAGTAAAATTGGACTCTCGCGTGACATCGTAGTGGAGATAGCTCGTTCTGCTGCCGCTGCAAGGGCCGAATCTCTCCCCGTTGATCCTTCTGGTACGCCTGGAACGCTGTCGTATATCTACGGCGTACGTGCCCTTCGGCTGAATCTACTTAAGCATGGCTGGCGGGAAAACCGTCAGGGGAATGTAGAGTCTACGGTGAACGATGAGGTTAATGTTCAGCTCTTCTTTCAAAACGTTGATGTTGCCTGTAACCACTTTAAGAATCCTCGTGCTATTTCAAGAAAAGGGGCGGCCTCTCGAAGCCTGGTTGAAGCAGGTCAATATGAATTATTCGACCAAACTAATGATGTTTTTAAGGATGAGGTTTTTGGTAAAGTTCCGACTGTATGGGTTGTCTGTGTCTCTGTAGAAGGCTTCTCAGTTCGTGCAGAAGTATCATGCCCAAAAATTTTCGAAGGTTGTCAGTTCGAAGATTTTCATCAGCGTATTTTTGTGCTAGATGAAGAGTTCGAGCCAACCACTGACCCCCACAGAGATTCTGATGATGGTTATGAAGACTTCGACGTTGAAATTTCAAAGAAGTAGAATAAGAAATGTTTAATCCTGGAAGGTTGTCTATCGCTAGAAAGCGTCGTCAGCTTACAAAGAAGTTGCTGTCTGAAAAGGCGGGTATCTCGCAACTCACATTAACTCGAATTGAGAGTGGACAGACACAGGATCCAGAAAAAGAAACTGTTTACGCTTTGTCGAAAGCGCTCTCGTACCCTGTGAGTTTCTTTTATCTAGAAGACTGTGAAGAACTTCCGCCGGAGGCAGTCAGCTTTAGGAGCTTGTCTTCGCTAACTGCCAGGCAGCGAGATTCGGCTTTGGCTGCTGGTGCAATTGCACACTTATTTGATGACTGGGTAACACAGCGATTCAATTTGCCAAAGCCAGATATTGTTGACCTGAGAGATGAAGACCCCGAGTCTGCAGCCATATCGCTACGCAGGTACTGGGGGATAGGTTCAAAACCTATTCCTCATTTGATCAAGTTATTGGAGGCGAAAGGTGTCCGTGTTTTTTCGCTGTCTGAAAAGAACAAAAATGTAGATGCTTTTTCCTGCTGGAGGAATGGCGTCCCATATATTTTTCTTAATACATTTAAATCGTCTGAAAGAAGTCGCTTCGATACTGCTCATGAGATTGGTCATTTGGTTCTTCATATACATGGAGGCACTAGCGGTAGAGAGGTGGAGAGGGAGGCTGATAAATTTGCATCGGCTTTCTTGATACCTAGAGATGATTTCGTGGCGAATGTTCCTAGAGTTCACTCTTTGGAGCATCTTATAATAAATAAGAGTCGGTGGGGAGTGTCAGTGGCAGCTCTGGCAAGAACGGCATTTGAATATAATGTTATTTCGGACTGGCATTATAGGGAGTTGTGTAAGCAAATAAGTTATCGTGGATATAGAACTAAGGAGCCAGAGCCTATGGATAGAGAAGAGTCTGTTCTCTGGAAAAAGGTATTTAAAGAGCTCTGGAAAGATGGTTTGACAAAAGATCATGTTGCATCTCAGTTGGGGGTTCCAAGAGATGAAATAGATTCCCTGATTGGAGAACTGTTGGGAACGATAAACGAAATGCCTCCTAAGATGACAGGGGCTTCAAAATTAAGGGCCGTGTAGGTATGAACATCAGTTGATGTGAAGCTGGACATAAAGGAGATCGCAATGGCTACGAATCCTCCTACAGGGGATGGACGACGGGTTGGAGCTGTGCGAAACCGTTCGCAGACACAGACTCCGTCAGGGCACTATGTAAAGCGTGACAGCAAAACAGGACGTTTTATGGATGTGAAGACTTCAGATAAAACGCCCTTCAAAGGGGTCAGGAAAGAGAAAAAGTAACGGTCGTTTTCTTTACGCACGCCGACCGCCCCTCCAGGAGGTCCTGGAAGGGCGGTTTTTCGTAAAGAAATTGCGTAAATATTTCTATGTAAAGAAAACGTGCCTAAAAAGAATGGGCCACGCTCGCTTGAGCGTGGCCCGCTTCGCGTTTATCGGGTGGGTTTCCAAGGGATGCCCGCAAAGAAGTCGCGTAGCTCCTTTACAAAGTCCAGATGGGCTTGGAGCACGTCCACGTTGGTTTCAAAGGCGATGCGACGCAGCCCCTCAAGCTTCTTGAGGAAGTCCTTTTCGGTCTCTTTCGCCGCGTGCTTGAAGGCCCGCTTGGTGTCATCCCAGAATTTGGTGAGCTCCTTGTCGATGACCTCTTCCGCGTCCTGCTTCTCAAAGCCTTTGACGATCTGTTTGGCGAGCTTGCGCTGCCATGAATCGCCCGCCAGAGCAGCTATGATGGAGCCCACAGCAACGGCGATTCCGATGGCTATCGAAATGGGGCCGCCTAACACGCTGATAACGCTCATGACGGTACTGGTCCCGCCAACGCTGATGCCCATCGCAGAGAGCATCGAGACGACCTTTGCTGCCAGGATGTAGCCGCCGAGGTTGCTGCCGGCCGCCACCACGCTCGCCCAAGTCGCCAAGGCGCCGAACGTCCCAAAACCAGCAAGTGCACCGATGAAGGCACCCTTGGCGTTGAAGCTCCAGTGGTCCCCCAGGAAGGAGTTGTCGCCGATGGCGGTCTGGTAATTCTCCAGGAAGGCATCGACCTCCGTGCTCAGAGTCTCCGACTTCTTCTGGAGGTTGTTGTCCAGGGCCCGCTGGAGCTGCTCGGTAATGTAGGCAGGAGCAAGTGACTTGGCCTTCTTCTTCTTGTCGTAGCGGCGCTTGACGAGCTTCTCGATGCGCTCCACGTCAATCTGACGCCGGTAAATACCCTTTGCCTCGGACAGGGACTCGCGCTTGAGTGAATCAATCAGCCGTAGCACGGTGAGTTCGTGGCGGTTCTTCGTCTCGACACGCTCGGATTCGTCGGAAAGGACCTTGGAGATCTCCTGCTGTGCTCGATCTCGGTTATCCAGGCTTCCCTCGATGGACTCGATGAGTCCGTCACAGCTGCGGGTGTTGCTCGCCCTTGCCTTACGAACCACCGTATCGACAGTTTCAAGCACCCGCTGAGGAGCGATCTGTGCCAGCAATTCCTTGAGATCAGCTTCAAAAGCTTCTCGGTAGCGAGGATGGTCTGCTGAATAAGTGAAAAAACGGTTACGCAGGTCGGTGCAAGTCAGGGGTATCCCAAGCATTTCGCCACGGTCCTGCAGGGTGTCACCAATGCCATCGAAAGTATTTTGGCAGGCATCATCGAGAATCTGGCTGGGGTCGCTTCCGGCGATGTCAGCCCGAGTTGCTACCACCATCAGGTTTCGGAGAGGTGGCAGGCCATTCTCGGGAGACTCGAATGCGGGGAGTTGGCGCGTCAGTTGGGCCAGGTAGCCCCGGTCCTGCTCGTTCATGAAGCCAGCAGCCAAAGACACGTAGATGATCACATCAGCAATGCGCCGGGCCATCTCGGCACGTTTGTCATCCCCTTCATGGTTCTGATAGCCCGGGAGGTCGATCAGGTCGCATCCCTTGAGGAAGTCGGAGCGAACGTAGACCACGGCCGCGGCGGCATCCTCGAAGACCTTTTCGGCGCCATTCTGGGTGTGGGTGCCATGAGCGCGCAGAGTTTCGTAGCCGCCACCGATTAGGCGGTGGGCTTTGCAGTGCTCTTCATCGTCAGGGCGGTCGAGGTCAAAGCCCTTGTCCATGACCCAGACGTCTTCCGGCTGCCACTCCGGCTTGTCGTCCATGTGGCGAATCAGGCAGGCGATGCTGGTGGTAGGCTGATACTTGGTCGGCAGGCTGTCGCCGCCCATGAGCATGTTGGAGAGCCGGGACTTTCCCATGTCGAAGCGACCGAACATGGCGACCCGGGGCTTGCGGCCCACCCTCTCGATGGTCTCCCGCAGGTGGTCGACTGTCACCACATCGTTAGCCTTCTCCAGTTGCTCCATGGAGAAGTCCGCAGGTGGTGTTGGCTGGGCGTCGAGGTAGTCGTTGATGAGCTCGATACGTTTGTTGATCTCGGCCATGGGGTCATCCGGGCCCAGGTCGAGTGATCGGTTGCTGGATATGTGCCCGCAGAACTCCTGCCATTTGCGGAAAACCCGCATGGGGACGTCATCGGGATCCTGTTCGTAGCGCGACACCTGGCTTTGTGAGACATCCAGGTAGGCGGCCATCTCTGCCTGAGAGATCCCTGCAGCCTTGCGCAATCCTTCGAGATTCGTGTCCATGTCTTGCTCCTTGTGCGATGCGTGCAGTGGCAGAGTAGCATGTCGATCAGGGTATTCAAGTATAATTTATGCGTAATTCGCATATTATATTTTTTTATTCCATGGTCAGGCTTTGGTGCCTCAGGAGCGTAAGGCGCTGATTGCTCCCTAGATGCTATCTCCTTGGAGCGGCGGGAGGTTACACCAGGGGAAATCGATGCCAGGCGCTTCTCAGCTCTTGCGCTATGTCTTCCAGGCTGGAATTCTCTTGTAAAGAAAACCAAGGTTTGTTTTCGTATAAGTCGCCATGGCGAGGAGGGCCCATGATCATCGGCTACGCACGGGTCAGCACACAGGACCAGAATCCCCAGTTGCAGCGTGACGCGCTTCAGCAGGCCGGCTGCGAGCAGGTATTTGAGGAACGTATCACCGGTACCAAGCGGGAACGT
>Ga0208433_1000126_pt1 | contig 46677 bp, 47 predicted proteins | sample 3_EtaG_FD_184075 | JGI IMG/M metagenome (GOLD analysis project Ga0208433, IMG submission 184075) | Marine viral communities from the Subarctic Pacific Ocean - 3_ETSP_OMZ_AT15126 metaG (SPAdes) (version 2) | ecosystem: Environmental > Aquatic > Marine > Oceanic | place: Pacific Ocean | collected...
AGAATCAGCAGTATCTGTATACCTGTCACTTTTATCTTGTTCAAATGTTATCTGATGTGTTGTCATAATAGCATCATTAAACGCATGTCCAACCTCATTGAAAGATTCTACACCAAATTTTCCTGGTCGCCATGATAAAGCCATTAGAAATCCACCGGTTTTATGTATTTAAAAGTACCCGCTCGCGCGCGATACGCGAACTTCCTTGCTCGTTTAATCCCAGCTTCATACTTCGATCCGAAATACTGTGCAAGACTACCCCCATCAGGATTTCTCTCATATCCATACTGTATTGCTTTCTCAACAAGATGTTCATGGAATTGAGGAAGTATTTCATTTTCTTCGGTAGCCCAAGCATCACTTGCTGAGGGCTCACTAATTCTATCCGCACGTTTATAATAATAGATAGTAGCAGTAAGGTCGTCCTGATCTGGCGATGCAAATGTTGCATTAATAGCATCGTACTTTGCAATGCCTATTGAATCTCGTTCAGTCCACCATACATATCTTGAATGTGCCATTATGTGATATCCCTGATGGCAGGCCGACCAATAAGATGTGGAATCCCCTCAGAATCTCCATCATCGTTCTCCAAGTCAACTGACCGTATTTCTAATATCTTATCGTCAAGAGCATAAAATCTCTGGTCCTTAATAGTGGGAAAGGTAATCGCACTATCCAGCACCCTTGTCCTTGCTGTGAAGTCATCTGATGCCCTATTTATCATCTTAACTATTTCCACGGCTCCTAAGTCAGGGTGATGCTGTTGAACCAATTCAACCATTTCCCCTGCTTTCATTTCTGTACTCCCACAAAAGATGTATTCTTATCAGGACTAGCTCCAGCCATATAAGGAGCCCAACACTGTTCGTACATCGCCTGAACGTACCCTAACTGACCCTGAAGCCACTGATAATCCACAGTATCCTTCTGTATAACAGCCTGATAAAGCTGAATCTTCTTACCTAGATCAGTGGTATACTGTGTAACCTCCTTACCTATCAAGGCTTGGAACTCAGCCATCTCAGTAGCATACTCCTGAAGTCCTGCTGCATATTCAGTATCCTTAGCCGCGAACTCAGTTACATTCTTCTGTATAGTGGCCTGATAAACAGTGCTCTCTTTATTAAATTCGTTTAGTTCCTGCTGTATTGCCAGCGAATACTCCTGGAGCTTATTAGTATAATCTGTTGTCCATTTCTGGAACTTGTTCTGAAGCTCATTATTCTGGTACGCCTGAACCGCATTGTTTACCTGCATCTGATATTCTTGAATCTGTGCGGCATACTTGTTTAATAAATTACCATCATGAGAGCCTTCTAATTGTGCTTCTGTAATATATTCCTGTAACTTGCCCTGATATGCAACATTTGCTTCATTGAACTCATTTAACTGGTTCTGCATAGCCTGACTGTATGCACCTACATAAGTAGTAATCTTAGCCATCTGAGACTGTGCTAACTCAATATCTTCCTCTGTCTCTATCATGTCAGCGAGTGTATTCCACCACTTGCTAAAATTCAGAGTATCCGCCTCTGTTCCAATTACACCAGCATCCATAGCTACTGTTAATTCTTCTGTGACTCCGCCCACCTTTGGAGGGGTATAAGTTGGTACGGAGCCACTTGGATCGGCCACAGTTGGTGCACTGGAGAGGGCTGGTGCATCCAAAACGGCCGGATTAATATCAATTAAAGCATTATCTGTTGTCAGGTCTAAATCTGTAATACTTGGAAATGCTGGGATCACAACATCTGGACTAGCTCCTGTCAAACCTATTGTCGGCTTGGTATATGTAGGGGCTTGCCCAAATCCAGCGATACTTCCATAATCTGGAGCATCAGGTGAAGCTGGTAAAGTATCAATACCAGAAAGATCAAGGTCGGCCACAGCATTAAATACCGTAGTATCAGCATCAAGATCAGTAGGTAAAGCAACTCTTAAATCTATTAGCTTAGAATGAATAACATTCATAGCCACCCATAAAACCACATGTCTGTAAAATTCTGATGGAAAACTAGCAATAGTACCATTTGCATCACTGATCGCACCATATGCAACAGAAGATACCTGAGCAGGAGCAGCATTTGTTGGAGTAGGAAGAACAGTCAGTGTACCATTGAGGATATAGTATTTAGGGTCAGTAATTGGAGCATAGTAAATACTCGTATTATCCCCAATCTTTGCCCTGTACTGGGGTGAAACCGGTGAGCACCTCTTAGAATCTCTCTGCACGTCAAGGATTCTTCCTTTTGCGGTTGTATCAAAAGAGACACCATCCGTAGCATTTAGTACGGTCTCAGCTGCGAACATATGCAACAAGCCAGGGTTTGCTGCTTCAATTCTTGAAACAACAGCCTTTACCGCATCTGGTAACCACTGGACTATCTCAGTTGTCTGTCCTGAGATATCTCCAGCGTAAAACTGTACCTGAGTACTAAAACTAGCCACTATTACGAAGCGGGATAATTGTCGATGTCAGCTACAGTATCGCCAACCCATTCTCTGTAAACCATCGCATAATCAGATGAACCAATAGTAACTGAACTCCATCTCCCATAAATGGTAACTCCTATAGGAATTTCTTCTGTTACAATAGTATCCCAAATATCTGTATCAGTAGACACAGCTGAGACTGTTATAAAGTCAGTTCCACCTGTTGTAAAGGTTGCACAGATCGAACTATACGTATCATCACTAACTGTAGACCCATTGCCACACCAATCATAACCACCTCGACCTGTAAGGATACTCAGGGTCTGAGCTATATCTGTTAAATTTCTTGCCATTACTATCTCCTGTTATTTCTTTTCAGTCTTGGGCTTCGACTTCTTTTTATTCTTATCATAGGCCATGCGCCTACTTTCATCATTTACACTTGGACTTTGATGGGGTCCGCCAACTGTGTTGCTTGTAACCATCTTTTCCATTTCTTTCTCCTTTGAGTAAGAAGGGGGAGGACAAGCCTCCCCCAACTAACTACTTTACTACGCCCATTTCATAATAGCGTGAGTTTCTGGAAGAGCAATCTCAAGACCGGCTTCGGTCAAGATGATGTCTTTCCGTCCATCAACGTTATTATTCTGAACGTTTGTGATGATATGCGTGTCACGACTTACGCCGTTAGCGGCTAGCGGACGATACTTAACATTCTTCATGTCAATCATGATAGAATAGTTCTCCGTCGCACCTCTTAGTAAAGGCTCCTGCACAAAGTGCAGATCACCAAACACAGTATTAACCCGCATTACATTATGGCCGAAAGCACCTTTAATGTTCTGCAAGTCAAGGCGGAATCCATTTCCACCATATTGATCTGCAGCGGTGCCGGCTTCAATTTGGCCGAGCTCAACTGTGTTATGTAAGAAGGAAGCACTACCTAGTTTCTGGAACCAGGCAATAACTTTCCTAGATGCGAGGACTAGCTTCTGACCGGAGTTACCGGATTCAGGAGCAAAAATATCCTCCATAGCGTCAACGAAATCGTCGTAAGAACTGGAAGCATATGTAAAGTTTTTCACTTTACCATAAGTCTCTGTATAGGGAAGTATTCCCCATGAATACCGCTGGGGTCCAGCGGATGCAGACTCATCGGCACCACCTGAACCATAAAGCATTGCATGCTCTATGTCCATTTTGTGCTCCATAAGCTTCTCAGACCATACACGTTTATACTCATCAGGTTTCCCACGATATCTGGTCGCAAGAGTCGTACCGGAGAAGAGAGGAATTGCAGTTTTGAAAATCTGGCAATATCCTTCTCTATCGTAGAGCTCGTCCTTCCAACCCGCTGGGTCGGTTCCACCTTCAGCAAAAGCTGAACCAACGACCTGACCTTTTGCATTGTCAGCAAAAGCACACGTTGCAGTAAACAACGGTGTCAGGTCTATTTGCGCGGCAGCACTGGAATCAGCTGTCAAGTCAGGATTCTGTGAGATAAGGAAATGACGGAGAGTTCCCGCCGTATCCGGAATCATCACAACCTGGCCATTCAGCAAGAACTGTGGCACCACTGGAGTAGTAACTACACGTCCATACTTATCATACGTCACGTCAACCTTCATCATGTTGGCGACTTCTGTACCCTTAGTATAAGACGCGGAGCTTGTTGCTCCTTTGGCATCAAAGTTCCTACGCTGCCACTGGTGACGCTGTTCAAGAAACTTGAAAACAGGGTCGTCAGTAGACGCTTTGGCAACTTTTGATAGGTAGACGAAGAACGGCGTTTGCTCCGGAGCTAGTTCAGCAACCCTCTCACCGAAATTATACATCCGGCGTGAGTGATTAACTGAGCTCGACTGCATGTCACCACCAGCTGTTACGCTATATTGGTCTGCCATTTTGAGCTACCTCCGTTTTAGTCTATGTTATGTAAATGGATTCGAACTTCTATAGTCCGTCACCATTTCATCTATTATCCTATCTTCTTCCGCCTTCGGGGACGTATCCACATTTGCAGACGGAAGAACTCCCATCGGACTTGGTATTGAGGATGCTCTTTTAACCTGCTCAAAGTCCCGGCTAGCGGGAGCTGAAGTTTGAGGTTGAGGTTGCATATTCCCAGTACCTTCATCCATTGCAAAGAGCTTCCATAAGTTATCTACCGTGAGTGAGGATGGGTCTGACATTACTTCGATGAACTTACTGATCCGCGTGTCGTCCGCTTGATAAGTGGTACGGAGATGTTCCGCAACATTATTAATGGCTTCTTGCGCTTCGCTATCAGCCTTCTGGCGTTGTATCTCATTCTGACGTTCTTGCCTGAACTCATCGCGTTCAGATTCAATACTAGCCTGGAGATATTCTGTCCGTAAGCTATTATATTCATCCATATTGTCTCTCCATCTTTCTGTATCTTCGAGGTGTCGTGCACTAGCCGAGCTCGGGTCAGTGTATGCTTCCTCACGATTGTATCCAGATGGTCTTTGCGGTCTCTCAGGTGGCGGTGGAAACTCTTCCCTTACCTCCTCAACAGGTTCTTCAGATGGTGCTGCTTGAGGCTGAACCTTCTCAAAGAGCGTTGTCATCTGCTGTTGCAGGACATTGTTTTGCTCTTTAAGCCGGTTATTCTCATTCAGCATCTTATCTGCACGAGACTGTTGGTATTGATATCGGGTTTGATCGTTATCCACTACCTCTTGAGAGGTGGTTTCCTCCACGGGTGCGCGAACTTCTTCTTCATTCGCGGCCACTTCAGTTGAACCAAAGGCTGCTGACTCTTCAGGTGCAGCAGTTCCATGAAGAATTATATCATTAACGATAGAACCAGGTTCTTGCGGCACTTCACTACCATCAAGACGCTGGGTATCTATTTCTGCCATGATTAACTCCTTCTACTTTGAAGAACCTCTACGGGTCTTAGAGGGTGTCTCCGGTTTAGAGGCCTGTCTGACCTCACCTTGTATTTGACCCATGGCATCGTCCAAACGTTTCTCAAAGACGGTACCGGCAGCTTGTGCCTTGTTTGTCGTCTTATCAAGCGATGCATCGAACTTTGCCAGCTTTGCTTGCTGCTTGGCATGATACGCTTCGCGCTCACGCGTTTGCAGGTCGCCTTGTAAGTCTTTTATTGTCTCCTGTGCTGCTTGCATCTGCTGTTGCAGCTTAGCAATTATATCTGTACGCTTTAGAACTCCTTCAAGATCGAATACCTCTGTTTTCTTCAGAACTTCCTGCCTATCTATAATACCCTTCTCATAGGCATCCATGTACATTTCAAGCTGAGCATAGCGGTTTGTTGGGAGAGTAGAGCCGGTAACGACAACAACATCAAACTTACCAACGCTAATATCATTAATTACTTCTATCTCCATTCCCTTATCATCAAACAACCGCTTATTCGCGCTATACTCAGTCAGACTATTATTAGGCTGGACTATCCTCACGACCTTCTCCGTCCTATACAGCTGTTGCATCATTGGTATAACAATTTCTGCTGCCCGAGTAAGCCCAGCCTCAATGTCAGCTTGTTTTGATTTTATCTTTCTCTGTCCGAACTCATCGAGAGAGACAGTAGCTTTGTATGTATGTGGAGCCACTGATGAATTACCCATCATCAATTCATATAAACCAAGCTGATGATCAATGTCATTCTTTGCATTATTCTCATTTTGATACAACTCATTCGGAAGTGGGATAGGTTGCACTGGAACAGGCGGTCCCTGATCAAAATCAACCTCTATAGCCACTCCAGGCTGAGCCCACTTCTGCTCAAACTCTCTCATATCAACGCTTCCCGAAGGAATTAAAATCTTTGTATTCGTACTTGTAGTAGCGTGAGCAATAATTAAAGAACGCGTCTTATTAATATACTCCTGCAAGTTCTTCACCATTCTTACATCGCTCATAGGAAATGGGGTACGAGTATGCATATTCATGAAAAGAACCACAGGATAGTGTTCTGTAGGAAGAACACGAGAAAACAACTTCTTATCTCCCATTACCACACACTGTAGAACCCTTGTTGTTGGAGTAACTATGACTTCTATTGCACCCTGATCAATTAATTCTTTGTAAGAAACTTCTCTTGCCTGTGGAGGTTCAGGTTTCTCTTGCCCTTTAGCTGATGCTTCCTGGGCTACCTGTGCATACATCTCCTGCATACGTACCATAGCCTTTTCTGCCTGTTCAGGATTTGTAAATACCTGTCCCTGGACTAACCATGCAGTCTGCTCTACATACTCTGTATAACTCTCTTCACTTAAAAGGTCTTCTTTACCACTAAAACTTTCTCTTACGAGGTAATAATCAAACATCTCCTTGTAATATCTCTCATATCCACGAATATACTCATCAGACTCTCCAAACGTGGAGAGTGTCTGTGTTGTTACATCTTCAGGGAAAGTAACCTCTCCAGAGTCTTCTCTAACAGTAGCGGGACGGTCTGTAGTAAAGTTGTCTGAGGCAGCGTTTTTTATTGCCTTTTCATACATAGGATACAGACGGATTGCCTGATCTTTTGTATATAAACGGGAAATAATGATGCTTTCCGCATCGTTACATAGCCTATCCCTCGAATTTGGATCAATATAAATATCAAGCGGATCAACATCCTTTACCTTCACATCTCCACGGTTCATATCAGACATCGGGTCTTGATATATAAGTAAAGCACCCATGCCAGTTACATAATAATCATCTATAACAGACCTCATAGCAGCTGTACCATCAGATATCTGCCATATATACTCCAAAAGGCCGTTCATTACCTGAGCAACCTTATTATCACTATCTTCACGTGGAGAGACCCTGAAAGAGGGCCTGTTAGAGGTAAGCATAGCTTTCGCAGCTTCAACAGCAGGATGGATTCTATTAACAACAATCGGAGCCTGGCCACGCTCTTCGAGAGTGCGCTTCTGCTCCGCTGTCCACTGTTTTCCGAGACGAAACTCCCGATCTTCTTGAGCATGTGCAGCCCAGGTATCCCTTTTCATGGAATACGTTTTCCAGAGGTCAATAGTCTCTTCTACGAAAGATTTGTCCGATTTGGACTTCTTATAAGCCAAGCTACCTCCATAGACTTAGGGCGAATTTACATTAGGCAGTCATCCAATCCAACACTTTTGTCATAAGATCATCATCTTTTTTCCCAGGGGTGAATTTCTCCACCCTACATGGAGTAGCTTTCTCTAAGGCTGTCCATATTGCATCTAGGATGTCATCGTTCTTCCCAGCTGGATAAGAAAGGAACTCCTGCTGAGCTGTTATGTCTTCTGGCCTGAAATGGAACATCCCCTTCGCGAGCATGGGAACCAGGCTAATTAACCTCTCAGACTTGCGAGTACGTGGTTTTACCCCCTTTTCAAGTCCGGGAATGTATAAATCCTCTTCCATCATCAGAACCCTTGTTGATTGGCGAAGTGCGTCCTGATATGCAGTAGATTCCACTCTCATACGCTTTGGACGGAACTTCTTATAAATTTCGATAATTTTTGCAGGCTGAAAAGCAGGATTGAGGCGAGAACGGAATATATCAAGAATATACTTATGATTATCATGATCAACAGCAATAGTGGCAATAACAAAAAAGTCAGCACGGGCAGAAAGAGAACTAGCGGGATCAATACCGCAATACACCTCAACTGGTTTGATATCCTTTTTATCACCTATACTCCTCGTCAGACAAGGCTGACCATCTATTCTTTCATAGTCGTAATGATGTAATTTAACATATTCTGGCTTAAATGGGGCTGTATCAGGAGATTGGGCAATATTCATGTATTCCTGATAAAATCCGTTTAAATTGCCAACGCTCTGAAATTCGTCCTTTATACCAAGAATACGCTTCTTATTGAAGCGTTCTGGCCAAATACTCTTCTCATCATCGTCCCAGATAGAATACCACATGGTTTTCCAGGCTGAACTGTCTTTTGCCCAATATAAGAAGCAATCCTCTGAAATAACTGTCCCCACCATAACAATACGCCCATCATCAGATAACGAAGGTATCACAGCCTCAGTCATCCACTTCCTATTCTTAGTACGGGCTTCTGCGGTTAAAGCATTCAGCTCTGACTCAAAATCATCTACAATGATAAGATTTGGCCGTGTATCCCCCTCAATAAAGCCCCTGACCCTCTGGCCAGTACCAACTGCGACTATCCTTGTTCCATTTGCAAGGATAATATCACTTCCAGTCCATCTTGCAGCTGTCGTTGCCCCAAAATCACCAATAAGCTTCTTAAACCTATCAGAATGATCTAAATGGTACTTTATACGACTTAAGAAGTTAATTGACTGCGCCTGGGACTCTGAGATGATAACCATGAACAAATCTTCATCATCTTTCTTGAAAGCCGCTCTATACAGAGGAAGAATGAGGCTACATACCGTACTTTTAGCAGTTCCTCGTGGTGCAGCTATAAGAATACGCTTATTCTTGTGATTTAGAAGATTTTGGTATATTTCACTGTGAAATGGAGGAATATCCTTCCTCAGGGCGGTGGGAAAGCAATATCGGCCAAATAATCCAATATTGCCCTTAAATTTCTTTAATGCTTCTCGTCGGGCATATAATGCCTCATAATCCTCACTTTTCTTCTGGGAGTTCTGCAACTTCAACCTTCTTAGCTATTAATTTCCTCTCTTCTTCTTCTATTTCATCTAACATTCTACTAGTTGAGGTGGCTTCAAGCTGAGTTGTCGTCTTAACAACTTGTTTAGTCCGCATACCATGTAAATCCTGTGCATTTTCTATAAGTCTTACCCAATTCGTCATATTCCCAGACTTATTAGCATGTTTCTTGGCTACTTCAAAGGCTTCAACCATCTCATCCATGACAAAAGCCTCTGTTATGCCATGGTCTTGGAGCAATCTCTGTAATTCTTCACGAACCATTTTCTTGAATACCTCCGATTTCATCCATCTCTTGTATTTTCGGTGCTCTCCTGGCGTTGTTGACCCAATAGCCATGTCGATTGCAATATTCCAGTCGAAAGTCTGGGCGTATGCTGTGGCGAGGTTCTTCATTTTGTCCTGACCGGCCCTTACCTCCAATTGACTCTTTCCAGTAAGAGTATGGGGCGTTCTTCTCCCTTCCGCATTGAATTTCTTCCCAGGGTATTTTGTATTCCAAATGTGATATCCCCATGGTAATCTTAAATATACGCTCTCTGAGCCATTTTGGTTCGGGTATATCTTCTTTTTAAGGACTTTAGCACAGAATCCGTCATCAGAGAGAACAAAATCACCTTCTTCTCCCTCTTTCCACGGTTTATAGCTAATATCTTCCTTATCCGCCTCATCCTTGGTATATATATTATATGTCTTCTGCCCCGAATCTCTGTGATTGATAGTAATTGTATGCAATATACAGAATACTTGTTATAACAAGTCCATTAATGGTATCTGGTACCGTAAAGAAGCTGGGTAAGCTAAATTCCGGAACACTAGGCATTCCCCACGTTTTCCCAGAAAGCGTTAAATAGATACCTCCAGCTCCATATAAGAACAAAAACCAGTCTTTCATTGAATCCTCTCCTATTCATATCCCTAGAAAGGGGTTTTCACCGTGATTTCCCTGGCCATATGACCTGGTTCTTGTGTGTCCGTTTCTTGGTATCAAAGTGGATGTGTCTGTCACAAACCTCAATCCCCTCAAAGCCCGCAGTGATACCAGCAGAAACAACTTTGAACCTATCAGTACCAGTCCTACACCTAATATCAGCAGCTTTCCCCATAGAATGAGCGCCTCCTGTAGGTGCTCCCCCAGTGATCTTTGCATTGTATTTTTCACATCTATACCCCGACGTTATTTTAAAAGGTATACCAGCTAGAACCCTGGCTACCTCCAATTTATCCATAAAGTCTACATCCATGTTCGTATCTCTACAACAAGGACAAGCCAACTCTTTATCCGTGAAATGCCTCCAATTACTCATCTCGGCCTCCATCATGTAGTAATGCCCTATCTGGCATTACTCATATCTTCCAGCCATAAGCCAGAAACCTGTTGATATTCTAGAACCAGACGTATTATTCATATATTGCCAACAATCGAGCCTATAGTCACTGCGGTAAGACCCATTATCAAGGTTGCCGTTATACTCCATGGATGCTGCGAAGTTCCTTGTTGCAGGGGTGGAAACAGGGATATTGGGAAAACGGCTGACATCTTGCTTCTCTATCCAGTGAGTTTCACCGTTTTTGCTCTTTTCTCTCGTTAAGCTGTCGGTGTATCCCGAACCATTCAACGACCCTGTGGTAATGTTCTTCACGTCGCTTCTTTGCCATAAAACCTGTTATTTTTCTTATTTCTCCCCAAAGGACATCATAGTCTAATTTACCATTAGATTTAGCATATTTCTTATAATTATTTTCCATATAACGTGATAATTACGTTTTTAATAAGAACCAAAGCCTTGTTGGATATGACGTAATTATTAAGACATAATCTTCATTAAAAATATTTAATATGCAATAGCTATGATTTACTTTAAGCAAGAACCCCTATCCCCCTGCTGTGTACACAATTAACTAACAAGATCAAGTAATACTTTACCTGGTGAGGAAAATCCCGTCGACAAATCCTAATTCTAGAAAAATATTTTAGAATGGGGGGACGAGATACACAATGCAAGACTCCCCATCTCGTTTCACTCGGTGGGGTCGAAACCTCGTTGAGGTTACGTTCAGAGCTCAGGATGGTTCGCTTCGCTCACCTTCGAGCTCTTCTCTTCGAACCGTCTGCTCTGCCCCCATTCGTTGGGGTAGTTGCGTGACACACACGTGTGCGGACTACCCATAGGTGTAACTCAAGGAGATACAACATGGCTACCAATAGTAACAAGGTAACGATTGGTGAGGTTCGACACTCACGTGTGGGTACAACTGACAATAAAGGAGACTTTATTGCTGAGTTGGACCGCAACAACAGACCTTTGCTAAGTGATAACATAGTTACCACAGTAGCAAAGGACGCACCCCCGGCCAAGGCCAGGGTGAGTGCTTCTGCAATGCGTAAGCTTGCTCAGAAGCATAACCTTCCTAACATTGCGGAAGGCGTCGATTACGTGTTTACACGTACATTCGCCTTAGAAGCCCGCGACGGGCGTCCTGAGGCGAGATGGGACTTCTTCCGGCCTGTGTCGGAAGGTGACGTAAGCGAGCTATACTCATAGCTCAGCTCTGTCGGTGAGTGAAGGGGGTTTCATACCCCCTTTATTACACGGTTGGTAATAATCAGCCGAATAACTTACTTGTATTAACGGGGATGTACACCCCAGCTAACAGCTTAGATGAGCAACAGAATGAGGATAGCAATAAAGCTCCTCTAATACAAGTTGAAATTTCTATACTTCGATTGGTCTTACACTCGGTGAGGATTTAAGTCATCCTCGTTAAAAGATGTGACTTTAAGATACGGACCCAATCAGAAAGGTAGAGAGCCTAATGTAAGATAGGGCTCTTATAACTTGGTAATCAACAGGTGTTGGTGGCGTGGTCAAATTTTCTAAGGAGGAACGGCTTCCAGTTCACCAACACTTGTGGTTATCTCATAACAAGGGGATAATACTATGACTACATTAGTATGGTTCTTAATAGGACTCATCTCAGGAGCAGTATTCATGTATATTGGTATGATGGTTGCAGACGCAGTCTATGAACATACCAATTACAAGGATGCTTTTCGTGAAGATATAAACAAGGTAATGCAAGAGGCCTTGGAACAGTATAAGTCAATGACTCAACAAACTCTTGCTCAGTACATCTTGAAGGAGAACTTTAAGGATGAGCCTTTACCTGCAGAGGCTTATGATAAGGAGATGAAGGTAAGAGCAAGTATTAGACGTGCTAATTACGATATTGAACGTGCTAATGCTGAGATACTAAAGAGCTCAAGGAAAATGCCTTCGTCTGTACCAGGTGGTACAGTGGATGAAGATTCTTCTACTTATGGTGATCCGGATGATGGCAGTTGGAAGGACAGATAATGGCACAATCTAAGCATCATAGAGCCGACCAATCTGCCAGTGAATGGAAGAAGAATAGTAATAAGCGGAAGCACCACGAACACACCTCAATAAGTTTAGACGAGGATAGCAAGCAAAAGCAGGAAGAGAACGCAGCAAGAATGAAGCGTGCTATGAATAGTTCAGCCACTGAAGGGATATTTACTGAAACAAATAATTCCTGGTGGGCGAAGTTTAAACAGAGGATGACTGCGAAATGAAGTTATCCAGTAAAACTGAGGAGTCAGGTGCTCCATTGGAGAAGACGATAGCGGCCATAGCTCGGATCGAGGCAAGACTCGACGAACTTATATCCTGCGAAATTGAGGCCGCGCAGCTTAGTGAAATGGACAGACTGATAGAAACTGGTTGTTTACCGGTAGAAGCAGCTGAAGTATTGAACTAAGCCTATGCGAGGGCTGTAATTCCGCGGTTTTACAGCCCTTATATTTAAGCTTGGTTGGTATGGGTACGGCTATATTCCGTAGTATAGTCCCTACTAACACATCTAGCGGACCAACTAAGCTTTTATTAATAGGAGGTACTCTCATGATTAAGAAGTGCAATAGAGAGGACTGTCATATTACATACGAGACGACATGGCAAGGACCGCCATATCATAAAGAAAGGGAGGTGTTAGGAGTGTCTAAAAAGAAGAAGGCACGTATCACAATACCAAAACAGCGAGTATTTGCTACTATGGAGCAGGAGGAGGAGCTCAAGCAAGTACTCTTAAACGCGGGATATCCGATAGAGGACATTGATATCAAGGTAGATGGTGTCCGAGTAGGATATTGGAATAGAGTGAACCAGGCAATTTTTGATGATATGAATAAGATCATTGAAATGGACCCCTGGGATGCATTTGATGAAGATACTGGGGACAAGTGGTTCTATGCTTATGACCAAGAACCCAGTACTCCTGTAATTCCAATGTGTGAAATAAAGGTAACAGATGATAATTTTATATTATTTCTGAATTACCTATACCTGAAGAGGAATTTCACGACCTTGGGCATTATCCATGTTGTAGAGAAGCCTCATAAGTACAAGCAGTACTTAGAGGATTATAATAAGGAGAATGTCGAATGAAATGGGTATTCTTAGCTCTTTTAACATTTATTCCGGTGATTATCGGATTAATAATGACGTTGAAAGAGTTAAAACGACTCAGAGGATCAAGAGATGAATGGAGAAATGATGCTTTAAAGCTGAACAAAATTGTGAGACAGCTTGAAGGGCTTAAATCCATTGTCTACTCTGGGCGAAAAGGTAAGAAATATGAGAAGGAATAATAAGCTCTATGTAATAGAGCCATACCGTTATAGTGGAATGTGGGTATTTGATGATCCAGATGTGGGTCTTATCAAAGAAGCATTCGTCGCCGGGGCTGATACCTTGATGGATAGAATAGAAGACGAGTATGGAGAGAACTTTACTCTCATATTTTCTGACTCACAATTTCCTAACTGGAGTGTAAACCTGAAGAAGATGACTTGGGCGAATTTGAACAATACAATAGGCAGTGGTACTTATTATTATGTACCAAGGTATAAGCTCAAAGCTTGGCTTTGTGATGCTTTGTCATTGTATTTTAAAAGGCCACCGAAGAACATCTATGCACAGGTTGTAACTCCTTCAACTAAAGGAGATGAGTAATGGAATCAGCTACTCATAGTTTCACAAAGTGGTTTGCTAAAGGCAGCGAGCTCAATAGCTATGTTAGTACCCTCATGGAGGATACTTCTGGCAGTGCTCTTGTAACAGTAAGCCAGTTTCCTGGATTCCAGTGTATAAATATTGTACATAAAATGGAAGCCCAGGAAGCGGTAATAACAGAAGAAAAGGTACCTGTGGTACCAGAAGTGTTGGTCGATGGTCGACACTCTCCTAATCATTTTGCCCATACAAATAGGGAAAAGAAGTTAGAAGAGACAACGGCTATTATCCGGCACTTGACAAAGAATGGGCAATTAAGCACATTCGATTTAGCGAAGATAATCGGCTGTCATTACACAACCGTATATCAGTGGGCTGCAGGTAATGCAGTACCACATCCGGCGCATCAACAGTCACTGGCACAGCTAGTTGCGTCGTTTGGTAATATTGCCAGTAAACAGTAAGGAGGACTCCTTATGGCCAACATAATGTACACTAGTTTTCATACTGGTGGCCAGTTAGCTGAAATGGAAGCTAACACTCCCGCGGAGATTGCACAATCGAACAGTCTCCCATTGGAAGGCGTGGCTATTTTTGTTAATGATAACGAGGCTGTTCCCTCAGCAGTGCTGAGAGACGGTGATCTCGTATCGTTTCAGAAAAAGTCAACGAAGTCCGGGGACTAACCACTTCGATTTGAACTGTGATGCTTAGAGGGATACTGAACGAAGGGTATACCGTGCAAATCTTGGCCCATCTATACATATCTAGATGGATTCCCCAATGATTGAGGTGAGTATTTAAACAACCTCTAGCATTTAGTTAAGGAGGAATGATGGAAAAGCATAATACTAAGTTAGGTTCAACATTTAGGAATGTTGAAACAATGACTATACATAATAATACACCGTATAGACATTATCCTGATGAAGATCAGGGACCATTTCGTAGTGTTGAAGTACCAGTACATAACATGATGTTATATTTCTTTCCTGGTATTGAAAATGGCAGAACATTAGATCAACAATTACTTGAAGTAAATGCAGTAAAGGCTTTGCTTGGTATTGATGATTGGAATGATACAAGTAAAATAAGAGTATTCTTTACTTCTCAGCGTGTTCCCGTGGGAAATGCCGGAGCAGATGCACAATATGAAAATATTGAGAGGTCTGATGATGGTAAAAGATATATTCATGTGACTGTTCCAAGGATAATGCAGTTAAATCTTGGAACCCCGAAGATGAGAGGACGAAGAGTGTATAGATTTGGGGAAACCTGGGTTGAATTACGCATGAGTCCAGATTTACAGGCTGTTGTAAGACATAGAAGAGCAGTAGCTGATAGCAATACTGCTAGAGTTTCATTTGTACAACCAAGGACGCATACTCTGTTTATGACTGATGAGGATTTGGAATTAAGATGTCCTGGTCAGCCCTTTACATCAACCGATGATAAAGAGGGTAGAAAATTCATGGACTTGGCTATACATCCTCATATAAGCAATGGAAATGCTTGTTGGGGAGATAGAGAAGGACAGATGAATAACTCTCAATACAAAGGTCAGATAACTGATTTTCTTGGTGGTTGTAAACAATTTATAAGCATCTGGAATAGAAATGGTGCTTATTGGGACATAAACCAGACTTGGAGATCAATGGAAAGTCAAGGTGGAACACTTAGAGATATGAAACTTGACGATTACATTATTCTGCAAGGAGCTCATCAAGGACGTATACGTGATCATGATGATGGCGATCATATAATACCTGATGAAGTATTGACCGGTATTAGATGTATGAGTACAGTATGGATACCTCTTGTAAAACGTGTAGCAGAGTATACTAAGCTTACTACGCTTGAAGCAAGTCAGCTCATTGGTTCTATGATGTATGATATGGATGTTACATGGAATGATACTATTAGACATGCACTGAATATTGAAGGAATACAAAGGGCAGTCAATGAATGGCAAGAAATGTTTCCAAATTTTCGTATAAATGGATTTGGTAGTGATGCATGTCATAACGATGATTGCTTAGGCAATATACGACTTGATCTTCTTGATTCAATTGCTAATGGCAGTTGTAACGATATAAGACATAAAAGTGAGATTGGTAAATATATTGATTACCAAGATGATGTTCCTGGTGCAACTGAACTTAGGATATATCAGACAGTTGGCCCTATGGGCAATGCATATCTCAGAATGGAAAATGCACAATATTGGCTGAGTAGTATCCAGCAGATTCAAGTTGAGTGGGCATGTTATTGTATTCGTGCCATGACAGACAGAGATTGGAGAAGATATCTTAAATTATCCAGGGAATGGAAGTACCGGGTAAATGGATATAGAGACATCATGTGTGAAACTGATGATGGTTTAACGCCTTATTTAGAAAAGATAGAATGGTATATGCAAACTGATTGGTTCTTTAATAACCTGAAAAAGTGTTTAACACTTCTATCAGGGGGAATAACTAGTTTTGCAAGACAGGCTGGCTTTACTACTTATGAAGGGCATGAATTTAAATCGTTTGCACTTGATATTAATATCAAGAAGGTAAAGGTTGACAAGAAACGTTTAGGTTACAGAAGATTTAGTACATTGTTTCCAGAAGAAATATATCTGGATAGTGCTATTAAACTTTTGCATCTTAATGGCTATAGAACATATCTTGAGAACCTTGTTCGCGAAACCGAGAAAACAAGGAGGAAAATTCGTGAAATTACAATTAACGATACCACTAGAGATGCACCACAAGGTGAGATATTTGTTGAGCCGTTTTCCGAAGATGGAATGGAGCGGGCCAGCGTGGTATAACTTTAAGCTGTTAAAAAGTGGGTATCCAAAGAGTGTTGAGCTGAAACATTTTCAGCCGTTAGACCTTGGTAGTAGTGCAGCTACTGAGTATGAGGCAAAGGATTTAGCAAAAATCTTGAAGAAGACGCTAGAGACCATGCCTGAACTTGGTAGATGTATGATGGGACTAATTCATAGCCATCATAATATGAGTGCATACCATAGTGGTACTGATGATGATACTCTTAAGGAAATGGCTCCGGTGAAAGGATTTTACGGGAGTTTAGTTGTCAGCCATGACAATGACTATGCCTTTGAGTTCAGTTATAAGGATCAGTATGGATTTCCACGGGCGTCTGAAGTAGACAAAATTGTTTATGAAGAGCCGGTGTTTGATCAGAATACTATCTGGAAGAAAGAAGCTGATACTATTCAAAAGGCTAGTAAGAAGGCTAAAGCTCTTGAAGCTAAAAAGACCCCTCAACGGACTATACCTTGGGGTGGTCATTATGACGGCTATGGTAGGTATAACAACTATAATAGTTATAACTATTCTGATGGAATGTCTAAGAGCTTAACATGGGCTGAAATGCAAGCAGTTGATGATGTCTATGAAGAGTTTGAAACTGGAAAGTTGACAAAAGGAAAATTCGATGCTGAAATGAAAAAGTATGGGATTGACCCGCTCAAGTATTTCCTAGGAGAGCCTAGTGGACCAGCCGAATAGGTTTTTACGGAACAAAGACCTGATAGACCAGGCGTATCTCAATGAAGTTCATGTGATAGGAGCAGGGGGCATCGGTTCATCCGTTGTCCCCTTGCTGTCTATTATGGGATTTAAACATGTAGTCGTTTATGACCATGATAAATTAGAGGAACATAATTTATCATCAAGTTTGTATCCCACAATGTTCTTAGATACGAACAAAGCTGAAGCAGCTGTCATACAAGCAAGAGAGTATAATCCAAACATTCATGCTGATAATTTTGGTGAATGGTGGAGTTATATGTGGGATGACAAAACTGGAATGGGAAATAAATATGACTTGAGAAAAGTTATAGTTTGTCCAGATAATATGGAAGTAAGGATAGATGCTTATAATGCATGGAAAGTGTATATAGAAAGCAACCCTTGTATTAGCAATACAGCATTCTTTATTGACATAAGAATGGACGCTTTGGCACTTGAAGTGATTACTGTAACTCCATATAATATGGATGCTTACGAGAATTACTGGAAGCCGTCAAAGGATATTGAAGATGCTCCGTGTACTATGAAGCATACAATATTTACTTCATCAATTTCAGCTGGTTTTGGAGTTAACCAAGTATTTAATGTACTTGGAAAGAGGCCTTTTAATGAGTATATTTGGATAGGTTTGGTGCCTTTACAAATTAAGAAGAAAGGTCTTATTGTTCCTAAATAGATATAAAGCTGCGTGGCTGGTATTGTAATGACCCTGTTGTTATTATAATCAAATGAAACGGTATGTTCCTCCTTTCTAGTCACGCAGATTTATAATTGGAGTAGTATGAAAAAGAAAACTGGTCCGAAAGAACGATATCAATCAGATCAAAAATCTTATTATATCAGAAATTGGAAATGGCCTTACAATGGTGAGAATGATCCATCATATATTAAGGATAAAAGAGAACTCTTTGAAAGAAATCAAAATGGATGGTTTGTTTATTCAGGAGTTAAAGGTATTAAAATACCAAAAGAGTATCAGAGTAAAAATGATTGGAGGAATAGGTAATGAAAACACCTACGGTAAACATTCATGGCAAAGAATATGTAATGGTAAAGGACAGAATTGTTGCCTTTTACAATGCATATCCTTATGGTTGCATTAGAACAGAACTTGTTGACTACAAAGATGGTGATTGGATAGTAAAAGCATATTGTTTTACGAATCCAAACGAGCATCCTGAAACTTATTGTACAGGCCTCGCACATGAATCTCATGGGAGTAGTCAAATTAACCAGACTAGTGCTCTGGAAAACTGCGAAACTTCGGCTGTAGGCCGTTGTCTAGCGATGGCTGGCTTTGGGACTGAAGAGTCTATTGCGTCAGCTGAAGAGGTGAAAAATGCTATTCATCAACAAGGGCATTCTACACCTAACAAGGCACTGGCTAGATAAGGAGGTGTCACTATGGCACATTACAGACCACAAGCAACAGAAGGAGCACGCTCATTTAAAAGCAAAGCTCCTTGGTTAGGTTATCAAAGTGCTTGTATTCGTGAATTTAGGGATAAAACCAGTGAGTATGACTGGGCTGACCTGTATCTGGAAATAGAACTCCAGACTGAAGGAAGTCAGTATCCCCAGAATATGAGAATATTTGGTAGCTTTGATAAAAATCCTGACGGTACCATTAAAAAGAATACGCTTTTAAACAGAATTACGTATTTAGTAGATGCTACCGGCTGGAAAGGCGGCGTTGATAAGAATGGAAATTGGGTAGATGATGATGGTGAGATTACTGATCTTGCTACAACATTAAATGCTCACTTTGCTGTTCCCAAAGACGTGGACCCTGAGTATAAATACTTAGTCTATGTTTACAAAGAATGGGTAGTAAACAAAGACACGGGAGAAGGTAAAGCCTTCACCAGAGTAGATCCCCGGTTAACAGATAGTACTGATCATACGGCCGTTACTAAGTTTAAGGATTATATAAAATTCCTAAAAGCTAAGGGCATTATAAACGAGTACTTTCCACCGGATAATGATGATGAAGGACCATGGAATGCATCAGAAACAGTCGTTACTCCGGTAAATAGACGGCCTGTAGTAGTTACCGCATCTAAAGAATACGATAAACCTAGTATTAAAGATGCAACATCTAAGCAGGATAGACTCCCATTCTCATCTAGTTAAATGTACTGTGAAATAGCCATAGGAGGCCCTCATAACAGAGGGCTTCTTATGGAACTCGGAAGAGATATTCATGAGTACATTCACAATGAAGGTGAGACTATGCCTATTTACAGGTCAACATATGTCTATGATAATGAGGCAGTTGAATATGTAAAGGCAAACGGTACCTTAAAGAACTTCTTTGGCTCAAGGAGCATTGATGTTGTACCTATCGACATTGATAGGAAAGACAACAGCGATGAACATACACTAGATATTGCTCGATCCATTGTAATGGATTTGGTTGATATGGGAGCCCCCGAAGAAGCAATAATGCCAATGTTCAGTGGTACCGGTTATCATATAATTGTAGATGCAGGAATATTTACATTTCCTGCAAAGTCCAAGGATTTACCATTCATCGTTAAAAGAACAATCCTTGGAATATGGGACGACCTTGATGCATCTATATATTCTAGAACAGGGATATACAGGCTTGAGCATACTCTGAATCAAAAGAGTTCTCTGTACAAGATTCCATTAACTCACAGTGAATTAAATAATATGGCAGCTGAGAGTATAAAGGAATATGCCAGGACAAGGTTTACTAACTTGGAAATGAACCATCTTGACATAATTGGTGAAGGGAATGGGGAATTAAAAAGCCATGTAACAACTAATATCCCAAGTGTAAGAGCATTTACTAATGTAACTGAACCTAGGAATGTCGTTCCTTGTGTTCAGGAAATGTATTCACAAGGACCAGAACATGGTCAGAGAAATGATTACATCTTAAGAATAGCATCACATTTCAGGAGAAATGGAATACACTCTGATGCCACCAAGGCTGCATTGCTATGGTGGAATAAGAACTCCATGAAAGAAGAGATAGTACTAGATAAGGTAGAAAGTGTATACAATCGCGGGTATAAGTACAGTTGTCATGATCCATTAATGGAAAAACATTGTAAACCACGATGCATTTACTATAAACATAAGGACTATCTTGTTGAAACATATAGTGCACGTGATATGCAAGAAGAGTTAGAGTATAGGCTCACTGCTGATTTTACTGGCAGGAAAATAGACTTAGCCAAATTATTTGGACTAGGAAACGTCGATACTGTAATATATCCAGGCGAACTTGTTACCATATGCGGACCAACTGGTTCAAATAAAACAACATTAGCTCAGAATATTGCATTAGCATATCATGCCTTAGAAGATGTAATAGCCAAGGATGAACAAATATCTACATTATATCTTAGTCTTGAACTGTCAAGCTGGATGATGCACAGAAGGAATCTTCAGATTCTAACTGGACAGTCAAAAGAACAAATAGGTAGAAATGTAAAAGAAATGTTCAAATTTCATAAAAATGAACTTGATCATATTGTTGTCCAAACAGTTGCACCTACTATAAATCAGATTGCTGATAAAATACGTGAATTGCAGCCTGCATGTGTAATTGTAGATTATATTGACCTTGTAGAACCCCCAAAAGGGATGAGAGGTGAATATGAGACTATCAGGTACATATGTCATCAGCTATCCAGTTTAGCTGTAAACCTTGATATTATAATCATACAGATTAGTCAAACATCAAGGGAATATAGCAGGACAGAGATACTTGACCTGTATTCTGGGAAAGGAAGTGGAGCAATCGAAAATGCTTCAAGGAAGGTCATGATTCTTCAGGGAAATGCAAAGAGTCCTTACAAAACTATCAAGTTATTAAAGAACTCTGACGGTGACCTCTGGGAAATCGACCTTAAATGGCAACCATCATTTAGAATGAGGAGAACATACGATGGCGACAACGCAGGAGATAGTCAAGCAGTTACTTGAACTGGAAGAAACCATAGAAGGTCAAGTAGAGTCTCAGCATGAACGTGATACAAGAAACACGCTTCAGTTAGAAATTCAACAGAAAATTGAAAGTATAGATGAATTTCTAATAGAAGTAAGAAAGCGTGAATTTGTAATGGATGCTTCTATAGAGGCACTAAAAGAGGAAGAAGATCGGTTAAAAACAAGGAGAAGAGCACTTTCTCGAACAAAAGACTGGTTTAACCAGAAATTACTTCCTTTTGTAATTGAAAAGCTAGGAGATGAGGACGGAATTTGGGAAACTGATATTGCTAGATATAAGTTATATGAAACTTATGGAGAAGTAAAAGTTGACCAATCCCTTGTTGATGATAAATACAAGAAGGTTGAAGTCCGTGAATCTATTGACAAAAGTAAAGCAAGAAAAGATGCAATGAATGCTCATAAAAATGGAAAGTTAATAAAAGGACTTTCTATAGAACGTCTTAAAAGGGTAAGAAGATCATGAGTATACGTGACATTGTAAAATTTAATATATACAATGATCACGTAGAAAATATTAGCTTGAAAGGATATCAATTAACTTTATTCAACCTAATATCTTGCGGGATTGAACTCGGAGAAGATGTTACAAATTCATACATTCATCTGATTATGTCAGCATGGAGAGCCTCAATAGCGGTTCAGTTTATGTTTAATTGGAAATAAAGCCTTGGGGATATGCACTATCATCCTTACCTCGGATTAACCCTACCTATGCGGTTATGATAAGTCCGTGTGTATCCCCAACTTTTAAGGGCAGCTTTAGAGAAAAGCTTGTTCCAATACATCGAACATATTGGAACCAGGCATACAAACGCTTGATGAGGAAAATATCAATCCTTAAAAGTAACCTTAGAAAGCGTTCTGAAGAGAACGATGTAATATTCAACATAACTTTAGATGAGTTAAAAGAATTATTTTTAGAAAACTACGGCAAAGAGTGCAAATATTGTGAAAAACAATTAAATATCAGGACAATAGCATGTGACCATATTATCCCCCTTTCAAAGGGAGGAGATTCTGTAATTGAAAATCTTCAGCTTATTTGCAAAACATGTAATACACGTAAAGGTCCTCTTGATGAAGAAGATTACTTAAGTTTAATAGATTGGGTTAAAAAGCAAACTATGGAAGTAAGAGAATATATTATGAGGAAATTGGCAAAAGGAGGAAGATACTAATGGAAATGAAAAAAGTAACTTTAAATGACAGAGACTATGACAGGGTTATAAGAGCTCTTAAATGTTATAGAGTAGAATGTTATTCAAATGACGACATGCTTGAAATGGATAAAGTTACATCTTTTCTTGAAAGAATGGATAATAATGATATAGGAAAGGAAATCCAGAAGGCTCAAGGGACTATGGTTGCAGGGTGTAAAGGAAGTGACTGTGATTAATCATTTTCAAATTTTTAGTAAAAATTGAAATTGAGATTTACAAGAATTTATTCATAAATTCTATAGATGTATGCGGAGACTTTGTTGAAAATTAAACATAGCGGGGCATTCACTTTCCCGACCTTCCCTTCTCTGTATCTTTCCAGGTACAAAGGCACCAAGGATGTTCCGCTTAAATTATGGCAGTTAGCAAAAAGAGGTTGGCGCAGAAACATTGTTCCAACTGGAATAAAGGAATATGTAGTGGATTAATATTTAAGTTTACTCATGGGGAAGGTAAATCTATCACAACATATCATATAGACAAGAAAATGGCTGGCAAGGAATGTCAGCCAGATGGATGTCATTTCTATGACACCATAGTATTACCAAGCATACCTAACTAATATGCTACCTCCATAGTACTGAGTTAGGTACAGCATCAAGGGTGGATTATGAGGTTGTATCTCCTTACCACCCTTGGTGTAAAGTTTAAGTATCCACCCCTTCTTCTCCCCCTGGTAATAGGACTGGGAGTTCTCCATTTACCATTGCTCCTCCAAGAAATGCAAGAGGAAGGACTCTTGTTAAAATCATTAATGTTTTCTCATATGATATTGTATTAATATCAGGTTTTCCAGGACCACTCTCAATTTTATCTAGGATTCTCTTCGACTCTTTTAGAACTTGTTTAAAATTTTGATCCGTAAGTTTTTGAAGACCACCATCTTTTAAGAGACTATCAAGGATTGGCATTCTCCATACCCGTCGTTTACCTGATTCTCCTAATACTTGTCGAAAACTCTTATTAGAAGCTCTTTCTAAAAGACCCATATATTGATTAAATCCTTCTAATTGTTCTCTTAATTTATTTAACCCTCCAGTTTGTGCGGGGTCTCCTCTATGTACAATTGCTTTAGAAATAGGTGACGTAGCAGAGCCATCTTTTAATAATTCTGCATAAAATCTACCCATTTCTAAATTTTTTGTAAGTGGACCAAGTTTACCATGATCATTTACTGAACGCAGTAATTTATATGGTTGATCCACAAAAAAGCTTCCCCCTCTCCAAACTGAATTTGGAAGAACACTCGCTTTTGCACCTAACATTGCTGACATTCTCAACATCAAAGGCATACTATCACTACTTAAAGAATTAGTATTAAGAATAAGATTTTTACCCTTCTTATCCCAAAGCCGCTCTAATCCAAAAAATAAATCCGCCATTTTTGACTGTTCCTTAGATGAAATTTGTTCAAAATTTCTAAAAGACATACTCATATCTATATAAGTTAATTTATCTGAACCAGAGCCATCTGTTAATATATCTGTTAAATTCTTATGTCTTATTCTATGAACACTATTTCCATTAGCATCTTTCATCTTCCCAGCCCGTTTTTGTATTTTAGCAGCAAGATGTTCTACTCCAACAGAAGGAGTAACTTCTCCACTTAAATATTCTGGAGACCATACTTCAAAACCATCATCCGTTTTAACTTTTCTCCATGGAGCAAGCTTAAATTCATATGATTTTTGTCCACTCCCAGGAACTGTACTATCTATCCTCTTCAAATCCATCCAAATATACTGACGTTCAGCAGCAGCGCCACCCCTAACTGGTTGATATTCTATTCTTCTTCCTATTGTATCACCTATCGCCATATTAGATGTATCATTAGTAAATTGTGATGATCCAAAGTAGCTTGGCTGAGCAGCCCTTGCTTCCGCTGAAATAGGTTTTCCACTTATACTTGCAAGCGTAGCTGCGGGCTTATTACCCTTAGGAACAAGCTTAACAAGCATAGAAGGCTCACCATCAACACGGCTACCGTTTATAGCACGCCCAGCAGTTTCAGCAGCTTTTTGTTCATTCCATAGAAAATCTTTATCACTTATTCTTGGAGGAGTAGAAGGCCCTCTCAAAGGTTGCCCTGTTTGTTGCATTGAAAAAGCCTCAAGAGCTGCTTCATCAAGATCATCAGCCGTCTGTATTGCCGACCTGCCAACCGATCCTCCACTCCCAGACTCTAGCTGCCTAAGCGTATTATTATATGCTCGACCAGTTGCGCCTAAACTAGCTCTAGTTTGAGAGCCAAGCCCCCGAATTACATAGTCTGAACTACTATTATAAGTCCCTCCAACAAAACCTATCCTTCGTGCAACTGCTTGATTATCTAAAAAACCAGCATTTCTTATTAAAGGAGACCATGATTGACCTACATCACGAATATGTTTATTCCAATCAGTCCAAGTATGACCTATATCATGCTGTGAACGGCTTAAAGAACCTCTTTCTACGATAGCACGACTACCTTGTACCTGTGCTATAGTAGGAGCATTAGGGGGTGCTCCTGCTCGACCAACCGAATCTAAGGAGTGTCGAGTAATACCACCAGCTTGCTTACCAGTATGTCTATTTACCTGGAACCTCGATAGAACCCCACCCAAAGCATCAGTTTTCATAGTATCTTTATGTCTAGCAAAATTCTGTGTAAAATGCCTTGATGTTATTGCTTCTGCAGCCTCTTCAGTTGCTTGTGAAGCAGATAACTGTCCTATTTCTCTACGTGCATCATCCTCAGCCCTAAACATTGCCGTTTTAAAATCTGTAAAATTCTTACTACTTATAATACCATTACCTTTTAAAGTATTCATACTAGTTGTCAACTCTGCCATTTTATCAACAGGATGAACAGTTGTATCGTAAGCATTAAAGCCTTTGTAACTTCTATAAGCACCAAGCCGCCAACTGTCTTTGATAGCATGCTGTAAATTAAGTGAATTATCTCTAAATATTTTTGTGACTGCTTGGTCAGATAAAGCATAATTCTGATGGCCACCCATTCTTATTAATGCCTCTGATGAATCTCCACCTGTATGACTTGTAAGTCTTGCATTATAATTCCATCGTCCACTATCATCTAAAACAGATACAGCTTTTGTATTTGGATTTATATGAAATCGAGCAGCAATATCATCTATCACCGAAGCATTATATACTTCAGTTAATGGTAAAGATAATTCAGTTGCCGTTGAACTACCTACTCGTGATTGTAAAGCATGCTTCCAAGGAGAATTAGGACCATACGAACTAGACACAAGGCCATGTCTATGAGTAGTTATACGCGAAAAGATTTTCTTCGCTATCTGCTTACTAAGATTTGGTACAAGTGGTGCAAGATACGGCATTATCCCACCCTGATTGTTTCATCCTCTTTATATTTAGTAGCCTGCCTAGATAACTGCATATAAGGTAAGCCAGTCATCTTCTCTACTGCCCTTGATGGGTTCTCCATCATCCCACCAGGGCCTGCTATATCTCTTATAAATCTTCCGAAAGGGAACATAGTATACACATAGTACTCTGAAAGTCTAGAGTAATCATCTTGAACCATAGCTTTAAACATAGGTGGTAACAGCCTTGCTATAGGAGGTGTGACTATCTGTAACGGTTGAAACGGTCTAGGCCATGCTCCAAAGAAAGCTCTCTCTCTTTCCTTATCATCAGCTGAAAACATCAATTCAGAAAAATCTTGTATCCAGTTCCATGGTGCGGGGAGAGCATTCTCAAAGATAGAGTACATAAATACATTACCAAGGCCAAACATCATTAGATCAGCAGTAGCCATACGTTGAAATCTTTTAAAAGCTGGTGTACCCTCTTTCCATCCATGTAAATCAGCCTCATTTATAATATCTTTCCTAAATCTTACAGAGTTCCATGCCCAGGTATGGAAACGAGTCATGACTTTACCCAACTGTGACCTTGAGAAAGCAGGGCGAAAGGGTGCTGAGTACAAGAACTGCGTACCTTTAACTCCTCTCTTAGCAATTTCTATTAGGTAGGGATGATCCAGGTCTTTAATCATAGGACCAAACCTCTCTCTTGCCATAAGATAGTGGGCCAAGAAGGCATCTCTACGAAGTGTACGCTCTGGTCTACGCATAAACCATGCAGCCTTGTTGAATATTATATCGCTGATACCATGCGTCTTAGCTAATCCACGTAGCTTTACATCAGAGAACTCAGGATCACTCCTTATCTTACCCACAGCATCCTTCATAAAACCTTGCCACTGTTTAGTACGAAGAGCTGGATTAATATTTGCTTCGTAAAGTAAGAACTCCTCAACAACACCATGACTCCTAACCCAAGCTTCCACATCATCCTTTGATTCCCACTTCGGATTGATATGAGTCTTGAGAAAGTTCATGTCACGTGATCTCTTGAAGTTCCTCCAACCTGTACTTATAAGAGTATGTACAGTACCACCATACAGGTTTGCAATTGAACTCTTTGGGTGAGCTAGCAACGTTGCCAGTTCATACTTCGCTTCCAGCTGTCCGAGAGAACGAAGTGTTTCAAAACTTACAGAATCAAGAGGGTCTGGAAGATCAGGGTCAGTCTTCTTAAGACCGAGCCACTTCCTTATTCCATCCATTCTCTTAGCCATTCTATCATCAGCCCACCACTTATAAGCTGTAGCATCAAGCTGCATATTTGGATCATTCAACATATACTCAGGTATCTTAACCGGTGCACCCATTGCTTCGTTAGCATACAGTGACCAATAGTTACTCCATGCATTAACAAGTTCGGGCGGCATTCTCCTGTCCTTAGTCCACCTCCTCCTTGCAAGATCAATATTATGACGTGCCATTATCTGAGCCACATTCATATGAAAGGAGTCAATGATATTTTTCATGTACAGATCATACACCTCTGGCTGTGTATTCCATCCGGGTACATGCACTTCCCTGGAAAGCATATTACCTACTATCCTAGGCTTCTGGAGATCATTTATACGCTCCTGTGCAGCCTTCTTGTTAACGGATATATCATTTAAGATATTATGAACCTTATCCCACTGCTCTCCTATATCATTACGTGTGACCCAGTCTCCTGTCACTTGATGATACATCATTGTCAACTTCTTTAGTTGCTTGTCTCTAGCCTCCAGTCCAGCCTCATCCGTACCATAAGAAGTATCATTTAATACATTCTTCAACGCAACCTTTAGATTCTCAGCCGCTTTCTTTTTGTCAAATAACATATGAGGCCAGTACTTGTCAAAGTCTATCTGACCTGTCTTATGCTCTCTCCATTGAAGAGACTTCAGAGCCTTAGCTCTCGTCTCCTGTGTACCAGGAACCTCTAGAACCATAATGCGACTAGCAACCCATTTCGTACCGTCTATCCCCAATGACATATCATAAGGCAAGCCCTTCTGCTGTTGTTGGTAAGCCTCTTTAATAAACTTATCTCTAACAGCCTTTAAAGCAGCATCTGTTCCCTTAACTGCTTCTGTCCTTTCCCATAATTCTTTGAACTCATCAAACTTAGCACCACCACGTAGCCACTCTGATGACTGAACATTCCATGTCTTATAAGTTTCTTTTATTCTTTCAATTATCTGCCTACCTGAGAGTTGCTCAGAAGTATCACCAATCCTTACAATAAACTTCTGATCTCTAAGCTTACCATACTCAAAGTTAGCCTTCCTCTCATTGGCTATGTATCCCTGCGCATAGTGGCCATAGATAGCTCCGGTACCATGCTTTGGTAACAGCTCCTTGGTTGCATAAGCTTTATCCATTTCTGTAACAGCTAGCTCATGTAATCCCACACCCTCTTCTAATGCATAAACATAAGGTCTTAGATCATTAAACAACTTTCCTTTAAACTCCTCATGCTTACCCACACTATACTGCTGAGCCCCATGGAATATCTGCTGTAATTCTTCCCCAACATTGGTCGGTCTGTATATTACTCCAGATACAACGTTACCATGTTGGTCTTTGTATACTCCCCTATCTTTAACAAGCTGTATCTCAGCCCTCATCAAATCTCTGTTAACAGCCCGAGGAAACATATAGTAATGTCTCTTTCCCAGCTTCACAAACTGATCGTCTGATATTTCAGCAAACATTTTCTGATACCAAGTACCACCACGAACCTGTGTAAACCATCTGTCCAACATCTTAAAATCTTCAAGGGTCATGTTGTTCAATTCTTTACCAAGTATCCCACGAACAAGACCATTCAATTCGCGACCAGTTTTAGCTGGGAAATAGTGCATAATATGATTTGTCAAACTTGTTACAACTTCTGCAGCCTTATGGTCTAGCTTACCTTCATGTAATCCTTCAAATGGTGCCGCTCTATCCATATACTTTTGGGTCTCTAGATCATAATCAGATTGTTCAAGAGGAGTACCCTTTACTATGTTACCCATGTCATCCACAAACCTAACAGGCTGGTTAGGTGCATCCTCAAGCTCTTTCAACACTCTTGCCTGATCCTTCTCAGGCACAGCTTTGATATTCCTATCAAACAGTGCGCTGTACTCCTTGGTATATCTACTAATGCTCTTATCAGATACTGCCTTAGATTTAAACCCAATACGTGAGAGACTTGTACCTGATGAAGCTATCTTCATACGATGAGCAATGTCAGCCATCTCCTTGGTAACATATTTCTTTTTCTTAAGCCAGCCATCTATCTTATCAACAAACCCACGATTCACACTCCCAAGCATAAACTGATCGAACAATTCTCTTTCCGCATCAGAGACTAGCCCGTCCTTATATGATGCTATCCTTATATCAATCCTTGCTTGGTCAAGTGCAGCTGACTTGTTCTCTGGAAAGACATCCTTCAACAAGGCTTCCATCCATTTATACTGTTCCTCAGTAAGATTATCATAAATCTCTCTTGGATTAATCTTCTGTTTCATAGCCAGGTAACTGCTAAGCTTTATATTATTAGCAACCTCATGCATACTCCGCACCCTTGATCCACCTATGTCTGGCGTTGGTGCTTCTTCCATAACTTGCTTAGATAACTCAGAGATAATCTTAATACTGGCTACGTCACTCATATCATTAACAATATAATCCTCAGCCTTACGTACCATATCCAAGAGATACCTCTTCCTCTTCAATCGGTCAGAAGGATCAAATCCCTTACGTTTTGAATAAGCAGGAAAATGCTCAAATAAATCTTCCTTGTATTCTGAATGCCCTGGCGTTGTTTGAGCCTCCATACCCGGACGTGTAAAAAGTTTATACTTCCAGACTGTATTGATATAATCACCTCTCCCCTCAGGTGAGCCACGCATCACCTTAAAACTTGACCTCCCAAGAATATTTTTTAACCAATCAAGTTTACTAACCTTTGCATTATGAGAGTCATACATCCTTGTTAATTCTGGGTAGTTCACTCTCTGGAATATACCATCGCTCCAATCTACTCCAGCTAAGACATCAGCGACCTTAGGAAGTAAAGTATTCCTTGAGTCAGGACTAATACCTGGCTTCCAAAGACCATCTGGGTCTAAGTACTGTTCATTAGTTGTACGCTCGATCTTATCCATGATCTCTCCCATAGTCCAGCGTCTTCCCTCTCCTATATTCCTACCATAAAGAGCAGTATTCACACCACTGAATACACTGGTTAATCCCTGACGCCTAAGCCATCGAGCAGCATTAGTACCTATTACCCTTGTTCTATCCCCATTTATTTGACGAGTATGAAACTCATCTGCTACCCACTTACCAGCCTTATACCTCATTACCTCCCATTCAAACAGGTTCTCAGATAACCTGTCAAAGATAACTTCTCTCCCCTTAAGCCCTGCCTCATCCATAGGATCAGATGCAAGAGCTACAGACGCTCTAGCCATCTTCCTAAACCTATCCATATCCTTATCTGATGACTTAGCCTTCATAAATACTATCCAACTACCATCCTTGAAGTTTGCTTCATAAGCATATGTCTCTGCCGGTACTGTAATCCTCTTAAGCTTACCCTCGTCATTAGTCCACTTTAACTGTCTTTCTGGTAATGATCTAAGAGCTGCATGTGAACCAGACATGACTGCTCTATTTACAACAGCAGACCCAAGGAGTCCACGACCAGAAGAAGCAGCATCAGAAGCTACCTTCCTCCTCCACGGACTAAAAGTTAAAGCAGGATTATTAATCTTTCTTAGAACGTCCTTGTCAGTTTCTGAAAGTAGCTCACTGTATGACTTACCCGTTACCTCATCAATAGCCAACTTATTATGGTATACTTTCTTAGCTTTTGTATCATGGAACTCCTCTCTCTGTCCGTGATACATATCTTTCCATGATGCTTTAAACCCATTGGCATCATCACCGAAGAATCCGAAAGATTTATCACCATCAAGGTCTGCTCCACCTAATGCTTCCATTGTCCTACTGTGCAACAAAATACCAAGACCCTTAACTCCAGTAAACCCACGGAAGTGTAGGACATGAGCTCCTGACATAGAATCCATCGGAACACGTGCCAGCACACCCCTGAAAATTTCTTCTATCTGAGGAATATTAGCCTTCTCAACATTGCCGGTACTGTACAAATCCCATAGCTCACCTAGAGTTGTTCTCTGTCCTTTCTTACCAAATAAATCTGTACGGATAGTCAGCTCTCTGTATCCCTCGTCCAGCATAAATATTTCATCCGGCTTCACCTTGTTGGCTTTCATCCACTTATCCTGACGATTAAACTGTGGAAATAACTTCTGTAATCCAATCTCATAAGGTCTCATTCTTCCTGTAAAGCTATTGTTTACCTTAGGCCTGGTAACTGTATGTACAATATAATTACGAAGAGCTGCCATGCGATAATCATTAGTAAACTTATGAAGATGACCAGCCAGTGATTTATCCATAAACCTAATAAGCCTATCGTGGATAGCCTTATATTCTGCTGATTCAAATCTATTCTCTGATGATTCCTTCTCTGTTACTTCCCCTTCAGCAAATAACTCATTCATTATGGTATCATTTACACCCATTATCTTGGAATAAGCCCTATTAGCAAAGACCGGTGATGACTTGATAGCTCTTAACATCGGATCAATACCAATATCTTCTAGATTATTGACAAGATTATCTATCAATTCTACCTGAGTAGGGTTAATAATAAACTTTTCAGCCACAGCATTCATATCTTCATCACCCTCAAACCTTCTCCTGGAGAGAGTATCAAAGACATCATCTATTACAGCCTTATCTACAGGTGAGTATGCATACGGAGTCAAGTTAGATTGCATCTGTTTTGGAACATTCACGGGATCAAGCATATGACGATCAGTTTTCTCTGTCATGACTGTTTTAATATCAGATATTGGAAGCTTAAAGATATAGTTACCAACTTTATCTTCTCCAATTATTCTCCCCAGCTTGTTCCCAGCCATGTTATAAAGTCTAGGTTGACCATCCTTCCACTCCACCTTATTCCAATTTCTCGCACCTGCCTGCTTAGCACTTGATTGATTGATCAACATATGCACATTATGTGCCTTCATCCACTTTTGAACTGGATCAGATGCTAGGTGCATACCGTATTTGCCCAATAGAGCCCCGTAATCGGCGTTCTTAGACACTATAAAGCTTTTGTTGAACTTCCCCTCGCCTGGAAGCCCAGCCTCCGAATTAATGGCATCTACGACCTCTTCCGTAACCAAGATACCCCCATCTTCATGGGCTAACATAGATGTGGACTTTGCATTTAGCCCTAATTTATTTCTACCCTTACTATCCACTCCCTGGTCAAAAAATGTCTCTGCATCTTTCAGCAGGAGAAAGTTCAATTCACCATTCTTAGCCCCTGGTACGCGTTCCTGAACATAATCGGGGTCAGCAGAGAGACCTGTGGTAAACCATATCTGTGCTCTCTTGTTAAATGCCTTAGCTGAAGTTACGAACCCTTTTCCCAGGATTTTCTGCATGTTTTCTTTCGTTATCTCTGGTGAAAAGCCATTGAGTTCAAGAGTATACATAAGGTTTGATATGTATGCCTTATCATACATTGTTTTTGCCTGATCCTCTGGCACTCCACCAGCTTTTAAAAATTGAACGAAATCTTTCCGATCTGCTTCTATATCTGCCCACCTATAATCCTTAGCCCCCTTAGGCATAGCACTGCGTATGAGATTAAATGTAGAAGGAGATGGAAATGTAGCAACCTGATCTATATCTGGATGATATTGAGTAAAATACTGTCTCTCTGCATCACCTTTCCCACCATAATAATAGTAACCCCTCTTATCCAGCTCTGAAAAGTTATGTGCATTCATCTCTGCCCACCTTTTCTCAGCAAGGGCCTGCGACTCTTGGTACCAGGTGGGATCAGAAGCATTCTTTCTAAATACATTTGACATATAACGCTGAAGACTATCTCTGTACTGCTCTATGGCAAACTCCTGATAATACCCTTGGAACTCATTGGATACTATATGATCTACAATAACATATGCAGGGGTCTCTGCTGTCAGTCCTTTACGTGCTAAAGCCATCTCATAGACAACATCAATTGCCTTCGGCTCTTCTACTAACCGCTTCCTTGTTCCTGCATCATTAACACCCGATCCAGACTCATCAAAAACTGTCAGTGGCCTAGAGTATACCTCTCGCTCTTTTACTCCTGGCGGGCTATTAACAGTAGTAGTCCAGATAGGCACAGTCTTTCCTTGGAGACGCTGCTTACCCCATCCCCTAAAGAATTGCGTATCTTCTGGCTCCCACTGTACCTTGTAATTCTTAGCAACCCACTTCTTCATATCCTCTTCAGGATTTCTTGTGCCTGCAGCTCTGTGTTTCTTTACTACCTCTGTCCATTTATCATCTACATCTATGTAAGCTCGTATCTGTTTCTCTCTCTGTTTATCAATATTAAGGTCTTCCCATACAGTATTAAGTCTTCTATCAACATACGACTGTGCCTTTAGGGATAAGGTAGGCCTTGATATAGAAGTAAGATCGTTATCATCAAACATCTTATTTATATTACCTTCTGCAATAGAACTGGTATCTTGCTTCTCAAGAAAGATTCTATATACTAAGTCCTTATCAGCCTGCTCTGTAATAGGAATACGTGGCTCACCAAACTCATCATATTCAATTATCCTACTCCTAAGATAATCCCTGGACATCTGTTCAGCTTCTTCTATGTTCACATCAAATCCTCTAGCTCTAAGCTCCATAAGAACAGCATGCGTTATATCCTGACGCTTATCTAAGAATGGTTTTGCCTCTTCCTTAACAATACCTTGTGTCTTTGGATCGAGTGCCTCCCAACCTGGTACTTCTTCCGGCTCTGGGATACCTCCCTCCTGTTTCATCATCTTATTTAAGAACTTATTAGCAGACCTTCGTTGATGAGGCATCTCCTTAACACCGAAGTAAGCTCCAAGTAAATACTCATAGACTTGCTCTGGAGTAGTATCACCACGCAAAGTAGATGGAATACCCATGAATAATGAAGCTGAGAGTCCTCTTAAAATCTTATCTGCTCCTGGCTGACCTGTCTGTACAACATTACCTATACCTCTAAAGAGAGCTCCTGTCTTAGCTCCACCAATAAAGCTTCTCATCATCTCATCTACGCCACCCTGCCATGAACCTACCGCAGAAGCGACACCAAGATGGAATGAGCCTTCAATAATATCTCTTGCCAATCTTCCGCTTAAAAACCCAATAGCATCCTTACTTGCTGCAGCCCGAGCACCTACTGCTGATACAAGAACCTTGTCCATGCTCTTCATAACTGGGTCAGTAACAGCCTTTGCTGCTATCATTGGTATACTCCTACCCTTTACAGCATGTGCAGCTTTAGCAAGACGTTGCATCCTCATAAGCTGGAATGGTTTAGCAGGCACCCAACCAACAAAGCCGGCAAGGTGACCTACATTCTTAGCTATAGCTTCCCAGGAATTACGTGGAGGAGCTTCATCACCTAACTTTAAGGTAGTAAATCCCTCAAAGAACCCAGTACCAAGACTACTTAGAATCCCACCTATAGCACTCCTATTATCATCGGATGTTTTAGCAAAGGGAACACGATAGAACGAGGCATGATCCTCCATCATCTTGATGAAGTCATTATTAAACAGCTCAGGCCTTATGCCATAAGCTTTAATATAGTCTTTGACTTGGTCTCTCGTTAGAGAGGGTTCAAACTGAGACTGAGCCTCTTGAGGCTGAGCTTCCTCTGGGCCAGGTTGGTCACCTTCTGTATATAATAGGGCCACTACGGTTCAGGGGTAACAGCATCAAGACCCTTTTCCCAAGCAAGGGCTCCACCAAGTGATAATAATATGCCTCCAGCAACCTTGCTATATGCCGGCCCTTTCATTAATAGCTTACCAGCCCTTATTAAAGCTGGAGATTTAGAAGCAATAGCCTTGGTAATTCCTTTAGAAGCAAGACCTCTTGCACCCTTATAACCCATAGCCGTGTAAGCTCCTACTCTACCTGCAGTAGCACCCTCTTCTTCATATCCAAAGGGTTTTCCTATAGCTCCTCCAAGGGGGCCAGCTATAAGTGGTGCACCAAGATATCCAAAACCTTTAGCAGCTTTCATTGCCCAAGGCTTGCCTTTAAATGCCCCCGCAATCTTTGCCCCCGGCTTTGTTGCGGCGACCTTCTTTTCAGCGGCTGCTATTTGCTTACTCCTTGCTGTTTGAAATTTATCAAGTTTAGCTTGTTGAGTACTTGCTATAGTCCCCTGCTTATTTGCTAACCTTTCTTGATATTTTGCTGCTCTTATTAATTTGTCTCGTGCAGCTTTCTGATTTTTCCCAGTTAGAACTTCTGCTTGTTTTCTTAAGTCTTCAGCTTTTCTAGCCATCGCTGCTTGCTTTGTTCCGGCTGTGTGTATTACACCCTGTTGCTTTCTAACAGATGCTTCCTGCGCCTCAAACCTCTTACCAGTCTGTAGATTCTCAAGCAATGCCTGTAAAGGAGCACGTTTTTTCTGTAGTTTCCCATATTGATGAGCTGCTACACCAGTCCCCACAGCAACTGCACCCAGAGTTACACTTTTCGGACCAGTAAAATCTTCTCCGAATGTTCTGTAAGCAGGATCATAATGAGTAGCTGTAGTAAATCCTGCAGCTGTTTCAGGCTTGACAGTAGACATATAATCATTAAATACTTGAGCATTCTCACCACCACCACGCATCGCGTAACTAAATTCCTTGTTACTTAATCCGCTTGTTGCCTTAGCAGATGACAAAGCAGCCGCTACATTCCGATCTTGAAGTTCCTTCTGAGCTGACCAATTAGCTTCGAAAAAAGCTGCATCAGGTGCTACACCCTGATGCGTAGCCGCCTGTTGATACTCTTGCCACATGATTGCTTTCTTATCCTCAGTAAAAGGAAGATCAGCAAATGCTGCGTTATTCACTTGGGCATTATCATAGTCCCATAAATTTTTTCCGGCACCTCCAGCTGCTCCCTGCATTTGACCTGCTATCTGTTGCTTAAGCTTGTTATGTGCTCGGTCTTCCTTTAACCATTTAAACTGTTCTTGTTGCATTTCATCAGTTTTCCGCCTAGCTTTTTCTGCAGCTGACATACTCCAAGCTTGCAATAAAGGGCTTCCCTGCATTTGTCCTACTCTAAATTCGGCCATAACTATCTCCTAAATGAAAATCTCGCACCCTGTGGCTGAGCTTTTGTCATAACATCCATTATTCTTTTTCGTTTATCAAATTTCATCTGTCTTTCACTCTCCCTTAACATTAAATCCATTCTTGATTCTGCACCAGCTACTTCTTGTTGTCCCTCAACCTCTACTGGCTGAATAGGTGCGGCTGCTGTTGCAACAGGCGTTCTCATCTCCAAAGTACTATTATCTTCTCCAGCCCTCTCCTTTATTTGCTCTCCCAAGTACTTTTGCCATGCTGTTTGTGTCGCCCCTCCTTGATGTATTTTCCGATCTACTCCAGATACACCTAGGTCTCCTCCAATACCCTGTATAAATTGCTGCACCATCTCATTCTTTCCCCCCTCTGACTCGTCAGTAAAATCTCCGGCATACATATACTTATGTATATCTGCCGCTGTCATGCTAGGCTTACCTTGTTGCTTAAGTTTTTCTGCTAGATAAGTTTGACTATCCTCAGCAGTAGGCATCACATTAGTCTTTTCTTCAATGCCTTCAAACATCCCACCCTCAGCTAATAGTGTTCTTGGATCAAGATTTTTGACTAAGTTTTTTGCATTCTGTATAAAACCAACATTTGTATCCCAGCCTGTCGCCATTTTTAGCCATGGAGAGGCACTCTCATCGTTAGCTAAGTCAAGATTTACTGCTTGGTTACCGAATGCACCCATTATTATGCCCAGGGCTTATTTGCTACTAACCCTATCAATGACTGTGTCATCTGACCTTGGTTAGCCTTGTTTTGTGAGAACTGTGTAGCACCAGCTGTAGCAATATCTTGGCGCCCACTTAATTCTCCTCCCATTGCTTGCAGTCCTGTACTAAAATTTTGACCCATGCTAGTTTGCCAATTAGACATGGCCTTATCCAACAAGCTGGCATACGCACCTGACGCTTGTTGATTTCCTATGCCGCCGCCCATACCCATTCTTGCTGCATTCTGACCCATTTGCATACCTTGCATAGCACCTAAGTCCATTGCACCTCTCTGCCCAAGTTGAAACTGCTGTAAATTCCTTGTACTGTATGGATCAAGAAAGTCTCTACCTACCTGGCCCATCTCCTCCAGGCCTTTCATAACACCTTGGCCACCCATTAAACTCTGCACCTTGTTAGGATCAGCCTGTCCTGTTAGGTTACCCCAAAGACTATTAGGGCCAGTCCACCAACTTCCTTTTCCCATTCCTTCTAAACCCATAATTATCTCCTTTTAAACCTCGCCGCCACCACTATCATAGATGGTTATTTCTTGACTTGCTATCTCATTCCCACCAGTAGTATTGCAAAAGAATCTTTCGAATGCACTACCAGAGGGTATTACCTGTACAATATTCCAAAAATCTGTGCTTGCTGGAGAACCCATATCATGAGTCCACGGAAACGTATCAGGCGTTGTATTGTTGTAGTTATAATTAGCAGTATCATTTCCACTAGTTCTATTTGCTTGCCATTTAGCACTAAGCCAAGCTGAATTATCTAGTACTCTACTTTCCCAGTAAGTACCACCACCACTATGATTCATTGTAGCTTCCATTTCATTTCCCGTTGAATTTTCATTAAAGGTATGGAATGTCCCTTCAGGGTCAAAAGTAATAGTCCTAGTTCCAGGCCTAAACGAAGCCCACAATTTTACATTACTTGCACTACCCCCCGCTAAATCTCCTCTAAGGCTTTTTTGGGCTGTGGAAGTACCCGTGGAAGAACCAGTTCCAGCCACACACATGCCTAAGTCAGACATCTTACAATTTGCTGGAGAATTAAACGCCATTATTAACCTCTAACCTTTCTCTTTACAAACTCAAGCTCTTCTTTCAATTCTTTTATTGCTCCAATCAATACTGGAATTAGTTCTTGTTGCCTAACTGTTTTATATTCCTCTCCTTCTTTACCAAAAGACATTAAATCCATTTCATTAACAATGTCAGGGAATACTTCCTCGACTTCCTGAGCAGATAACCCCAAATGCTTTCCATCTCTCTTCTCTTTATACTCATAGGATATTGGAGTTAACATAGAAAGTTTCTCCAAGTTTCCTTTCATTGGTTCAATGTTGTCCTTCAATCTAATATCAGAAACTGCAGTTGAATAAGCTACCACGTCTCCATCACAATCTAATTGACCACCACTAGTAAGCCTAAATTTTGTTGTTGCCTCATGTCGTATATACCAATATCCACCTTTCCAGTCCTGATAAGCACTAGAATTATTGTGATGAAACCTTATCATATTGTTGGTGCTATTAGAATAATTATTAAGATAAAGATTATTTGCTATTCTAACATCATCAAATAAAACATCATCATCAGTGTCTATGTTTAAGGAACCTCTTGTTGGAAGAGTTTGGTCACCAGTACATCCTTGTGTATTGTTCGCATCTAAATATCCCAACATCAAAATATGTCCTGATGTAACATTATTAGCCTCATGACTAGTTGCTATATACCCAGAATGAGTATGGTTACCAGCAGCTACTTGACCAGAACCTGGACCTATAGCTGCCTCAGCTGCCGCTCCAAGTCCTAACGTGTTTCTTGCTATACTAGCACTCCCAATAGTATCTCCTTCCCAATGCGTATCTGTATTAAGAGAAGTATTTGCAATGGTTAATACATCGTCACCTGTAAAATTAACATTAATACCAGCACCTTCTGCTATCGTTAATTTGTCACCTGAAGTAATTGTATATTCAGTAGTATCTCCATCTCTAATAGTCCAAGAACCATAGTTATCATAACTTCCAGAAAAAGATGGAGTAACCGTAATAACATCACCAGACAGAGCTGCGTCCCATGTTATTCCACCACCAGCTTCAAATTTCAATGTATCACCACCTGATGCATTAACACTATCAAGATCGGCACCTTGTGCTAGAATTGATACTATTCCATTAGACAAGAAACTTGAAGTATCAACGTCAGAATTGACTGTAATGGTATCTGCGTCTGTCCTAACTATTGTTACATCTGTTCCACCTACAAATTTAATTGCATCAGTACCTGCATCACTGTCTGTTAAAACAAAATTAGCTCCAGTTGCTAGAACAGAAGTAGATATACTGTATGTTAAGCTAGCAGAAGTAATAGCTGCGTCCAAATCATCAAGCACATCCTGAACATTGGTAGAGTCAGAGTTCCCAAATTCATCAGTAGTTCCTACTAAAGTAGCACCACCTACAGCTCCTATCTCTGATTCTGTGTAATATTGAGTATCATGAGTATGGCTGTCATTTGTTACAACGGTGGCTCCATCAGCTCCTATAGTAACATGCCCAGTTATATCTTTATTATCCCATGTATCAGTACCATCGTAAATAAGCATCTGAGCACTGGCAGGACTAGAAATATTTGTATCGCTTGCAGAACCTATCTGCACATTTGATCCTGTCAAACCATCTACATAAGCCTTGGTAGTTAAGGTATAGTCATCGCCTGGAGTAGTAGCAACTGCACTATCTTGCTTCGGCTGTATTTTAAATGTAGCTGACTTAATTACTTTTAAATCATCTATGTTAGCTGTAGCTATATCTTCATCTGAAAATTCTGATGCTACTGCCTTTGAAAAGAACATCTCACGCTGAGCCCAACCATCAGAAAACTTTCCTTCTATAAAATACTTACTAGAAGAACCATTCTTAACAAGGCGGATATCACCGGTATTTCCAGACTCAGTATTCCTCGACTCTGTAGCCTCATCAGCATTAACAGCATCAATAACCTGATTCATATCATCATAAACCTGCTGAAAAGCTCTCTTCTCAACCTCAACTCTTGGCGGTCTCTTTGTACTAATACTCATTTCACCGGACGCCTTCTATATACTACACCAATAGAATCAACATTGGTGCTTTGATTAGTAAACTGGAGCTGCAAATGCTTTGCCTTCCTATTAGCATCAGTTAATTTATATTCAGCATGATCTGTACGATCAGTATGTGTCTTAGCTATATTTGCCCCACCTGAGCTATTGACCTTGGTGAGTAAGCCACTTGACGATGTGGTATCTGCTAAAATCCTGATAACCTTAAACATCTTTGTCTGTGTATCCTGTCCCATTGTAAACTTCTTTGATACCCAGTCCCAGTTCCTGCTAGAAGTTCCACCAGCCCACACAAAAACTTTCCCTCCATTATTACTTACAATAGGTTCGCCATCTTTTCCGGATATAACAGATAATGGAAAGGATGCACCAGCAGCAGTCCCTGGATCAAACTCGTGTAAATCCCATCGTTTCCTCGGAAGATTGTAAGCCCAAACATAAAAATGATCTTCTGTAGCATGTGGACTATAACTTGAATTTCCTTCTAACATGGTAAAGATAAGAAATGAGTTATTACGAGAGTCAAACGTTGTCTTTACATGACTTAAATGAATGTTACTCCACCCATGCCCTGTTACATCATCCTTTCTAATTGCCTCTCCAATAATCTCGGGAACTTTTCCATTATGAAAGTAAATATTATTCTTTGAACATATTAACATACCATACTCAGTAACTGTTACACAATGCTTGTTTATTGCACCTACACCTTCAAATGTATCTTCTATGTAGAACGGGTCTGTACTTATCCTATATGTATTATTCTCATCGAAAGCATATATTCTACCACCGAAACCTACTAAAGCAGTTGGCTCCTGGGGTAATTTTATAACATCTGAGCTCCAGTCAAATCTATCAAAATCTCCAGGCTTTGACTTAAATACATATAAACTAGCTCCATCAACAAGATCAGGATGTGAACATTTAGCAATAAAGTGAGTATTATTTATCGTTGCAGACAGAGCATAGTTGGGTGTCAGATTATCAAGTGTCTCAGCCATACCCGTAAAAGCTTCGTAACTTCCCAACAAGCTTCCGGTTTCAACAAATGATGAATAAAAATGATCGCCCATTGCTTTTTGATAAGCATCACTAGTACTAGTAACTGAAGCCCATCCTGTTGGATCATCTGTTGTAACGACTTGTTTAACTAACCTGTACAAAGCAGTTGGGGTTGAAGAGGTTGCTTCAGATCGGTATATCCTGACAGCTGTCACTCTCTTTGGTATAGTAGCAACTACTCTAATAGCTATTCCTATTCCATACTTCTCATCAGATAGTTCTTGTACACTAATATCATCAGACAATGGAGACTCTTGATATCCATCATATATAAACGAAGCTTTGTAATGCTGATAGGTTACAACATCGTCTTGTCCTATAAGTCCACCATTTGTAATAGGATTGGTAGCAATTGAGAGATCACTACCGGCTCTCTTTACAGCAGTATAACTACCATTACCAGCAGAAGTAAATGCTACATGATGTGCTACCCCCACATTCTGAGTGGATAATAACATAAGATTAGCACTTGTTCCCCCAGAACCATCAAGGAGGGCGAATGTACTAGCGTGAGTACCAGCAGAACTATTCCCAGTGATAGTACCATAATCAACTGGGGATTTAGCTAATATAAAATTATTTGTAAATCCAGAACTAGCATATGCTGTAAGAGAGTATGCAGAGAGTGTAGTATTCACCCCATTAGAACCAGCCTGACGTGAAACGATAATAACAGGAGACCCTGAAGTAACTAATGCAACCCCTCGTGACTTTCTAGTTGTTGCAGTTGACGATGAATTGTAGCTATATAGTTCCTGCAACCTTGGTGGATCAGTACCCTGATCAAATAATTGTCCAGTAGTACCATCCTTATTAACAAGAATAATCCCACTATTCATTGAATCATTATGTGTAGTACTGTTAGTATATATTGCTTTGGCGTCAGCTTCTACAATAACCCCAACAACATCATTTTCTTGCACTGAAGTCAAAGCGGCTTTCTCAATTTTAAGGTTAGGGCCTGGAGTTACCCAGTTACCTTCCAGCCCAGACGTATTCATAGACCAAGTCTTATTATCAGGTTCAATGCCCGTACCATCTACGAGGCTACTTCCACCGGCTGTATTTAAAAGTAACTTCAATGTAGTAACACTAGCTTCCCATCTATTGGGTTTATAAGCTAAGAACCATACTGTATACTCATAATTTGAAGCTCCAGTCCCTGTCATGTGTATATCTGATATAGTTGAACCAGTTTCTAGAGCACCATCAGTGTCGTCCCATCCCAATACAGGATAAGATTCTACTGGCAATAAAGTAGTTTCACTTACTTTGTACAAAGTACCATATACACCAACACCTGAATCAAATACAAGAAGATGACCAGAATTTGCACTATCCTTACAAAGTCCAGTTATACTACTATAATTACCAGCCTTCTTAGTAAGAGAGAACTGGTCTCCTACAGAAGAACTTTTATGATCGTACTTGTAGATTTGGCTTCCCTGCCAGGATACAGCATATACATAATCAGCATCACCGACTGCCTTATAGAAGATTGGCACGTTTGTTGGCTTATCAACACTAGCGTCTTCCATGGTAATACCACTGATAGCAGAACCGAACTGCTTATGAGGCATATGACCTACCCACTTTGGAACATCAGAAACGCCATTACCCATCCCAATATGTACTTCTCTGTTGTTCACTGACATAGTTACATCATTTGCAGAACTAGTCACAGAACCAAGTGAAGAAGCAGAAGGGCTATTCCCATAGAAGTCATCCACTTTCCATATGGTATCAGTACTTCTGTAAAAGATATAATCACGAGTACCATCTCCTTCACTTATAAAGGCGGCCTCAGAAGCATATGCTGTACTTACAAGGTCACTACCATCCACTGCTAACCCCTTCAGTTTCCCATCAGTAGTTCCTACCTCAAGGTTCAATGAGAACTCAGCTGCATCATCAGGAACATCCTTTATGTCAGGAGATGTCACTGTTCCCGCTTCGAACTTGGTTATTTCAAAGACTTCTTTAGGCATTATCGTTTACTTATAATACCTGCTCTTTCAAATAGATCGTACATTTTCCCAGAGAGGCCTTCTTCCTTCATTTTATCCAGTAGATAAGGTTCTCCCCCAATAGTTCCCATGGGATTACGTATGTTCCTAGGACGTGTAAGACCAAGCTTCTCACCTGTAGTTCTTTGCGGAGCTGTCTCTTCACCTGGAGCGGGAGGGCCTTGACCTTGATATCCTGGGCCACTAACATCGGCATTCGGGTCTTGAGCATCTCTGTCTGCTTGATAAGCTCTGATAGCTGCTGTTGACATTGGCCCTATCTGAGAATCAATATCACCGCTATAGAAACCAGCATCTCTAAGAGATTCTTGAAGTCCTCTATTTGCACCTTCATCAGAAAAGCCACCTGCTGACGCTTGGTTAAGATAATCCTCTACTGATCGGGGACCTCTTGCTGAGCTAATTGCATCACCCGCTGCACCTGCAAACTTACCTGGTATACCTTTTAGAGCACCTAGTAATCCACTGATATCATCACGAAGACTCCGACCTTCACCTCGAACACCAGAAAGAGTTTCTCCGGCTCTAAGATCAATATCCTGGCGTTGTCCTGGTTCATAATAAGGACCTTTATTAGTAGCAAACTGATTAGAAGAGGCTATGTCCTTCCAATCCTGTCCGGCTCTCTGTCCTATACCACTGAGGGTTTCACCCTTCTGGACTTCATAATCACCTTTTGCGGTGTCAGTTAAGTACTGATAAATCCGTCCTAATCCACCTGCCATCTCTTTCTCCTTTGGAGCGCGTTGAACGCTCCCTGTTTTTTTATCAAATATGTCAAACGAATGCTCATCAAACCAAGGATGATAAGGTACTGGATTTCCTTCCTTATCTTTATGTCCTGACCCTTTATTTGAATACTCAGCATCCTGTGTTGCCATATTCTCATTCCACCAATTACTAAGTCGTCCCTTACCGGGCATTGTTGGTCGTCTACCTCCTGGATGGATCGAAGGTAACCAGCCTTTAAGTGCCATATCCGCTTTTAAATACGGATTAATTTTCTTTGGAGTTCCCTGTTGTCCTGGCCAATGACTTCCAAGGTAATGCATCGTTTCATGAGGCATTGACTGTTCCCAATTACTCTCTTTAAAGTTAATTGTCTTATCCTTATCGCTCCAATATGCTCCTGCACCTGAAGATACACCCTCCTTTGTTTTATGCCAATCCCAATCTTTATCTGCAACTGGATTATACTTCATTTCACCAGATGTAACAGTAGATAGAAGATCGTCATACGACCTTGTTACAGAAGGTCTCCACTTAATCCATTTCTTTATATCACCTTCATTCTCTCTTAAGAACTTTTCTACGTCAGCTTGATAATTTTTAGCCATGGATTAACTCTCCCCAAAGAGATGTCTTTCCATTTATAATCTGCACTACGTGCACTGTAAATAAACCCTTTTCATAATAATCCACAACTGCGAATGCGTGACTCCAATTGTGCCTTCTATTCTGTAACCAAGCATTATCTTTATCACTCGTCTTCTTTAAGCATCCAATAGACCATGCCGATTTAGTTCCATCAAGGTGCGTAACGCTACACTGCTGGAGGTCGTGATGGTGTCCATACATAATATTAGAACCGAGCTTAAGAAGATGAGTCCTCGAATGATGGATACCGGAGAAATGATGTCCGTGATAGTAGTACAATTTTCCAATCTTAAGGTACTTCCCAAATGGATAGAATTTGTATCCTCTTTCTTTCCACTTGCAAGACTCCTCAAATCTGATGCCAGTAAGGTACGGGTTCTCATCAACAAATCTATTGAGCCATTCATCATGATTTCCTTCACAGATATACTTTTCTGTACAACCTGACTTATCAATAGACTCATCAATAACATCTTGCGCCTTATTAACTGCTTCAATTTCTTCGTGAACAAACGGTAACTGATACTCTAACGGTGGTCTCTTCTTCTTTCTCCACTGCCAATGAGAGACTGATGACCATTCTCCAACATCTCCAAGGTCGATGTAGAAATCTGGCTTAATAATTTCAATTGCCTGCGTAAGGCAACTAACAGCCCCATCGTCTCCAAGGGGAAAGTGCTTATCTGGTGACACAATGCCACGCTTAACTACTCCTTTATCTAGTTTGGCAATCCTGCCCATACTTCGTCCCAATCCCTAGGATCAATTGCTAAAGATTGGGCTCTGTCTAAATATCTTTTGGTGGTACGTTTTGTGAATCTTAGGAGGTATTCTTTACAGAATTGACACTCCCATAGTAATGGGTCATCTTCAAGGGCTCCGAGGATTTCTACTCCATCAATTTCTCCGGAGCCGCAATACGGGCAACAATCTGGTTTATCCTTCCAGTGTTTCGTCCCCTTAATTTCTAGATTATCGTAAGCACCCACTTAATAATCCTTTAAGACCTCCTTGATCTTTTCCAGCATCTCATCATCCTTCTTGGACTTGGTAGCCTTAACAATCATTCCCACAATCTTGAGAATGATAGACTTAGCACCTTTCTTTCTGACTTGACCAGCAATATAAACGGACAACATACTCATGATTCATCTTTCATAATCTTAACTCCGACAAGAACCTTCTTTATAGAAGTCCAAACCAAATCATCCATCTTACTGGGAGAAAGTGCAACAACCTTATCTATTGCCATGATAGCGATTAGTGCATATTCCCAATTTTCCATCATAAAGTCCATTACAGACCTCCTATTATTTATCCAAATACTACAGAACTAACCAGAGCGAGAACAGAACCAAGAATGACACCAACAAGCGAACCAAGCCCCTTAAGCCACGCCACCTGTTTCGCAAGGTCAGATTGTCGCTCATCCAATTTTCCAAGATAGCTCTTAATCCATTTGACATCGGTTTTGACCTCAGTCAAGTCAGTTTTTAAGTTGTCTCTCCAATCAGTCAGCTCTTGTCCGTTCATTTCTTATCCACATATCTTTTTATTCGTTCCTCTAAGTCTATTCGTTACTTCTTGTTCCACGTTGTCCACGAAAATCCATTTTGTTTTAGCAGGTGTTGACACATATAAATCAATAGAGTTATGAGCACTCCCCAGAATACGTGTGGTGCTACCTGTCTTACCGATGCCATTATCATGGCACTTACAATTGCAATTGCGCACGCTATTACTGGGTCTTTCATTATCCACCATTTCTAAATTGCCTCAACAAATCCTTGTTAAGTTCTTGTATCTCGTCCTTTGTCTCTTCCATACCAGCCACAATCTGGTCTTTTAAGTTATCAAATCTTCGGTGCATGACTTCCACCTTCTTGTCTGTATTCA
>Ga0208433_1000133_pt1 | contig 44691 bp, 43 predicted proteins | sample 3_EtaG_FD_184075 | JGI IMG/M metagenome (GOLD analysis project Ga0208433, IMG submission 184075) | Marine viral communities from the Subarctic Pacific Ocean - 3_ETSP_OMZ_AT15126 metaG (SPAdes) (version 2) | ecosystem: Environmental > Aquatic > Marine > Oceanic | place: Pacific Ocean | collected...
AAGGGGTGGGCCGAGTGATCGGCGAGATCTACCCGACCACGCATTTCCTGACGATCGCGCGCGGCACCTTCTCGAAGGCCCTCAACTTCTCCGACCTGCATGCCGCCTTTCTCCCGCTGGCGCTGGCCGTGCCGGTCCTGATCGGACTGTCCGCCGCGCTGCTCAAGAAGCAGGAGCGGTAGTCCATGCGCCTTGCCAATATTTTCCATCTCGGTGTCAAGGAGCTGCGCAGCCTGGTACGCGACCCGATCATGCTGGTGCTGATCGTCTACGCCTTCACCGTTTCGGTCTACACGGCGGCCACGGCCATGCCGGAGACCCTCAACAAGGCGCCGATCGCGGTGGTGAACGAGGATCGCTCGCCGCTGTCATGGCGCATCGTCAGCGCCTTTTACCCGCCGTACTTCGTTCTCCCCGAGGTGATCGACCAGGCCGAGATGGACGCCCGCATGGATGCCGGCCTCGACACCTTCGCCCTCGACATCCCGCCCAACTTCCAGCGCGACCTGCTGGCGGGGCGGCGGCCAACGGTCCAGCTCAACGTCGATGCCACGCGCATGAGCCAGGCTTTCACCGGCAGCGGCTATATCCAGACCATCGTGAGCGACGAGGTGCGCGCCTTCGCGCAGCGTTATCGCGAGGTTCCGGAGTTGCCGGTCGATCTGGCGCTCCGGGTGCGCTTCAATCCCCAGCTCAACAAGTCGTGGTTCGGCGCGATCATGCAGGTCATCAATAACGTGACCATGCTCTCCATCGTCCTCACCGGCGCGGCGCTGATCCGCGAGCGCGAGCACGGCACCGTCGAGCATCTGCTGGTCATGCCAGTCACTCCTTTCGAGATCATGAGCAGCAAGGTATGGGCGATGGCGCTGGTCGTCCTTGCCGCCACCGCCTTCGCGCTCACCGCCGTCGTGCAGGGCTGGCTGTCCGTGCCGATCCAAGGCTCGCTCGCGCTGTTCCTGGCCGGGGCGGCGCTGCATCTGTTCGCGACCACCTCGATGGGCATCTTCCTCGGCACCGTCGCCCGCTCCATGCCGCAGTTCGCCCTGCTGCTCATGCTGGTGCTGCTGCCCTTGCAGATGCTCTCCGGCGGCTCGACGCCGCGCGAGAGCATGCCGGAGGCCGTGCAGTACATCATGCTCGCCGCGCCCAACACACACTTCGTGATGCTGGCCCAGGCGATCCTCTATCGCGGCGCGGGCTTCGCCGCCGTCTGGCCGCAGTTCCTCGCCATCGCCGTGATCGGGGCAGCCTTGTTCGGCTTCGCGCTCGCCCGGTTCCGTCGCACCATCAGCACCATGGCTTGAGCATGCGGACGCATAGCGCAGAAAGGAGCTTTGCACATCGGAGATTCGCTGGATGGCACCGGTCGGCCGGTTTCGCTCTGGCGGTAGCGGTTTGGATGGCGCCGGCATCGCTCCTGGCGGCTGAGGAACCGGAGGCCGGCACCCTGAGCCTGGTCTTCGAGAACGACCTCTTCTACGACACGGACCGCAACTACACCAATGGCGTGCGCGCCTCGTGGCTGTCCGGCCCGGACAGGACGCCCGCGTGGGCGCTCCGCGCGGCCCGCTGGTTCCCCCTGTTTCCGGAGGGCGGCACCGTGCGGACGAGCTATGCCGTCGGACAGAACATGTACACGCCGGACGACGTCGCGCTGCGGAACCCGCCCCTCGACGACCGCCCCTATGCCGGCTGGCTCTACGGCTCGGTCGGGCTGATCGCCGAGACCGGCCGGCGGCTCGACCAGCTGGAGCTGACCCTCGGCGTCGTCGGACCGGCCTCGCTCGCCGAGCAGACCCAGAAGCTTATACACGAGATCACGGACTCGCAGGAGCCGCGCGGCTGGGATACCCAGCTCGAGAACGAGCCCGGGGTGGTCCTGACCTACCAGCGCAGCTGGCGCGGCTTCGTCTCGGAGTCGGTCTCCGGGTTCGGCTTCGATGCAACGCCGCACGCCGGCGGTGCCCTCGGCAACGTCTTCACCTATGCCAACGCCGGCCTGATGCTCCGCTTCGGCCAGCGCCTGCCGCTCGACTACGGCCCGCCGCGCATCCAGCCGAGCCTGCCGGGCTCGGGCTTCTTCGTGCCGCAGGACGGCTTCGGCTGGTACCTGTTCGCCGGCATGGAGGGGAGGGCGGTCGCGCGCAACATCTTCCTCGACGGCAACACGTTCCGCGACAGCCGCAGCGTGGACAAGGAGCCGCTGGTCGGCGACCTCCAGTTCGGCATCGCCCTGACCTGGAGGAACGTGCGCCTCAGTTATACACACGTGCTGCGCACGCGGGAGTTCGAGACCCAGGACGAGGCCGACGATTTCGGAGCCTTCAGCCTCTCGGTACGGTTCTGAATTTCAGCCGCTGCGAAAGCGGCCGTTGCGCGCCGCAAAGGAAAGCAAAATGAGCCTGGTCGTTTCCCTCGCGCTGTTCGTCGTCGGGCTTGGCCTGCGATTTATTTCGCCGAAAGGCTTGGGAAAGGGACGGTCGGCATGTCTGTGGGCTTCGGCGCCTCCGCCTTCCTGATCAGCGCGATTGTCATCGGTTTCGATCCCGAAAACCTCGCCGTGGCCGGCGCCGCCATGGTCGCCATTGCCCTGGCCTTCGGCATTACAGCGATGCTCGCACCGATGCGTTTCGCGGAAGCATCCAAGCCGGTGGTCGCCGTGCCGATCCTTGCCGTGCTGCTGCTGTACGGCCTCGGGGCGGACGGGCAGCTGTCCCGTGCAGATGGCGCGATCCTGCTGGCCGGATTTGTCCTGTCGATTGTGGTCCTGATTTTCCTGAGCAAACGGGGGCTCGACATCCGGGCGAGCGGGGAAGTTGCGGAGATGCTCGAAGAAGCGGAAGGGCTCGGGCGCTGACGATCGGCGGCTCTGTTTGTCGGCTCGCTCGTCGCGATCATCGTCGGCAGCGAGCTGCTGGTGACCGGTTCCGAGCAGGTAATCGCCAGACTTGGGCTGTCCGAGACGGTCTTCGGCATGACCCTCCTGGCGTTGCTGGTGAGGCGCCGCGTCGACATGAGCTATACGCATGTCGTGCGTAGGCGAAGGCGACATTCCAGCCCTCAGATGCGAATAAACCGGTTCGTGTTCCTCAACCTTCCAATACTTCAGCCTCGGGAACCATCTCGGCGTAACGGCTTCGCCTCAATCCCCTTTACCTGCGGGCTACGTCACTCTGCCAGTTGACAACAGGTCACCGCCGCTTGGGCTCTTATCCCCTCACAGCAGGGGACAAGGCATTTTTTTTCCCAAATCCTCCTTTCTCAATGCATTCCAGACATATGCACCCCGGACCATCCGGGACGAGGCGCACCGTAGGTGAAGTCGGAGACCCACAGCACGTTCGGCGCGGGGGCGTGGAACTGCCGGTTCACGTGGTCCAGCGGGCATGGCGCCGCCTTGTCCTGCACCGTGGTGCGCACATGCTTGCCGCGGATGACGCCCTGCAGGCCGAGGTCAGCCATCAGGCGCTCGACGGTGCAGCGCGCCACGCCAAAGCCCTCGCGCGCCATCTGCCGCCAGACCTTCCTGACGCCGTAGACCTCGAAGTTCTGCGCGAAGACGCGAGCGATCTCGGGCTTCAGCGCCATATCCCGCCTGGCCCTCGCCGAGAGCTTCGCGGGATCGGCCCGCTTGACGACATGCGCGTGGTAGGTCGAGGGGGCGATCGGCAACACCTTGCAGATCGGCTCGACCCCATGCGCCCCGCGGTGATCGTCGATGAACGCGATCATGGCTTGAACCGGCGGTCGAGCTCCGCCTGGGCAAAATACGCCGACGCCTTGCGCAGGATCTCGTTGGCCTGCCGAAGCTCCCGGTTCTCCCGTTCGAGCGCCTTCAGCTTGGCAGCCATGTCCGTCGGCACGCCGCCCCGCTTGCCGGCATCGATCTCAGCCTTCTTCACCCACTCGTTCAACGTCTGCCCCGTGCAGCCGATCTTGGCCGCGATCGAGGTGATCGCCGCCCAGCGCGAGGGATGTTCATGCTCGTGATCCAGCACCAGCCGAACCGCACGCTGGCGCACTTCCGGGGAGAACTTGTTCGTCGTTTTGCTCGTCATGGCTCCACCTTCTCAAGAGTTGGAGCCTCCGATCAACCCGGGGCGGTTCACTCTCGAACCTTCTTCGCGCCGACGAGCCTTTGCCCCCTGCGATCCAAAGTCGCCGACCAAGGCGCACCAGAGCATAGGCAAATTCGCTGCCCGTTCGCGGGCTGGTCATGGCGCGTCCGTCCGCCGCGCACTCACGCCATCAACATATCACTTTGGGTGCGCACGAAAGATCGCTATCGTGACCGTCATGCAGCTCAGCTCCGGTCTATCCGGAAGCGAGACGGCGTGGTGCCTGTCAGCCTCCGGAAATTGTCGGTGAAGTGGCTGTGGCTGGCGAAGCCAACGGAGATCGCGATCTCGGCGATCGACTGTTCGGCGCCGAGCAACAGTTCCTTTGCCCGGAGGATGCGCCGTTCGACCAGGTAGCGATGCGGCGATGTGCCGGTGGAGGCCTTGAAGGCCTCGCCAAAATGATGCGTGCTCAAGCCCGCCAGGCCCGCCAGATCGCGCAGGCTGATGTCGTCGGCGAGGTGTGCTTCGATGTAGTCGGCGACGCGCCGCAGGCGCAGCGCGCCGAGTCCGCCGATCACCGGCGGCGACCGGCTGAGCCCATCGCCATAGGCACGGAAGACATGCACAGCGAGCGCCGATCCCAGCCCTTCCGTGTAAAGCCGCCCGCCCGCGCCGCGTTCGGCCAGTTCCCGGCGCCACGCGGCAGCCATGCCCTCGATGACCGGATCCCGGATACCGATCTGGGTCCTCAGCTCCAGCTCCTTCCCATCGAAGGCCTCGCCGACGATCTGCTTGATGAACGCCTGTTCCAGCGCAATGACGAGAATGCGCGGCGAACTCGTCCAGCGCTTGAAAATCGGCCGGTCGGCCGGGTTGATATGGAGATCGCCCGGAGCGATCCGGCGGCATTCGATTTCGCGCGTCTCCGGCAGACGCCACTCCATCTGGAATGGTGTGCCCTCGTGAATGGCGACCGTGAACTGCGTGGTGCCGATCTCGGCCCCCGGGTTCGGCTGCAATGTGCAGCGGCTGATGCCGACGCCGTCATGGACCGCCCGCTCGGCGTAGGACAACCGAGCCGGAGGAGTTTCGGAGCCGAAGTCGATCAATTCTATTTGGCTCTTGGGCTGCGAATCCGGCATCCCTCGAAGCCTCCATACAATGGTATTCAAGGTTGGCATCCGAACGTCGAGTATCTATATGTTCCCTCGATCGCTCCGAGCACAGCCTCGTGCAATAGAGGAAGGAATAGTAGAAGATTAGGACAAGGATAAGGCGAGAATTTCAGAAGCAATACCGGTCAATATTTACATAAAATTTACCATATTTACTTGATTTCTGGTTCTGGCAAATTCCCGGGCGCATTGCGCAGTAAACGGAGGAAAGCCCGATGTATCCCCGCACCAATATGTTCATTTGCGCTGCTGCGCTGGTGCTTCTGACTGCGTGCGATGATCCGCCGAAGGCGGATGACAGCAACTTCGAAAAGACGCTCCAGGGCTATTACGACTCGCATCCCGTCTGCGCCGCCATTCCGCTGACGTTCCCCGTCGATCTGCGCAGCGACGGAGACGCCGCCAGGAAGCGGCAGCTGGAGCCGCTGGTCGCGGCCGGTCTGATCGCGGTCACCACGATCCAGAAGAACCAGCCCGCAGCGTCAGGACAAGGACAGGCGACCGACTATCTCCGCTACGCGCCAACCACCGCCGGCGAGAAGGTCGTACGAAAAGGCGCGGACGGCTTTCTCGGCGGTACGGACATCTGCTTCGCGCGGCGGAAGGTGGTGAAGATCGAGTCCTTCACCGAGCCCGCCGACGCTGCCGGGGTGAAGGTCTCGCGTGTCACTTATGACTATGAACTGAAAGACGTCGAGCCGTGGGCTACGGGACCCGATATCGCGGGCGCCTTCCCTCAGATCGCGACCTTGCTGGCCAAGCCCGGAAACCAGGCGACCGACGTTCTGCTTCAGACCGATAACGGCTGGAAGCACGAACGCGACGTACGCTGACGAAAAGCCTGTCGAAATCGAAGCCGAACTCATGCTACACAGCCACGGGCTGCAACCGGCTCTTGCGCTGCGACACCATGCCAGCCCCATCGCCTGACGATTGCCCCGGTTTCCCGACAATCTCCGGTTGAACACGGAAGCCGCGCGTCTGCCGCGCACCAATATCAACGGGTGTCGCTGGTGACTTCTTCCCGAGGCCCGTGCCGCTTCTGAGCGCGAGCCATCCTGTCCGGCGACCGATCGTCGAACCGCTCCACTCGAGGGCTTGCCACGAGCGGCGCGACGGGAGGAGGCAGCGCCATGACGAAAGAGATTTCTCAAGAACCCGGCGAACCGTCGCGCGCCAGTTGGCGCGATCCCGCGAACTACAAGTCCCTGCTGACTCTCGACCGCGCCGGCTGGGCTTGGAAATGGGTCCGGCGGAATCCCAACTACATCTCCATGGCGAGCAGGCTTCCCGCGCGCACACGTGTCAATCAACGTGGCACGAGATTGCGCGTCATCACCACATCGGCTGCCGAGGAGGCGCGCGACTGGGGCTTGCACTTTCGCCGAAGCGCCAATCCGCCCGGTAACCGATGCCTGCATCTTCTGGCGAGCCGACTGGGATGCCTCGGTGCTGGCCGTCGAGACGCTGCCGGTGCGGCACGGCGATGGCGATGCCTTCGACATCCGCCGTTTCGACAGCGTGGCGACCGTACTACGGTGCCCTGACGGCCACGAGCATCTGCTCCTCAGTGATGGGGTACATCACCTCCAGATGGAAGTGACGGCGGGCAGCCTGCTCGATGGCCCCGTTCGCTTCCGCTACGAACTGTCCGGGTTCAAGCATATCGAGGCGAAGACGCTGACGCTGCGCCGCCTCATGCTGCTCCGCCGGCTCGGTCGATTTCCGAGCGGACTCTATCCCCCGGAACGCCGCGCCCGCCGCTGGGCGATGGCGCTTCAGGCCTATGACGCGGTCCAGGCCGGTGCCACCCATCGCAAAATCGCCGTGGCGCTCTTCGGCGAGAAGGTCGTGAAAGAAGACTGGTGCGGCCGGTCAGACTATCTGCGCCTTCGGGTACAACGGCTCCTCCGAATGGCGGACAAACTGGTCAACGGCGGCTATCGCGATCTCTTGCGATGAGCCGTAACGCAGAAGGAGCAGCGGCCCGGACCACGGTAGGAGTGAGAGGGCGGCTGGGGATTCCGTGACGGGTTGAGGAGGCGAGAGAGAGGCTCTCGCCGGCCCGTCGCGGAGATCTGCGATGTCACGTTCAGCCGCTCGCGCTCGCTCCGGCCGGGACCGGACGAGCCTCTATCAGGAAATCACCGACAAGATCATCGCCGAGCTGGAGGCAGGCCGCGTGCCCTGGGTCCAGCCCTGGGGCACGACGGCGGCGAAGGCATCGCTCGCTATGCCGAAGAATGCCGCGACCAGCCGCTGCTACTCCGGGATCAATGTGCTGATCCTGTGGGGCGCAGTCGTAGAGCGTGGCTTTTTGGGCCAGCGCTGGCTCACGTTTCGCCAGGCGCTTGGGCTCGGCGGCCATGTCCGCAAGGGCGAGACCGGCACGACCGTCGTCTATGCCGACCGCTTCGTTCCAGACGAGGAGCGCCGGCGGGCCGAACGTGATGGGGACGAGCCGGGGGCCATCCCCTTCCTGAAGCGCTTCACGGTGTTCAACACCGACCAATGCGAGGACCTGCCGGCGAAGCTCTCGACCGCGCCGCCGCCCGTGGCGGAGGGCATGATCCTGCCACAGGCCGAGGCCTTGATCGCGGCAACGGGTGCGGACTTCCGCATTGGCGGCGACCGCGCCTTCTACAGCCCCTCGCATGATTTTGTGCAGGTCCCTCGGCCCGATGCCTATTTCGAGCCGATCAACTGGCACCGCACGGCTCTGCACGAGCTCGGCCATTGGAGCGGCCATCCCTCGCGGCTCGGCCGTGACCTGTCGGGCGGGTTCGGTTCCGCGCCTTATGCCAAAGAAGAGCTCTGTGCCGAGATGACCAGCGCCTTCGTCTGCGCCACGCTCGGCATCGTGCCGACGGTACGGCACGCCGACTACATCGGATCCTGGCTCGAGGTGCTGCGCGAAGATGACCGCGCCATCGTTCGCGCGGCGAGCGCCGCCTCGAAAGCGGCCGACTATCTGCTCGCATTCCGGTCCCATCCCGACGGGCCCGTCGAAATGACGGCCGACGAAGACGAGCGGGAGGCGGCATGATGCGATTCCGCCGCTGGCCACGCGTGTCGGCCTATGAGGACACGCCCCGCAAACGCGCCGCCCTGGCTCGCGCCCAACAGACTCAGCGCGACAAGTTCCCGCTCCTCGCCCCGCTTATCGCGGAACGGCAGCCGAGCGCCGACGCCGAGATGGCACGCCGCGCCGCGTGGTGGCCAGAGGTGCAGCAGCGCGATCGCGACCGCCGGGCACGCGATTGGCGACGCGCCCGTGCGCGGCTCGCTGGCTATGGGGACAATCTGCGCCCGCTGCTGATCCAGCTCTGGCGCGACAGCCCGTATCCGGCCGATCCCGTCTATCTGCTCGACATGCTGCACAGCATCGACACGGGACGGATCGACCCCGAACGTCCGCCATGGATTCCTGGACACTCTGATTCCTCAGGCAAGCTGGACCCGGCGGCGGCTCCAGAGGGAGAGGCGGGAGGGGGACTTTGTGACGGGTTTGGAGGTCGAGAGAGAGGCTCCCGGCCGGCCCGTCATGGAGAACCGACATGGCAACCGCCAATCCCAAGATCGTCCTGAGCCGGTCCCAGGACATTCCCTTCAACAAGCTGGTGCTGTCCCAAGCGAACGTCCGCCGGGTGAAGGCCGGCATCTCGGTCGAGGACCTGGCCGAGGATATCGCCCGCCGCACGCTCCTGCAGAGCCTGAGCGTGCGGCCGGTGCTGGACGCCGACGGCGCCGAGACCGGCATGTACGAGGTCCCGGCCGGCGGGCGGCGCTTCCGGGCGCTCGAACTGCTCGTGAAGCAGAAGCGCATGGCCAAGACTCAGCCCGTGCCGTGCGTCGTGCGCGAGGGTGGGACGCCCGAGGAGGACAGCCTGGCCGAGAACGTGCAGCGCGTCGCCCTCCATCCGCTCGACCAGTTTCGGGCCTTCCAGGCCCTTCGCGACTCTGGCCTCGGCGAGGAGGAGATCGCCGCGCGCTTCTTCGTCGGCCCCAGCGTCGTGAAGCAGCGCCTGAAGCTCGCTTCGGTCTCGCCCAAGCTCCTCGATATCTATGCCGAGGACGAGATGACGCTCGAGCAGCTCATGGCCTTCACCGTCACCAATGACCATGATCGCCAGGAGCAGGTGTGGGAGCAGCTCGCCCGCTCCTACAACAAGGAGCCCTATTACATCCGCCGCCAGCTTACCGAAGGCGCCATCCGTGCCTCCGACAAGCGGGTGCAGTTCGTCGGCGTCGACGTCTACGAGGCGGCCGGTGGCGCCGTCATGCGCGATCTCTTCCAGCAGGACGATGGCGGCTGGCTGCAGGATCCGGCACTGCTCGACCGGCTCGTCGTCGAGAAGCTGACCAGCGAGGCGGAGGCGCTCCGCGGCGAGGGCTGGAAATGGATCGAGGTCGCGGCGGAGTTTCCCTACGGCCATACCGCCGGTCTGCGCCGCCTTGCCGGAGAGACGGCGTCGCTCACCGGCGAGGAGCAGGCGAGCTATGACGCGCTGCGCGCCGAGTACGACAAGCTGGAGGCGGAGTACGCCGAGGCCGAAGAGCTCCCCGACGAGGTCGACCAGCGCCTCGGCGAGATCGAGACGGCGCTGGAGGCGTTCGACGATCGCCCGGTCATCTACGATCCGGCCGATATCGCCCGTGCCGGCGCCTTCGTCAGCATCGATGGCGACGGCGATCTGCGCATCGAGCGCGGCTATGTCCGCCCCGAGGATGAAGCGCCGGCCGAGCCGGACGCCGACGGCGACGCGCCCGAGGGTTCCGATCCCGACGGTGTCGTTCAGCGCACGGTGATCACCGTCGGCGGCGACGGATCGTCGGCAGCTACCGAGACCGCCGAGGAGGAAGATGGCATCAAGCCGCTGCCCGACCGTCTGGTCACCGAGCTCACCGCTCATCGCACGCTGGCGCTGCGCGACGCGCTGGCGAACGATCCCGACACCGCCTTCGTCGCGGTCCTCCATGTGCTCTGCCTCAACGCCTTCTATCGCTATGCGTCTGAGACCTGCCTGGAGATCACGGCGAAGAGCGCGAGCTTCGGCACGCAGGCGACAGGACTCAACGACAGTGCGTCGGCCAAGGCGATCGAGGGCCGGCACGCACAATGGGCCGGGCAGTTGCCGAAGGACACCGGCGACCTTTGGAACGCGCTGATCGCCTTCGACGGCGACAGCCGCGCATCGCTGTTCGCGCACTGCGCGTCGCTTTCGGTCAACGCGGTCCACGAGCCGTGGAACCGCAATCCCCGCCGCATCGGCCATGCGGGACAGATCGCCCGGGCCGTCGGTCTCGACATGGTCGCGGCCGGCTGGACGCCGACCGTCGACAACTATCTCGGCCGGGTCACCAAGGCGCGCATCCTCGAAGCCGTGCGCGAGGCCAAGGGTGAGGCCTCGGCGCAGCTCATCGACCACCTCAAGAAGCCGGACATGGCGAAGGAGGCCGAGCGCCTGCTCGCTGGATCGGGGTGGCTGCCCGAGCCACTTCGCCTGCCTGACGCCGAGACGGCCGTCGCCGAACCGGCCACGACCGAAAATCTGCCCGCCTTCCTCGATGACGACGAGGGCGCCTCGGCAGGCTCCGATCCGGAGGTGCCACAGCCGCCCGCCATCGCGGCGGAATGACCTCGACCAGCGGGGCGGCGGCACTCGTCGCCCCGCACCCTCCTACACCAGGCCCGGCCTCCTGAGCATGTCGAAGGGGTGCCGGGCTTTCGCATTTCAGGAGACTTTCGATGGACTGGTACACCTCCTGCTCCTACGAGCCCGATCGGAAGCGCCGCTTCCACACCGTCGCCCGGGCACGGCTTCGTCGTCTGGCCGCGGAGCTCGGATTTCCACGGGCATCGTTCGATCTACGCTCGAACCAAGGCGGCATTGCCGTCTCCGGCGAGATCACGCTCCATCATGAGCACGTCTATGTACAGGTCTGCCAGCCGGCGACCAGTGCCGACACCGGCATCCTCATCCGCAGTTGCGAAGGCCGGCGCGACTATACCGGCGGATGCAACAACTTCGCGCCGCTGCGGCTCCTTGATGACATTCCGGCGCTCGCCGAGCGGGTCCGCGCGGTGATCGCGGCCAACGGCGGCCGCGCCCACGCAGCATGAGAGGGAGAGGACAACCGGGACGGGCGAGCCGGGTCGGGCCGAGAGAGAACCCGCCGGCCGTCCCGCAACCCGCATCAGGAGGTCAATCATGACCGACACCACATCGGCCCCCACTGTCAATCCGGACTGGGAAGCCTGGCAGGCCCAGGCGCGAGAACGTGACCGGCTCGCCAAGGAGGTGCTTCCCGCCAACAAGGCCGCCCTCTTCGACGTGCTCGCCGCTGCCGGCATCGTCACTGTCACCGTCCGCTTCGACGGCTATGGCGATTCCGGCCAGATCGAGGATATCGAGGCCTGCGCGACCGATACCGTCGTCGAACTTCCCCCCGACCGGATCGAGATCGCCGAGCCGCTTTACGACGGCTCGGGACTGGAGCGATCCACCCCGTCGGTCCGCGACGCGATCGAGAAGTTCGCCTACGACTTCCTCGAGGAAACCCATGGCGGTTGGGAGAACAACGAAGGCGCCTATGGCGATTTCACCTTCGACGTCGAGAGCCGGACCATCACGCTCGAATACAACGAGCGGATGATGACGTCCGAATACTCCCAGCACGTATTCTGAGGAGGCGACGATGGGACATTGCTATCATCACGCCCTCTCCTCGGTGAAGAAATGGGGCGGCACGGCGGACGACTATCTGCCGCTCCATCAATGGTTCGACGAGTCGAAGGCGATCACCGCCGATTTCCGTCACCGGGCGCTGCGCCACCACGCGGAAGGCATCTTCATGCTGGAGCGCTTCTTCGGACCGACGATCACCATCTCCTCGGGCCGCGTCGTGCCGGTCCGCCTGATCGGCGAGCAGCATGTGCGCGAGGATCTCGGTTTCATCCCGAGCTTCGCCGACTGGGTCCGCTGCATCCGGCCAGAACCCTGGATGGGCCGCGCCCAGCCGATCCACCGCGACGTCGATCCCTTCGCGGCTACCCCCTGACGTCCACCCCCTCATCATCCTCTTCGAAGAGCCCGGCCATCGCGCCGGGCTCTTCGCATCTCAGGAGACCTCTCATGGCCGACCATCATTCACCGACCGTGGTGCAGCCGACGATTCCCGATCGCGACATGACGCCGCTCGAACGCCTGCTGCTCTCGCACATCCTCGATTGCGAGCCGGACGGCGACGGGTTCTATTTCTACAGCGAAACCGGTCCAAACGACGGCATCGAGCTGCCGGTCGCGGAGCTCCGCACGGCGCTCGCGGCATCCGACAGCGTTCCGAGCACCGCCCATGACTACGTCATCGAGCGGCTGGACCCCGCCGGCCCGGACGATACGCATATCACGATCGACCTCAGCGGAACGTCGTGGGAGTTCATCCTCCAGGACATCGTCCGGCGGTCGCGGATCCTCGATCACATCACCGTCGTCTCGGCGTTCACCTGCACCAAGATGCGCCCCGACGGTTTCGGGGGCATGGCGGTGCTGATCACCGCCGACGCCATCAAGGGCAAATCTACCCACGATATCCTGGAAGACTTTCTCGCCGAAGGCGCCGAAGACGATCCGATGCGCTCTGTCGCTTGCGGCGCAGGATCGCATGTGCCGTTGGCGCTCGATGAACCGTCGGTAAAGCAAGAGGTCCGAGTGGTCATCGAAAGCGATCCCGCGTTCGCGGCCTTGGCGCCGGAGGCGGTGACGGACGCCGATATCCGCTCAGCCTGTATCGCGGTCGCCGAACATGCCGACCTGGCGGAGGAACAGGGCGCCGCCCGCTTCCGCGCCGCCCTCCGCGCCATTCGCGAGGCCGAGCGGCGATGCGCGCAGATCGACTGACTCTCCCACATCCGATCTCGCACAGAGAGCCCGGCCATCGCGCCGGGCCTTCGCCGTTCAGGAGGCTTGCAATGAGTATCCCCGACCACGCCCGCACCAACTTCCAGACCCTTCTACGCGCCGCGGCGGCCGGCGACCTGGCCCTTGTCGAATGCGCCGACGCGGCCACCGGCGATCCGCGCTACGTCATCTGCGCGGTTGGTCGCGACAACGGCGATTGCGTGCTGACGCCCTTCGGCCATCTGGCGCCGGCTAACCCTTACGACGCCTACATCCTGCCAACCGATGATGCGGCGCCGCTCCCCGGGTCCGGCTGAGAGGAAGAGGGGGCCGGGACGGGGTTGAGCCGGCCGGGCTTCAGAGAGAGCGGCCTGCCGGTCTCGCCCCTCCCGCTCTCCTGGACCTCCGCCCATGCACCCGACCACCGTATCCGCGGCCGTTACCACGGCCGCGCCTCGTACCCGCGCCATCACCGAGCCGGACACGGCGACCTGCCTGATCCGCGCCGCCAATCTCCTTCTCCCGGATATTGAACACGGCCACGCCGTCGATTCACGGCAGCTGCGCGCCGCCATGGAACAGGCTTTCGGCGGCTCCGACGCCGAAGGCGCCTGGGCGTGGAAACATGCCTATGACGCCTGCGAGGCCGCGCAGGTGCTCTTCCTGCGCAAGTTCGGCCCGGCCATCCGGGCGCGCGCCGCGACACCGGCTGCCCAGCTCGCCATGCTCGGCAAGGTCGCCGCTCTTTTGCCGTCGCAGACGCGGCGTTCCGAGGAGAGCCAGGCGCTTCAGCAATTCTCGACGCCGATCGCCCTCGGCTTCGCCGCCAGCATCGCCGGCGCGATCGACCCTGCCGATCTCGTGCTGGAGCCTTCGGCCGGGACGGGCCTCCTCGCTATCTTCGCCGAACTGGCCGGGACATCGCTCGCACTCAACGAGCTCGCCGAGACCCGCGCCAGGTTGCTCGCTTCTCTCTTCGCCAGCGCGGCCGTCACCCGCCATGACGCGGCGCATATCCACGATCATCTCGACGCCGGCATCCGGCCGAGCGTCGTGCTGATGAACCCGCCCTTCTCGGCAGCGGCGCATGTGGACGGCAAGGTCGCCGACGCCGCCCTGCGCCACATCGCCTCCGCGCTCGCGCGCCTCGCCGAAGGCGGCCGCCTGGTCGCTATCACCGGCGCCAACCTCTCCCCCGACAATCCCGCCTGGCGCGATAGCTTCGTGCGGCTCCAGGAGCGGGGCCGTGTCGTGTTCTCCGCTGCGATCGACGGCCGCGTCTATGCCCGCCATGGCACCAGCGTCGAGACGCGTCTGACGGTGATCGACCGTGTCCCTGCCGACGATCCGACGGCGTTCTCACCGTTGCCGGGTGTGGCGCCCGACGCCGCCACGCTGCTCGATTGGGTAATCAGCCACGTCCCGCCGCGTACCGCCATGAGGGCTTCCCCAGTGATACGGGTCGCGACGCCCGCTTGTCGTCCGGCGCCTGCACGTCCGGTGCCCCGCGCGATCCCGCCCCAGCAGATCGGACCTGCTCCAGAAGACGCAGTCGAACTCGTCTATGAACCTTGCGACTCGGCACCCGCCGAAGACGGGCGCATCAGCGAGGCGCTCTATGAGAGCTATAGCCTCCAGTCGATCGCCATCCCGAATGCCAAGCCGCATCCGACGCGGCTCGTGCAGTCGGCGGCCATGGCGTCCGTCGCGCCGCCCAAGCCGAGCTATCGCCCGCATCTGCCGGCCGCCGTCGTCACGGACGGCCTGCTGTCGGATGCCCAGCTCGAGAGCGTCATCTATGCCGGCGAGGCCCATGCCGGCTTCCTCGCCGGGTCGTGGACCGTCGACGAGACCTTCGACGTCGTCGCGGCGGCGCCCGACGATGCCGAGACCGCTGTCCGCTTCCGTCGTGGCTGGATGCTCGGCGACGGCACCGGCGCCGGCAAGGGCCGCCAGGTCGCCGGTGTGCTGCTGGACAATTGGCTCAAAGGCCGCCGCCGCGCGGTCTGGGTGTCGAAGTCGGACAAGCTCATCGAGGATGCTCAGCGCGACTGGTCGGCGCTCGGGCAGGAGAAGCTGCTGATCACGCCGCTCGCCCGCTTCCGCCAGGGCACGCCGATCCGGCTGGAGCACGGCATCCTCTTCACCACCTATGCGACGCTGCGCTCCGATGCGCGCGAGGCGAAGGCCTCCCGCGTTCAGCAGATCGTCGACTGGCTGAGCCGCGACTTCGATGGCGTCATCGTCTTCGATGAGAGCCACGCGATGCAAAATGCCGCGGGCGGGAAGGGCGAGCGCGGCGATCAGGCGCCGTCCCAGCAGGGCCGCGCCGGCCTCCGCCTGCAGCACGCGCTGCCCAACGCCCGCGTGCTCTACGTATCGGCGACCGGCGCCACCACGGTCCACAATCTCGCCTACGCCCAGCGCCTCGGCCTGTGGGGCGGCGAGGACTTCCCCTTCGCCACGCGCGCCGAGTTCGTCCAGGCGATCGAGGCCGGCGGCGTCGCGGCGATGGAGGTGTTGGCCCGCGACCTGAAGGCGCTCGGCCTCTATGCGGCTCGCTCGCTCTCCTACGAAGGCGTCGAATACGAGCTGGTCGAGCACCCGCTCAGCCCGGAGCAGATCCGCATCTACGACGCCTATGCCGGCGCCTTCCAGATCATTCACAACAATCTGACCGCGGCGCTCGAGGCCACGAACATCACGGGCGAAAGCGGCACCCTGAACGGTCAGGCGAAGTCCGCCGCGCGCTCGGCGTTCGAGAGCGCCAAGCAGCGCTTCTTCAACCACCTCATCACGGCGATGAAGACGCCGACGCTGATCGCCGCCGTCGATCGCGACCTCGACGCGGGCCACGCCGCCGTCATCCAGATCGTCTCGACCGGCGAAGCGCTGATGGAGCGACGCCTCGCGGAGATTCCGACCGAGGAATGGGGCGACGTGCAGGTCGACATCACGCCCCGCGAGTACGTCCTCGACTATCTGGCGCATTCCTTTCCGACGCAGCTCTACGAGCCTTTCACCGACAGCGAGGGCAATCTCTGTTCTCGCCCGGTGTTCCTCGACGGTCAGCCGGTCCAGTGTCGCGACGCCATCGAACGGCGCGACCGATTGATCGAGAAGCTCGCGGCACTTCCGCCGGTGCAGGGCGCGCTCGATCAGATCGTGCAACGGTTCGGCACCGACATGGTCGCCGAGGTCACCGGCCGCTCGCGGCGCATCGTGCGTGTCAGAGGCAATGACGGGAGTGATCGTCTGCGCGTCGAGAGCCGGGCCGGCTCGGCCAACCTCGCCGAGACGCAAGCCTTCATGGACGACGAGAAGCGCATCCTCGTGTTCAGCGACGCCGGCGGCACGGGCCGCAGCTACCATGCCGATCTCGGTGCGCGGAATCGCCGTCTGCGCGTCCATTACCTGCTCGAAGCCGGCTGGAAGGCGGACACGGCGATCCAGGGCCTCGGGCGCTCCAACCGTACCAACCAGGCGCAGCCGCCGCTGTTCCGGCCGATCGCCACCGACGTGAAGGCGGAGAAGCGCTTCCTCTCGACCATCGCCCGTCGCCTCGACACGCTCGGCGCGATTACCAAGGGCCAGCGCCAGACCGGCGGGCAGGGACTGTTCCGCGCCGACGACAACCTCGAATCCGTCTATGGCCGCGCCGCGCTGCGCCAGCTCTATATGCTGCTGTACTCCGGCAAGTGCCTGCCCCGGACTGGATCCGGGGTCGAAGGCTGTTCGCTGCAGGCGTTCGAGGACGCCACCGGCCTGCGGCTGACCGACGGCGACGGCAGCCTGCGCGAGGAGCTGCCGCCGATCACCACGTTCCTCAACCGCCTGCTGGCGCTCACCATCGACCTGCAGAACGTCCTGTTCGGCGTGTTCGAGGAACTGCTGCGCGCGAAGATCGAGGGCGCCGTCGCGTCCGGCACTTATGATCTCGGCGTCGAGACGGTCACGGCGGAATCGCTGCGCATCACCGACCGCCGCAGCATCTACGTCCATCCGGGCAGCGGCGCCGAGACGCAGGTCTTCACCGTGGCCCGCCGCGATCGCAACCGGCCGTTCAGCCTCCCCGAGGCGCTGGACCGCGCCGGCGATCCCCGCGCAACCCTCCTGGTCAACGGTCAGTCGGGCCGCGCCGCCGTCCAGGTCCCCGCACCCAGCCTGATGCTCGACGACGGCGAGGTCGAGCGCCGCGTCCGGCTCCTGCGGCCGATGGAGCGCACCGCCGTTGCCTTGGCCATGATGGCGCAGACGCATTGGCGCGAAGCCGACCGCGACAGCTTCACCGCCGCCTGGAATGCCGAGCTCGCCGATCTGCCCGAGTTCACCGACAGCCGGATCCATATCGTCACCGGCCTGCTCCTGCCGATCTGGAAGCGCCTTCCCGACGAAGGCTGCCGCGTCTACCGGCTTCAGACCGACGAGGGCGAGCGGGTGATCGGCCGTCTCGTCTCGCCGGCCTGGGTCGCGCAGGCGGTCGCGACGGACACACCGACGATCAGCCCCGCCGACGCCTGGACCGCCGTACTCGACGGCCGCACCGTGCTGGATCTCGCCGACGGCCTCCAGCTCCGCCGCGCCAAGGTCGTGGGCGCGTTCCGCGTCGAGCTCTCCGGCTTCACCGACGGCATGGTCGACCGCCTGAAGGCGATGGGGCTCACCTCCGAGATCATCGCCTGGAAGCTGCGCCTGTTCGTTCCCACCGGCGCGATCGGCCCCGCCATCCTCGGCACGCTGATAGAGCGCCATCCACTGGTCCGCATCGCCGACCGTAACGCGGCGTGAAGGGAGGCGATCATGTCCAGCCAAGCCGCCGACCTGGCGCGGCGTCTCGCGCGCGATGCCGAAGCCGTCTGCCGCCACTATCTTCCCAACGGCCGCCGGCATGGCCGGTACTGGCTCATCGGCGATGTTCGGAACACGCCCGGCCGCAGCCTCTATGTCCGTCTCAAGGGACCGGAGTCCGGTCCTGGCGCCGCCGGCAAATGGACCGACGCCGCCACCGGCGAGCATGGCGATCTCCTCGACCTGATCGCCCTCAATCGCGGGATCGATGCCTTCCGCGACGTGCTCGACGAGGCGCGCCGCTTCCTCTGCCTGCCCCGTTCGGAGCCTGCGCATCCAACCCGCGAACCGCCTGCGCGCGGCGGATCGCCTGACACCGCCCGCCGTCTGTTTCGCGCCGGCCGGCCCGTCGCCGGCACCCAGGCCGAAGCCTATCTGCGCGCGCGCGGCATCACCGCACGGCTCGACTGGCCGTCGCTGCGTTTCCATCCCGCGCTCTGGTATCGGTCGGACCGCGCCGGGCTTCGCGAGTCCTGGCCGGGACTGCTCGCTGCCGTGACCGACGCGGACGACCGGATCACCGGCGTCCATCGCACCTGGCTCGACCGCCAGCGTCCCGAAAAGGCCCCGCTTGCCGATCCGCGCCGTGCGCTCGGCCATCTCCTCGGCAACGGCGTGCGCTTCGGCCGGGCGGCCGACGTGCTGGCCGCCGGGGAGGGCATCGAGACCATGCTCGCGCTCAAGTCGGTGCTGCCCGACCTGCCGATGATCGCCGCCCTCTCGGCCAACCATCTCGCCGCCCTCGATCTCGCCCCGACGCTGGCCCGGCTCTATGTCGCGCGCGATCGCGATGCGGCCGGCCGGCTGGCGGCGGAACGGCTGCACGCACGCGGGCGCGAGGCGGGCATCGAGGTCCGCGACCTCATGCCGGCCAGGAGCGATTTCAACGCCGATCTGCGCCGGCTCGGCCCGGACGTCATGCTGGCCCGGCTGGCGGATCAACTCGCCCCGGCCGATGTCTTGCGGTTCCTGCGCCGTCGCGATGCAGCCTGACCGGCAGTCCGCGACCGGCATCTCTTGCGGTCCGGTGTCGGGCCGGAAGGGGGCGGGGAGGCGTGCGGCGGGACGCCTGGCCCGGTCAGGGGCGCGCGCCTGCGGCCTTCCCGAGCGGCGATCTGCCAGGGCCGGCCCCCGTCCCGCAATGGCGTCCGGCGGCTATTTTCCGCCGCCGGGCGAAAGGCCGCCCGGCTTTGCATCGCGAAGCAAAATAGCCGCCTCCCGCCATCCTCCGCTCGCGCTCCGGCCCCTTGCCGGCATGCCGGCGGCGGGGTGCAGGCCCGGCTCCGTCCCCGGCGGGCGATCGCCGTGAAGGCCGCGATGGGCGCGGCCAGACCGCAACAGGAGCCCGCCATGACGCACGAATCCTTGCCCTTCCTCTCCCCCGACACCGAGTCCGGCGACGAGCCGCACGCTCTCTCGCCCACCGCGCATCTGCTCGACGAGCTCGCGCTCTATGGCCACCGCCCCGGCCGGGACGAGCCCGATCCGCGCCCGTTGCCCGAGGCCGATACCGTCCGCGCCGAGCTTGGCGCGATCATCGACGGCTTCGCCGCGATGCTGACCGACACCCGGCTCGAGGACGATCTCGACGACCTGCTCTGGTCCTTCGTCAACCTGTTCCACCGCAAGATCGACCGCATCGAGCGCGATCTCGACGCCAACGAGCAGGCGCAGCGCCGCTCGCAGCTCGAGCAGAACGGCTCCGAGGTCCGCTCGGTCGAGTTGGAGCGTCTGATCGATCAGGGCGTTGGGCTGATCGAGCGCCGCAACGCCTTCGAGTTCTGTCGCGACCATGCCGCCGAACGCTACGAGGCGGTCACCGGCTCGCTGTGGCGGCCCCGCTCGGGCTCGATGGTCAACCATCGCGCGCTCACCTCCGCGATGATCGACAGCCGCGAGTTCATCGCCGCCCAACGCCGCGCCGAGGCGCAGCTGCTCGTGCCCGTGGGCAGCCGCATCGCCTTCACCGGCGGCTCCGATTTCAACGATCACCAGCGCATCTGGGCCGCGCTCGACAAGGTCCACGCCAAGCATCCCGACATGGTGCTGCTGCACGGCGGATCACCCCGCGGCGCCGAACGCATCGCCGCCTGCTGGGCCGACAACCGCAAGGTCGTGCAGGTCGCCTTCAAGCCCGACTGGAACCGCCACCGCAACGTCGCGCCCTTCAAGCGCAACGACGAGCTGCTCGACGTCCTGCCCATCGGCGTCATCGTCTTCCCCGGCTCGGGCATCTCCGCCAACCTCGCCGACAAGGCCCGCAAGATGGGCATTCCGGTCTGGCGTTTCACCGAGGAGAGCGGCGCGTAAGCGCCGTTCTCTCTATATCAATCGATGCTGGACGCCAATGTCGGTCTTGCGCCAGAGAACGGACATTGCTCGAGCGCAGGAGGTCTGCTTTGGCATAAGATCGAACACTTCTGTCCAGCGGGAAGTATCGACATCGTGCCGTTGAACCCGAAGATTGAGCAGTTGATCGCTCGGCGAAGATAGGCCGATGTGTGGCCTCACCACTCCCGACGTCGCTCCTCGGGCGCCATCTTATCATAGGTGTCTGGTTCGGACTCCTCGTCAAACGAGACGAACGGCGCAGCGTCGTTCAGCAACAGCAGCGAGATGGCGAAGTCATATTGCTCGGCAAACACGGTCATCTCGCGGACCGGCTCCCTGAACCAGATGCCTTCACCGTGATCGATGCTGGCCCGGCCATCGACGAGCAGGTCCTGCGTGACCGGGAGTGATGCGGAGGGAATCTCAATCGGTCCGGCCGACGTCCTGAAGAAGGCGCCGGTCTTCAGCGCTGGCGTGCTCGAGCGTGCCCAGAGGATGAAACCGTCACGGGACACGACCAGTACGGCCCGCTTCTGGGTGTAGCTGAGCCAGCGCAGGACCGCGGCGATCAGCGACACGCGGTAGCGATCGGCGCAGTGAGAAATCATATCGAGATCGACCCTCACTTTGGCGTCGATCTGCCGACGAAAATCGTCCAGGGGCATCAGAAAATTAGCGGCGAAGATATTGGCCTGGTACTCGATCTGTCCGTACTCGGAATCCCAACGCACCACGTCCTGCTCGCCGCAGCGGATACCCTTGGGATAGGCCAAGCGGTGCAGAAGGAAATGGCCGAATTCGTGTGCGAGCGTGAAATTGATTCGGCCCTTCGACCTGATCCGGTCGTTGTAGATGATGCCCCAGCCCTTTCGGCCCGCCGGCGCCCGAAACAAGGCGCCGTCGAAGCCCGGCAAGTCGTCGCCGCGCACGCTGATGATCGGCTCATCCGGGAATCGCTGTGCCGTGTATTCCCGCGCGACGGCAGGAATGTCGATGGGGAACCGATCCGCGCCGAAGACCGCATTCAGGAGGTGCGTGATCTCGAACGCCCAGCGCTCGGGCGAGAACGGACGAGTCATTCGTCCTCGCCCATCAAGTCGACCATCCGCCGAATCTTGTCCTTCGTGGTGGGATCCATCTTCCGGTATTTGCGGAAAAAGGCGGTATCGGTCGCGTCCTCGACCTTCACCGTCTCGGTCGGGTCCATCAGATAGTCAGCGGTGACCCCCAGGACCGCGGCGATCTTGGCGATTTTGTCGGCCGAGGGCCGGGGCGGGTTCTTGTTCTCCAACTCCCATATGTAGCTTTTGCTCGATTCCGCGAGTTCAGCGAGCTTATCGAGCGTGTAGCCCTTCGCCTTGCGTAGCTCCCGGATCTTGTCGCCTAGCGGCGTCGACACGTCATTCCTCCTCCTTGTTCGGTGTGGGTAAGTTCAGAGTAGCGATATATGTCGTCCTTGACAACGCGCATTCGTCCCTCCATATTATGTTCGGAGTAGCAATACTTTTAATTCTTCAGAGGCCAAAGGGACGCAAGATATGGCGGGAAAGCGCGGACCGGAGACCCATCATGTGGTGCCGAACCCCGGCGGGGGCTGGGACGTCAAACGCGGCGGAGCGGAGCGCGCTTCGGGGCACTTTGACACGAAGCGGGAGGCGGTCGACCAAGGCCGGCAGGTAAGCCGCAACCAGGGGACGGAGCTGCGCATCCACAACCAGGATGGCCGCATCGCCCAGAGTGACAGCCATGGACGGGACCCCAATCCGCCCAAGGGCTGAGGCCAAGACCGCGCCATCCCGGCGCGGTTTTCATATCCTCCTTCCGTCCAGGGACGGCTGGAACAGGTGAGAGAGCGATCGACGATGCGACACATGGCGGCGGTGCAACCTGAGGATCAGAACCTGCCGAAAGGAATCCAGCGGAGTCGCCCTCTCCCGGATGCGAAGCTCGGCGCATTGTGGGACTCGATCATCCTGGACGAGCGGCTGAAGTCGCAGCTCCTGTCCCAGGCGATGTTGAACTTCACGCTGCGCGGCAAGGTCGATCGCAGTGTCATCCCCTTGCATGGCGTCATCCTGCTGGTCGGGCCGCCCGGTACCGGCAAGACCTCGCTCGCCCGCGGCCTGGCGCATCGGACGGCCGCGTCGTTCCAAGGCGGCAAGTTCCGGCTGCTGGAAGTCGAGCCGCACATGCTGACCAGTTCAGCGATGGGCAAGACGCAGCGCGCCGTCTCGGATCTCTTTTCGCAGTCGATTGCGGAGGCCGCCGTGGGCGGGCCAACCATCGTGCTGCTCGACGAGGTCGAAACTCTGGCCGCCGACCGGTCGAAGATGAGCCTGGAGGCCAATCCGATCGATATCCATCGCGCCACCGACGCCGTGCTGGTGCAACTCGATGTGCTCGCTGACCGGCATCCGAATCTGTTGTTCATCGCCACCAGCAACTTCCCGCAAGCCGTCGACAGTGCCTTCACCTCGCGCTGCGATCTGGTGATGCAGGTGCCGCTGCCCGATCGCGATGCGTGCGGCCGTATCCTGAAGGACTGCCTGGCCGGGCTCGGCAGGACCTATCCGGCCATCGGCAAACTGGCGGCAGCGCCGCAGTTCGAGCGCTGCGCCGCCGAATGCGTCGGTCTGGACGGGCGAACAATCCGCAAGATGGTGGCCAATGCTCTCGCGAGCAGCCCGCAGACCGCGATGAACCCCGGACAGGTCACGATCGAGGACCTGTTCGCCGCCGCGCAGGCCGCCAAGGCGACCCGAACTGAAGGAGGCAAGGACAAGTGAGCACCGTCACCAGCCGCACCTTCCGCAGCAATCCGCAGCGCGATGCCTTGCAGACCTGGACCGTGATCGTCGACCTGTTGACCCACGCCAAGGCGAACGCCGCTCGGACTGAATTGCTCGCCGTCGCCGGCGTCGCGGCGAGCGTCATCGCCGAGCAGGCTCCCAAGGACGCGGCCATCGTCGTCACCTGTGACGGACCGCGCACACGCATCTATTGCCTCTATGACGATGACGCCATCGACGGCGCGGACGCCAATGAGGATGTCCTGGGGTTCGATCCACTAAAAGGGGAATGGCGCGTGTCGCTGCCCTGCCCGGCGGATGATCTCGCCTGGGTGCAGGGCGCGCTGAAGAAGCATAGCAGCCGTATCACGGCGAGGGACCTCGGTGCCACCGTCTCGGCCGACGAGAGCACGAGCGCGGCGAAGGCACAGACTCTTGTCTTTGATCCGAAGGGGTTCCTCGGGCCATGACCAGCGTCGCCGTCAACACCTACACCCACTCCGTCACCTATGTGGCGGACAACATCTTGAAGAGCATGAAGGACATCATCCGGCTCAGCGGGCTCGATCCGAGCAATCTTGTCGCGAGTTGGGAAAGCAAGATGCGGGCGCTGCGCACTTGGCTGGATACCGGGGACCTGGAGCACGTCGTGCTGGAGGTGTTCAACCCCAAAACGGGCGCGCTCATTGTCCGTTGGGACATCGACGTCATCTACAACTGGTCGTCCGGCGACGGCAGCTTTTGGACCGACACCGAGCAGCTCAAATATCACATCCGCAAAGCCGGCTTGGCGCCGAGCGACGCTAGCTACGAGTTGCTGCTGCATACCAAGCCCGGGCGCCCGGACGTGGAGGGTTGGTCGAAGGGCGCCTATCGCTCCACCGACGGCATGGTGCGGCACAGCCTCGGCTCGACGATCGAGCACAGTGGGCTTGGCGGCAACGCCGCTTATTGGAGGAAGACCTGATGCTGACGGTCGACGAAGCATTTCGAAAGTTCAAGAGCCGCCTGGAGCTGAACGAGAAGGAGCAGAAGAACGCATCGGCGCGGCAGACCGAGGTGCGTGATTACTTGGTAACGAAGTTCGCCATCGACCGCAGCTTCCTCACCGGGTCCTACGCCCGGTACACCAAGACGAAGCCGCTCAAGGACATCGACATCTTCTTCGTACTGAAGGACTCGGAGAAACACTACCGGTCAAAGGCACCATCCGTCGTGATCGGCGCCTTCTACGATGCGCTGGTCGAGAAATACGGCACGGCTGCGGTGCGCAAGCAAAGCCGCTCGGTCAATGTCGATTTCGGGGTGGTGATCGATGCCGACGACAACACCGACTATCGAGTGGTCAGCGTGGATGTTGTGCCCGCCTTCGCCGCCGGTGATGACTACGAAATCCCTGACGACGACACCGGCAACTGGATCAAGACCAATCCGGAAATCCACGCCAGCAAGGCAACGGCTGCGCATCAAGCCTTCTCGAACGAATGGAAAGGGCTGGTGCGGATGGTCAAATATTGGAACAACAACGCGCGACATGGCGAGAAGCCGGTCAAGCCATCATTCCTGATCGAGGTTATGGCGCTTCAGTGCCTTTACGGCGACTGGCAGGGCCGCTTCGAGTACGAGATCCAGGGCTTCTTTTCGACTCTGGCCGATCGCATCTTCGATGAATGGCCGGACCCTGCTGCGCTGGGGCCGGCGATCAGCAACGGCATGGATGCCGCGCGCAAGCAGCGGGCCCGTGATCTGTTGATGGCCGCGAGCCGCGACGCGACGATCGCCATCGACCATGCGCGCCGCGGGCGCAATGGCGAAGCCTTGAATGCTTGGCGAGTGCTGTTCGGCCCGAAGTTCCCGCTGTCATGACGTTCGGGCGGGAAGCGGTGGCGACGATGGAGAATGGGCATGGTTGACGCGGTGACGGCGCGCTGGCACGGCGATAACTACCAGGCGCGCATTTTCTGGGAGAATGCGTTCAATCTGCTGCTGCCGCATTCCTGTGTGGTCGAAGTCACGTTCGAGGCGAACGGCCCCAAAGCCTTCGACGACGTCGTGGTTAAGTACGATCCGCCGGTTGCACGATCAGGCCCCGAGCGGGTCTCGGCCGAATACCATCAGGTCAAGTGGCACGTGCAGACTGGCGGCCGGTTCGGATATGAGGATTTTGTCGACCCCGATTTCATCGGCGCGCAGACGTTCTCCCTGTTGGAGCGCCTTCAGCAGGCGCGCCGGACGGCACCAGCATCGGCCCACTTCGCGTTCCTGACGACCTATCGCATCAAGGACGGGGATCCGCTCGCCGCGCTGATTTCAGGCCACGACAAGACTCTGCTCATCGAACGCCTCTTCGACGGCACCACCGACCGGAGCCGTATGGGCAAGGTGCGAAAGCGCTGGCGGGAGCACCTGAAGCTGGCGACCGACGACGAGCTCAAGGCCGTCGTCCGCGGCTTGCGCGTGCTCGATGGCCATCGCTCCCTCGAAGAGCTGCGAGCCGAGATCAATCTCAAGGCGCAGGTGGTCGGCGTGCTGGCCTGCAACGCCGCGGATTCCGATTTCCGGTACGACGAGCTGGCCCGGCAGTTGAAGGTCCGGCAGCTCAGCGCGCTGAACCGGGAGACGTTCCTTCAACTCTGTCGCGACGAAGGGCTGCTGGTCGAGCGCCCGGTGGAGCCCGATCCGTTCCTGCCGATTGCGATTCGGAGTTTCCTCGGGCCAGCCGCCGACATCGTCGGTGCGGCGCAAGAAGACACATTATTGCTCACGGATGATTTCCGGCAGCGCTACCTGCAGGATAATCGCGAGTGGCAGCGGGATATTCGGCCGAAGGGCGAAGCCTTTCTGCGGGATGCAGTCAAGAAGTCTGCGAGGCTGCGCCTCATTCTGGATGCGCACGCATCGATCGCCTTCCTCGCCGGCGCGGTTCTCGACCTGAAGTCCGGTGTTCAGACGCAGCTTGTCCAGAAGGGCCGCGTGGGGGCGAGGACCTGGCGCGCGGATGACGGATCGGCCGCCAAGGGCGCACGTTTCGATATCGTCGACGAACCCCTTGGACCAGGACGCGATATCGCGATCGCGATCAGCGTGTCGCAACCCGCGACGGCACAGGCGCGGGTGTACGTCGCGGCGCACCTGCCCGAGGTGGGGAAACTGATTTCCTTCGCCATGCCGACCGGGCCGGGCCAGCAAAACGTTGCCGGCGGCGAGCACGCTGCCGCCCTCGCGGAGCAGGCGTCTAATCACCTGAGAACAGTGAAGGCGGACGATCTGGATGCTGTGGTTCACATTTTCGCCGCATGCCCGAACAGTCTCCTGTTCTTCCTCGGCCAGCACCACCGGGGCATTGCCCCATGCATCGTCTATGAATTCGACTTTGACCGGCGGGCTCACAAAACATATCAGCCATCCTTTGTCATCGATTAGGGCCGTTTAGTGAGAATCCCGATCCGCTTCTTGGGAATCTCAGACCATCGGAGCGGCACGAGCCGGTCTCGCCAGCCTCCCATTTCAGTCGGAAACGGCCGACAGCATTGAGCTGAAGTAGTGTAAATTTATTCAGAGTTAGATATGGCGCCCGCGCGGGCGAGCCCGCGCGCCGGGCTCTCGTGAACCGAGCCGCCTTGCGGCGTCTCGGCCCTGGTGGGCTTCGATCCCTGGCGCATCGCTCAGAAATGCCAGCTCCAAGAGGCATCAAGGCCGGCCGCGATGGACTGCCAACCGGAATCGCTACGACAGATCGACGTTCGGACTTTTTCCTTCAGCATGCCGCCCCATCGCAGTCGTCCGCACGGCTTTGCGGCGGTTATTCGGTCGCTTCCGCCGCAGGCGGCGCGCGTGGATCGTATCCGTCGTTGTTTCGATCATGACGCCAACGAGGAATGACCCCAGCCCGGCCACCGTCGCGTTCGCCATGACATTCAGTCTATCTCGCCCCTCGAACGCATTGCCGTGGCAGCCCGTTACCGACCCCGCGCTGCGGTCCTGAAGGTCCGTCTGACGGAGCGCTGCGGACATCGTCGAAGCGGGTCTGGAAAGCGCCGGCGAAGAGGGCCACGGGTGTCCATTCCCGCACGGTCGAGACGAAAGTGAAGGGGCGTGGATGCTTCGGCGGGGTCTCCTTGCATGCTGAGATTCGCAGACCGTCCCTGCATGTCTCTCAAAGCGCTAGAGCCCGCGTCGCCCCTCTCCAACCTGTCCGGCGAAAGAATTTCCCCGGCCCGCAAGCGGGCCTCCTCGCGGACGCTTCGCTCCAAATTCTCCCGCCTCCCAGGTCCTCCACTGCGTTCCGGCCGCTTCGCTGTGCTCGCGGTGGGCAGGGGCGCCTGCGGTCTCTGAGCGCCGAGCCATCGCAGGGCGGTCCTGCGACTCAAGCGAAAGGAGACCACATCATGGCCATCACCCTCGGGACCTTCACCAAGCTCGACGACGGCGTCTTCACCGGCACCCTCAAGACCCTCAATGTCGCCGCCGCGCTCACCATCGTCCCCATCGACAAGATGTCCGAGAACGCGCCCGACTATCGGGTCTATGCCGGCCAGCGCTACGAGGTCGGAGCGGCCTGGAGTCAGGTCGCGAAGTCGAGCGGCGAGACCTACCTGAACCTCAAGATCGGCGCGCCCGAGTTCGGGCCGAACTGGGTCCGGGCCCGGCTGGTCAAGCTCGAAAATCCCAACGGGGACGGCGCCACGCACATCGCGCTGTGGGAACCGCGCGACCGATAACGCCACCCAAGTCCCTCGGCCCCGTCGCGGATCGCCGCGGCGGGGCATTCCTTCTGCGTGTGATTTCGCACGCCCGCTCGAATTCGCGGGGGGCTCATTTTCGAGCGTCCCCGAACCCGCCCTATCGCGCCCATCCTCGCCTGGTGCGCGGCGACGTTCGCTGTCGCCGCCTGCACCGCAACCGGGGAGCGCCGAAGATGGATGACGAGATCGTCCGAGCCGCCAATGCGAAGAAGGGCAGCCCATTTCTGAACACCGACCAGGCCGCCCACTATGTCGGCCTGTCGCGCCGGACGCTCGAAAAGATGCGCACGGCCGGCGGCGGACCACGCTTTCGCAAGCATGGCCGCTACGTCCGCTATCATATCGACGACCTCGACGAATGGTCGGCCGAGCACGTCAAGACATCGACATCGGAGCCCGACCGTCGGTCTCCGGCTCATCCTGACAATGACAGGGTACGGCGATGATCGGCCGGATTCTCACGCGCGCGGGGCGGCGCCGGCGCGGGCGCAGGCGCCCTCGCGCCGTCCTTGCCCTCGCTTTGCTCGGGCTCGGCCTCGTCGGGCTCGCGACGCTCGGCCGCCCGGCGCCGTGGCTGGTGTGGAACGCCAGCGCGAGCGCCCCCATCGGCCTCTATCGTGTCCTTCCGGGCGAGGCTATCCCCGGCGATCTGGTGCTTGTCCGCACACCGATCTCCGTGCAGCAGCTCGCCGCCGAACGAGGGTATTTGCCGCAGAACGTTCCTCTGGTGAAGCGCGTCGCGGCGGCGGGTGGCGATATCGTCTGCGCCGCCGGCGATGCGATCTCCGTCAATGGACACGTCGTCGCTGAGCGGCTGGCGCGCGACCGGCTCGGCCGTCCGCTGCCGCGCTGGAGCGGCTGCCTTCTCCTCGATGGCGGCGAAGCCTTCCTGCTCATGGAAGGACTCGCAGACTCGTTCGACAGCCGGTATTTCGGGCCGGTCCCGACTGCCGCGATCATCGGGAGGCTCGTTCCGCTATGGGTCGAGTGATGCTCCTGATCGTCGGCGCATTGGCCGTCGGACCCATTGCAAGCGCCATGCCTGCCTGCGCCGAACCCATCGCCACGACAGATGCCGCGCTCGATCGCTGGCGGGATTTCATCGCCGAGGCGTCGCGCCGCTTTGGCGTGCCCGAGGCCTGGATACGCGCGGTTATGCAGGCCGAGAGCGGCGGCCGGACGATCCTCGACGGCCATCCGATCACCTCACGCGCCGGGGCGATGGGCCTGATGCAGGTGATGCCCGGCACCTATGAAGAGATGCGGCATGCGCACGGTCTCGGCTTCGACCCATATGACCCGCGCGACAATATCCTGGCAGGTGCCGCCTATCTGCGCGCGATGTACGACCGCTACGGCTATCCCGGCCTGTTCGCTGCCTACAATGCCGGTCCGGAGCGTTACGACGAGTATCTGAGAAATGGCCGGTCTCTACCGGCCGAAACGCGCGCCTACCTCGCATCCATCGCCCGGATCGATCCAGGCCCGCTGCCGTCGCCGTCCGTCGCGTCGGGAACGCGGCTGTTCTTCACGCTGCGAACCACCGCCAATGCCCCGTCCGGTCGCGATGGGGTGGCGCCGCCGAGCGATCTGTTTGTCCCTCTGACCATCGTGCCGGATGGCCAGCGATGAGCGGCGCCGGTGCCATTGGAGCCCTCCCGGAGAGAGAGGCCTCGTCTCGGTATGCCCATCGTACCAGCCAGGACGAAACGCCCGTCAAGGATGCGCGGTCCCCCCAAAATGCTGGCGCATTTTGGGGGGACCGCGCCCCGCTGCGCGGCGCCTGCGGCGTCCTTGACCGGCGCTTCGCCGGCCGATGCCAGGGCCTGTCCTCGATGAGGAGGACATCAACCCTGGAGGTTCAGATGACCACGCTTCACATCCATCCGCACGCCGCATTCGACCGTTTCCCGATGCTCGTCGAGAGCGTCAAAGAGGAGTTCGGCACCGACGGACTCATATCGAATGTCGAGCGTTTCATCGACGCGGAACGCGCCGATTTCCACTGGGACGGGCGGGTCGCGGAGATGAATCTCGGCGCCTATGAGAGCTTTGACGACGAGGACGAAGCATTCGAAGCCGTCGCGATCATCGGCTATTTCCGCAGCCGCTATTACGTCGCGACCTGCGTCGTGGATGCCGAACGGCACGTCCACTGGATGCTCCGTCTGCGCCATTTCGACAGCTTCGAGAGCGCCGAACAGGCGTTCTTGGCGACCAGTGGTTGACCCCCGCCGATCGCCTCGGGAGCGGCGTCGTCACGGCGTCGCTCCCATCATGTCGGGCGACGACTCCACCTGGTCCATGGGCATCGCCTTGAGCCGAGACCGGGCAAGAGATCGTAGGTGAGCGCAGGACGGACGGAGAGCAGATCGGACGTCGCGTAAGGCAAGATTAAAGGGGTGTCTCGCATGAGCCACTATGTCTTTGTCTGCACATCATTATTTAGAGAGACCGCGATCGTGGCTTTCGAGACTCCTTCGCGTAAGCCATTGATTCCCCGCATGGCGATGGAGACGCCTTGCAACCCGCAGGCGGGCGCTGCTTCCTCATGTCGCTTGACGCTTTCGATCGTCGGTGAGGCATGGCCATGACGCGGGACGACGACTTCGAGCCGAAACTCGGGAAGATCCGCTCGCGCGGCAGCAAGCGCGGCCGCAAATATCTGCACCGGGTGCTGCAGGCGATGGCGCTCGCCGGCGGGCGCTTGCCGAGCGGATCGTCAGCACGCAAGGCGAAGTTCCACGGCAGCCAGATCGGCCGTGGCGCCAGCATTGGCCGCATGCTCGCTACGCGCGATCGCTATGCGGCGTTCCGCAGCCGCCGTGTCGTCGTCAAATCCCGCATCGTCAAGCTCGCCGGCAACGGCATCAAGGGTGCGCGTGCGCATCTGCGCTATATCCAGCGTGACGGCGTAACTCGCGACGGTCAACCGGGGGAGCTCTATTCAGCTGAGCAGGATCGGATCGACGGCAAGGCGTTCATCGAGCGCTCGACAGGCGACCGCCACCAGTTCCGCTTCATCGTCGCGCCCGAGGATGGCGCCGAATACGACGACCTCCGCCCCTTCGTGCGCCGCCTGATGACGCAGATGGAGGAGGACCTCGGCACAAGGCTCGAATGGGTCGCGGTCGATCACTACAACACCGGCCATCCGCACAGCCATATCATCCTCCGCGGCAAGGACGACCGGGGGCAGGACCTGGTCATCGCCCGCGAGTACATCACCAAGGGATTGCGCGAACGCGCCGCTGAACTGGTCACGCTGGACCTCGGGCCGCGCTCCGATCTGGAGATCGAGAACCGCCTGCGCAATGAAGTCGAACAGGAGCGGCTCACCAGCATCGACCGGCGCCTGCTGCGCGACCGGGATGGGGAAGGGCTGGTCTGGACGACGGACAACGACGCCTTCCAGCAGACCCTGCGGGCCGGCCGCCTGCAGAAGCTGAAGCATCTGGGACTGGCCGAGGAGGTGCGGCCGGGCGAGTGGCGCTTGGCGGGTGGCCTCGAGGAGACGCTCAAGCGCATGGGCGAGCGCGGCGACATCATCAGGACGATGCATCGCGAGATGACGGAGAAGGGGGTGACGCGCGCCGCCGCCGACTACGTCATCTTCGACCCGGCCGCAAAGGATAGCCGCCCGATCGCCGGGCGGGTGGTCTCACGAGGCCTGTCCGACGAGATCAACGACCGCCACTACGTGATCATCGACGCTCTCGACGGCCGCACCCACTATGTCGACATCGGCAAGGGGGAAGCGACCGAGCCCACGCCCGAAGGCGCCATCCTGCGCATCGATCCGAAGCACCCCGAGCCCCGGCAGGTCGATCGCACGGTGTCCGAGATCGCGGCCGCCAACGGCGGACGGTATGATGTCGATATCCACCTTCGTCACGACCCGTCCGCGAGCGCCAGTTTTGCCGAAACCCATGTGCGCCGGCTGGAGGCGATCCGCCGCGTCACCGGCGGCGTCGAGCGCGAGCCCGATGGAACCTGGGTGATCGCGCCTGATCATCTGGAGCGGGCGGCGGCGTTCGAGCGGCGCCAGGCACAGGCCGCGCCGGTGGTGGTGCAGACGCTGTCGTCACTGCCGCTGGAGCGGCAGGTCGGCGCCGACGGTGCGACCTGGCTCGACCGCGAGCTTGTCGCGGAGACTCCGGAACCCGTGCGCGACGTGGGCTTCGGCCGGGAAGTGCGCGCGGCGCAGGCGCGGCGGCGGCAATGGCTGATCGCGCAGGAGCTCGCCCGCGAGGAACAGGACCGGATCGTCTATCGCACCAATCTGCTCGGCATCCTGCGCAGGCGTGAGCTTGCGCGCGTCGCGGGCCAGCTATCGGGCGAGCTCGGGCTGGGCTACGTCGAGACCAAGTCGGGGGAAAGGGTCGAAGGTGTCTACCGCCGGCACGTCGATCTCGCGAGCGGCCGGTTCGCGGTCATCGAGAAAGCCCGTGAGTTCACATTGGTACCGTGGCGGCCGGTCCTGGAGCGCCATCTGGGCAGGCAGGTCTCCGGTATCGCGCGCGGCGACAGCATCTCGTGGAGCATCGGGCGACAGCGCAGCGGGCCGTCGGTGTCGTAGCGACACTTGTTCCGCCTCTTACTACATGGTATCTTGTTGTTAACAACAAGATGGAACGTCAACAATGACAGTGCACTACACCCCGGGTCAGCTCCGTAGTGCGATGGCTATCCCGCAGGAGACCTATCGTCATTGGAGGAAGGCTTTGGCCCCGCTGCGCCGCGGGACAGGGCATAGCCCTTGCTTCACCGCGGGGGATCTGCTCGCCGTTGCGATCGTGCGCGCTCTGACGGGTGATTTCGCCATTCGTGTTGGCGCGATTTCTGCTGTTGCCGAGGCTCTGTTCGAAGCGTGCAATGCTGCTTCCTGGCCGATCCTCGAGCGCAGCAAGCTGATCGCGGATCTGGCGAACGGCCGTCTTCAGTTCCGGCCTGAGCTCGAAAATGTCGTTTTCGAGACGCCGGCGCTCGTCGTTCCCTTGAGGCCATTGGTTGGTCATCTGCGTGATGCACTTCTAACGGATGGTGGAGTCGATAGCCAAGAAACGCTCCGCTTTCCGCCAACCCCGCTACCCTCGAAGGCTGAAGCGGTTTCGACGGGAGGCCGGTCGTGAACGCCGTCGACATCATTGCCAAGGCTGCGCGATCCACGGGTTATCGGGACGAAGCGATCGTTCGCGACTATGCCTTCGCCGATGTTCTCGATCCGGCGGACACGACGCGAACGGTCTCGCTCGCCGCCTTTACACAGACGCCCCCGTCCTACCGGTCGGCCGCACTCGCTGCCGTTTCGGCGGGAGCCGGCGATACGCTGGAGTTGGTCAACGCGCATCGCGCGCTTGGCGCGCCGCTGCTGTTTGTCATCGAAGGCGATCAGGTTTCGCTCTGGCAGGTTCGCGGTGATGCTCCGCCGCGCGTGCTTGAACGGTTGCCGGTCAGCGACGTGCCAGCATTATTCGAGCGACATCGGGAAACCTGGCGCCCGGATGCCATTCACCGAGCCAAATCGATCGGCGCCATCGACCGGAACTACCAACTCGACTTTGTCGATCTCGGGTTGCTGCCCGCCATCGAGGGTGAGATCCATCTCAAACTCGACCGTCTCTTGGTCGATACGCTTACGGCCGCGTCCAACGCTCAACCCGGCAAGGCCCCCGAAACAAGGCTGCTGTTTCGCGTCGTATTTCGCTTGCTCGCCGCGAAGGTCTTGCAAGATCGCCACCACCCTTATGCTCAAGGCTGGGACGCTGCCGATCTCGCCTCCATTCTCCGTGCTATCGAATCCTACTATTCCCTGGCATCCGTCCCGATCAGCAGCCGCCAGAAAGTGCCGCCTGCGTTCTCATCTGCCTGGGAATGTCTGCGAGGCGGCATCAGCTTCGCCAATATTTCATCGGACGATCTAGCATTCGTATACGAGAATACTCTCGTTACCCCCGAAGCCAGAAAGCACTTCGGCACGCACAGTACGCCGCGTCAGCTTGCCGAATATGCCATCACCCGATTGGAGCTTCATCGCTACAAGCCAGATGATCTAAGCGTCTATGAACCCTTCGCAGGCGCTGGCACGTTCCTCGTTTCCGCCCTGCGGCATATGCGCGACTTGCTGCCGGTCGATTGGAGCGATCAGCAGCGCCATGACTTCCTGGTCGGGCGTCTCGCGGGCGACGAAATCGACTCCTTTGCCTGTGAGGTCGCAGCGCTCTCACTGATTCTGGCTGATTACCCGAATCAGAACGGCTGGCACATTGCCGAAGCTGACCTGTTTGAGGATGGGATCCTGCAAGATCGCATGAAGGAGCGCAATGTTGTCCTGTGCAATCCGCCCTTCGAAGCTTTCACCTCCAAGGAACGATCACGCTATCCGATCGCGAGTGAGTTCTACTCAAAGCCCGTGGCGGTGCTGAACGCTGCGCTTGATGCGCATCCGCTCGCGCTCGCCTTTGTCTTACCGCGTCCATTCATTTTGGACCGACAATTCGCGGAACAGCGGCGGAAGATCGAGAAGCTCTATGGCGAAGTCGAGCTGGTCGAATTGCCTGATCGCATCTTTGGTGCATCCGTTATCGAATCGGCGCTCCTGATCGCTCGCGATCCAAGGCCACCAGCTCCAGCCGTCATCACCTTGCGGTCGACCGAAGTGTCTGACCTTGGTCGTGTCGCTTTTCTGAAAACGGGGAAAACGACGGCCGAACGCCATGTCGTGCGTGCAGTTGGCGATCCTCCCTCGGGAGAACTTTGGGTGCCGCCGCTGCAATCGGTCTGGGACTACTTGCTAGCGTCGCCGCGATTGGAGCGGCATTTCACTATCCATCGCGGAATTGAATGGAAGTCGGCGCAAGACTCGGCTTGGAGCACGCAACGGCACGCCGGCTATCGGCGCGGGCTGCATACCGCTCGGGGTGCGCGACAGTTCGTATTGCCGAACCCGGTATGGCTGGACTGTAGGGCTGACAGGTTACTCTACAAGGCTATCGATTTGCCCTGGGAGCGCCCAAAGTTGATCGCCAATGCCGGCCGCCTCAGCCGTGGACCATGGCGTATCGCGGCGATGCTCGACAAGGATGGGCTGCTATGTTCGCAGCAATTCTTCGGACTGTGGCCGCATGAAACGGTTTCTGACGTAGAGCTTCTGACCTTCGCGGCCATTCTGAATGGCCCCGTCGCTAACGCTTTTCTTGCAATCCATTCGCCAGCCAACCGCATGCGCATTTCCGCTGTTGAACAGATTCCTGTTCCATCGGCGATTCCCCTCCGTGCCGGTGAACTGGCGATCGAGTACGTGCGCTTGCTTACACAGCCTGTAGCGCTGCGTCAGGATGACGATAGGCTGGAATCGCTTCTGACGCAGATCGATGCCACGGTTCTCGGCGCCTACGATTTGCCGCCGCGCCTGGAGCACCAACTCCTGGACTATTTCGGTAATGTCGATCGTCCTGTGGCGCATCTGTGGCGGCACTGGGACGTAAGCAATGCGACTCCGGGCCTCACACTTGCTGAGCGTGTGTCCGGTCGCTTCCATCCGCACGGGTCATGGATTCGCAAGGTCTTTCAGCCACTGCCAGACGATGAAGCCAGACTCCTCCGCACCTATGGAGACTGATTGGCCGTGGGCGGATATATTCTCGACACCTCCGTCCTATCGGCTCACCTCGACCCTTCACACCATCGTCATGACGATGTGCGCAAGGCATTCGAGGCGTTGGATCAGAACGCGGCTCAGTTCATCTCCGCCATATCGCTGGCGGAACTGACCTTCGGTGTGCGGATGGCCGAGGCATTCGGTGGCAAGTCTTTGCCCAGTCTTCAGCAAATGCTATTGGACGCACAAGCATATGCCGTGCTGGACGTCGCCCATCATACATCGGCCGCTTATGCCGAATTGAAGACCAATCTCGCCAAACGTTATCTGGTGAAAGCAAGCCGGCGAGATCGGCCGCGCTGGTTGGAGGAATGGGTTGACAAGACGACCGGGCAGAGGCTCCAGGTCGATGAAAACGATTTGTGGATGTGCGCTCAAGTGAAAGAACGGGACCTCATTCTCGTCACGGCTGACGATCACATGAGGCGGATTGCTGATGCAGATCCCCAGGTTCAGCTGCTCATTTTATGACGAGGCGGCCGCGAGCCACTCGATATTGGCACATTCGTCGTCATTGGAAATGTGTTTCGCCTCTGACGGAACGGACACGGTTGGCGATCGACAGCTGTGAATGCTCATCGTTACTCATACGCTCTTCTACGACCTCCTTCATCTCTTCGCTTGAGAGCGTAAATAGGCGTAAATAAAGGCGATTTCCCTTTCCGGCGTTCTGCCGGATTCCTGTCTCCCATGGCCGAGCGTGCGTCTTTGCGCCCGGCGGGAGATAGAAGATGACCCCCACCAAGCTGCTCATTGGCCAGATCTTGATTGTCTTCGCGATCGTGATCGCGGGCGTCTGGGCGGCGACGCAGTGGGCGGCCTTCCAGCTCGGCTATCAGGCCCAGCTTGGCGAGCCTTGGGTCGTGCTGTCCGGCACTCCAGTCTATCGGCCCTGGAAGCTGTTCGAGTGGTGGTACCACTACGAAGCCTACGCTCCGGATGTCTTCAATCGGGCCGGCGTGCTGGCTGGTGCCAGCGGCATCATGGGCTGCGCCGCGGCCGTCGTCGGCTCGCTGTGGCGCGCGCGCCAGAATCGGCTCGTCACCACCTACGGTTCCTCGCGTTGGGCGAACAAGCGTGAGATCGAAGGCGCCGGGCTGTTCCGAGCGGCCGGCGTCTTCCTCGGCCGTCTCGGTGGCCAGTATCTGCGCCATGATGGACCCGAGCACGTCATGGCCTTCGCGCCGACCCGCTCCGGCAAGGGCGTCGGCCTCGTCATTCCGACGCTCCTGTCATGGACCGGGTCGGCCGTCGTCCACGATATCAAGGGCGAGAACTGGCAGCTGACCGCCGGCTGGCGGTCCAAATTCTCGCACTGCCTCCTGTTCAATCCGACCGATCCCCGTTCGGCCCGCTACAACCCGCTCCTGGAGGTGCGGAAGGGACCGGACGAGGTTCGCGACGTCCAGAACATCGCCGATATCCTGGTCGATCCCGAAGGGGCGCTCGAGCGCCGAAGCCACTGGGAGAAGACCAGCCATTCGCTGCTGGTCGGCGCCATCCTGCATGTCCTCTATGCGGAGGAAGAGAAGACGCTCGCCCGCGTCGCCACCTTCCTGTCCGACCCGCAGCGCTCCTTCGCCCACACGCTGCGCCGGATGATGGCGACCAATCATCTCGGTACGCCCGACCATCCCCAAGTCCATCCAGTCGTCGCATCGGCCGCGCGCGAGGTGCTGAACAAGTCGGAGAACGAACGCTCCGGCGTGCTGTCGACCGCCATGTCGTTCCTCGGCCTCTATCGCGATCCGACGGTGGCGGCGACGACAGCGGCGTGCGACTGGCGCATCGTCGACTTGGTCGACGCGGCGCGGCCGGTCTCGCTCTACCTCGTCATTCCGCCGTCCGACATCTCGCGGACCAAGCCGCTGGTGCGCCTAGTCCTGAATCAGATCGGCCGCAGGCTGACCGAGCGGCTGGAAGGCGATCCCGGGAAGCGCCGCAAGCATCAGCTCCTGATGATGCTCGACGAGTTCCCCGCGCTCGGACGACTCGACTTCTTCGAGACCGCGCTCGCCTTCATGGCCGGCTACGGCATCCGCGCCTACCTGATCGCGCAGAGCCTCAACCAGATCTCCAAGGCCTATGGCGAGAACAACGCCATCCTCGACAATTGCCACGTCCGGATCGCCTTTTCGTCCAACGACGAGCGCACGGCCAAGCGCATATCGGACGCGCTCGGCACGGCGACCGAGCTGCGCGCGCAGCGCAACTATGCCGGCCATCGGCTGGCCCCGTGGCTCAGCCACGTCATGGTCAGCCGCCAGGAGACCGCCCGCCCGCTGCTGACGCCGGGCGAGGTGATGCAGCTGCCGCCGACAGACGAGCTGGTGCTGGTCTCCGGCCTCCCGCCGATCCGCGCGAAGAAGCTCCGCTACTACGAGGATCGGAACTTCACCGCGCGTGTCGCCGACGCGCCGCAGCTTTCCGACGGCGCCTATCGGGACAAGCCGGCCCCGCGTCCCGACGATTGGGGCGGGCAGGTGCGCGGGCCGCATCTCCGCCTCGTCGCCGCTGCCGATGAGGCGGCCGGCATCGCGGAAGAAGAGGGCGGGATGCAGCAGCAGCGCCATCCCGGCCTGCCCGAAGAAGGCGTCGCCAAGCCCACCGCGCCCGAGCGCGACAACCCGCTCGGTCTCGCCGACGACGAGTCCGATACCGCTGCCGACAGCCAAGCCATGGACCGACTGCGCGGCCTCAACGCGGTCGCGCGTGCCCACGCCATGAACGAAGGCGCGGGTCGCGATGACGACCTGCTGCCGAACTTCTGATGGGGGCCATCCGATGAACCGTCCCGCCAGACGCGCCAAGGCCCGCCACCAGCTCTTCCTCGACGCCGATCTCAGCGAGAAGCTGGAGGCGCTCGCGGCCAAGCCCGGCGCGTCGAAGTCCGCCATTCTGGCCGATGCGGTGGCGGCCTGGCTCAATCGGCGGGGCTCGCAGGAACTCGACGACCGCTTTGGCCTGCGCCTCAACCGGATCAGCGCCCAACTCAACCGGATTGAGCGCGACCAGCAGGTCCTGCTGGAGAGTCTGGCGCTGTTCGTCCGCTACCAGCTCACGGTCACCGCGCCGCTCCCTGAAGCCGATCAGGCCGCGCGCGCCGTCGGGCGCGACCGCTTCCAGGCCTTCGTCGATCAGGTCGGCCGCCAGCTTGCGGCCGGCGGCCGGACGCTGAGCCGGAATGGAGCCGGTAACGGAGAGGGGGAGAGTTCGCCATGAGCCTGTCCCATCCGGAGGCCCAGGCCAATCTGCAAGCCCAAGAGCGCCGGCGCGCCATGCTGCGCACCGCCATGGGACCGGCGATTGCCGCCGCACTCGCCGATCCCGCCGTCATCGAGGTGATGGTCAATCCCGATGGTGTGCTGCGGCTCGACCGGCTCGGCGAGGGCCGGATCGATACCGGCGTCCGGCTGGCGCCGGCCGAGGTCGAACGGATCATCCGCCTGGTTGCCAGCCATGTTCGCGCCGAGGCCCATGCCGGCAATCCGGTGGTCAGCGCCGAGCTGCCGCCGCGCGACGATGGCCTGGCAGGCGAACGGTTCGAAGGTCTGCTGCCGCCGGTGGCGACGGCGCCGTGCTTCGCCATCCGCAAGCCGGCGGCGAAGATTTACACGCTCGACGACTATGTCGCCGACCGCATCGTCATGCCGGCCCAGGCCGACGTGCTGCGCAAGGCCGTCCGGGACCGGCGCAACCTGCTGATCGCGGGCGGCACCAGCTCGGGCAAGACGACGCTCGCCAATGCGCTGCTGGCCGAGATCGCCGGGCTCGACGAGCGCGTCATCCTGATCGAGGACACCCGCGAGCTGCAATGCGCCGCGCCCGATTGTGTGGCGCTGCGCACCCGGCCGGGCGTCGTCTCCATGGCGGATCTGGTCCGCTCCACCCTGCGGCTGCGACCGGACCGGATCATCGTCGGCGAGGTCCGCGGCGCCGAGGCCCTCGACATGCTCAAGGCCTGGAACACCGGTCATCCCGGTGGCATCGCCACCGTCCACGCCAACTCCGCGCGATCCGCCCTCTACCGGCTCGAGCAGCTCGTGCAGGAAAGCGTCGTCACCGTCCCCCGGCGGCTGATCGCCGAGGCGATCGATCTCGTCGTCTTCATCCAGGGCCGCGGCACGGGCCGCCGCATCGAGACGATCGCCGAGGTCGCCGGCCTCGATGCCGACGGCGATTACGCCGTCACCGACCTCGCACCCCATCGGCTTCATGCCCTGTGACAAGGAGCGACTACCATGTATCCGTCCACTTCCCTTCCGGCTCCCCACGCTTCGACAAAGCGTTTCCTGCGGTCGCTTGCCGGCGCCACGGCCGTCACGCTGCTGCTTTGCGGCACGGCGTACGCCGCCGGTTCGGGCATGCCCTGGGAGCAGCCGCTGGAGCAGGTGCTGCTGTCCGTCCAGGGGCCGGTCGCCAGGATCGTTGCGGTGATCATCATCATCATCACCGGCCTGACGCTCGCCTTCGGCGAGACCAGCGGCGGCTTCCGGCGGCTGATCCAGATCGTGTTCGGCCTCACCATCGCGTTCGCGGCCAGCTCGTTCTTCCTCAGCTTCTTCAGCTTCGGCGGCGGAGCGCTGGTCTGATGCCGGACGGTGTCCACCATATCGAGGGGTTCGAGGCGCCGCTGCACCGCGCGCTGACCGAGCCGATCCTGCTCGGCGGCGCGCCGCGCGCCATCGCCATCGTCAACGGCACCGTGGCGGCGGCCATGGGGCTCGGTCTGCAGCAATGGATCGCCGGCCTGGTGCTGTGGATCGTAGGTCACACGCTGGCGATATTCGCCACCAAGCGCGATCCCGACTTCGCCGCCGTGCTCGCCCGCCATCTCCGCCAGAAGGGATGGTGGTCATGCTGAACCTCGCCGAATACCGCCAGACCGCCGACCGGCTGGCCGATCATCTGCCCTGGGCGGCGCTGGTGGCGCCCGGCGTCGTCCTCAACAAGGACGGCAGCTTCCAGCGGACCCTGCGCTTCCGCGGTCCCGACCTGGAAAGCGCCACCGAGGCCGAGCTGGTCGGCGCGTGCGCGCGGGCGAACAATGTCCTGCGCCGCTTCGGCTCCGGCTGGGCGCTCTTCTTCGAGGCCGAGCGGGTCGAGGCGCTCGGCTATCCCGACGCGCGCTTCCCCGATCCGGCGTCCTGGCTGGTCGACGAGGAACGCCGCGCCGCCTTCGACGGACGGCGCGGCCAGCACTTCGAGAGCCGCTATCACCTGACGCTGCTCTACCTGCCGCCGGCCGATCAGGTCGCCAGGGCCGAACGCGCGCTGATGGAGCGGGACACGCCCGAGACCGGGCGGGACTGGCGGCAGGAGCTCACGGGCTTCGTCGCCGAGACCGACCGCGTGTTCGACCTCTTGTCCGGCTTCATGCCGGAGGTGCGGGCGCTCGACGATGCCGAGACCCTGACCTACCTCCACGGCACGATCTCCACGCGGCGCCATCCGGTCGCCGTCCCCGAGACCCCGTTTTATCTCGACGCCATCCTGGTCGACACGCCGCTCAGCGGCGGCATCGAGCCGATGCTCGGGGACCAGCATCTCCGCACGCTGACCATCCTGGGCTTCCCGAACCTGACGCGGCCGGGGCTTCTCGACGCGCTCAACCATCAGGACTTCGCCTATCGCTGGGTGACGCGCTTCCTCGCGCTCGACAAGACCGAGGCGGCCAAGACGCTGACCCGGATCCGGCGCCAGTGGTTCAACAAGCGCAAGTCGATCGCCGTGCTGCTGCGCGAGGTCATCCACAACGAACCGGTCCAGCTGCTCGATTCCGACGCCGACAACAAGGTGGTGGACGCCGATCTGGCGCTCCAGGCGCTCGGCGGAGACCATGTCGCCTTCGGCTATCTCACGACGACCATCTCAGTTTCGGACACCGATCGGCATCGGGCAGACGAGAAGGTCCGCGCCGTCGAGCGGATCGTCAACGGCCTCGGTTTCGCCTGCATCCGCGAGAGCGTCAATGCGGTCGAGGCCTGGCTCGGCAGCCTGCCGGGCCATGTCTACGCCAATGTCCGCCAGCCGCTGATCCACACGCTGAATCTCGCCCATCTGATGCCGCTGTCCTCGGTCTGGGCCGGACCGGCACGGAATGCTCACCTGGACGGCCCGCCGCTGCTCTACGCCGAGACCAGCGGCTCCACGCCGTTCCGGCTTTCCACCCATGTCGGCGACGTTGGCCACATGCTCATCGTCGGACCGACCGGCGCCGGCAAGTCCGTGCTGCTGGCGATGCTGGCACTCCAGTTCCGCCGCTATGCCGGCTCCCAGGTCTATATTTTCGACAAGGGGTATTCCGCGCGTGCGGCCGTGCTCGCCATGGGCGGCGAGCATCATGCGCTGGGCTCCGACGGTTCGCTTGCCTTCCAGCCGCTGCGCCGCATCGACGATCCGGCCGAGCGAAGCTGGGCCGCCGAGTGGATCGGCGCGCTGCTGGCGCACGAGAAGGTCGTCGTCACCCCGGAGGTGAAGGAGGCCGTCTGGTCGACGTTGACCAGCCTGGCTTCCGCACCGGTCGAGGAGCGCACGCTCACCGGCCTCTCGGTGCTGCTGCAATCGAACGCGCTCAAGGCCGCGCTCATGCCCTACACGCTGGACGGTCCGTTCGGCCGGCTGCTCGACGCGGCCGAGAACCGGCTCGCATTGGCGGACGTGCAGTGCTTCGAGACCGAGGAGCTGATGTCGCAAGCCGGAGTGGTCCTGCCGGTCCTGACCTATCTCTTCCATCGGCTGGAGGAGCGCTTCGCCAGCCTGTCGGAGACAGGGGAGAAAGGCCGGCCCACGCTGCTGATCCTGGACGAGGCCTGGGTCTATCTCGACAATCCGGTCTTCGCCGCGCGCATCCGCGAATGGCTGAAGGTGCTGCGCAAGAAGAACGTCGCCGTCGTCTTCGCCACCCAGTCGCTCGCCGATATCGCCGACAGCGCCATTGCGCCGGCCATCGTCGAGAGCTGTCCGCAGCGGGTCTTCCTGCCCAACGACCGGGCGATCGAGCCACAGGCGCGCATCGCTTATGAGCGCTTCGGCCTCAACGAGCGGCAGGTGGAGCTGATCGCCCGCGCCACCCCGAAGCGCCACTACTACCTGCTATCGCGGCGCGGCAACCGGTTGTTCGAGCTCGGGCTCGGCCCCATCGCGCTCGCGCTCTGCGGCGCGTCCGACCCGGCATCCCAGACCCTCATCGACCAGGTCCTCGCCGAGCACGGGTCGGACGGCTTCGCCGCCCGCTTCCTCGATGCGCGCGGCCTCGATTGGGCCGCCGGCCTGCTGACCGATTTCCCCACCCCTGAACAGGAGACATCATCATGATGCGCAAGACGCTCGCGGCCCTGGCTGTCGCAACCTCGCTCGGTGCCGGCATGGCGGTGGTTCCGGCCGGTCCAGCCGCCGCCATCACCGTGTTCGATCCCTCGAACTTTGCCCAGAACATCCTGCAGGCCGCCCGCGCGCTCGAGCAGATCAACAACCAGATCCAATCGCTTCAGAACCAGGCGACCATGCTGCAGAACATGGCGAAGAACCTTCAGCGCCTCGACTATTCGTCGCTCGGCCAGATCACCGGTGCGCTTCAGCGCATCGACGGGCTGATGATCCAGGCGCAGGGCATCGCCTTCGAGATCGGCGCCACCGATGCTGCCTTCCAGCAGCAATTCCCCGAACAATATGACGCAGCGGTGACCACAGATCAGTTCGTGGCCGATGCCCGGACGCGCTGGCGCAACTCGATGAGCGCGTACCACCAGACCATGCGGATACAGGCGCAGGTGGTCGAGAACGTCCAGGCCGATGGCGCCACCTTGTCGGAACTGGTGACGGCTTCGCAGGGCGCGGTGGGGAGCCTGCAGGCGCAGCAGGCGACCAACCAGCTGCTCGCGCTTTCCACCAAGCAGCAGCTCCAGATCCAGAACCTGATGGCCGCGCAGTACCGCTCGGAAGCGCTGGACCAGGCGCGCAAGGCGCAGGCGGAGGAAGCCGCCCGCGCGGCGACGGCTCGCTTCCTCGGCTCGGGGACGGCCTACACGCCGCGCTAGCGGCTGGGCGTCAGGAAGAAACGCGATATGGGCGACCTCAACGTCATCGACCGCTTCATGGAGACCTTCATCCGCTACATCGATAGCGGGTTCGGGCTGCTGACTGGCGACGTCGCCTTCCTGACCACCATCCTCATCGCCATCGACATCACCCTGGCCGGCCTGTTCTGGGCCATGGACGGCGAGTCCAACATCTTCGGCCGGCTGATCAAGAAAATCCTCTACGTCGGCGTCTTCGCCCTCATCCTGAACAATTTCAGCACGCTGGCCGACATCATCTACCGCTCATTCGCGGGTCTCGGACTCGAAGCGACCGCCAACAGCCTGACCGCCGATGACCTGCTCAAGCCCGGCCGGCTCGCCGGCACCGGGTTCGAGGCCGCCTGGCCGCTGCTCCACCAGGTCGGCGAGCTGATGGGCTTCACCAGCTTTTTCGACAACTTCCTGACCATCATCGTGCTGCTGATCGCCTGGGCCATCGTGATCCTGGCCTTCTTCATCCTGGCGGTGCAGCTCTTCATCACCATCCTGGAGTTCAAGCTGACCACGCTGGCCGGCTTCGTGCTGGTGCCCTTCGCGCTCTGGAACAAGACCTCGTTCCTCGCCGAGCGCGTGCTCGGCAATGTCGTCTCGTCTGGCATCAAGGTGATGGTGCTGGCGGTCATCGTCGGCATCGGGTCGAGCTTCTTCGGCGAGTTCATTACCGCGCTGCGAGGACAGGAGCCGAACATCGGCCAGGCCATGTCGCTGGTGCTGGCGGCGCTCTCGCTGTTCGGTCTCGGCATCTTCGGTCCGGGCATCGCTTCCGGCCTCGTCTCCGGCGCGCCGCAGCTTGGCGCCGGCGCGGCCATCGGCACCGCCGGTGCGGTCGCCGGCGCCGCGATGCTGACGGGAGGTGCCGCCATCGCCGGCATGCGTGGCCTCCGTGCTGCCGGATCGGGAGGCATGGCCGCGATCCGCGCCGGCACATCGGTCGGCGCCGCGACATCCACCGCTTACGGCCTCGGTCAGGCGACGTCGGGCGCAACCGGCATGGCCGGCGTGGCCGCCGGGCTGGGCGGAGTGGCGCGCGCGGGCGGCGGCGGCGTCGCGCAAGGCGTTCGCGCCATGGCGAGCCGCGCCGGCGAACCCCTGAAGGA
>Ga0208433_1000134_pt1 | contig 44629 bp, 42 predicted proteins | sample 3_EtaG_FD_184075 | JGI IMG/M metagenome (GOLD analysis project Ga0208433, IMG submission 184075) | Marine viral communities from the Subarctic Pacific Ocean - 3_ETSP_OMZ_AT15126 metaG (SPAdes) (version 2) | ecosystem: Environmental > Aquatic > Marine > Oceanic | place: Pacific Ocean | collected...
ACCGGTGTGGACAAGGAACTCGGCGAATTCCGGGTGGTCGCTGGGTGCCTGGCCACACAGGCCCACTTTGGCGCCCGCCTCATGGGCCTCAGTGATGACGTTGCGGATCATCCATTTGACCGCCTCATCCTGCTCGTCGAACAGTTCGGCGAGCTCCGCGGAATCGCGGTCGACGCCGAGGGTCAGCTGCGTCAGGTCGTTCGAACCGATGGAAAAGCCGTCGAAGCGTTCCGCGAACGCTTTTGCGAGGATCACGTTTGAGGGGATTTCGCACATGACATACACCTGAAGTCCGTCTTCGCCCCGCGTCAATCCGCTCACCGCCATCACGGCCAGAACGCGGTCCGCTTCCTTGGTCGAGCGGCAAAACGGTATCATGACGATGACATTTTTGAAGCCCATGTCCTGGCGCAAACGGCGGATGGCTCGGCATTCGAGGGCGAAGCCCTCGCGGTAGCGTGGTGAGTAGTAGCGCGAGGCGCCGCGGAAGCCGAGCATCGGGTTTTCTTCCCTCGGCTCGAATTCGGCGCCACCGATGAGATTGGCGTATTCGTTCGTCTTGAAATCGCTCATGCGGATGATCACCGGCGCCGGATGCAAGGCGGCGGCAATGCGGGCGAGCGCCCGTGAAAGGCGATCGACGAAATACTCGGCCTTATCGTCATAGCCGAGGGTCAGCTCGGAAATCACCTGCTTGGCCTTCACGTCCTTCAAGCCGTCGAAACGGACGAGGGCCATGGGATGAACCTTGATCTGGTTGTTGATCACGAATTCCATGCGCGCCAGCCCCACGCCGTTCGCGGGCAGGCGCCACCAGCGAAATGCCGCCGCCGGATTGGCGAGGTTGAGCATCACCTTGGTTCGGGTCGCCGGGATGTCGTCTAGATTCAGATCTTCGGTCTCAAAATCGGCGGCGCCTTCATAGATGAAGCCTTCATCGCCCTCGGCGCAAGAGACGGTCACCACCTGCTCATCGTGCAAGACATGCGTCGCATTGCCGGCGCCGACGATTGCCGGCAGGCCAAGTTCGCGACTGACGATGGCCGCATGCGACGTGCGCCCGCCATGGTCCGTGACGATCGCCGCCGCACGCTTCATGATCGGCACCCAATCCGGGTCGGTTGTTTCGGTCACCAGCACGGCCCCATCGACAAAGCGGTCGATATCGCGCGCGCTTTCGATGACGCAGACATTGCCGGCGACGACCGCGTCGCCAATGCTGAGGCCTGAAGCGAGCTTTCTGCCCTTACTTTTAATCCGGTAAGTCTTGAATACGCTGGCCTCGCGCCGCGACTGCACCGTCTCGGGCCGCGCCTGAACGATGAAGAGGTCGCCCGTTTCTCCATCTTTCGCCCACTCTATATCCATGGGCTGGCCATAATGCTCTTCGATGACCAAGGCCCAGCGCGACAACGTCAAAATGTCATTGTCGTCGAGAACGAACGCGGCGCGTTCGGCCTTGGAGGTGGGGACGTTCTTGGTCGGATGATCGGCACCGCTCGCGTAGATCATCTTACGCTCTTTCTCACCGCGCCTCTTTTCGATGATCGGTGTGAGTGAGGGGTCGGAAAGGAGCGGCTTGAAGACCTGGTATTCATCGGGATCGACGGTGCCCTGGACCACGTTCTCGCCGAGCCCCCAAGCCGCATTAATCAGCACCACCTTGTCGAAGCCGGTCTCGGTGTCGATCGAGAACATGACGCCGGCGCCGCCTGTGTCGGCGCGTACCATGGTCTGGACGCCGACCGAAAGGGCGACCTTCAGATGATCGAAGCCCTTTGCTTGCCGGTAGCTGATGGCTCGATCAGTGAAGAGCGACGCATAGCAGCGGCGGCAGGCATCGAGAAGCGCGCGATCGCCCCGGATGTTCAGATAAGTCTCCTGTTGTCCGGCGAAACTCGCGTCTGGCAGGTCCTCGGCCGTAGCGCTGGATCGCACAGCGACGTCGGCCGCCGGTTTGCCAACGCGATGACAAAGCTCACGATAAGCGGCGGTGATGCTATCGGCCACCTCCTTCGGCCATTCGCCGCGCACGAAGGAACGGCGAATACTCCGACCGGCTTCGGCGAGAGACACCTTTCCATTCGCAAGGTCGGAAAGGGTAGTGGCGATGACCTCCCTAAGCCTGTTTTCGTCGACGAACGTCCAATAGGCCTCGGCCGTCGTGGCGAAGCCCGAAGGTACCTTCACCTCCTTGGCGGCGAGATTGCCGACCATCTCGCCGAGCGATGCGTTCTTGCCGCCAACGCGCGGTACGTCAGCGCGACGGAGCTTGTCGAACCAGATCACCGGTGGGGTATTCATCGCCATGTCATCCTCCTGCGCAAGGGTCATGCACCGATGCTGCCTTTTAATTGGAAGCTCGGCTCGAACAAAGCCATGAGGTCGAGCCAGTCCTCCATCAGCCGTGTCATCAAGAACCGTTCGCGGACCGTCTCTTTCGCCTTTTCACCGAGCGTCCGGCGAAGTCCCGGGTCCTTGAGGAGCCGGACGATACGCTCAGCGGCCTCATCGACGCTCTCAACCAGGAAGCCATTTATGCCATCTTCGATCTGGTGCCGGATGCCGCCGACCTTGCCGCCGATCACGGGGGTACCCTTCCACATCGCTTCGGTGACAGTCAGTCCGAAGCCCTCGCGGACAGACTTCTGCAGTACGACGGCTGCGCGGCGCTGCAAGGCATTGACCAGGGCCGAATCCTGGACGGATAATATCCGGATACGCTCCTCGCCGCATTTGCACAGGGATTCGAAGATCTCCTGGCCTTCGGGATCGTCGGTTGCGACATTGCCCACCAGGACCAGCGTCGCGTCGACCTCCTTCCGTGCGATCCGGAAGGCGTCGATCACCCCCTGCGGGTCTTTCCACTTGTCGAAGCGTGAGACCTGCACAACCAGTGGCAGGTCAGTGGGAATGTCGTAGTGGCTCAATCGATCCTCAATCTCCGTTTCCGACAGATCCTTGTTCGTCGTCGAGAAAGGATTGATGGCCGGCATGATGAAGCGCTGCGGCGGACTGACTTTCTGGGCATACTCTGGAAGCGAGAGGACAGCGGCGTCGTAACGCTCGATGAATGGCACCAGATATGACCACAGCTCCTGATTGGGGTTCGACAGATCGACATGGCAGCGCCACACCCAAGGTGCCTTCTTCCGAAAATGGCCGATGAGGGGCAGCGGCTGCGGGTCGTGAACGATCACAAGGTCGTGGTCGAGGTGCATGCGTATTGCGTTTTCGAAGACCACTTCCTCGTAAATGTCCCGTTTGAGTTCACTCAGGTTGATCTCGCCGCCCTGAAGCGCGTTATGCATCTTCTTGGTGATGCTGAAGAAGTCGGGACGGCCCTGGATAACGCGCCAGCCGGTGCGGATGCCAGCGGTGTTCATCAGAAGGGTAAGGGACGACAGAATCTCGGCGACGCCACCGCCGTAGTAAGTAGAGTTGACATTTGCGACGTGTAGATCGTGGAGCGCGGCAGCCTTCTTCTGGATGCGTTCAACCGTCTCCGCACCGACAAGTGGTTGATAATGCTCCACCGAAGCGGCCTGGAAAGAAGGCGCAAGTTCTACGGTACTGTTCATTGTTGATCTTCCGCGCGTGAGATTACTGGAGACGATCCGCTCCTTCGGCTGGAATTGACGTCTGACTAAATACTACAACACCGACGACCGGTGGTTGCTGGCGCACTCGGCTCGCAAAGCTTTTTTGAGCCGTGTGACATAGACGCGACGGATTGGTGCCCGTTACAGTTCGGCACGACCACTTGCGCATACTCACATCTCAAAGTCTCATGTGCCGCGAGGAATCTCGTCTCGGTTTTGGCTCGAGACGATTTGGCTGGAGGGTGTCCAATGCCCTGTCCGTAACGAATGACAGGCGGCAACGTCTATCCAATATGTCTGGTAGGCATCCTGCAAGAGAGCGGTTGAATTGTGACCAATCCTGAGAGGAGAGAAACAATGAGTTCAGCGAAGAAAATCCGCGTGGCCGTGAATGGATACGGTGTGATCGGTAAGCGGGTTGCGGGGGCTGTGAGGCTCCAAGATGACATGGAACTCATCGGCATCTCGGATATCGGCACGGATTGGCGTCTGCATGCGGCGACGAGGCAGGGTTTTCGGTTGTTCGGAGCCACGCCGGCTGATACCGCCACAATGCGGAAGTCCGGGCTGTCCATCGAAGGCGGACTTGATGACTTGATTGAGGCTTCGAACATCATCGTCGACTGCACCCCCAAGAGGATCGCCGCCAAGAATGTCAAGATCTACCGCCAGCGCGGTGTCAAGTTCGTCCTTCAAGGCGGCGAAAAACATGAAGTGACCGGGCATTCCTTTGTCGCGGAAGCGAACTTCGAAAGCGCCGTCGGGCGTGACGCCACTCGCGTCGTTTCCTGCAACACGACATCGATCGTGCGCACGCTCACCGCGCTGAAGCGCGCCGGGCTGCTTCGTAAGGCGCGGGGAACGCTGTTGCGCCGCGCGACCGATCCATGGGAGAGCCACTTGGGCGGCATCATGAACACCTTGGTCCCTGAGGCCAGTATTCCCAGCCACCAAGGACCCGATGCCCAGACCGTCGATCCCGAACTCGACGTCGTGACGATGGCGGTCAAGGTGCCTGAAACCCTGAGCCATCTCCATTACTGGTCGGTCGAGCTCGCCCGAGCAGCCGGCAAGGACGAGATACTTGATGCGTTCCGAACGTCGTCCCGCATCGCGCTTGTCCGGATGGACAGCGGTTTGTCGGCGCTCAATGCCGTGAAAGAGTGGATGGCCGACCTCGGACGTCCGCATGCGGACCTTTACGAGGTAGCGCTTTGGGAAGACATGCTGACAGTCCAGGGAGACGAGCTCTTCCACGCCTATATGGTTGACAATCAGGCCATCGTCATTCCGGAAACGATTGATGCTATTCGTGCGCTTACAGGCGTCGAGAGCATTGCGCAGGATTCAATCGCCAAGACCAACGCCGCGCTCGGCATCGGGTTATCGCTTGGGTAAGCCGAAGCAGTTCAGGAGAAGGCCGTATGTCGGCAATCGATCCCTTTCTGTCGCAAACTCATATCGCTTATTTCTCGATGGAAATCGCGCTTCGACCGGAAATCCATACCTATAGCGGCGGGCTTGGCATGCTCGCCGGCGATACCGCGCGATCCTGCGCCGACCTTGAACTACCCACCGTCTTCATGACGCTCGCCAGCCGGGCGGGCTACCTGCGGCAGGAGATTGGATCGCAGGGGCAGCAAATCGATCATCCCGATCCATGGGAACCCGCCGAGTGGGCGACCCCGCTCGACGCCATGGTTGCGGTCCAAATCGAGGGGAGGAAGGTGTGGATCCGCCCGTGGCTCTACACGGTGACTTGTCCTCTCGGCCATAAGATCCCCGTGATCCTTTTGGATACGGACGTCGATCCAAACGAGCCTTCCGACCGCCGGATCACTGATCGTCTTTATGGCGGCGGCGATGCTGATCGCCTCAAGCAGGAAATTGTCTTGGGCATTGGCGGCATGCACATGCTCCATGCGCTCGGGTTCAACATTGCCGCCTACCATCTCAACGAAGGTCATGCCGCTCTCTTGACGTTGCCATTGCTGCACCAATACCGGCGACGAACCGGGAATCATACGCCGGACCCCTTCCTCTATGATGTCGATCGGGTCCGGGAGCAGTGCGTGTTCACGACCCACACGCCGGTGGAGGCGGGACATGACCGGTTCTCTTACGACCTTGTCCGGAAGCTCTTAGGCGATGCGATCGAGATCGATCAACTCAAGCTTTTGGCGGGCGAAGACCGTCTCAACATGACGCGCCTGGCGCTTAATCTGAGCGCCTATGTCAATGGCGTCGCCAGCCGCCATGCGGAAACGACGGCGCGGATGTTTCCAGGCTATCATATTCGAGCCATCACAAATGGGGTTCACGTGCCGACCTGGTTGCACTCTGCCTTGGCCAGGCTCTTCCAGTCGGCGCTGCCGAACTGGGGTCATGAGCCTGAGCGGCTGACCTGCGCCGATCAGCTTTCCGACGATGGTGTGTGGACGGCACATCAGGTGGCGAAGCAAGAGCTCCTGGCCGAAATAGTCCGAACTGCCGGCGTAGCGATGGACCCCGATGTACCGTTGATCGGCTTTGCGCGACGCATGACCGGCTATAAGCGGCCCGACCTCTTGTTTGAAGACATTGAGCGGCTGCGCGCGATCAATACCCGATACCCTTTCCAACTGGTGATGGCCGGAAAGGCACACCCGCAAGACGAAGGTGGCAAGCGCCTTATTCGGGAGATCCATGATCACATGCTCGCACTTGTGGACGACATTCCGATGGCGTTTCTGCCGAACTATGACATGGCCTTGGGCCGCGCACTCGTCGCCGGGACGGATTTGTGGCTGAACACGCCCATGCCTCCGCTTGAAGCATCAGGCACCAGTGGCATGAAGGCCGCCGTCAATGGCGTGCTTAACCTCAGTGTTCTCGACGGCTGGTGGGTGGAAGCGTGCATCGATGGAGTCACGGGCTGGGCGATCGGACGGGATGGCGAGGACAGCACCGCCCATGCATCGGAACTCTATGACAAGCTCGAGCACGACATATTGCCGCTCTATCACAATGACCGAGCGCATTGGATCTGGATGATGAAACAGGCGATCAGCAAGATCGCGTCTTATTTCAACAGCCAGCGCATGATGCGTCGCTATGCGACCGAGGCCTACCTCAGATAGGGGCGGCGGCTTAGGCGACGGCCTGCGACGGAACGCGATCAGCCGTTCGTGCGCGCCCGTCCCGCGAAGGGCGTGGGAGTGCGACTCGCGGGATTGAGAGTTGAGTTGCCTGCGCGGCGCTCAGACGTGAAACCGGTACCAACGAACCTTGAATTTACATGGCGACGACAAGGACAGAATGGCGACGGCCCGCAGAGACTGCGAGGTCCCGGTTCCGATTCCTTAGAGCCGACCGGCTGCCGGGGGTGCTCATCCTGGGAGGCTTGATCGCCGGCTTCGCAGCCGTCAATTCGCCGCTAAGGCCCTTCTACGAGTACGCTCACCACGCGACGGTCCACCTCGGGATCGGCCAGATGACGTCGGACGAGCCGCTGATCTTGTGGATCAATGACGGTCTCATGGTGTTCTTCTTTCTGCTCGTCGGGATGGAGATCAAGCGGGAGCTGCTCGACGGGCATCTCTCGACATTCAGGCAGGCGGCACTCCCCGCCTATGCGGCTGCGGGCGGCATGACGGTCCCCGCGCTGATCTACGTTGCCGTCACATGGGGGGATCCTGCCGCGTTGCGCGGTTGGGCGGTTCCGACCGCCACGGACATAGTCCTCGCTATCAGCATGCTTGCGCTGCTCGGATCCCGCGTCCCAGTGGCCTTGCGCGCCTTCCTGACGGCGCTCGCCATCTTCGACGACATCGGCGCCGTGATGATTATCGGTTTGTTCTACGGCACGGGCCTAGTCGCCGCGCCGCTCGCAGTCGCGGGGCTGGCGCTCTTCGGACTATGGCTCCTCAACAGGTTCGCGGTCACGCGCGTCTGGCCGTACGTAGCGGTCGGCGGCACCCTCTGGGTGGCCATGCTGAGCTCGGGCTTCGAGGCGGCCCTGGCCGGCGTTCTGATCGGCATCGCCATACCGCTGCGGACGCCGCACGCTGGCGCCACGCCGCTTCGCCGCGTCGAACGCGAGGTGGAGCCGTGGGTATCCTTCGTCGTCATTCCGCTGTTCGCTTTCTTCAATTCCGGCGTCACGATCGATGCTAGCGCGTTTGATCGACTTTTGGCACCTGAGTCCATGGGGATCATCCTCGGGCTCTTCCTTGGCAAGCCGATCGGCATAGTCGTTACCACATGGGCAGCCGTGCGGCTGGGCGCGGGTCGATTGCCGAGGGGTGTGACGTGGCCGCAAGTCTGTGGGGTCGCCATCGTCGCCGGGATCGGGTTCACGATGAGTCTGTTCGTCGCCGCCTTGGCCTTCCCCGATCCGCAGTTGCTGGCGAACGCGAAGCTCGCCGTCCTCATGGCTTCCCTGATCTCGGCGTCGGCGGGGCTCCTAGTCCTCCAGGCCGCCACCCGACGCTCTGCACCCGCGGCGGCGAGCGCCCAACCGGTGGAGCGACCTCTATGACAGCGATCCTCAGCGTCACCATGAACCCTTCGATCGATGTATCCGCGTCGGCCGACAAGCTCGTGCCGGTCCGCAAGCTCAGGGGCCCGGACGTCCGGCGCGATCCGGGCGGCTGCGCGCATAGATGGCGTCCTACTTCAACAAGCCAGCGCGTGATGCGCAGTTACGCCAGCGAGGCCTATCTCCAGTGATATTCTGAACGAGGACTGATCATGCATATCATAACTATCTCCACACAGCCTTTTGCGGATCAGCGCCCGGGCACCTCGGGATTGCGCAAGAAGGTATCTGTCTTCCGGCAGCCGCACTACCTGGAGAATTTCATTCAATCCATCTTCCACACGCTGCCAGAACATGAGGGGCAAACGCTGGTCTTGGGCGGTGATGGCCGCTTCCATAACCGTCAAGCGATCCAGATCATCCTCAAAATGGCGCCGGCGAACGGCTTCGGCCGCGTGCTGGTGGGACGGGAGGGCCTACTCTCCACGCCTGCCGCTTCCGCTGTGATCCGCAAGCACGACGCATTCGGAGGTCTGATTCTTTCCGCCAGCCATAATCCCGGAGGTCCTGATGGAGACTTCGGGATCAAGTACAATGCCTCCAATGGCGGTCCCGCGCCGGAGGCTCTGACGGACGCCATCTATGCGCGCAGCCGCCAGATTCGCGCCTATCGCACTCTCGACATGCCGGATGCCGATATCGACCGGCTGGGCGAGACAGTCATGGGCAGCACGGTGGTGGAGGTCATCGATCCTGTCGCCGATTATGCGGTGGCGATGGAGAAGCTTTTCGATTTCGATTGTATCCGAGCAATGTTTGCCGGGGGTTTCCGGATGCGCTTCGATGCCATGCACGCGGTGACGGGGCCTTACGCGCATGTCTTGTTGGAGGACCGCCTCCGCGCTGCGCCCGGTACAGTGGTAAATGGCGTGCCGCTGCCCGATTTCGGCGGCGACGTGCCTGATCCGAATCTCGTCCACGCGCACGATCTCGTCGCGACAATGACCAGTGCGGATGCGCCCGATTTCGGCGCGGCGTCAGATGGCGACGGCGACCGCAACATGATTCTGGGGCGTGGTCTCTTCGTCACGCCGAGCGACAGCTTGGCCGTGCTCTCTGCCAACGCCCATCTTGTGCCCGGCTACCGAGATGGTATCGCCGGGGTGGCACGCTCGATGCCGACCAGCCGGGCGGCCGACCGCGTCGCCAGGGAACTCGGTGTCCCGTGTTTCGAGACGCCGACGGGCTGGAAATACTTCGGCAATCTGTTGGACGCGGGCAAGATCACGCTGTGTGGAGAGGAAAGCTTCGGCACCGGATCGGTGCACCTGCGCGAAAAAGACGGCTTGTGGGCGGTGCTGATGTGGCTCAACATCCTGGCCGTGCGTCAGCAGTCGGTTGCCGAGATCTTGCGCGATCACTGGCGGCGCTATGGACGCGACTTTTACTCGCGGCATGATTATGAGGGACTCGACCCCGCCGCCGCCGAGGATCTTATGAACGGGCTGCGCAACCGGTTGGGGAAGCTGGCCGGCCGGCGCTTCGGGACGCTCCAAATCACCTCTGCCGATGATTTCACATACACCGATCCGGTCGACGGCAGCGTTACCCCGCATCAGGGCATCCGTCTCTTTTTCGGAGATACCGCGCGCATCGTATACCGGATGTCCGGAACAGGGACGGGCGGCGCGATCTTGCGCATCTATCTGGAGCGCTTCGAGCCGGACCCTTCTCGTCACGTCCAAGACCCGCAATCAGCCCTTGCCGACCTTGCCGATATCGCCCGCGAGGTGGCAGACATACCCAACCGGCTTGGCCGCGACGGACCCTCGCTTGTCACGTGAAGATTAAGCTGAGTCGATTATTGTGGTGAGCCATGCGATCGCAATCCGTACCGAAATTGCGCACGTCACGGGATATCTCATGACTTCAGCGAATCGATGATGAGCTGGCGCAGCGACTCGCGCCCGCTCCGAAGTCGCGCGCCAATGACACGTCGGCTGAGCCCAAGCGCTTGGCTTATGGCTTCCGGAGATTCTCCTAGTATCTCCGCACGGCGAACAATTTCGCTTTCGCCGGCTGGAAGGGCTTCGATGAGCGGTAACAGGAACGCATGCAGGATTGTATCTACCTCTGCATCGTTGATCGTGCAGGTGAAGAAGTCGCTCGGCGAGGAGCGGATATCACACCCGTTCTTGTTTGCCATGATTAATCCGAGCATGAAACATCCGTCGACGGGTAAAGCGAGCGGCAGACGTCCCGACAGCGGCCATTCACGTCAATACGACGCCCAATCGGTTTCGCATTGCAGGTGGAACTGTCAACCATCGTGCTTCGTCCTTTCCACAAAATCCGAGGGTCGATCGCTACATCCATGGACAAAAAGACGCTACTGACCCCCAAAACGTTACAGGGGCGCCCCCGCGTCGGAATTGCCGGCTCGGCTCGGCAACTGTAACGGATCGAACGGTCAACCGTCTTTGAATATCAGCTACTTCGATACAGTCGTCTCATCCAGAAAACGCATGCGGAGCAGTTCGGCCATCCGCCGGCGTTTCAGTTGATTGCAGCCGACTGGGCCGGGGCGGACGCGCAGGGAGATCACGGGTGGACAGGCGAACGCAAATCTATGTCTGGTACGCGGTGCTGGCGCTATTCGGCATCATCATGCTGCAAAATGTCTGGTCCCAAACGCGGCATGTTGAGACAATTCCCTACAGCGAATTTGAGCAATATTTGAAAGACGGCCGGATCAGCGAAGTCGTTGTCACGTCGCAATCCATTCAGGGCACATTGAAGGGCGAGGAGGACGGCCAGCCGCAGCATGTGGTCGCCAACCGCGTTGATCCGGCGCTTGTGGAAAGGCTGGACCAATACAAGGTGCCGTTTTCCGCTGCCACCGAGAACACATTTCTGAGCAATCTCTTGTCCTGGCTCCTGCCGATGGTGCTGTTCCTTGCCATCTGGATGTTCCTCGTGCGGCGCATGGCCGAGAAGCAGGGGCTCGGCGGCGGCTTGATGTCGATAGGCAAGAGCAAGGCCAAGGTCTACCTTGAGACTGATACTAAGGTCAGCTTCGCCGACGTCGCCGGGGTCGACGAAGCCAAGGGCGAACTCGAGGAGATCGTGGCCTTCCTGAAGGAGCCGCAAGGCTATGGCCGGCTCGGTGCCCGTATGCCCAAGGGCGTCCTTCTGGTCGGACCACCCGGCACGGGCAAGACGCTGCTGGCTCGGGCGGTTGCCGGCGAGGCCGGCGTGCCATTCTTCTCGATCAACGGTTCGGAATTCGTGGAGATGTTCGTCGGCGTCGGTGCCGCCCGGGTGCGTGACTTGTTCGAGCAGGCGCGCAAGCAAGCCCCGGCGATCATCTTTATCGATGAGCTCGACGCACTTGGCCGGGCACGGGGCGCATACCCGGGATTGGGGGGCCATGACGAGAAGGAGCAGACCCTCAATCAGCTCCTGTCGGAGCTCGACGGCTTCGATACGCGCGAAGGTCTTGTGCTATTGGCCGCGACCAACCGGCCCGAAATCCTCGATCCTGCCCTCCTGCGCGCCGGACGGTTTGACCGTCAGGTCCTCGTCGATCGGCCGGACAAGATCGGGCGCGTGGCGATTCTGAATGTGCACTTGAAGAAGGCGCACATCGGCGATGATATCGACGTTGAGCAAATCGCGTCACTCACACCCGGCTTCAGTGGAGCGGATTTGGCAAATCTGGTCAATGAGGCAGCCCTTCTTGCCACGCGCCGCGGCGCCGATGCCGTCACGCTCGACGACTTCACCCAGGCAATCGAGCGTATTGTGGCCGGCCTAGAAAAGAAAAACCGGCTCTTGAACCCGAACGAGCGAAAGATCGTCGCCTACCACGAGATGGGCCATGCTCTTGTTGCCATGTCGTTGCCGAATGTCGATGCTGTTCACAAGGTCTCGATCATTCCGCGTGGCATCGGCGCCCTCGGTTACACCATCCAACGGCCGACGGAGGATCGCTTTTTGATGAGCCGCAGCGAGCTTGAGAACAAAATGGCGGTCCTCTTGGGCGGGCGGGCTGCGGAGACGGTCGTGTTTGGCGAAATTTCCACGGGGGCGGCGGATGATCTCGCCAAGGCAACAGACATTGCACGTAGTATGGTCACAAAGTTCGGTATGGCCGATGAGCTCGGCCAAATTACCTATGAGGAAGAGCCGCAGAATTTCCTCGGCTTGCCGTCGGCACTGGCCGGACGCGACCGGCGCTATAGTGAAGAGACGGCGCGCAAGATCGACAATGCGGTTCGGGCGCTGGTCGACAGAGCATTTGAGACCGCCGCCGATATTCTGAAGGTGAAGCGTGCCACTCTCGATACTGTCGCTGCTGAACTCCTGAAAAGGGAAACATTGGGGGGTGACGAACTGAAGCGTATCATAAGCCAAGGAGCCCGGCCGACAATTTCTCCCGAGACTGCACCCGCGTCAGCCAAGGGGACTTAATTTACTATGTGTTTTTCGGCAGAGGCCAGTTTTACCGCCGCAGCAATACTCCTTCCGGCCGGCATCCTGACTGTTCGACAGGCTTATAGAACGGATCGGCGATACGTCCCGATTGCGGCTCTTCCTTTGCTGTTTGGGCTGCAACAGCTCTCCGAAGGCGGCGTGTGGATTGCAGGCGCACACAACGCTTCATTTTGGATCGAAAAAAGCTCTCTCGTTTACATGTTTTTCTCTTGGCTTGCGTGGCCTGTTTGGGTGCCAATTTCCGCCTACTTTCTTGAGCCCGAGCGGCGTAGACCCTTATTCCTGAGTTTCATAGTGGCAGGCGCGATGTTGGGAAGCATCCAGTACATCCCTTACTTTGCTCATGATGGCTGGGTGACGACACGTTTCTTGCCTTACGCCATCAGCTACGAGGGGATAGAGCTTCTCGACTACATCACCACGCGAGAAGTCACCTATACGATATATGTCGCCGTGGTGACCGGGCCGCTTTTGCTGTCGTCGGTGCGACACGTCAACGTCTTTGGGATTTTGGTGCTGTTGGTCCTGGTCATTACCTACTTCTTTTTTTCCTATGCGTACATTTCTGTTTTTTGCTTCGGGGGTGCGCTGGCGTCGCTTTATCTGGTCTGGATGATTTTTCGGAGCGCGCAAGGGCCCACCGCCTTGGCTCCTTGTCCTCGCGACGGTAGCAGCCAGAAAGACGGCAAGCTTGCATAGGAAGAATTCATTGGAGATTGCGCATCATATGCGAGGCAAACCATGAGGGGGAAACACTTGTGCTCAGTCTGACATTTCTTGGCGCCGTCGGTACGGTGACCGGATCAAAATATCTCCTGGAAGCGGATGGTCGTCGGGTGCTCATCGACTGCGGCCTGTTTCAGGGATTCAAGCAGTTGCGTTTGCGCAATTGGACGCCGTTGCCGTTCGATCCATCGAATCTCGACGCTGTCCTTCTCACCCACGCGCATCTTGATCACTCCGGCTATATCCCCCTGCTTGTGAAAAGCGGCTTTTCGGGCCCAATCTATGCGACCGCAGCGACGCGCGACCTTTGCGAGGTCTTGCTGCCCGATAGCGGCCATCTTCAGGAGCGGGATGCGGAGTTCGCGAACCGGCACGGTTTCAGTAAGCATCGTCCGGCAAAACCTCTCTACACGCAGGCAGAGGCGGAAGCCTGCCTTGGGCGCTTCATACCAACGGATTTCGAGCAAGAGCTTAGCATCACCAGCGGGCTGACGGCACGATTCCTGCCAGCCGGACACATACTCGGTGCGGCTCTCATCCACATCAGCTATGGTGGACGAAGCATCCTGTTTTCCGGCGATCTCGGTCGGCCGGAGAGCGCTACCATGCTTGCGCCGGCGATCGTGCGAGAAACGGACTTTCTCGTGGTCGAGTCAACCTATGGTGACCGTCGGCACGAGAACGCTGACCCCGAGGACCGCATCGCCGAGATCATCAACCGGGTCGTAGCGCGTGGCGGCACCGTCCTCATCCCGGCGTTCGCAGTGGGCCGGGCGCAAAGCATACTGTTTCATCTGCAGCGGTTGAGGGCGAGCAACCGCATTTCCGACGTTCCGATATTTCTCGACAGTCCAATGGCGATCGATGCCAGCGACATATTTTGCGATCACTTGGCTGAACATCGCCTCACCGCCGAGCAATGCCGGGCCGCGTGCCGCGTTGCCACTTATGTTCGTGAGGCCGAGGATTCCAAAGCCCTCGACGCAAACGCGGTACCCAAGATCATCATCTCGGCAAGCGGTATGGCAACTGGGGGGCGTATCCTGCACCATTTGAAGAATTTTGTGTCCGATGCCCGTAATGCTGTTTTGTTTACCGGGTTTCAGGCGGGTGGCACGCGCGGCGCAGCCATGACAAGCGGCGCCAAAACCGTGAAGATACACGGGAGCTACATACCGGTTCGCGCCGAGGTCGAGAATCTTCACATGTTCTCGGCTCATGCCGATGCGGATGAAATTTTGGCGTGGCTCGGCAACTTCACATCGGCGCCCCGTCAGACTTTTGTCACGCATGGTGAACCCGCGGCATCAGACGCCTTGCGGCACCGGATCGAAGAAGAGCTTGGCTGGACGTGCTGTGTACCTGACTACCGGGACCAAGTCGAATTGAGCTGAAGTCTGCTTTGTAGTCATGCTGAGGGACCGCAGGAGGAGCAAGGGTGACGGAGACAGCGAATGTGCTTTGCCTGAGATGGCTTGGTATCGACACGGGACGCGAGGCGGTGATCTACATGCGTCCGGACTGTCCGGTTTGTCGCTCCGAAGGTTTTGGCGTTCACGCGCGCGTACGCGTACGCGCCGGCGACCGGTCGATCATTGCAACTGTGAACATAATCAGATCGGATGCGCTGGGGGAGCATGAAGCAGGTCTTTCCGAGACGGCTGCGCAAATGCTGAATGCCCAGGAAGGTACAAGCCTCACCGTTCACCACGCGCCGGCTCTCGAGTCATTAAGCGCCGTGCGCACCAAGATCTATGGCCACCGGCTTCGCGAAAACAGCCTACACGACATCGTGAGGGATATTGCTTCGGGTCTTTATTCCGATGTGCATTTATCCGCGTTTGTCGCGGCCTGTGCCGGCACCAATCTCGATCGTGATGAAATGGTCTTCCTCACCAGGGCGATGATCGATGCGGGCGATCGGCTGGATTGGGGCAGAACGCCGATCGTCGACAAGCATTGCGTTGGCGGGCTTCCGGGCAATCGCACCACGCCGATCATCGTCGCCATCGTGGCGGCCGCAGGATTGATCATGCCCAAAACCTCGTCGCGCGCCATTACCTCGCCGGCCGGGACAGCGGACACCATGGAAACGATCGCACCGGTGGCACTCTCGCCGGATGCGATTAGAAGGATCGTGGAAAAGGAAGGAGGATGCATCGTTTGGGGTGGTGCCATTCGCCTTAGCCCCGCCGACGATATCTTGATCCGGGTGGAGCGGGCGCTCGATCTCGACAGCGAAGGACAACTCATCGCTTCCGTTCTGTCAAAAAAGGCGGCGGCGGGTTCAACACATGTCGTTCTCGACCTGCCTACCGGTGCTACCGCGAAAATCCGCTCGCCGGAGGCCGCCAAGACCCTCAGCGACCATCTTATCGCGGTGGCGGGAAGCGTTGGGCTCACGGTTCGCGCGGTTGTCACAGATGGGAGTCAACCGGTTGGCCGAGGCATCGGCCCGGCTTTGGAAGCGCGCGATGTATTGGCCGTCCTGCGGGGCGAAGCCGGTGCGCCCATAGATCTTGGAAAGCGTGCCGCCAGTCTCGCCGGCGAATTGCTCGAACTTGCGGGAGCAGTTGCCACAGGGGAGGGCTTGAATACGGCGCTCGCTATCCTCAGTGACGGCCGAGCTTGGCGAAAATTCGAAGCCATATGCGAGGCGCAGGGCGGTATGCGCACGCCGCCCATTGCCGGGCATCGATATGACATTAAAGCGTTAAGGCCGGGCCGCGTCGAATATATCGATAATCGCCTATTGGCGCGCACCGCAAAGCTGGCTGGCGCCCCTTTCGCTCCCGCAGCCGGGATCGAGTTTCATGCGCCATTGGACACTTTGGTAGATAGGGGGGATCCACTGTTCACCATCCATGCGGAGACGCCGGGGGAGCTCGCCTACGCCCGCGAGTTTCTCGAAGCCCATCCCAATATCGTCAAGGTGGGAGGGGCGTGATGAAGCCGCTCATACTTTGCCGAACCGGTCATGAAGACATGGCCTTAAGATTGGCACCATTGCTTGATGCCGAGCATGGAGATGTCGAGACGCGCCGGTTTCCGGACGGAGAGACTTATGTGCGGATCGCAAGTCCCGTCAAAGGCCGCAGGATTGTGCTCGTTACGTCGCTCGACCGGCCTGATGACAAGCTGTTGCCACTTCTTTTCCTAGCGGCCGGGGCGCGCGACTTGGGTGCCGCCGATGTTGGGCTAGTAGCGCCCTATCTTCCCTATATGCGCCAGGACAAGCGATTTCGGGAAGGAGAAGCCGTGACATCGACGTGCTTCGCGCAGATCATCAGCCGCTGGGTGGATTGGCTTGTGACTGTCGATCCGCATCTCCACCGGCGCTCGTCCTTGTCCGAGATTTACACAATTCCAGCAACCTCGCTGCATGCGACTCCGTTGATTTCGACTTGGATCAAGACACATGTCTCAGCTCCCGTGCTCGTCGGCCCGGACAGCGAGAGCAGTCAGTGGGTCGCTGCCGTCGCCCGCGATGCGGGTGCGCCTTATATCGTTTTGGAAAAGACAAGGCGCGGCGACCGCGACGTATCCATCCACGTGCCCGACCTTGATAGTTGGGTCGACCATACGCCAGTGCTTGTCGACGACATCATCTCGTCGGGGCGCACCATGGTCGAGACCGTCAGAGGACTGATCGCCATTGGGATGAAGCGGCCGGTATGCATCGGAGTCCACGGCGTCTTTGCCGGTAATGCCTATAGGGAGCTTGTGGAGTCCGGTCCCCAAGAGGTCATCACTTGCAATACTGTCCCGCATCCATCCAACGGGATTGATCTCTCCGATCTCATCGCGGGAGGCGTTCGGCGTACAATGAACGCCGTGCAACAAGGGCATTGACACAGATTCCATGAAAGAAAGAAAATTGCTTTGGCCGCGCCAACTGTGTCTATGGCCACAATGTCAGCTGCAAACCGCCTGAACATGTATGTCCATATCGAATTCATATCGAAGGTGACGATCTCTTCGAAGCTATGTTACGGGACATCCGCGAAGCGCGGCGGAGCAATCTCTTTGAAATGTACATTTTCAAAGACGATCGGATAGGGCGTCCAATTCTCAACGCTTTGGAAGCGGCCGCGAGGCACTATGCAGCGAGGTGGGCCTCCGCACTTTAACATTGCACGGAGGCCCCGGAAGGTCTGGTCACTCCAAGATCCTCGCCAGCGTGGGGGCGCGCCGTCCGCATTTACGGAGCCAGGATTCTGGATTGCTGTGGCCTAGGGATTTTCGGCCTTTCCTTCCATATCCATCATCATCTGCTGCTGGCCCATCATTTGCTCCATCATCATTTGCATCATGGCCATGTGCTCTTGCATTCTCTTCATGCGGTCCTCCATGGAGCCACCCATCATGCCGCCATGCTGATCCATCATTCCGTGCATGGACTGCATCTGCTCATGCATCATTTTCATGTGTTCCTGCATGAGCTTGCGGCGCTCGGCTGGGTCCGTTGCCTGTTCCACCTGTTCCATCTTCTGCTGCATCTGCTCGAACTGGCCACCCTGATGCTCGTGGTCGTGTTGCTGGGCCATGGCGGATGGCGCCATAGCAACGGTCAAAACGAGAGCGAGGGCTGTTTGGCGAAGGGACATAGGTATTCTCCTTTCTGTCCGGTTGAAGACATTGCTTGGTGTTTCCTGCATGCGAGACTCTAGAACCATAGACGGATACCGGCGACGAATGACAGTTTGCCGGGATCTTCTCCCTCACCCCGTGCGAAATCGGCCGTGTCGCCGACCGAGCGGGTCCATGACACGCCGATATAGGGGGCGATCTCGCGTCTGATCTCATAGCGCAGGCGCAGGCCCAATTCGGCTGTACTGAGACCCGATCCGATACCGAGCTCGTCGACATCCTGGAAGGCGAAGTTAAGTTCGGCTCGCGGCTGAAGGATCAACCGCTGGGTGAAGAGTAAATCGTATTCCGCTTCGATCCGGGCCGTGACATCGCCCTTATCGCTGACAAAGAGCGCGCTATCGACCTCGAACCAATAGGGGGCAAGGCCCTGGAGTCCGATCACGCCATATGTGCGTGATGGATCGGGCTTGAAGTCATGGCGGACACCTGCTTGCACGTCCCAGTATCGCGCGATGGCCCGGCTGTAGAGTGCTTGCGTCTCGACCTCTTCGAAGCGATCGCTGCCGAACAGATATTCGCCTTCGGTCTTGACCCACAGTTTATTGTAGTCACCGCCGATCCAGCCCTGCGCGTCCCATAGAAAGAGGCTGTCGCCTTCGTTGGTCTGGTATTCCAGACGGTCGGCCAGCACGAGGTATTGAAGCGGTTCGCCTTCTGCGGCCCACGTCGGATGAGAGGAAAGTAGCGCGGTCCCCGTCAGGATCACCGCCGTGAAGGCTCCAAAGGCCGTATTAAGGTGCGTTTTCCGGATGATACAGCTCATTGGACCGCCTCCGCAACTTCCTGGGAAACGGAGACGACGCGGAACATGCCGGCCTTCATGTGATAGAGGAGGTGGCAGTGGAATGCCCAGTCGCCCGGGGCGTCCGCGGTCACCTCGACCGAGAGCTTTTCGCCCGGTTTGAGGTTGACCGTATGCTTGCGCGGCTTGTGCGCGCCGGCGCCATTGTCGAGTTCCATCCACATGCCGTGCAAATGGAGCGGGTGATTCATCATCGTGTTGTTGATCATGGTCATACGTAGGCGTTCGCCAAATTTGAATGGGATTGGTCCTTTGACTTCCGAGTATTTTCTGCCGTCGAACGACCACATATAGCGTTCCATATTGCCGGTGAGGTGCAGGATGACCTCGCGCCCCGGCGGACGCGGATCATAGGCGCCGTGGGTGTTGCGCAAGTCCGTATAGACGAGAACCCGATGGCCGACGTTCTCGAGGCCAGTGCCCGGCTCGTGCAGCCGGCTCTTAGGCATTTCGGCGATATTGTCGACGCCCACCCTTTTTAGGTTGGGGGGTGTATCGCCGGTGGTTGCGTATGCGAGGGGGAGAGTCGCTGACGGCTCGCCATGCCCCGAATGATCCATTTGCGATCCGGCCATCGCCGGCATATCGTGTCCAGAATGGTCCATTGCCGCCGATCCGCTCATGCCCGACATGTCATGCCCGGAATGGTCCATCCCTTCCATGCCACTCATACCACCCATGTCGTGGGCCATGCCCATATCCGTCATGGTGAGTAAAGGTCGCTCGCGCAGCTCTGGAATTTCTGCTTCCATGCCTTGCCGAGGGGCCAAGGTTCCGCGGGCGTAGCCGTTGCGGTCCATGGATTCCGCGAATATGGTATAGGCGCGGTCATTTTCGGGCGTGACGATCACGTCATAAGTCTCGGCAACGCCCATCTGGATTTCGTCCACCGTGATGGGCTGCACGTTCTGGCCGTCCGCCTGTACCACCGTCATGGCGAGCCCCGGGATACGAAGGTTGAAATAGGTCATTGCGGCGGCATTGATAAAACGCAGGCGCACGCGTTCGCCTGACTTGAAGAGCGCCGTCCAGTTCGAGCCCGGTGCCTGTCCGTTGATCAGATAGGTGTATGTGGCGCCGGTGATGTCTGCGATGTCCGTCGGCGACATGCGCATGCGCCCCCAGGCCAGGCGGTCCTTCAAGGTCGCGCCCAGACCCTTGTCGCCAACATCATCGAAAAAGTCACCAATCGTCCTCTTCTGAAAGTTGTAGTAGTCGCTTTGCTTCTTCAGCTTGGAGAAAACGTGATCGGGGTTCTCGAAGGTCCAGTCGGACAGCATGACCACATATTCGCGGTCGTAGGTGATGGGATCGGGATCTGCGGGGTCAACAATGATTGGACCAAAGACCCCGGACTGCTCCTGCAAGCCGGAATGGCTATGATACCAATATGTCCCCGTCTGTTTCAGCGTGTATTGATAGACGAAGGTCTCCTCCGGCTTGATCCCGGGAAAGCTGACGTTAGGAACGCCGTCCATGGCCGCCGGCAGCAGAATGCCGTGCCAGTGGATGGAGGTGTCTTCGTCAAGATCGTTCCGGACCCTTAACGTCACCGTTTCGCCTTCCCTGAACCGCAGAAGCGGCCCCGGAATGGTGCCGTTGATGGTCTTGGCCTTTGCGATCTTGTTGCCGATCCGCAAATCGGTCCGGCCAATGGCCAGATCGAAACTGCGATGGTTGTCACTGGAAGAGGACGGCCGCAGGCCGGCGGCCTGCTGCGCCCAGGCAGGAACCAGCGCTTGCAGGCCGACGAGCAGTCCTGCTGCAGACGTCGACTGGATCAATGTACGTCGGGAAATCATGTCAAACTCCTGGATATCGTCTCCAAAGACGGTCAATAGGGGGTTCCGTTACAAGGCCGAGCGCGTTCAATGCGTGTGTTCGGCTTGCGTCATCGGCCACTGATGCTGCTCCGGCCCGTAGACCATGAGGCCGCCCAGATAGCCGTTCACGCCGACCAAGAGGGCCGTTGCGAACAAGGCCGCCCGGTAGATGCCGTTGCGAGGCGCCTGCATCTGCAGCCGTCTTTCTCCCAGCCACAGCGTCAGGATTGCCAAGGCAGCGATCGACGTGCCGTTCCAGCGATGGATGGTGAGAACGGTTTCTTCGTCGACGATGCGAAAGCCGCCATACAGCCAGCCAAGGAGCGCCGCACCCACAGCGCCAACCGTACCCGTCCACAGGCTGAAACGGGCAGCATCGCGGAAAAATTCAGGCTTGTATCGCAAAGAAAGAAGTTCGGCGAACGCTGCGACCAATAGCAGCGCTATCGGAAAATGCACCGCAGCGGGATGAAATTTGCCCAGCCAAACCAGGAATCGACCGAAGCCGGTCTTGAGGAGCGCTTCGTTCGGTCCGTGAGCCGAGTGATCGTGAGTGCTTTCGGTGGGAGCCGCTTCGCTGTGATTGTCTTCCGGGTCATGCGGGTGCTCCTGCTCGCTATGGGAATCGTCGACCATGCCCTCGGTATGAGTCGGCTGCGGAGAAGTCGGATGCTCCTCGTCCCCGTGCGCCAAGACGGACGCCGAAGTGATCAGTGCCAGCACGAGCGCCAATATGAATGTCAAAATCCAAGGCCTATGGAAAAGACCCTGCACACTTGCCTTCAAGGTTTGCGTATTCATTGATTGTGTTCCCCTTCATTCTGGAAGAATAGTTGGGTGCCATGCGCACCCGTTCAGAAACCGCACGCACGATTTCGGCGCGCACGTTCAGAACCGGAAGGGCGAACTCAATTCAGTAAGAGAATCTTCAAGGCAACGAGCGATGCAGGAAATGGAGGCGGCCACTGCCCAGACGGAAAAACTGGCGCCGCTCGCGCTTCCATTGGCCATAGACCGTCATTGGATACATCCGCCCATAGAAATATGGTCTGGGTGCGCGATCCGCCCGTCAGACTTGCCGCTTCAACGGTGCTCTGCACCGCTTGCAGGCAAGCCTGCTCGCACTGACCGTCGTGGTCCACCGCGTCAGCGCCCGTCGTGGAGTGGTGATGCGGTAAGGCGGCATCGCCCGCAACCTCAGATGCTGCCGTCTGCACGGCGTGAAACCCGTCGGCACAATGTGCCCACGCAACGTTAATCGCCATCAGATAGACCAGGGCGACCGCAATCACGTTTTTTCCAAGATTTCTGCCGAGAATCATGCCAGCATCTTTCAGTCTTGATACCATATACCCCTATCGGGTATAGTTCGTCAATGGAAAGCCGGAATCGGACCACGATCATCAATCGTCTCAAGCGGATCGAGGGTCAAACGCGCGGCCTCATCCGCATGGTCGAGACCGACCGGTACTGTGTCGATATCCTGCATCAAGTACAGGCGGTGAAGAGTGCGCTCGCCGGGGTCGAGAGCGAAATCCTCAAGGCGCATGCCGGAACTTGCGTTGAAGAGGCGTTGCAAAGCGGTACGCTCGCGGAACAGCGGAAGAGGTTCGCTGAGCTGGTCGACCTGTTCGAGCGGGTCAAATCCTGAGCGATGGAGATTGAAATGAGACGAAGAACCGTATTTAACCTGATGGCTGCCAGTGCCGTTGCGCTGGCCGGCGGGTGGTCGCTCCTCGGCTCTCAGCCGAACGCTGTCGCTGCGGAGATCGCGGTCTATAAGGACCCAAACTGTGGCTGCTGCGGCCAATGGGTCGGGCATCTGAGAGCGGCGGGGTTCTCCGTCGAGGTCCATGACGCGGAAGATCTTGTCCGCATCAAAGCCGACGCCGGTATCCCCGACAATCTTCAATCGTGCCACACGGCTATGATTGATGGCTATGTCATTGAGGGGCATGTGCCCGCCGCTGACATCAGACGGTTGTTGTCGGAGCGACCCGCGGCCAAGGGACTCGCAGTCCCGGGAATGCCTGTCGGTTCGCCCGGCATGGAGCAGGGAGCGGCAAGAGAGCCTTACAATGTCATCTTGTTGCAGAATGACAGGTCTGGCACGATCTTTGCCCGCCATTGAAGGCGCTCTCTGGTCTCCATTGCAGGGAGAATTCATGGCGCGATCGCTCCATTGAGCTGCTTCTTATCGAAGGCGAAGACGACATTCGGGTCCGGATCAGCCGCATGTTCGTCCTTGTCCGGACAGTCAACGCGCGACATAAGGTGGCGGATCACATTGAGCCGCGCGCGCTTTTTGTCATCCGCTCGCACGACAAACCATGGAGTCACGTCGTTGTGCGTGCGAAGAAGCATCTCGTTGCGTGCGGCGCTGTAGTCGTCCCAATGCTTGACGGCGACCTTGTCGATGGGACTGACTTTCCACTGTTTCAGGGGATTGGTGCGCCGGTCGTTTAGGCGCTGTATTTGCTCCTCCTTTGAAATATCCAAATAATATTTGAAGACTTGAATTCCCGAGTTCACGAGCATGTGCTCGAAGGGCAGCACCATGTTCATAAACTCTTCGTATTCCGCATCGCTGCAAAATTCCATGACGCGCTCCACGCCAGCGCGGTTGTACCAGCTACGATTCATGAGAACCATTTCCTGCGCCGAGGGCAGATAGGGGGCGTAGCGTTGGAAATACCATGAGTTTCGATCGCGGTCCGATGGCTTGCCCAAGGCAACGACGCGCGTTTCGCGGGGGCTCAAATGTTGAATGATACGCTTGATCACCCCGTCCTTGCCCGCCGCATCGCGCCCTTCGAACAAGATCAGGATTTTCAAATCATTCTTGATCAGGTGTCTTTGCAGCTTGACCAACTCAACCTGGAGACGCCGAAGCGCTTTCTTGTAGCCATCCTTCCCCGACTCTCCGGCTTCTTCCTGTGCCTTTTTCATTACGGCCGCTCGGCAAGATAATTTCGTGTCAGCGGCACCGCGTCCTGTCGCCGGGCGAGTTGGATCTGGAATACCACATGGCCACTGCGCCGGAACGCGAGTTCACTGGCGACAAGGTAGAAGCGCCACATTCGGCAAAAGCGCTCATCGTAGATGTTGCGAACGCGCTCCAAATTGCTCTCAAAGCGCGTCCGCCAAGCTCTGAGCGTCTCTGCATAGTGCAGGCGCCAGATCTCTATATCCGTAACGTATAGTCCCGAGCGCTCGATGGCGCCGAGAATCTCAGATAGCGCGGGACTGTAGCCGCCCGGAAATATGTTCCGGGCGATCCAGGGATTGGTGGCGCCGGGACCATCGGCGCGCCCGATGGTATGCAACAGCGCGACGCCATCGTCCGTGAGGCGGTCCCGCAAATTGGCGAAGAAGGTGGGATAGTGCGGAACACCCACATGCTCGAACATACCGACCGATACGATCCTGTCGAACGTGCCGGATATGTCCCGATAGTCTCGCAAGTCGAACTGAACAGTCTTGGCGAGTCCCGCCGACTGGGCCCTTTCGACAGCCACTCTGTGTTGCTCTTGCGATAGAGTAACGCCGGTGACATGGACGTCATGGGTGCGCGCCAAATGAATCGCGAGCCCACCCCAGCCACAGCCGATATCGAGGACGTGCTGGCCCGATTCCAGCAGTAGTTTGGCACTGATTAGCGCCTTTTTGTTGGCCTGTGCAGCCTCCAGCGAATCGTTGGCGCTCTGAAAATAGGCACAGGAATATTGCTGGTATTGATCGAGAAACAGGGTGTAGAGCTCGCTCGAAAGATCATAGTGATGAGCTACATTCCGCCGCGCCCGCGAAGTAGAATTGTATTGCGAGACCCCGCGCCCTAGCCGTTGGAGCTTCTCGCCCCATCGACGAAGCGAGGGTGGTTCCTGCATGGCCAGATTGGCAAGCAGGAGATCGAGCAGGCCGTAGATGTCGTCGCCATCCACAGTGAGCGTGCCATCCATATAGGCTTCGCCGAGATGGAGATCCGGGTGCAAGAGCAGTTTCCGGGCAAGGTCACGGGTCTGAAGGCGAACGACGACGGGCGCAGCCCTTTGATCACCGTAATAAACTCTGCTCCCATTTGGATAGATAACCGCCAAGGAGCCGTAGTTGACAAACTTGCGTAGGAAAGAAGAAAGGAGTGACGGCCACATTGACTTATCCTGCTTTATGAGGCCCACCGTCTCTCCGGGATATCCCGTTTGAGATGACTAGGCCATGGCTATAACCTCGATATGGCGCTCCCCCTTGCGGTTGCGCGCCTATGTTCAGAAGGACGGGCGAGTGGGAGGGATGTTACAGTTGCAAGCGCGCATCTAGGACCGGCGGGCGTACACGCCGGGCGGAATTCATTAGGCAACCAGGGTCATTCCATCCTGAGAGAGGCAATGACAGGCGATTCAGATAGGAAATCCCCGCGCGACGCTGCACATGCCGTGATGCAGGAAATCCACAGCGACTTGCTCCGCATGCTCACCCGCCGGCTCGGGGATAAAGATGAGGCCGCGGACGTGCTGCACGATTTCTTCGTCAAAGTTTTGGCCCGCATCGATGACGTCCGGGATACGGACAGGATCCGCGGCTGGATGCGCCGGGTCCTCGAAACCTCCATCGTCGACCATTACCGCGCTGAGACGAGGAAGCGCCGATCCGAGGCCGACTATCACTATCTGGAAGCGGTATATCGCGCCGAAGATCAGGCCGACGCCGATCTTGATTCAGCGGCCTGCCTTTGCCTCTACAAGCTGCTGCCGACGTTGAAGGCGGGGTATGCGGATATTCTGTGGCGCGCCGATCTAATAGGCGAGCCGCGGGAGAGCATTACAGCCGAATTGGGTATTACAGAAACAAATTTCCGCGTGCGCCTGCATCGGGCACGGCAAGCGTTGCGGCGACGCCTTGAGGAAACCTGCCGCACCTGCCCATTCCACGGGTATCTCGATTGCGATTGCGAATACGGAATTCGCTACAAGATCGAAATCGGGCAGGAACACAGCAAGCTGTAACGAGAAGCGCCTCCCTCCGTCTCTGTCCATATAGGTATTCATGACGGCGCGCGACGTTTCATTTCGGCGGAGCGCCTTATTGTTTGGACGGACGCAAGTGGACGGAATCTCGAAACAATATGGCGAAGGGTTCGCCGACAATGATTGATCGTGCCGGCATCCTCGCTATCAATTGCGGCTCCTCCAGCATCAAATTCGCGCTGTTCGACGCTGAATCCGAGGAGCCACAGGAGGTATGGTCGGGCGCGTTCGAGCGAATCGGGCTAGGCAGTAGCCGATTTGTCGTGACGGGGACGTGTGGGGCAATTCTTATCGATGAGTCGCGGGAAGCCGCAAATCATATCGCTGCGCTCGACATTCTCCTTGCCTTTGCAGAGGCGCACACGTCACGAGGAGGGCTTTGGGCGGTTGGCCACCGCGTCGTACATGGTGGCGACGGGCGCGATGGCCCGCTTCTGGTTACGCCGGCGACTGAGGCGAGCCTCCAGCGCCTGGTTCCGCTGGCGCCGTTGCACCTGCCTCACAATCTGGCCGGCATTTTAGCGGTCAGATTGCGCCGCCCTGATCTTCCGCAAGTTGCCTGCTTTGACACGGCGTTTCACCATGGTTTGCCCAAGGTGGCGAGGTTGACCGGCTTACCGCGCAAGATCGAGGAAGATAGCATCCGCCGATACGGGTTTCATGGCTTGTCGTACGAATATGTCATCGAGGAAATAAGGCGGCGCGACGGCGAGACCGCTGCGAAGGAGCGAATTATTGTCGCCCATCTCGGCAATGGAGCATCCATGGCGGCCATAAAGGGGGGCCGAAGCGTTGAGACGACGATGGGCTTCAGCACGCTTGCCGGCCTGCCTATGGGAACGCGCTCCGGCGATATCGACCCCGGCGCACTGCTGTATCTTCTGATTGAAAAGAAGATGACGCCTGATCAGTTGCAGCAACTCCTCTATGAGAAGTCAGGACTGATTGGGCTTTCCGGTGTAAGCCGGAATATGGCTGACCTTCTGGGCCAGCAAGACACGTCTGGACCGGCGGAAGCGATCGATTTTTTCTGCTACCACGCTCAAAGGCATCTCGCTAGCCTGACCGCTCCGTTGGGCGGCGTCGACCGGCTCGTTTTCACCGGCGGTATTGGCGCGAACTCTCCGGAAATACGGGCGCGGGTCTGTGCAGCCTTAAATTATCTGGGCCTGAATCTCGATCACGACCGCAACGCTCGCAATGAACGCGTTATCTCGGCAAGTGATAGTCCCGTTTTGATCGAAGCATTCAAGACCAACGAGGAGTTGGTCATTGCGCGCCACACGCAGGCTGTTCTGAGTAGAGCATCGACGGTGTCGAAGGCGGGTGGCGACGATTGGCCGAGCCGATGACATCGATATCACAGTGACAACGCGGAGATGAAGCATGGAATGGCTGGCAGAGAATTGGCTTTGGGTTGTGATAGGCATTGCATTCGTCGCCATGCATTTATTTGGCCACGGCGGCCATGGCGGTCACGGTGGCCACGAGGGAACCGGTGGCAACCGGAAAGCGCGCCGCGAGGCTGCTGAAGGACGCGACGAAGGTACGCCACCCGCGCATCGCCACTAAGGGACACGATTAGGATAATGCCTTGCCCACGGCCGGTCCGCCCGGACATAGGTTTTCATCCCGGCACGTAACTGAATGGAGAACACCATGCTGAATACAAAACTTGTCACCTGGGCGCTCGCAATATGGACAAGCATCACTTTCATCGTGTGCGTGATCTACGGTCTGATCACGCCGCAAAGCCTCCATATGCATACGTTTCTTGAGCAAGTCCTCCCCGCTTTCAAATGGCTGACCTGGTGGGGCTTTCTACTTGGCTTGGCGGAGAGCTTTCTATACGGCGCCTATGCCGGCCTAGTGTATTGCCCCGTCTACAATTGGCTCCACCGGCGCTGGGGTACGAAATGAGCCGTAAACAAGGGGCGCAAACATGAAAACGGCCACAATCGAAGTCACTGGTATGCTCTCGGCGCTCAGCGCTCTTGGCGTGCAGAAGCAACTTACGCGGCTCCCCGGCGTCCGGAAGGCCGAGGTCAATTACGTCGCTGGCAGCGCCACGGTCACCTATGACGAGACCGTCATCGATCTCAAGGCGCTCAAGGCCAAAGTTCACGAATGCGGATTTCATTGCTCGGGAGAAGTGCTGCCGAAGCACGTCTGCGTGCCGGATGACCCGCCGGACGATGCGCTCGCCGTGACGGTTCCCATTCATGGGGACCATGGCCATGCGAGACATGAGGCACATCAGACAGAAGCGGTGCCCCACAAGCATACGGCGGCTGCCGGGAAGGTAGACGCCATGGCCCATGAGATGGGTCACGGGGCCGGCACGGACATGCAGGCCATGGTGCGCGACATGCGCAACCGATTCTGGATCGCGCTGATCTTCACCGTTCCGATTTTCATCTATTCGCCAATGGGGGAGATGTTTACGCCGCCGGCGCCGCCTTTCGGTTTGCGCCTCGACTTGTGGCTGTTTCTTCTCGCCACGGTCGCGGTGGTCTATCCGAGCTGGCCTTTCTTCGTCGCCGCCTGGCGGGCACTAAAGAATGGCGTTCTCAACATGGCCGTCCTGGTCGTATTGTCCGTCGGCACGGGCTACGTATTCAGCGTCGGCGCAACCTTCTTCTTCCCCGGTGTACAGTTCTATGAAGCAGTCGCCGTGCTGCTGGTGTTCATCCTGCTCGGACACTGGCTGGAAATGCGCGCCCGGGCAGGAGCGTCCGAGGCAATCCGAGCTTTGTTGGATCTCGCGCCGCCGACGGCGATGGTGCTTCGCGACGGACGCGAAGTCGAGCTTCCAACGGCCGAGGTGCTGGTCGGCGATGTCGTCGTCATCCGCCCCGGCAACAAGATTCCGGTAGATGGTGAGGTTGTCGAAGGTGAATCCCAGGTCGACGAGTCCATGCTCACCGGCGAGTCCATGCCGGTAAAGAAAGCGCCTGGAGAGGCGGTGATCGGCGCGACCATCAACAAGAGCGGCACGTTCAAATACCGTGCGACCAAGGTGGGCGCCGACACCGCGCTGGCCCAGATCGTCAAGTTGGTGCAGGAGGCACAGAACTCGAAGGCGCCGGCCCAACTCCTTGCCGACAAGGCGTCGCAATGGCTGGTCCTGATCGCAATGGTGATCGGGCTCACCACCTTTTCCGTGTGGTTCTGGTGGATCGGCGAGCCCCTGCTCTTCGCGCTGACACTGACCATCACCGTGTTCGTCATAGCATGCCCGGACGCGCTCGGGCTTGCCACGCCGATGGCCGTGATGGTCGGTACCGGCCTCGGCGCCATGAACGGAATTCTGTTCAAGAATGCCTCAGCGCTGGAGGACGCAACCAAGCTCGACGTGATCGTGTTCGACAAGACCGGCACGCTCACCCTCGGTCAGCCCGAGGTGGTTGAGGTCGTCCCCGCTCCGGAGTCGAGCGAGGACGAGGTGCTAGCGCTGGCCGCGGCGGTCGAGCAAGGATCGGACCATCCGCTGGCCCAAGCCATCTTGCGGCGCGCCGAAGGTCTCGTGATCGACCGGCCGAGTGGTTTCGAAGTCGCGGAGGGCAGAGGTGCGCGGGCCGAAGTCGGCGGACACCTGGTCCTGCTTGGCAATCGCCGTCTCATGGACGAAGAGGAGGTCGATCTGTCGCCGCTGTCGGGCCAAATAAAGCGGCTGCAGGGCCGGGGACAAACGGTCGTACACATTGCTCGGGGCAGCCGATTGGTCGGGCTCGTCGCCATCGCCGACGCGCCACGGCCTACTTCGGCGGCGACGGTCAAAAGGCTGCGCGAGCGCGGCGTGGATGTCGCTATGATTACCGGTGACAATCGAGAGACGGCCGACCGCATTGCCAGCCAGTTGGGGATTGCCACCGTCCTCGCCGAAGTATTGCCCGGCCAAAAGGCGGACAAGCTCAAGGAGCTCCAGGCGCACGGCAAGAAAGTCGGAATGGTGGGCGACGGCATCAATGATGCGCCGGCGCTCACCCAGGCGGATGTAGGCTTCGCCATTGGCGCGGGAACGGACGTGGCCATGGAGAGCGCGGACGTCGTCCTGATGAAAAGCGACCCCTATGACATCGTCGGCGCCATCGAGCTCTCCCGCGCAACCTTGCGCAAGATGCATCAGAATCTGCTTTGGGCTGTAGGCTATAACGTCGTCGCATTTCCTGCGGCGGCGGGAGTCTTCTATCCGCTGGTAATCAGTCCGGAGGTGGCGGCGCTCGCCATGTCGGGAAGCTCCGCCTTGGTCGCCGTGAATGCCTTGCTGCTCAAGCGTACAAAGCTCGAGGGCATTCATGCCGCTGTTCGGAAGAGCTGACGAAGCGCAATCAGGACAAGTGAGACGCGCGGCGATTGAGGCGGAAAGGAATGGAGCTCGGACCGTGCCAATGAGCGGCCGACGACAAGAAGGTCATTGGAGGACGCCATGAATACAACCCTTGTTGACCATATCCAGCAAAACCTCTTGCGCTTTGCCGTTGCTGCCGTGCTGTTCTTGACGCTTCACGGTCCATCATTTGGACAAGAAACGAGCGGCAGCAAAGCCGTGAACGGCATGATTGCCTATTATGCCGTGGTGCCGTCGCAATTCGTTGGCACACATCCTCCCGCGCACCCGGAAGCGACAATGCATGGAGGTGTTCCCAGCGGAAAGCGGTCCCATCACCTCATCGTGGCCTTGTTCGAGGAAGAGAGCTTCGAGCGCGTGACCAATGCCGACGTATCGGCAACGGTCGCTGAGGTGGGATTGGCGGGCCGCACGAAACCGTTGGAGCCATTCACGGTCAATGACGCCCTGACATATGGGAATTACTTCGATTTCACACTGCGGACTCGCTATCGGATCACCGTTTCGATCCGTGTGCCTGGGAAAACCGCCGAAACCAAGTTTCAGTTCGATTACGAGCACAGATAGAAGATACTAAATGGCTCATAACGAATGACAGAATCACGGGTCGAGATTGTCGGAGCAGGACCTTCGGGACTCGCCTGTGCGATTGTTCTCGCACGCGCAGGACATCCCGTCTTGGTGCGCGAATGGCACGACACTGTGGGGACGCGCTTCCATTCAGATTTTCAAGGGCTCGAAAACTGGAGCGATCGCCGAGACGTGCTTGATGAGCTCCGCGAAGCCGGCGTCGAGACCCACTTCATGACGCACCCTGTCAGGGAAGGAATTGCCTTCGATGCCTGGGGAGAGAGTCATCTCATAGGGAATGATCGCCCGCTCTATTATTTAGTGCACCGCGGCTCGACAGCCGGAAGCCTGGATCATGGCCTATTGGAGCAAGCGCTTGATCTAGGCGTTGAAGTCCGTTTCGGCGATCGCGTGCGAGAACCGGCGCAGCAAGGCGTCCTCGCCATCGGGCCGCGCATCGCCGACGCGATCGCGGCGGGCTATCTCTTTGAGACGGACATGCCGGACGGCAATTGGGTTGCCTTCAATAATGCGCTCGCCCCGCTCGGCTATGCCTATCTGCTGATCCACGACGGTCGCGGCACCCTGGCAAGCTGCATGTTCACCGGCTTCAAGCGCCAGGCCGACTATGTCGCCCGTACTGTCGAGTTCTTTTCTGAGAAGGTCGGGCTGCGAATGCGCGATCCCAGACCCTTTGGGGGTTTCGCCAATTTCCGCCTGCCGCGCACGGCGGTGCAAGGCGGTCATCTTGTGGTGGGCGAACAGGCGGGCTTCCAAGATGCCCTTGCTGGTTTCGGAATGCGCTACGCTCTGCGTTCGGGCATTTTAGCGGCGCGGAGCCTGATCGAAGCTCAAGACTACACGCAGCTTTGGCGCAATGAGCTGTTGCCCTTACTCAGGACCGGTGCGGCCAACCGGTTTATCTTTAATACGCTCGGTGAAAGGGGGTGGCGTTGGGCATTGCGTGGGCTCAGCCGTTCGGATACGGCGACCAAGCTCTTCCGACTCTATCAACCGTCGCTCCTCACGCGTCTCGTTTTTCCAATCGCCTACTGGAAGTACCGGGCGCCGCTCCGGGACCCGAGTTGCGACCATGTCGCCTGCGGCTGCGTGTGGTGCCAGCACGGCGTGTAGGCAGCCTGACTCCGTTTTCCAAGCATGTCAGGACAACGAACAGCAAAGCACCGACGCCTTGACCAGAAAGCCTCAAGATTTAGAATAGCCGCCCAATAAGCCGTCGGCTGAAGGCATTTTGCGCCGTCGGTTTAACGGCGCGGCATATTACACCTCGCATTGGTATTTGCGTCAAATAGTCCGGTCATCCGACCAATCTTTGATCTCGGTCAATGTAGCGTGGCCCGGTCCTCCTTTAAGTTCACTTTCTAATGTTTTCCTGTGGGGACCAGCCGGGGACGGAGGACGCCGCCCGTGAAGCGACTAGTCGCATGCATGTTGATCCTGGCCATCATCGCAAACCTGCCGATGTTGTCCCATGGCTATGCGGCGGCCCCACATTCCCACGGGGAAAATGCGGCTCATCATCATGATGGCCACGAAGCAGATTCGACCGACCACGAGCATGGTCAACATACTGCAACAAACGCAGAAACTTCTTCCTCTTATGACGAGCCTGCGGCAAACCCAAGCTCAACTCCGCAGGACCCAGATCCCTGTTGCACGATCATCGGCGGCATGTGCGTCACGTTGATTCCGGAAGGTCCGCGCGTAATGCATCCTCAAGTGTGCCGCGACTACAACAACGCTCCCTTGGCCGCATCGCCCGGGACTCTACTCGATATTTCTCCTCCCCCTCCTAAGCTGATGTCCTAAATCGGGATGCTCTGACTCGGGAGCCAAGCTGAGAGCAACACTCTGTGATTGCTCAAGAAAGCCCTTGGTCCTTCAGACGCATCGCTCGGCGCACGGCCAACGGTCGCCGTATCGAGGGCATGACCTTCGTATGTCGTTCGGTCCGCTGAGCCCGAGAGCGCATACCGCGCTCTGCCGAGCCCCGCAAATGATTCCCAAGATCGGCTTTGCCGCATCGAAACAGGGCGCCTGCCGCATAGCAGCTTGCGACGTGCGCAGCGCGATACAGAACATCAAATGGAGATTCAGGTGATCAGCCAACAAACACACATGACAGCAAGGCGGGCTTCCGACGCGCGGTCCCAGCGTAAACGTCCAGAGGCGCTAAGCCCTGAAATAACGTCGCTCCTAGCCCAGTCCCGAAACGACTTTCTACGCTATCTACAGCGGCATTTGCGAAACGGAGACCAGGCGGAGGAGGTCCTCCAGGACTTTCATCTACGGGTTATTCTCAAGGCCAGCCAAATCAGAGACTCGGCATCAACGATGGCGTGGTTGCGTGCCGTTCTTAAATCGGTCCTCGCCGATCACTTCCGTCGGCAGGCGGCGGAAAGGCAGGCGAAACAGGCGATGATCGCCGAGTGGATGACGCTCCGTCCCGACCTCTCGGACGAGTCCGATCAGGTCACATGCGAGTGCTTCTATCAGCTCCTTCCGACGCTGAAGCCAGAATATGCCGAGGCGATTCATCGGATCGACCTCGCCCAGGAGCGTCGCGAGGCGGTCGCGCATTCACTGGGAATCACGGCGGGCAACATGAGAGTGAGGCTGCATCGTGCGCGCCATGCCTTGAGGCAAGCTCTTGAGCGATCTTGTGATCAGTGCCGAGGGAAGGGCTGCTTTCACGTGCAGGAGATGCCACTCACGAATGGCGAGGCCAAGCCGACGATCGGGCACACTCAGGCGTCATATGCTCGCTTCTGACTGGTGGCATTTGCCGCGTGCGCAGCGGCCAACCGCGACTATGGATCGTGCAACCGGTGCACTGTAACGCCTCGGTTGTTAGATCGTCTTAATAGAGCGCCACCTCACAGAGACCCGGAAGGTGTCGCTCCAAGGAGGTCGAGTTCATGCCACACGTCCCGCCCTCATCCAGGCCGAGCGTCTTGCCGGATCCCGGTCGGGATGTTTCCGCCGCAAGGCGCAGACTGCAGCTATTCTGGCTTTGCTTGGGGTTAGGCCTGCTCGCCGTCGTCGTTCTTATCTCGGTATTTGGGCTCACATGGTGGAAGGTCCTGATAGCGGCTCTTGTGATCCTCTGCCCCGCCATCGCCGCTTGGCTTCTTCTGGGAGGACTTGACTCATGGCCGAAGCCACCGAGGACCAGCCGATGACTGTAACCGACCCCGTGTGTGGAATGCACATCGAGATTGATGAGGCCGCAGCCCAAGAAGAGCACGGCGGGTGGGCTTATTTCTTTTGCTCCAACCGATGCCACCGGCTCTTCAAGGCCGACCCTCAACCATATGTTACACGGGCCCAACCATTGACCATCTCGGCCGGTGTGAAGACCGAAAAGGAAGATCATGGGTAAGGCTCAATCGATGGTCAACAAGCCGGCCGCCGGGCCGATCGCGCGTGCGACGCCATCGCCGGCCGTAGGGCGGCATGTCGAGTTGACGGTTGGCGGTATGACCTGCGCCCACTGCCCGCCGATGATCGAAAAGGCACTCACCGAGATCGATGGCGTCATCTCTGCCCACGTCAACCTCGCCAACAAGCGGGCGGCCGTCGAGTACGACCCCGGCCGGGTGGCGGCGATCGACTTGGTAAAAGCGATCCGGGCCGCGGGCTATGCGCCAGGCGCCGCCACCATCCGGATTCCGATAAAAAGCATGCACTGTTCGTCCTGCGTCACGCGCATCGAGCTCGCCCTGCAGATGACGCCGGGCGTCCTCTCGGCACGCGCGAATCTCGGTCCCAACGCCGTGGACGTCGAATATGATCCGAGCACGGTTGATTTCGACGCCATGCGACGCGCCATCGAGTCCGCCGGCCACAAGGTGGCGGAGCCCAAGGCGGCCGATGTCAAAGCGGCGGTCGAAGAGGATGGAGACCCGGAACAGATCGCGCGTGAGGAGGAATACCGAACGCTAATGCGCAAGTTCTGGTTCGCCACCGCCATCTCGATCCCCGTGATGGCGCTCAGCTATCCTGACCTCATCCCAGGATTGCGTGATTGGATGCCGATGGGCAGCGACACCCGACGCATCGTCTGGGCTTTGCTTGGCGTGCTATCCCTCCCGGTGCTGCTGTGGGCAGGCTCCCAGTTTTTCACCGGCATGTGGGACGCGCTGAAGCATCGCTCGGCCAACATGCACACGCTGATCGCGATCGGCATCACAGCCGCCTTCCTCTATTCAGTGGTCGCGGTCGCCTATCCCGGATTGTTTCCCGATCCTGCACTCGCCGAGGTCTTTTGGGACGTAACGGACGTCGTCGTTGCGCTCGTCGTTCTTGGGCTTGCGCTTGAGATCAAGGCCAAGGGCCGCACCTCAGAAGCGATTAAGAAACTGATTGGTCTTCAAGCCAAGACTGCGCGTGTCGTCCGAGACGGCAAGGAGATTGACCTGCCGGTCGAGGAGGTTGTCGTGGGCGACATCGTCGTGGTGCGTCCCGGCGAGAAAATCCCTGTCGACGGCGAGGTGACGGAGGGAGAAAGCGCCGTCGACGAGTCGCTGATCACCGGCGAATCGATGCCGGTCGAGAAGCATGTCGGCGACGAAGTCATCGGCAGTGCGATCAACAAGACCGGCAGCTTCCGCTTCAAAGCCACCAAGGTCGGTAAGGACACCGCGCTCGCGACCATCATCCGCATGGTGAAGGACGCACAGGGCTCGAAGGCGCCGATCCAGCGCGTCGTCGACATGGTCTCCGGCTATTTTGTGCCGACCGTGATGATCCTCGCCATATTGGCGTTCATCGCTTGGTATCTCGTTGGTCCCGAGCCGCGTATCGTCTACTCGACCATCGTCCTGGTGACGACCCTCATCATCGCCTGTCCCTGTGCGCTCGGCCTCGCCACCCCGACCTCGCTCACCGTCGGCATCGGCAAGGGCGCCGAGAACGGGATCCTGATCCGTTCGGGCGACGCGCTCCAGACCTCGCAACAGCTCGACTCAATCATCCTCGATAAGACCGGCACGATCACACGGGGCGAACCGGCCTTGACGGACGTGGTTGTTGCGCGGGGCCACAACGACAATGAGGTGCTTCGTCTCGCCGCCTCGCTTGAGCGCGGTTCCGAACATCCCTTGGGTGAGGCCATCGTCCAGGGCGCCGAGGACCGCGCCCTTTCGCTTGCCGATACCGAGAACTTTGCAGCGATCCCCGGTCACGGTGTCAGCGGCCGTGTCGACGGCCACGAGATACTTCTCGGCAATGCCAAGCTGATGCGCGACCGCGCCATCGCCATCGACATGCTGACGCAAGATTGGGAGCGGCTTGCCAGCGAGGGCAAGACGCCGATGTTCGTGGCCGCGGATGGCAAGGCGGCTGGCCTTGTCGCTGTCGCCGATACGGTGAAGCCGGACTCGAAGGGCGCGATCGAGATGCTCCGGCGCCTCGGCATCGAGGTGGTCATGCTGACCGGCGACAACGAGCGCACGGCCCAAGCGATCGCCCGTGAGGTGGGCGTTGAGCGTGTGCTCGCCGAGGTTCTGCCCGACGACAAGGCGCACGAGGTCCAGAAGCTGCAGCTCGAGGGCAAGACGGTCGGCATGGTTGGCGACGGGATCAACGACGCTCCGGCGCTGGCTCAGGCAGACGTAGGCTTCGCTATCGGCACCGGCACCGACGTCGCCATCGAGGCGAGCGATGTGACGCTCATCAAGGGAAGCCTCACCGGTGTGGTGACGGCGATCGAGATCAGCCGCGCCACGATGCGCAATGTGCGCCAGAACCTGGTTGGCGCCTTCGGCTACAACACGCTCGGCATCCCGGTCGCCATGGGCGTGCTCTATCCGTTCCTCGGCCTCCTGCTGTCACCGCTGATCGCGGCCGCCGCCATGGCGTTCAGCTCGGTCACCGTGGTGACCAACGCCAACAGGCTCCGCTTCTTCGAGCCCAGGAGAGTTGCATCATGACCCCGGACCGTTGGATCGTGCTGATCGCAGGGCTTCTGCTCGTCGCCTTCATCGTGTGGTTCTTCTGGCTGAAGCGCGCCAAGGGCGTGCGCGCCGCCGAGACCAGCGGCGGCTATCAGGAGGCGATGATCCTGGTGAAGGGCGGCTATACGCCCGACACCATCATCGTCGGCCGCGGCAAGCCGGTCCGCCTGAATTTCCGCCGGGAGGAGACCGCGTCCTGCTCCGATAAGGTCGTGTTCGAGCATTTCGGCAAGAGCGCCGATCTGCCCACCGGCGAGCTCGTGGCGGTCGAGCTCATGCCCAAGGAGGCGGGGGAGTTCCCCTTCACCTGTCCCATGGGCATGTTCCGCGGCCGGCTGATCGTTGAATAAGGAATGCCCATGATCGGCAGCGCGATGGAATCCTTGGTCAGGTGGACGATCATCGGTCTTGAATTGGCGGGCCTCCTGGCGATTGCCGGCGGCTTTGTCTGGAGCATCGTGAAATCCATAGTCGTTTACACTCGTCGCACGACGGACGAACGTTACACGTCGTTCCGGCGCGATCTTGGCCGCAGCACGCTGATCGCGCTTGAGCTTCTGGTCGCCGCCGACATTCTCCGCTCGCTCGTGCTTGAGCCGTCATTGCCGAATATCGCGGTTCTTGGCGCGCTCGTCACCATACGGACATTTCTTAGTTTTTCCATTGACGTCGAGCTCGATGGCTGTTGGCCCTGGCAACGGTCGAAGACGCGCTCTGCGGCGCCAGAAGGACCGAACAATGCGCGCGCCTCGTGAAGACCTCAATTGGACGGATCATAAAATGAGGTGCTCTATGACAATGCTGTTTACCACCGTACTCGTATCTCCGCTCGACCTCCCGTTTCAAGGAACTGTCTATAGTGCGACATCAAGATGAAAGGTAACTGAATGAACAATCCTGATCACTCGCGGCGCGATCCGCCGTCCTCCGGTGGTTTTCTGCGGTCACGCTCAGCCGTCGTTCTAATCGCCTTTCTCGCCATCGCCGGCGTGCTGCTTGCCTATGAACATCGTGTCCACATCTTTACCGGAAGCGGAGTGCTGATCGTCCTCCTCGCCCTCTGTGTCGGCCTGCATTTCTTCATGCATGGGGGACATGGTCGCCATGGCTCACACGGCGGCGAAGGGCACTCCCGCCGGAGCAACGGAGGTGACGATGCATGATGACGCTCCGGCCTATGGCCTCTGGTTCTTGGTTCTCATCAATTCGGCGATCTTTATCCTCTTCGCATTCAGCTTCTTCAAGCCACAGACCAAGCGCGACTGGCGCTCGTTCGGTGCCTTCAGCGCGTTTCTCGTCGCCCTGTTCACGGAGATGTACGGCTTCCCGCTGACGATCTACTTCCTCTCCGGTTGGCTGCAGACGCGCTTTCCCGACATCGACTGGTTTTCGCATGACGCCGGGCATCTCCTTGAGATGGCTTTCGGCTGGAAGGCGAATCCGCATTTCGGGCCGTTCCACCTATTGAGCTTCGCGTTCATCGGCGGCGGTTTCTGGCTGATTGCGGCGGCGTGGCGCGTTCTCTATGCGGCGCAGCAGCAGAATGCTCTTGCTACAACAGGTCCCTACGCCCGTCTCCGCCATCCTCAATATGCCGGTTTCATCCTCGTTATGTTTGGTTTCCTGCTCCAGTGGCCGACGCTGCTGACGCTTGCGATGTTTCCTGTCCTGGTGTGGATGTACGTGCATCTTGCGCGGCAGGAAGAGAAGGACGCACACGCTCAGTTCGGTGACGTCTATGCCGGATATGCACGCCGCGTGCCCGCCTTTATACCGCGCTTGACGATCAAGTCCGGAAGCATGGCGCGATGAGCTGCGGACGGTTTGGGCTGCTCCATACGCTAACGCCAGTCTGGCTTCCAACGAACTCCCGGTCGGGCGATAACCGGCTCGAAGCGGAAAGCGCATCGGCGCCCGGCTTTATTCCCAAGCGCCACAGCGAACAGGCGAGCCCGTGACGAGCTACCAAATACTCCTGTCCAATAAGGACAGCGTTCTGATTTTTGTCGATTGCAGCTGGGCGGTAAAGACGGAAGCATCGTCCATGGACCCTCGGGCGCTTGCCGAGAATTGGAGGAGTCTTGCCGATGTTGCGGCGATCCATGACGTGCCAGTGATCGTCACTGAGTTCGCAAAGGCCAACTCGAAACCCAAAGGGCCATTCCCGCCGTCATCACCTCTCAGAGTCATTGCTCCGCTGTTCCGCCACACGCTTAATCCCTGGGAAGAAGATGCGTTTGTCCATTCGGTGGCGGCGATGGAGCGCCAGCGCCTCATCATCGCTGGCGTTCATACGGAGGGGGCGGTTTCCTTCGCCGCCCTCAGCGCTCTGCAGCACGGTTATGACGTCTATCTCGTGAGAGATGGAATAGCCGGCACCACCGGCCATGACCATGCCACGGCGTCCGAGCGCATGAGTCAAGCTGGGGTAGTCCCGGTCACGCTGCGCCAACTTGAGCTCGAATGGGGGCGTGAGGACGCTTCAACAAAAGATGGCGTCTATCGAACAAGATCACCGAAGAAATAGCCGTTATCTGCTCTGGACATCCTCTGTGTTGGCAGTCTCGGTCTTGCTTTCTGCATACAGGTGGGTGCGCCCGTCCGGCCTTGCGGCCGGCCGCCGGGCTCTCGTGGACCGAGCCCGCGAATGCGGTCTCGGCCCTTCGGGCTTCGATCCCTGGCGCAAGCCCGAAGCTGACGCTTCGGGATAAGGACGCCGCCCGTTGGGCGGCGACTTTTTCTGATTGTTTCCCCGGGCTGCACGGGGTGGGCGGCGCGCCGGTTTAGGCCCGCCACGGCGGCACGCAACCGCCTTGGCTTTATGTGCGTCCGGGTCGCCTTTCTCCTCCTACCAAGACAGTTGCGCCCCGCCTCATTGCGGCGGGCCTCCTCGGCGCTTTTCGCCGCCCACCCCGCTTGCCGGGGAAACAGCGGCGATTTGGACGAGGAGGAGGCGATGCCCGAGAGCAAGCGGCAGACGATCTACCAAGAGGTGACCGAGCGGATTATCCGCGAGCTTGAGGCCGGGCGCGTTCCATGGGTTCAGCCCTGGGGCAAGCCGGAGATTGAGACGCCCTTGGGGCTGCCCAAGAATGCGGCGACCCGCAAGGCCTATTCCGGAATCAACATTCTCATTCTATGGGGCGCAGCCATCGAGCTTGGGGCTCGCGCCCAGAACTGGCTGACGTTTCGCCAAGCCAAGGCGCTCGGCGGATCGGTGCGTAAGGGCGAGCGCGGAACCACCGTCGTCTATGCCGACCGCTTCATTCCCAAGGCCGAGCTTGAGCGCGCCGACGCCGAAGGCGATGACGCGCAGGCAGTCCCGTTTCTCAAGCGCTACACAGTTTTCAATGTCGATCAATGCGAGGGGTTGCGGGAAGACGCCCACGCAGGCGCATCGCCCCTGCCCGAGTGCGAGGCGATATCCCACGCCGAAGCGCTGATCGCCGCGACGGGCGCGGACTTCCGCATCGGCGGGGACAAAGCCTTCTATGTTCCGTCTAAGGACTATATCCAAGTTCCGCCGCAGCCCGCCTTCTTCGAGCAGATCAACTATTACCGCACCTGCTTTCATGAGCTTGGTCACTGGAGCGGGCACGAAAGCCGCTTGGCGCGAGAGTTCAAGGGACGTTTCGGCTCGAAACCCTACGCCCGCGAAGAGCTTGTCGCGGAGATGGCGAGCGCTTTTATCTGCGCATCGCTCAGCATCGTCCCGACCGTACGGCACACGGATTATATCGCCGATTGGCTTGAAGTCGTAAAGGAAGACGAGCGCGCGATCTTTAACGCCGCGTCGCTCGCTTCCAAGGCCGCCGACTTCATTCTCGCCTTTCAAGTCAGCGCGGCGGACGCGGGCGCAGGGGAGCGCGTGGCATGAGCAGCGATCCTCGCCCCGCGCTTCAAACCGAATTGACGGCCGAAGGCGAGCAAACCCTCGTACCCGGCGTGCGGCCCGTGACGCTCAAGGACCGCCTCGCGGTCCTTGCCGCTGCGCCGATGGCCCCGAAGCGCAACCGGCATGCATCACAGAAGCCTTGCGACATCGGCCTCTTCGACGAGGCCGCGCGCAACCAACTCGACCTTCTCGATTTCATCCGCGCCGCATCGGGCGGCGCATCTTCAACCCCCAAGCCTAAGGAGTAGACGCCATGGACCTTCAACATATCCCCCTCGACCAACTGAAAGTCTCCGCGCTTAACATGCGCCATGCGCGCAAAGCGCCGGACGTATCGGATATCCTGCCCTCGATCCGGGCGCGCGGCGTGCAACAGCCCTTGCTCGTTCGTAAGAACGGCAAGAGCTACGAGATCGTCGCCGGGCGGCGGCGCTTCTTCTCGCTCAAGGCCATCGCGAAGGAAGGCGGCGAGATCGATCCCGTTCCCTGCGCCGTCATGGCCGAAGGCGACGACGCGGCGGCGCTCGAAGCCTCACTCATCGAGAACACGGCCCGGCTCGACCCCGATGAAGTGGCACGCTGGGAGACCTTCGCCCGGCTCGTAAAAGAAGGCCGGACGGTCCAGGACATCGCCGCCACCTTCGGCGTCACCGAAATCATGGTGAAGCGCGCGCTCGCCCTCGGTGAGCTTCTCCCGGATATTCGCGAGGCCTACCGCAACGAGGAGATCGACGCCCAAACCGTCCGTCAACTGACCTTGGCGAGCGAGGCGCAGCAGGCCGAATGGCTGAAATTGTTTCAGGACCCGGAGCAACACGCGCCCCGCGGTTGGCAGTTGAAACAATGGCTTTTCGGCGGCTCGATTTCGACCGAGGCGGCGCTCTTTCCGCTCGACGCCTATAAGGGCCGGATCGTGACGGACCTGTTCGAGGAAACCGGCTACTTCGACGATTTGGACCAATTCTGGAAATTGCAGAACGAAGCCGTCGCCGCCAAGCGCGACGCGCTTCTCGCAAAGGGATGGTCCGAGGTTGCCGTGCTCGACGTGGGCGAGCGGTTCCACAAATGGGACCATGTGGCGACGCCCAAGAAAGACGACGGGCGGGTCTATATCGAGGTTCGCGAGAACGGCGAAGTCACCATTCACGAGGGCTTCGTTACGTCGAAAGAGCATTATCGCCGCCAACGAAAAGCAGCGGGCGAAGACGATAAGAGCCCCGCCGCCACCGACCGGCCCGAGATCACCAATCCGGCGCAGAACTATATCGAGCTTCACCGCCACGCCGCCGTGCGCCATGCGCTCCTCGGGTCTCCGGGCGTCACCCTTCGGCTCATGGTCGCCCACGCTATCGGCGGCTCGGCGCTGTGGAAGACCCGACCCGATCCGCAAATGACGCGCAAGGAGGAAACCGCCGAGAGCGTCGCGAAATCGAAGGCCGACACGGCGCTGGCCGAAGAACGCAAGGCCGTTCTCAAGCTTCTCGGATTGCCCGCCCACGGCCATTCCATCGTGCGCTCGAACGGCGACGACTATCGCGTCGTCGAGCTATTCGCTGCGCTCTTGAAACTCTCCGACGACGAGGTAACGCGGGTGTTCGCCATCGTCATGGCCGAAACTTTGGAGTCCGGAACCGCCGTCGTCGAGGCGCTTGGTATCCATCTCAAGGTGGACATGCGCGACTATTGGCAGGCGGACGACGCCTTCTTCGACCTTCTGCGTGACAAGCAGGCGGTCAACGCCATGCTCCGCCACATCGGCGGTAAGGCCGTGGCCGACGCCAACGTGACCGCCACGACCAAGGTCCAGAAGAAGATCGTCCGCGACTTCATCACCGGGGACGGCCGGAAGAAAGCCGAAGGCTGGCTGCCGCGCTATATGGAGTTTCCCTTCAAGGCCTACACCAAAGCAGGCGGCGGGCGGCTCACGGAAAACACGGGTCGCATCAAAACGCTCGTTTCCTGAAACCGGCGGCAGGCGGGAGCGGCCCTCTCACCCGAACGGGAGGGCCGCGAGCGCCTGCCACTGTTCCCGCACGCCAGCGAAACCGCCCCCCCCGCCGAATGGCGCGGGGCGTTGTCGCGCTCTTCCGGGCGCGGATTGGCGAACCACCAAGCCAACCGGATCATCCTGCCCGGCAGCGCTTCGGATGCGGTGGTTCTGTTCGCGCGGTGAGCTTCGGGAGCGAAGAAAGTCATAGACACTGAGGCAGCTTGCTGGCGCTTGCCGATGGGTTCGGGCCTTCCGATTCCGCGCTCCCTCTGTGGACCGATCCTCTCGTCAGGCGTTCGTTTCTTCTCCTATACAGTCAGGCATGGATGCGGTTGCGCTGATGCTCCCACACCGTCGAGTGCGAGTCTCTTCCACCGGTCACCTTGCGTCACGAACATCCGCGCCGCCTGTGCCATCGCGTCTCCTGTCGATGGCTGGCGTGACACCCATTCGCCTGCTTCTGCTTAATGGACCTATAGCGAACGGCGGCCGCATGAAACCGGCGTTGCGCACTTTTTTCCCCGCCGCTGCGCGGCTTCCTCGCGAGGCAAAAAAGTGCGACCCGCCGGTCCTCCGCTTCGCTTCGGCCTGCCGGTTCATGCGGCCCCCGCCCGCCATGGCCGGTCCCGCGTCAGCAGGGCGATGGGCGCCCCGCGACAGCCAATAGGAGACAGAAAGATGGCACAGGCACTTGGATATGTGACGAAGAACGAGACCGGTGGATACGAAGGCACGCTCGCGACGATGAGCCTCAAGAAGCGCATCCGCATTCTGCCCAACGCGCGGAAGGAAACGGACGCCCAGCCGGACTTCCGGGTCTACACCGAGGACCGCGTGGAGATCGGCGGCGGTTGGAACCGGGTCGGCAAGAACAGCGGCAACCCATACGTGTCGCTGACCTTCTCCGCTCCCGAATTCGGCCCGGCGAAAATCTACGCCAATCTCGGGCGCGCCGCCGGGCAGGATGATCCGGCCATCATGGCGATCCTCTGGAACCCGCGCAGCTAAATCGCGGTGACACTCGGCCCCCGCGCCATCCGGCGCGGGGGTTATTCGCTTTCACCGGATTATGTACATTGTATGTAATTTCTTGCAAAATGTTCATAATTCTTAACCGTTCGTTGATTTTCGCGCGCCATAGTTGAGCGATGAGACGAGTCTGTATTGCGGGTCGATGGTGCGGCGTCTTGGGCGCTTGGTGACGGGCGTAAGCGCAAAGAAAGAGGAGCTTGTTTGAGTCTGCGACGCTGGGTGCGTCGACCGCCATCGTGCCGTGTGAATGGAAAGGACGATGGCGGACTATCACAACTCCTTGATATCCTGTGGTCTGCGCCTAGGTGACTACGACTATGTACAGCTGCTGACCCGGTCGCGAGTTGCCTGGGAGTATTTGCGGCGTAATCGCGACTATCACCGCGATTGGCGCCTATCGAAATCAGGCCAGCCAATACCCGTCCGTTTACGGAATGACACCACTTTGCTCCGGGCGCGGCGCCGCTTCGTGCGGGCCGAAGCCTGGGGCCTTTGCACCTTTCGCCGATCCTGATCAAAATGGCCTCGAAGCGGAGGTGTTTTGGCGGGCCGAGGATTATCAAAGGGTGGTGTCAGCCTATGTACGCAATGGCCGAGAGCCCGGCCTCGGCGCCATCGTATCCTTGAATGAGGTCCGGTGCCGAAAAACGCTTTTGAAGAGCGTGGACGGCGAGCAGCATCTCCTTCTCCGAGATCAACGGCGCATCGTCCAAGTGCGATGCATAGGCGAAGACATCCGCATCGACCCCTTCGCGCTCGAACTCGTGGTCGATCAGTTTCCCGATGTCGAAAGCCGACAGCGCCTAATCAGGCGGCTCGCGGACCTTTATCGGGGTCGGTGTCTTGGCGGTTCGCGTGGCGGTTGGACGGTCGAGGCGATGCGTCACCGGGATGCCTTGGCGGCGCTCGATCTTCGAACGGAGGGCTATTCGTATCGTCAGATTGCGGTGTTTCTCTACGGCGAGAAAGCTGTCAAGGACGACTGGACCAGCCCCGATCAGACCATGAAGAACCGCGTCATTCGTAGCGTCAAACGCGGGCAACGGATGATGAACGGCGGCTACCGAACCCTGCTCGCCTGATCCACGCGAGGGGTATCGTTCTCGCGCTTCGCCGCCAACGATACTGCCGCCCGATTTCATGCTCGCTCATCCTTGACCGGCATAG
>Ga0208433_1000136_pt1 | contig 43795 bp, 58 predicted proteins | sample 3_EtaG_FD_184075 | JGI IMG/M metagenome (GOLD analysis project Ga0208433, IMG submission 184075) | Marine viral communities from the Subarctic Pacific Ocean - 3_ETSP_OMZ_AT15126 metaG (SPAdes) (version 2) | ecosystem: Environmental > Aquatic > Marine > Oceanic | place: Pacific Ocean | collected...
TCCTATTTCTGCATCAACTTTTAATGGAACTTTTAATTCAACAGTGTTTTCCATTACTTCCTTGATCCGTGTTGCCTGTTCCTTGCTCTCAATAGAACAGTTTAATTCATCGTGTACTTGTATATGAGAAACAATGCCCTCTTCATATAAATCAACCATTGCTTTTTTTATCATATCAGCACTCGATCCCTGTATTAATCTATTAAGTGCTTTATAAGTCCATGCTCTTTTAAGATCGCGTCCATATTCTTTTTCTGCTTCCCATAATGGTAATGCTTTATGAATACCAAAGGCGCGTGGTTCCCATTTATCAAAACGACATTTACGACCAAGCAGTGTACGTAAGAAACCAACATTCTCCGCTTTACGCATCGCTTGTTCTGTTAATTGTTTTACAAAAGGAACGTTGGCATGAAACCGGGCGAATAGATCTTCTGTTTCATCTTTATCTAATCCTAGTTCACTGCCAAGTTTACCTTTACCCATACCGTACATCATACCAAGATTAATTGTCTTAGCAGTTTTACGGTCTATGCCCGCCATATCGGCGACAGCTTGATGAAAGTCGGGATCTTTTATTTTATAAGATTCAATTACCTCATCAGCACCTTTCAATCCACCCCCTGTCAGCGCGGCATAATGCACTAATACTCTTGGTTCTTGCTGTGAATAGTCGAAACTACCCCATGTACAACCTTCATCTGGTATAAAAATGGAACGAATAAGTGGCCCAAGTTCCTTGTTCCGTGCCGGGACTTGCTGTAAATTTGGATTCGAGTACGAAAATCGTCCTGTTATGGTACCTCCTCCTTCATCACTTCTCATCTGGTGTATATTTGCGTGAATACGACCGTTGAATTTATGTCGTTTAATTGTGTCAATAAATGTAGTGTGTGCTTTATTAATTTCCCTTGCGGAAACAATCATTTTAGCCAATGGATGTTTGTGTGTAACTAAAAAGTTTTTATCAAACTTGGGTTGCTTGTTTATTGCTGTGAGATCATATTTAATATTTAATTTATCAAACGCTTTGGCAACACTTACGGCCGCCCATACTTCCACATTAACACCTGTGTCTTTTTTTATTTGTAGTAAAATTTCTTTTTCTTTTTTTATTAAATCTTTTTTTATTTTATCAGCTTTCTCTAAATCAACGCGAACGCCTCTTTGTGTCATGTCAAGTAAACATGGAAATAGTCGTGTCTCTAAATCAAAGATACTTGATAACTCTTGCTTAACTAATTCTACTTTTAAATGATGCCATAGGCGCAACGTCAAGTCAGCATCCTGTTCAGCGTAAGGCCCGACATACATGGCCGGGAATAAATATAAACTAGCTTTAACTTTATTTTTCGCAATGCCCATTGTGGCACCCACTTCATATAGTAATGCTTCTGATTTTTTTTCTTTTAAATATTCCCACCCTACACTTGTTAAATCGTATCTGTAATTATTTTCGTTAACAAGAGGAGCGGCGAGTAATGTATCAATAATTTTTCCTTTAACATCTAATCCCCACCAACGCAACCAACCTACATCATAGCTTGCATTATGAAATATCTTGTCGCACGGTAAATCTAAAATCTTTTTTAATTGTTTTTTAAATATTTTTTCATCAAAATTTCCACCACCCGGATGTCGTATAGGAAAATATCCTTTCCAACCTTCCACGGCAATAGCTACACCAAGAATATATCCATCACCTTTTACCCAACCCGGTCCCAGATCCATTAAGTGTGGATCGTATGTTTCTAAGTCAATTGCAATTTCTTTTGCATAAGATAAATCGGGTAGTTTTTCTGGTGGTATCCATTCACTAGCAACAGGAAACAAATTTCCTTGTGTCATAATCATCCTTTTTTTTGATCTTGTATTTCGCCCGCAATCGCCGCATATCCCGCCATGTCTATGTAACAATCTGTTGTAGGTCTGTGTTTTAATCGTGCTACTTTTACAAGCAACATACATATCGCCACATCATGCGCTGATATATTATAATCTAAATATGCACTCCATAACTTTGAAATGTTTTCATGGTTTTGATACTTGTCTCCGTAATCCATTTGACGTTGGCCGGAAACTATTTTTGCGGCTGTATCTAAATACTCTCTAGTTTTCATCTTTCTCCTTTATGTTGATAGACCGTAAATCATTATTGAGTAATTGTAAATCAAGTAATAATATTTTTAACTGATGATCAACTTTCTCACGGTTAAGTTTTGGTAACTCAGCACGTATTCGTCGTACTTGTTTTTCTGTTACACCCACTTGTTTTAGTGCAGTGTCTATTGTAAACATTAAAATGCCTCCATAAATTCTCTGTCTGTTTGTGATCTCACAATGTCCAGATTGTTTCTTGCGCGTGTCATTCCCACATAGAATACACGTCGCTCTTCATCTCGTTGCGACCAATATGCTTCATCAGACTTACGAGACAAAGCCGTTAATAACATGACATTATCTGCTTCACTACCTTTTGATCCGTGTATCGTTGATAGTTTGATCCGTGGTCCGCGTCTAATGTTTTCTTTACGACGTAAACATGCACGCACATAAGTTTTCTTGTCGCTTTCTATGTTTTCTAATACTTTAAACCAAGGTTCTTCCTTGCTAGCTAATAATCCATACTGTGTCGATAATGTGTCATATGTGTACATTTTTTCTTTATCGGCATTTTTCATTGCCTTATGTTCTTTTGATACACCCTTTCCAGTTTTAATATAGGTGTAAACTTTTCTCACTGTTCTTATGTCTATTGATTTACCTTTTCGTAAATCTTCCCATGCAAGAATAGATTCATGTATACCTTTATTAATAGAAGTTTCATCATTTCTTTCGTAATATACTCCTTCATTTATTAAATCTTCTTCAAGCGCATCTAATTGATATTTATCTCTTCCTAATATCAACCACTCTCCTTTTTTTAATTTATTTAATTGTGGAACAAGATGAATATTTACTTCACCCATTTCATCTCTTGATGTCCATTCTTTCTCTACTCTATCTTTAACACGTTTTATTAATGTGTCTGCTTTTCTGTGTATTAGTTTAGACAAACGATAAGACTCGTTTAAAATAATTCTTTCTCCATCCATGTTAATTAAGTACTCTGGTCTTGCACCCGCCCAACGATAAATGGCTTGATCGTCGTCACCCGCTACATATACTCGCTTTGCTTTTGTAATAACACGTTCTACCATTTTCCATTGCAACCAACTAAGGTCTTGCGCTTCATCTACAATGACAACATCAAAGTCTGGCATAAGGTCATAATGTTTTTTATTAAAGTCTACAATCATGTCGGTCATGTCATATTTGTTTCTCTTCTTTTTATAGTCAATCAATGACTCATTTATATATTTTAATTTTCGTAAACCGCCTTCTATATGTCCTATTTCGGGATAATTAAAATAAGCTTCTGGTGTTAGTCCTCTTATCTTTGCACCGTCTATTACTTGCATAAACACATCATCGGGAAAACCTGCGCCATATTTTTTCACTTTGTTATTTGGATTACTTAATTTTATTTGCAATTTGTTAGAAATAAAAGCGTAATCATTATCGTTCATAATGTTTTCGTCTTTTAAATGTAACTCTCTGTATGCTAAACTATGTAGTGTACGAAAGTTTGTAAAATCTTTCGTACTATAATTTAACTGTGAGATAGCACGCGATAGCGCTTCATCTGCCGCTTGATTAGTAAATGCAAGATAAGCAATCTTGTTTGGAGCAACCTTATTTACTTTTAATTCTGTTTCCAAAACATTTAACAAATATGTTGTCTTACCTGTTCCGGGCGGACCATATATTACTTTTCTCATTTTATTTTTAACTCCGCATTTGTTTCAATCCATACTCTTGCGCCACAACTTAATGGTTTATCTGGTCTATACACAACTTTTGATTCTCCTAAGATGGAAACCTCGTGACAATATGTATTACTCTTACCCTCCTTAATTGTAATTACTGGTTCATTTGTTCCATGTTTTTTATTTGCTTTAATTTTATGCATATTGACGTGTATTCTTTTCATTAAAAAGGTGTCTCCTCTTCCATGTTCGGTGTTTTAAAGTCTTCGGTGTTTTTTCTTATCCAAGGCAAATACCACAGGTACGCTGCTTTTCCTTTTATCCTACGTCTTATATCTCCGCCACCTAACTTGTTTCTAATATGTGCGGCCATTTGTGTAGAACTAAAATTTTTAAAATCATGTTTCTTCAAAAACTTTTGTAACTTATCGGATTTAAAGAACGCTGTCATTTTTTTCACACTCACTTCTCTTTCACCTTTTTCATCGTTTATCTTGTCTATGTATTCTTTTTTTTCAAACAATGCCTTACCCATATCGACTTCGTCTATGTGCTCTGCTTCTCCTTGATCCTCTAAAAATTGTTCTAGTAAAGTTTCAAATCTACCCGCTTTTGTAATTTCATGTGCCATTTCAATAATTACAACATTTTTCATTAACTGTTGTAATTTTCTTCTCCAAGCGGCTGTAGATATAACGCTTGGAACATCTATAATTTGATTCATACACTCCTGTCCAAATTGATGTTGATTGTATAATTGATCTGTAGTTACAATAACTCTTCTTCCGTCAACGTTTAAATACCATGTTGAGTCATCACTTTTATAAACAGTTAAATCGCCTATTTGACTATTAAAATTACCACCAACACCAAATTGCCTTAATTTACATTCTTCTAAACTACAATGAATACACATTGGCTGATCTTGACATTTATAGGCATACTCCTTTTTCTCATGCTGTTTTTGCATTTTTAAAACTTGCTTTGAAGATAAAGGTGGGTTCATATACTTGTGATTAAATTCATCTAATTTATCTTGCCAATCGTCTGGCCATTTCTTTTTTGCATACACTGCGTATTGAAACAGTGTGTTGTCTCTATTACCTTGAGGCACTCCCTGTGACATCAATGTTTCTAAACAAGGGGGACCATCATTAAAATTTTTTACTACATTCTTTCTTTTTGGTTTTATCTTTTTTAAATCTTCTTCGGACGTACAATAAGTATCATATAAAGAAAAGAAATCATCAAGACTAACAGCCATACCATCGTCATTAAAGCCATGACGAAAAGAATTACTAGCGTCGTGATAGGGAAGATTAAGAAAGTTTCCAGTATCGCCGCGATCCGCTTTAATTTCAATTTGTTTTGGAAATATTTCACAATTTGCATAACCTAGTGCTCCTGCCCATTCTTGTAGTTTATCACGCATTAACTTTGCTTGTATAGGTTTTTTTGTAAATAAAAATACGTGCGCACCCCCACTTTTCGATCTACACATAACAAGTGGTAATTCTAATTCTCTTATTTTTCTTATTATTTTATCATGCTTTAAAGGATATGTATCAATGTCTATACATCCCCATGTGCATGTTGCATCGTCCCTAATTGGTATAATACCAAGACTAGGTTCTTTACCATTAATGTGATCTATCCATAATTGATCTGTAACAGGTGCTTTTTTTATAAAAGCTTGACCACCTGCCTTACCATTAGTGGACTCCCCACTGCTTTTATAAATACCGTAGGCTCTATCTAAACCATAAAATATACTCTTAAACTTCTTTACGCTTTCTTCCATATGCACTCACTAAAATTAAAGGGGCGGTTGCCCGCCCCATGTTGGTTAAAATGGAACCTTTTGTTCACTAGCAGAAGACTCTTCTTCATACTTGACTTTAACTTCGCCTTTATTTACGCTTTCAGCAAATGCTTTAGCGATGGCATAAAGGTTAGCATCTTCAAGTTGAGATTCTCTACTAACTTCCCAACCATACCAATTACCCTTATCGTTGCCCTCTTTTGTCGTTTTGAGGCGATAGTAGTGACTGTAAGAGGGTGGAGTAAATAGTCCATTCTTACCACTTAATTTTAAGTTTAGTAACATAGAGTTCCACTTTCTACTCTTTTTAAGCTGTGTAGCTTTCATTGTAATAAGAGCCGGAGTTGAATCTCCATCCTCAGTTACAAGTAGTACATAGTGATTACCACACGTCTCAACATAGTTTCCGTTTTCTAAACGGTCTTTGTTGTTTTCATCTCGTGTAGTCTTTGTCAAGATGTCACTGGAAGCATCATAGACATTAATCGGTGCACCCGATCCTTGTCCTCTGTCAGCCCACTCAACGTATTGACGTTGATACGCACATGGTAGAACACGAATACCATTTAATCCATCATACAGATCATTAGTCACTGTATTAAAAATCATTCCGGCTTTTGCGCCTTCGATATCTTCGAGTTCTGGTGATAACTGCATCAAGACTTTTAGTCTTGGTGTCGCTAAGTCGTCTTGTGAAATATTTTCAAGGCCACTGTGTGCGTCCCCTTCCATTAATTCCAGACTTAGTGCAGGTAGTTGACTTTCTTCTTTTTTTGCAACATTAGCCATAAGGCCTCCTTTTACGTTTTACTTATTTTTGTTTCGGCGCCAACAAAGACTCCGAATTTGTCCATCGGTAACTCAGTTCCCTCATTTATTTGTTCTCTTACAAACGCTTTGAGAGTCATGGGTTCCACCCAGACCTTCTGTGTATGCTCATATCCTAATGAATTTATATTGTCAATAAATTCATTTGCCGATTGATCCTCACCTTTACCAAACGTGGCAGATACTTGGTTTTTTATCAAGTCGCCATGTCCATTATCACGAAGCCAATTAAATGCTTCTTCGCGATATCTAACCGGAATAGAAGCTTGCACTAATTGTTTCACCTTTACAGATGAACCATCTTTTAGTGTCAAACTTTCTAATCCTAATTCTGACATTTTTGCCGGAATTATTTCTTGTGACAATTTACGAGCGGCTTTCGCTTTCGCTTTTAACTGCTCTTCTAACTGTCTCATTTCTTCTTCAAGCGACGCTTGTTCCGCGCACAAATCAGCCATCTCTTTTAAAGAGTTGTCACCAATCGTTGGCGTTGTTACATCACTTTCCATTTCGTCAAGTAAGTTACTCATCAATTTCTCCTCTCTCATATAAGTTAACTTCTATGGGATAGTATTTATACTCTCTTCTATCCCATTTCAAGCATTTAAATTTCCCGCGATTTTGTGTCGCAGCTATGGCACATGCTATACCGATAGCAGATGGATCACCCATTAATAATAAGTAATCTTCATCATTAAAATTTCTCAGTTTATAATTTAGTCTCTTCACTGTTGGTCCAGCACTTAAAACTAATTGAGAACCTTCTGGTAATAACAATTCTAAGTCACCGAACTTTTCTGCACTTAAAATATTTCTACCCGAAACTTCTTGTACTACATATACCGTCATTCTTTCTCCTTTGATTAGCATATACCATTGACAAAAAGTTTTGCAAGTGTTATTTATAAAATAAGAATTAAAGAAGGACAACATTATGGACTACAAGTTTAAAACAGAGCCTTATGCGCATCAATTACATGCGTTAGGTGCAAGTCATAACAGAGAAAACTATGCTTTATTTATGGAAATGGGTACAGGTAAATCTAAAGTATTGGTTGATAATATTGCTATGTTGTATGATAAAGGTAAGATAAATGCCGCACTAATTGTCGCACCAAAAGGTGTATACAGAAACTGGGAGCGTCAAGAAATTCCTATACACATGCCAGAGCATGTATTGTATAATGTAGTGACATGGTCACCTTCTGCAACGAAAAAACAAGAAGCAGAAAATAGAAAATTATTTAAGCACGGTGAAGAACTGACTATATTCTTGATGAATATTGAGGCTTTTAGTACAAAAAAAGGTTTAGATATAGCTCAAAGATTTTTAATAGCACATCAAACACTGATGGCAATTGATGAATCAACGACGATAAAATCTCCCACAGCATCACGAACCAAAAATGTACTGAAATTACGCGATCGCGCAAAGTATAGGCGGATATTGACAGGGTCGCCAGTAACGAAAAGTCCATTAGATTTGTATACACAGTGCTATTTCCTCGATCCATTTTATTTAGATTTCTCGTCTTATTACACTTTTAAAAACCGTTACGCAATGATGGTGGACCGTAATGTAGGTAGTCATAGCTTTAAATTAGTGACAGGATATATACGATTAGATGAGCTTAATTCTAAGCTAGAAAACTTCTCATATAGAGTGTTGAAAGAGGACTGCTTGGATTTACCAGATAAGGTATATATGAAAAGAAGTGTTCCGTTGTCCCCGGAGCAACTCAAAGCATATGTGGAAATGAAAAAACACGCTTTAACAGAACTTGAAGGATCACAAACAACAGCGGCTAGTGCCTTGGCACAAATGATTAGATTACATCAAATTACTTGTGGACACTTAGCTACAGATGACGGCGAAGTTAGACCATTAAAAAATAATAGAATAAATGAACTACTAAATATATTGGAGGAGGTAGATGGAAAAGTTATTATTTGGGCGGTATACCGTCATGATATTAAAGAAATTACAAACACACTTTCTGAGAAATACGGAGCGAACAGTGTGGAATCTTTCTTTGGTGATACTGCTGATAGTGAGCGCCAAGATATTATTGCTCGCTTCCAAGATAGAGAAAGCAATTTACGATTTTTCGTTGGCAATCCGAGAACCGGAGGGTATGGTCTCACTCTCACTGCTAGTAGCACTGTTGTGTATTACAGCAATAGCTACGATTTAGAGATTAGATTACAATCGGAGGATAGAGCACATCGTATAAGTCAGACAAAAAAGGTAACTTATATTGACCTTATATCAGACGGTACGATAGATGAATTTATTGTAAAAAACTTACGCGGAAAGATTAATTTAGCAACAAAAGTTTTAGGAGAAGACTTGAAAAAGTGGTTAATATAGTCTATATATAATATATGGATGCCTAAAAGGGTCCATGTAATCTTGCTTTAATAAGGAGGTTAATATGACTGAGCTAGATTTAATACGAAACCATTTTCTTGGTTTTCACAATGACTTTTTTGATAACTTTAGAAGAGTCTCAACTTATCCACCCTACAACATAAAAGAAAAAGATGACAAAGGTGTCATTGAATTTGCTGTTGCAGGTTTCAATGATAACGATTTAAAAGTTGAAGTTAAGGAAAATACTCTAAGTATCTATGGATGCAAGGAGGATAAAGATTCTGATGAATTTTTCCATAAAGGAATTTCAAATAGAAGCTTTACAAAAAGTTTTCAACTTCATAAACAGATCGTTGTTGATGATGCAAAACTAAAAGATGGTATTTTAAGTGTGAAATATCACCGTGAGATTCCAGAATCGGAAAAACCACGCAAAATTGACATCAAAAAGGGCTAAATCCATTTAAACACTGTTTTTTAACGCCTCAGTGCAGAAAACAGGTTTTGTAATGGTTTATCCTACCCAAGACCTGTTTTCTTTATTCTCGTTTAATTGTGGGATTAAAAATTTCCTAGGGGTCGTGTTAAATAGTTAATTCCTACCAATCCTCCCTTTGCAAACGGCGCAGGTTGTTGAAATATTATTTCAAATTCTTTTTTAACATTTAAAATTCTATCAACCGCTTCTTCAGCAATTTTAGATTCTGCGTCTGAAATTATACCTTTATTTAAACCTCTTATTATAAGGTTACCAATTTTTTCATCAATTGGTATTGCTTTACCTATTGTTAATCCATTAGCCTCACCTTGTATACCAAGATTTTTCATGTCTAAATCAAGAAGTTTAAAGTCTCTCATGTTTTTTATTTCATCTAAACTTTTACCATCTGCTAAACCTTGCTTTATTATCATTCTAGCGTTTGCTTCAAGAGTTTTTTGTATGCCTGCATTGTAATCAGAAATGTCTATATAAAGTTCAGCGGCGTCAGCACCTGTTCCTTTTTTGCTTTTATCAACAAATCCTTTTTTAATACCAGAAGCCATATATTTATGAGCTATTTGAAAATGTGCTTTTGAATCTTTACCAGTTAAGTTTGATAAAATTTTTATTAAAATAGGTCTTAATTCTTCTATATTTGTTTTTCTTATCTGATCAATTTTTTCAAATTGTAGATATTTTTCATGAAGATCTCCTCCGGGTTGTATACGCTTTTTATTATATTGACTAAAAAAAGCGTTAGGGTCTGCTTCTAAATCTGGTTCTGTTCTTCGTATATTATTAAAAAATCTAAATTCAGAGTCACCTCCAATATCTGCAAGTGATCTTTTCTTATCTGTTAAATTATTTTGATAATATTTTATAAATTTTGCATCATTATCATTTCTTTCTTTAATTAATTTTTTATCCTCATTTATTACTCGATAAAATGTTTGTCTATTTCCATATGGAACATCTAAATCTATTCTTGTAGTATCCTCTATTGGTATTTTTCTATTGTTTACTGTAACAAATGTTCCGGGTTCATCTTTTGTCAATCTTAAATCATCATCTTTACTTTTTAATTGAAAAAAATATTGATCTCTTGGGTTTCTATCAGATTCACTTAATTCTTTTTTAACTAACTTTACCTTGTCTAATTCTATTAATCTGTTGTTTGTAGCAGAACCTATATTAACAAAATCTTTTCCATCTTTTTTTATGATTAATTTTGATAAATCTGGCTCTGATCCAGATGCTACTTTTATTTGTCTTGGAATAGAAGTATCAACAACATCAGCACCAACTGCTCTTAATGGAGGTGATCCAAATATAGAATATTCTCCAGAAAAAATTTCTGGAATAAATTTTGATGTATTTTTAAATTCATTTATAGCCTTTGAAATATTTTTTAACACTTGACTAGTAGCGGCCGCTGTCATTACTGGATTACCTTGAGGTATAATCATACCTATTCCTGTGTTTACTGCTGCTTGAATTTCATTAACATCTTTTTCATCGACGCCAGCTACTTGTGCAATGTCTGCTGCTGTCGCTCCAAACATACGATAGGTAGTGTCTATGATATCAAAAGCTTTTTCACCGTAGGGTGCAACAGTATTGTAGACTGCTTTAGATAAAGGGTCCATGTCTTTTATTATTGGTATATTATCAGCGGCGTATTGAGAACCAAATCCAGAACTAGGCGCTTCAAACAATTTTCCTTTTGTTAAAGTTCCAACCATTCTTGAACCTAATGTTTCATCACCCACACCTTCTTCAAAAAAACGTTGAGTGTCACCCATTGTTCCAATCATGCCGTATTTGGGTAATTTACCAACCATGCTAGACCTAGTCACATCTTCATCACCCGGATCTTGATCCATTTCATCATCAAACTCGCCTTTCGGACCACCTTGTCCTACATCACCGTATTGACCTTCCTCCGCTGCTTTTATTGTTCCTTCTGCTTGTGCTGCCGCCGCTCTTCGACGTCTTATTTCATCTAAGATTTCTTTACGTTCTTTTGCTTTTATTTCAGCTTCAGTTGCCATAATCTATAAATACGTTATTGCGCCCATTACCCATAGGGTACCAAATATGATGTACGCTATTGTTACAGGTTCCATTAATCTTTATTCCATTTCTCTTTAGCTCGTAAGCTCCATCGCTCAAATGCTTCTGCATCTATATCTTTTTTAACCATCGTCGCACCTTCTGGCACTGCATTATATAATGCAATTACTTCACCATCTTCTACGTGCACGATACCCGGTCCACAAAAAGCATCCTTATCATATCCTGTATTTTTCTTTTTAAGTAATCGTACTTCTTTCATACATTTAGATAGTGATTCCATAGGAATATATTGAGTCATTTGATTTGCTTGGTCATTCATATTACCAAACATAAACATTAAAATTACACTAATTACTTCCATTTGCTTCCCTCAATTTATCTTTTAATTTCTCCACGTCCGTGATTAATTTCTCAATGTCCTGCTGACTTCTCTTAATATTTACAGTATTGCTCATCATTGACTCCATTTCATTAGCCATGCCCTCTAATTGGGTTGCCATAAATTCTATAAGCATGTCCTGCTGACTATCCGCGGGCAAACTGCCCATTTCACCTCTGGGCCATTTGATTCTAAATTCTGTATTTTTCTCGACGTCAGATAACATTAGCTTACCTTGTGTCTCAATGTTGTTGAGCCGCTCAATTACGCCAAAATAACTCCACACCCCTATTCCTACAGCACCTAATATACTGAGAAGATTTCTCATCGGCATACTTATCGCTGTGTTATCCGATACTTTCATCTACATCTTTCCTATCATATATTTTTTTACTCTCTACAACTTTTGGTTTGTATTGAGGTGTATATAATTCTTTAGCAACAGGATTATTTTTTTTCATCGCCCTGTTACGTTTAGTTAAAAACCATTTATATTGTTTATTAGCCATTATAGACTCCTTGTTAAATGATCGATGCCCACGAGTCCACCTTGAGCGTGTTTTGTTTTACTTCCAATTCCTAATCTTATTTTTTCTTCTAACGCATTAGCTTCTTCATCACCAAATTGTTCCCTTAATTCATCGAGTATTTCTTGCGTATTTTTCGGCAAGTCAAAAGAATAATCTGCTTTTTCTTTAACATTTTTAACACGATAACCTTGTAAATCATCGGGGTCATCTTCCCAAAATTGTCTTTCTGCTTCCGCTTCTTCTTCTGTTCTCCATCTAGAGTCTTCTTTTCCTTCTGGATCAAGAACAACCCAATCTCCCTCTGGATCTTGTTTAGGAAGTGTTTTTTTCTTTTTTTCCCACCATTCTCGGTATGCTTTACCCCATTCTTCTTTCGTTTCAAAATCATCTTGTTTTGGTTCTTCTTCTATAGGCTTTTCGTCATCCTTATCAGCGCTTGCCGCCAGTGCCGTAATTCCAATAGGAAGCATGCTTTGTGCTTTCATCAATTCATTAAAATAGGGAACCGGAGCCGGCTTGTATCCCGCCGGTCGTATCGGTAAATAAGCTGCTCCTACTTTTGACATTACATCGCCCCTAAAGGATTTTCTAATGCTTGTTTAATTCTTTTATCCATTTTTTCTTCTAATTCTTTTTGTGCTTGTTTAAGTCTATCTTCTAATTTTTTCATGTCATCTTCAAGTGTATCAATAGTAACTTTTAGATCTTTTGCATTATCTCTAGAGTCTTCTTTTACTTGTTGTTCTACATCATTAACAATTTTCTCAACACGTCTTACATCTTGACGAAGATCATTCTTTAATTCGTTTGCAACATCTGACACTAGTCTTATTTCTGCCATCATCATTTCCATTTCAGACATTAACATTTCTATTTCTGTACTTAATAGTTCTGTTTTACTAGACATTTCTTCTTTTGTGAGCGCGATGTTTTTATCAAACTCGGATAAGTCCGGTGCAACATAACTCTGTATTTGATCTTTCATGTTTAGGTAGTCTTTGTAAAATTCAAATCCACCCCATAAAGCACCACCTGCTGTGGTTAGTGCTGTCAAGATTACAAAGATCTTACCACCGCGAAATTTTATTCCGCCTACTTCTACTTCTGCCATTGTTGCATCACCATTTCGTTCATTAACCCGTCACTCCCTGCAAACAAGAAATAACTAGCTATATTATTATCAGAAATAAACGCATCGGGCAAACTCTCATCACTGAAAAATCCAGCCCTATCATTTAGTTGTTGTTGTGTATCAAAAAAGGTTTTGGTATTACCTAAAACCTGCATAACAATAAGTGTTTTTAATTGATTTTGAGAATCATATCTACCTTTATCTCCCATTTTTTTCACTATTTTTTTAGCCGCTTTTTCTTTTTTAGACTCTGGTTTTTTCACAGGTTTTTCTTCGGCTTTACCCTTATCTTCTTGTTTATCTTCATTTTCATCAGCCTCTGGTGCGCTCTCTTCAGGTTCTGGCTCCTCTGCCACATCTTTTTTAGGCTCATCAGCAGGTTCATCAGCAGGTTCTGGCTTAGTTTCGGTTTCTGGTTCATTTACTGGTTCCTCCATTTCTGGTTCCATGTCTGGTTCTGGCATTTCCATTTCCATTTCTACGGTGGCAATTTCCATGTTCATTTCCATCTCTGGCATCTCAAAATCCATTTCCATCTCTACAGTTTCATATGACATATTCATATCTGGTTCATCAAATTCTGGTTCGAAATACATATCACCTTCTGGTGTCTCCATTACATTATTATTATCAAATATATTTTCAACAATAGTTATTGTTTCTGTTTCTGTGCTGCCACCATAAGCTACCCACATTTCAACACTTGTGATAGATTGTTGTACGATTGTATTTATTGTATTGTATAAGATATTTACCGTCACATCATCAAAGAGTGGTCCGATAGCCAAGTTTATATCACGGCCACCAACTTCAATTACAAGAGTTGTAAGTGTACCAGCAAAGTCAAATCCGCCTTCATAAGCTTGATATCCACTTGCTACACCCGATTCTGATAATATATCCGTACCACTAAATACCAATGTATTACCATTTTTTCCTGTAATGTGCATATAGATACGATCTTGCGCATCTTGTTTATCTACTTTGATTGTATAATTAGTTTTACCGCCGTGAGTAATATCAAGATCAGATATATCTACGGTGTTAATAAATGTTGTACCCATACCAGATACACCCATTGTTGATGTACTATTACCGCTGCCGGTAATTTGTGCACACTTATCAGTTCCTAGATTGTAGCAACCACTTCCAGATGGCATATTAGCGGATCCTTGTCCCCCCCAGTCCACATCCATGTCTCCTTCTTTACCTGTAGCAACAAAATCATTGTCACCGTCAAGAATATCGCTGCTGTCTTCATTAGCAACGGTTGTAGTTGTTGTATTGGTAATGGTTTCTGTGGTTACTGTATAACCATCAGCTTCATATTGTACTGTTTCTGTCGATGTTTCATCTATTATTTCTTCTATAGTAGGAGAACACAGCCCAACAGTATCTGTTGAACAATCTACTGCTCTAAGGGAAGAAGGCCACGATACCAGAATGCATAGCCATACCCAATATAATAAATTTCGCAAGTTTTTGCCCATCGGTTAATCCTGTTGTTTGTTGTTCTTTTTGTGTTATTTCTATTTGTTTAAATACTTGTGATCCTTTGGGCACTAAAGTAGGGTTCTTTTCCCAACCTTCTTTTGCTTCCTCCCCAATAGCTCCCATGTACGGGCAATACGTGCCTGCCATATACATTGCGTCCCAAACTCTAGGATCAGCACATAATGTTGACACCGCGGCAACTTTCATACCCATAGAATATAATGACCGTGATAATTTTATCCTTTCACAGTTTTCATCCGTGATTGTAATTCCCGACGCAATTCCGAGGATTTGTGTCTGGACCGCGGTCGATGCCGCAGTTTTACAGATATCTGAATTATTAACAACGACACTTGGTGCATTAGCAGTTGGCACTGATTTGTCCGTTACGACCGTACTAGATACAGTATTTGTATCAGCACCTTTAGCGCTAGTAATTGCACTTACAACTAAAATAAAAGTTAAGATAAAAAATAATGTTCTCATTATTTTATACCACTCATTATCTTCATTAATGTCCAGATACTGCCTACGACAGCACCCACAATTAATAAAACTTTAATTCCTCCAAGTCCCATATTCGTGTGTTTATTTAAATCGCGTATTTGTTTTTGCATGATGTTTACATCTTCACGGATGTATTTTACATCCGTCTTTAATTCAGCTATTTCCTTTTCCCACTCAGCCATTTAACCTATTCCGTAATATTGATTTAAATTATCATACCAATTTGCAAAGTTTGGTTGTATTCCTTGATTTGAGTAATGACCCGGATATTGTGGTCTGAGTTGTGGTGCTAATGATGCCCAATCTAAACCTGCTATTCCTGTTCCATATGTTGGAAATGGTGTTGGTGTAGGTGTTAAATCTACTACATCTGTTGTAGCTTCGTCTTCGTCTTCATCTTCTACTGGTTGTGATTCTGCATTGGCATTCCACCACGATGGCTCTCTTCTATCCATTTGGTTATCTTGGCCGTATACTGGCATAGATGTATCTTTAAAGATTTGTTGATTAGCTTCCCAATCTCCCCATTCCGATTGTTCTGGAAATAGTCCTCCTAAAAAAGTTTGCGCTGCTCCTATACCCGGAATAAAACGAGATAATGCCGTAACTCCTGCACCACTTGACCAAGGAAAAGCATCTTTATATGCTTGGTTTCCCGGAGTTGGATCAGCCGCCATAAGTTGTTGTCTAAAATTAAAATATTGTTCTGGTGACAATCCTTTTCTAGCTAAATCAGCATTAAAAGCATCACTTCTTAAAAATCCAATTCCTAAATTATCATAATCTTTATTATCAAAAGTCATCATATCTTTAGCAAAAATACTATTTTGTGTAATTTGATCTAATAGTTGTTGTCTATACGCTTCTGCTTCTTTATATGCATCTGATTCTGGGTCTATTGGATTTCCATATTCATCAACTCCCCATTTTCCACCACCATATGTATCGTCTCTTGCTCCACGGCCCCCGCCTCTTTCAACGGCGACACCGGATAAGTAATTCATTAACGATTTAGCTTGTACTGTTTTTAAAAAGTCTTCTCCGTATTTAGCTACTAAACGATCTAATTGTCTTCTTAGTTTATGTTGTCCTGTATCATATTTTGCTAACCAAGCTGTATCGCCAATGTAATCATCTAATACTTCTCCATGTCCAATTATTGAAAGTATACCTCGTTTTTTGTTTTCTGCTTCCTTTTTTTCTGCGCGTTTCTTCAGATTTTGCTCTGCTACAGTTTCTATACCTTCTGCTTGATTTTGTTGTTGTTGTTCTTCAAACGCTTGTTGTGCTGCTTGTTGATTTTGAAAATTTTGTGCTGCTTGTTGTGCACTAAAGTTTTGATTTTGATTTTGTATATCGTGTATTGTTTGACCTATAGAGCCGCTACTACCGCCACCGCTACTACCGCCACCATAACTACTTGATCCTTGTGTTCCACCTGCTGTGGACGTCATAAAATGTGCGCTTCCGCCCGGCATTATGCTACCCTCTGTATTGGTTTACGTGCGTTCATGATACCGCCTTGTGCCGCGAATGTAATTTCGCCCGGCTTGTTAAATAGTGCTGCTCCACGAGCCGCTGTGTTTGGGTTCATGGTCCCTGCTCCGCGCATCCCGACGGGATTAGCCATTGCACTTGCAAATCTATCGGATGCTGGATTTATACTTGTTCTTCCAGACACTGGTACTTCTTTTGGTTGTATAGTTCCTGTTTCATCAACATCTGCATTTGGAAACTCAACAGATATTTCTGGTCTTATTTCTTTTTGTAATTTTTCTGTCTGTGTGTCTATTAATCTTGTACCCGTTGTAAACACAGCTTTGTTATCTAATAATAGACGATTAATGTTTGATTCTATTTGACCTACAATACTATCATTTAAAGGTTTAATTAACTGCGCAGCAAAATCTTTATCTATAAAAGCTTGAGCTAATATTTCATAGACTTCTCTTTCTGTTTTATTTCCAAGAACTTTATTAGCTAATCGACCACCAAGACCTGCTAAAACAAGAGGTGGACCAAAACCCATGGAACCAGCTTTTGCACCGGTAATACGACCTATTGCAGATACTAACACATTATTTTTTTCTATAGCATCTAAAGTCATTTTACCTTTAACTACTTTAGGTTGTATTTGTTTTAAAGTGTCTTGAAAATAAACAATAGTACTATAATTATCGCCATATATACTTTTTAAAAGTTGTTCATTGTTGTCAATAAATCTAATTGTTTTTTGTAAATCTAAAACTTTTTCACCTTGTTTTGTGACTGTTGATATATTGTCGATCATGAGATCAGATACTTCATTTTTAAAAGCATTCATTGCTAAATCATCTTCTGATAATATACTTTTAATTTGAGTCCAAGTATTCAAAGCTTTGTCTTTATCGGCCTCATTAAATAAATTTCTAGTAACTTGTGCATTAGAAATATTTAAATCAGTATTTGTTAACAGAATATTTTTTCTATGTTTACCAACATCTATTTTTGTTCTAGCTACATCATCTGTTAATGTAGAGACCTCTGCCAGCACTGCGTCAAGATCAGAAAATTGATTTGTTAAACCTAATTCATTAATTAGATTTGCGTTATTATCAAGATATTTTTTAAGAGTAGGTCTACTAATGTTTCCATCAATATCTTTCATTTTATTTATATCAGAATAAATTTTATTTTTAGCACCCTCACTCTCTTTACCTATAATTTTTAAAAAGTCCTTACTTTGAACACCACCAGCTTCTCCTTTAGACATTAATTCTTCAAATTTATTAGCATCAATAACTTGTACCTTACCTTTTTGTGGATTGTAATCTAATATATTTCCAATGCTAGAGCCATAAACTTCGGATTGAATTTTGTTTGTAAAGGATAATGCATTAGATGCTGCATCCATATTTTTTGCATTAATTCCATTTGTTAAAGAAACATCAATAGTATTTAACATACTTTGAAGGTTATCTATTTTAATTTGTCCTGTTTTTGTAGTGCCGTCTGTTTGTCTAATTAAATCATGTATTTGTGATTTTAAATTTAATACTTCATCCATAGCATATTCAGTATTGTCTAATAATCCAGAGGACCCCGGAACGTTTACATCTCTTTTTCCTAGTTTTGGACCTATTTTTTCTTTTTTAGTTTTACCTTTAATAACACCTAAATCAATTAATCTGTTCTCCCCTGCCAAAGTTTTTAATATTGGTGGTATTGTTGAGGGGTCCGCTGTTCTATAATTATTAGCAATTATAGTAGCCGCAGCATCACCAATAGCTTTAACATCTGGTTCGTTACCTACTTTAGCCCACAAGTCTTTTTCTTTTAACAACATGGTATCAAGAGCATCTTCTAATTCTAACTTTAGAAAAGAAGTTGCATCTTCTACAGTTACATTTTGAAACAATTGAAGTTTTTCAGCTACTTTTTGTTCTGCTAAAATTAATTTACTATTGATAAAATCTAACTGATCAATTTCTGATTTATTTAAAAAAGAAATTAATTCTTCTGTTGTTGCATTTTCTGGTAATTTCATTTTTTCATCAAATCGTGATTGAAGATTATGATTTCTTGTTAAATAATAAGCTTCTAATGCAGAGGCTAAATCACCGCCGCCTTCTTTTTCTGCTAATGTTTGACGCAATCTTGTTAATTGTTCACTATCAAAAAACTCATCTAATAATCTTGGAAAGTTTGTTTGAGTAGCTGCTTCACCAAAAATAGTATTATCTGTTATGCCGTATCTTTCAAATATAGCTTCCTTTGATAATTTTTTATTTTCTAAATCAAATAACAATTTAGTAATTTCATCTCCATCTAATTTTGAAAAAAGTATATTAGCGGCTACTTTATTAGCGGTAGATTGAGCTTTAAAAAGACCCATTCTTTCTCCAATTAAACCTCCAGCCATTCTTATACCTAAAACTTGATCTAATTTTGAATAAATAGCATGTGTTGTTATTGGAGATATATACCCAAGAGCTTGCCCCCATGCTTCTAAATCAATAGGCGAGTCTCCTCCTTGAAAAAATCCTCCTTGTGTTTGCATTGCTTCAGCTCCTACAAAACCACCAAAACCACCAGTGGTTGCTAGGCTTGTCTCCAAGCCTGCTATTTTTGCCATGTTTTTAGGAGTTGCTCCCTTTAAAGGAAAATACATTAAAGGTAAGGTCATTCCAATTTCTTCAAAAATTCTACCTGTAAAATGTGCTAATGCTCTGTTTTTTTGGTAGTCTGTTTTAGCACCTATTTTATCAAACAATTTACCAACAGACTCACTCCCCGCAAAAGGTTGATTACCAATTACTTTAGGAATGTCTTCCATATTAAATCCAGACTTGTCTAATATTTTTCTAACACCGTCTTCACCAAAAGATAAAATAAGATTGCTTAAATCAACAGGCAAACCCATTGCCTGTTCAATACCTTTGTTAATCCCGGGAAGAATATTTTTAGCGACTACACCTGCTTTATCTAATAGACTTTCCTGTGATATATAAAAGCTTTGTAGCTTCCGGTATGCTTCTAACTCTTTTAAATTATCACCACTATTTCGTGCTTCTTTAAACTCTATCATAAGATCATACTCGTACTGATCATCTAATATTTTTTGTTGTTTTTCTTCTTCTGTCATATTATTAAAACTCGTTACCTTTTCTAAACTCTTCTAATTCTCGTTGTTGTTCGTCGTTTAAAACTGTTCCTTTATCTAATTCCTCTACTAACTTTTTAGAACTTGCAAAGGGGTCTTCAAAAGTAGTTATATAGCCTTGTTTTGTAAATCCTTCTACAAGTCCTATTTTAGATATATAATCCATTCTATCTTGATCTCCTCCTCCTTTAACAAGTCTTAATATTTCTGCTGCTGTGCCTTCTCCTCCAGCGGATATAGCTGCATCTATATAATTAAAAGGAACAACCTTACCCATTTGTAAATCAAATTTTACTTTATTAACAATAATGTCAGTAAATATTCTTTCTAATCTTTTTTTACGAAGTCTGTTTACTGAAGGAGGTAAACTAGGATCAATTAAAGTTTTTTTAACATTTCTAACATCAAAGTCAGATGGAATACCTTTTACTAAAGCATCAACTGAATTAACAAGTAATCCACTTCCTCCTAATAAAAAACTTGCCATTGGCTCACTAACGCCTAATATTTGTGCAATGTTAGCAACTGTTCTACCTATAACTGGAATACCACCAAATTTTTCAAGATCAACCAAAGCTAAATCTTGAAGACCTAATATAGCTGCATCCACGCCTTCTCTATCATTAGGTGACATTGCTTCTCTCTTGGCATAATCTTCTTGTGCTTGTCTTTTTCTTACATTGTAGTCTGGAGCATCTGGATCTAAATTGTAATAATAATCAATAGGATCTTTTTTTCCAGTGATTACTTCATTAACCTCACTAACAGCAGCTTTATTATCCACGCTTTCTTTTTTATTTTTATGAATTCTATACATCTCATTATCTAATTCGTTTATTTCTCCAGCATCTGTTTGTTTAATAACATCGCGAAGATTACCACTGTCATCAGTAAATTGTAAAACTAAACTATCTAATTCAGCAGGTGTTAATTCTTCACCTGAATAATTTGATTGATATTCTTTTTTAAGCTTTTCTCTTACGTCAATTAATCTATCTTCTTTTCCTGCTAACGTTGCAGTATAACCAAGGGGTATTTCACTAGAGATATCTCTTCCTTTAGTTTCTAAGAAATCTTTTTCTGATATAAATTCACCATCAACAAAATATGTATTAACACCATCCTCTGTTTTTTGTCTTACTTGACCATATTTTTCACTCAACGGTGTATCTTCCGTAGTATTTAAATGAGTATAATATACAGTTTTTTCTTTTGGTGGTGTTGGTTTTTCCATTGTATACGTTTCTTTAAACGTTGGATCAGTATAGAAAGGACTGGTTTGATCTGCTAAATCTATCGTTATACTTTCTTGTTTGTTACCTATTTTATAAAATGTTTTTGGATTAGCTGGTTTAAAACCGTCTGGTTTTTCCATTGTATTTTTTTCTCTAAACTTTGGATCAGTATAAAAAATACTACTTTCATCATTTAAATCTACAGTTATTTGTGTTTTTCCATCATTGCTCCAAAATGTTTTTGGATTAGCTGCTTTAAAACCGTCTGGTTCCTCTATTGTCCAACTTTTTAAAAAATTTGGATTAGTGTATATTTCAGAATTTTTATTATTTAAATCTATATCAATTGTTTCATCGGGTGTAGTTTTACTGTAAAATGTTTTTACATCAGCCGGCTTAAATTCACTTACTTTTGATTTTGTATATTCATCGTATGCAAGATCAAATGCTTTTAACTTTAACTGATTATCAAAATTAGCTTGTGCTTGTTTTTGTTGATTTCTAGTTTCGGCAGCTCTTGCAAAACTTGGAGCAGATTCCGCAGTTGCTTGACCAAGAATATCTAATGCACCACCAAATCCACCTTGATAAGATTTACCAGATAACAACCTACCGCCTAATTCTAATAAAGCAGAACTAGCCGTTTTTAATTTAGGAGATGTCTCTGGTCTACCTAAATCTAAACTTTGTAATAGTTTTAATCTTTCTTCTACCATGCCGGGTAATACTAAATCTCTTGAGGGAGAGGGTCCCTTACTTACATTGTTACCCCATTCTTCTAATAATCCACCTGTTCCGGAAATTTCACCTGAATAGCTCCCCGGTCCGTCAACATAGCCACGTTTTGGTGTATCTAAACCATACGTGATCCCTGTTCCGCGGTGCGCGTAGCCTCCTCTATTAAATAATTTTCTACCTAGTACTGCCATATTAGCCCATCAATGCTCCAAAACCACCTGCACCTGTTGCCATTATTCCAGCCGCTTGCGCGTATGGATTAGTTTGCGGTAGTGGTGATGTTACTTGTGTCCCCATCATTTGCGGTGATAATTGTTGTAATATACCAGCACCAGTTGAGAGTTGATTCCACGGCGCATTTTCTAATGCCATTTGATTTTGATAATTCACGTTAAGCCCAGTTTGTCCAAGTTGTTGTTGTAACCCGCCAATGCCCATTAACTGATTAACATCAGATTGTCCCATTGCTTGTGCTTGACCGCCAAGTCCTGCCAAAGCGCCGCTAATGCCACTTGTTTGTTGACCGAGCTGACCAAATGCTTGTGCTTGTTGCATTTGTTGTTGATTAGCTGCTTGTGCTAATCCCTGTGCTTGTTGATAATTTTTGGATAAATCTTCAAAGATACGACGTGACCGCATGTCTGCTGTATTACGCGCTAGTTCTGATTGTTGTAGCCCGTACCGTGAACCACCAAAGGCTCCTGCACCGACTGCTTGACCAGCTAGTTGGTTACTTGCCATTTGTGATTGACGATCAATTTCCTTTAAAGCTTCTTGTGTTACGTCTCCTTGGTATTTATTAAAATAAGGTTTATAAGCGTCTGGCCCAATATTCATTCCACCGAGTGCTTGTACACCGGCTCCTGTTGTGCCTAGCGCTGCCTGTTGTCCCGCACCGGCTGCTGCTAAATAAGGCTGATACGCCCCAATGCCGCCGTAAGCTTGTTGCATTGCTGCCTGTTGTGTTGGTGTAAATCCGTATACCTCTTGCGCCGGGACATTTAATGGTTGGCCCATCATTGTCCCCAACGTATTCGCCATCTGCTCCGTTGGTTTTTCTAAGTACTCCGGTACTATAGGTGTTGTTACTTCTGTTGCTGTAGCCATTTTTATGCTCTCGCCTCCATTCGATCCATTGCTTCGTACATTTTTCTTGCGCCTTCGCGACGGTCGCCTCCGCCCGCACCTCTGACTGCTTTAGCCGTCATGACAAATTCTCCGTCGCTTAGCATTGCCGGAATGGAATCACTTGTTCCTGTTCCCGGTCCCGTTGACTCTCCTCCTCCTTGCAAGTCCATGACACCACCTTGTGCCATTGCTGGCACGATAGGCATGTCTTGTGCCCATTGCAATTTAGGATTTAACATAGAGTCATAACTTAATCCGTGTGGTTCATAAGGATCAATTTGTTGTCCTACGTTTTCATCTGATGATGTTGAATCTATCAGCCATCCTAGCGCCGCTGTTGATAGTCCGTATAGTTTCGCTGCTTCCATGACATCCATGCCTGCTAGAGTAGCATCTTTAGCTTTATTCGCATTTAAATATTTTTCTAAAAAAATGTCTTCTTGACTTGGTGTTAAAGTACTTGCATCAAAAGCACCACCACCTTCTTCTTTTACAAAATTATCAAAACTTACTTTTTCTTTGTCACTACTACCAAAATTTTCCATGAATCTCCATTCATCAGTTTTAGGATCTTTAAATGCATCCCATCCTTGTCTTTCTCCTAGTTTTGAATACTCTGGATTTTCTTTTAAAAATTGGTCGTAAGCTTCACCTTCAGTTGGAAGTTTCCCCATCATTGCTTTTCCAATTTTGAGAGGATTATAAGTATCTAGTCCATAAGCACCTCTCATGCCACCACCAAGAGAGAAAGGACTTTGACCAGTTGCTAAGTTAGTACCTACACCTGCAATACCACCACGCATTGCCATCTGTGCCCATTGACTTGGATCACCCGGGTTTTCTCTTTTGTATTGACCAAGCATCGCGCCTGCCGCAGCACCTGCCGCTGGTCCGTACATCGCCCCAACAATAGGAGCAACATAGCCCGATACATCGGCTGCTGCTTTTCTCAGTCGTCTTCCAACCCATTTAAAAAAGAATTCTGGTTGTCCTGTTACAGGATTTTTTGAGTTTAGTTCATTACCAACAATGTATCTTCCGGGTTCAATACCCATGTCTACCATTGTTTTAAATAACCGTTTTTTCAATACAGGGTTCCTATCTAAAACCTCCATTGGAACAACGGTTTCGCCTTCTGCTGCATGCACGATATATGTATCTTCATAACGACCAAGGCCGCCAATCTTTGATACGAAACTTTTAAACTCGTTTAATGATTCTAATCCCTGCATGTTTATTTCATGACCTCTCCGAATATGTCTAGGCTATTCACCGTTATAGCGACATCGCGCTTGATGTGTTTTTCTTCTGTGGAAGTTGCAGGATTGTTAACGTCCGCTTGTGCTTCATTTTCACTAGCGTATTCTTTACCTGTTTGCGTATTGGAAACTGTCTCTTTGGTCTCAATAGGAAGAACTGCGGAAGTTTTCCTGCCAGCTAATACGTTTTCGTCCCTTTTTATACTCATTTTCCCATCCTTTTGCAATAGTTAATTAATATTTCCATTATTTCCTACGTACTAGACACTTCTAGCACACTAATAATTATACTCAAATCATTGCCATTTTGAGCTTGAGCCTTTATTATTTCTGATTCTTTTGCAACAAGTGGAGCAGGTGCTGACACTGTGCTATCAGATGTATCCTGCGCCATATTACCGGTTGCAAGAAGCTCTTGTGATCGTTTGGCTTGAATTGTTCTATCTACTTCTAAACTATAACTAACACTGCTTGAGTCTACAAGATATAACGATATGTTACAATTGTTTTCCGTATCGTCGTTTGATACACGAATAGATTTAACAATTGCTGTCGTCTCTGTTGGTACTGTATATACAGTAGTCAACTCATTAGTAGAGAGCTTTGTTTTATAGTTTGTATAGACGTTTGCCATTTATGATAAAAACCAACTTACCCTTTCATCTTCTTGTTTAAGAGTTTCTGGTACATATGTGTTGTTCAAGACAAATATCATTTGTTCCAGTGTTTGCACAAGTTGTGCCATTTGTTGTCTGTCATATTTTTCCGGTGCTTCCGGTAAACGTGGTGTTGTAATAAGTGCCATTAACTTCCCCTCATTCCGTCTGGTTTCATATCAAGTCTAAGTGTTCCGTATCGCCATTTATCATCAACGGCGTCACTTGCTACTCGTATAGAAATTTGTCGTCCACGTATTCGTGTATCTTGTTTCGTTGTACTTGTTGTTATATCATAGGAGCCGTGAGTTGTTTGTGTTCCTGTTGGATAGGGCCGTGTTTTTAATGTTACATCCACCGTACCCGCTTGGTTCTTGAAGTCGGGAATAAACCTTGCAATCGACATAAACTGATCACCGTCCTGTATATCAATGTCGCCTGATTCAATATGATTTGACATAGCTGAGCCATTGTCATTAACACCTTTTTCATGTGCATACACAAAAGTACGACCTGCTTTAAGCCCGTTGATTGTAGAGATACTAGCTGTAGTATCTGTAGAATCAAATTCCGTTGCATAAGGATTATCATAAACACCACTATCCGCCCATGAGCTTCTAGCTAATGTTCCAATATACCATAAGTTTTCTGCATAATTGAACATTACAACTTTATCAATTTGATCTGATCCTTCTGAGGGATAGAACCACATGACTTCATTAAAGTCTGAATTTGCTGAACAAAATACATCTTGTTTAGCATTAGGATTAATATCATCAAATACGTAGTCTTGTACAGAGCACGGTATTTTTTTAACCGCACCATCATACATAAAGAAAGATTCATCACTCATCCAGAAGGATGTACCCGATACATCTACTGCCGCATGTATTCCTACAGCGCCACAGTTAGAACCTATTTGTTTAAATCCAAAAGTAAAAGGTGCACCAATAAATTGCATTTGATACAAAGCAGAATCTGTCCATACCATAACAGCTCCTCTTGATCTAACGGCTGTTTGTATTTGGTTACCGTCCGTTAGTCTGTGTGAACCCGCCGTGTTTGTTGCCGTTGGTGTCCATTCGTTTGTTGTTTCTTGTGAAGACCAACGAATATACATATTATCCTGTGTAGAATCCGTTCCTATCGTTGTCTCTGTTCCAAGGCAAATAACATGCCTGTCATCACCCGATACTAGCATAAATCGTGATTTTGTTGGTCCCGCCGATACGTTTGTCGTATCCGCTGCATTGCTGGATAGTCCACCCGATGTGTCCCAATAATATAAACCACCATCAAATTGCAAGGCCAAAACATCTTCACCCCAATTATCCAGTGTCCATTTTGATGATTGTAATAAAACACCAGAAGCGCCTGTTAGACCAGATCTAGTTGTATTCCATGTGCTTGTACTCCATGTACCTGCACCCCAACCATAACCATATAAAGCAACTGCTGCACCCGTATTAATTTGATAGGTTGCTGTCGCTGTTCCGGTGGTCGCGGACGAAGAAGCACTAGCTGGCGCCTCTATAGTATATGTATTAGAGTTTGGTACAGTTAATATTTCGAACTCACCTTGTAAGTTAGCTTGTGTTAAACCACCGACTGCACCACTGACACTAGATATAGTAACAAAGTCACCAATCAATGCTCCGTGGTCCGCGTCTGTTACAGTAACGGTCGCTGAACCGCTCGTTGTTGCAAATTGAGTTATACTTCCTGTTGCACGCGTAGGCGTGATATCAGCATAACTATTTTCTGAATATGCGTAGAGTTTTTTATTAGTACCATAGATAGCGTACTTAACGCCATTTAAATCTGAGTAAGTAAGCACGGCCCGCGTTGCGCCGACAAGAGCATCACTTGTTACTTTTTCCCAGCCACCTATTTTTTCCGGTAAACCATATCGAAAACGAACATTATCGCCATCGACCCATTTACCTTCTGCACCGTACTCGGTATTTTGTTTATCTATACCCGGCGCTATTTGCAGTTTAGTTAGTGGCATTTAAAATCCTAACTTGTCGCGTAGTATGGTATCCAGCGATCCGTTCCCTCGACGTTGACACGAATGTACCCCGTCAAATCGCCTATGCTTGTGTCGGTCGTGATGTTCCCAGACGTGTCTGACTGGGAGTCGCCGTCAAACTTGATGAACGGTTGATCAGTATCCGCTTGATCCAGTTCCAGACAAGGAATGGCCCCCGTCGAGCTGCTCTGGTCAATCTCCATCTTCGCCGCGGGACTGCTGACACCAATTCCTACCCTGTCATTACCCGCGCTTGTAAAAAATAAATGGGTATCCGCGTCTCCTTCAATTCTAAAATCATAATCTGCGCCGGATTCATTAAAAACAAATAAACCACCATCAAAGTTAACTGTGCCTGATTCATTTTTAATTCCACCAACAACGTGAAGTTCCTTTGAAGGAGACGCCGTTCCAATACCAACACGGTCATTGCCGGCGTCAAGAAAAAGAAGATTGGCATCACTAGCCCCTTCAAATCTTGCATCTAAATCGGCACCTGCTTCGTTATAAATAAAAGTTCCACCATCAAATGATACATTTCCCGCCACGTCTAATGTTCCGTTAGCCGTGATGTTTCCACAATCATCCAAGACGTCGAACATATTTGTTCCATCCGTATATAAAATATGTTTAGATCCTGCTATAAGTCCGTCAGTTGTTCCAGATCCACCAGCAGGTTTAAAGTTAAGAGTATACGCTCCCATCGTTGTTGCATTATCGACAATGTACCAGTTCTCCACGGCTTCACACTGCATGGTAGTATTACCCGTAAGTGTGCCTGTTAGTTTAATGATTGCATTACTTTGTTCATCTGCTGTAGTACCATCGTCTACGTCTAAAGAATCTGAAGTGCTTGCAATTGCTACAGATATGTATCCCTTAACCGCTGATTCTAGTTTTTGTAAATTGTTATTTGTTATTGTACCCCATGTTCCCGAGTTTTCCCCACTGGCTTGGAGTTCGAGATTGAGAGTACTAGTATATGTTGATGCCATTTATATCTCCTATGCCACGTCGTCTATTAAAGCTGCTACAATTAAGTTAGCTGTTGCGTCACCTGCATCGCCAATGTCTGACGATATAGCGTGTATATTACCAACGGTTGTGTTGGGTAATCTACCAAACCATGATTGTGACGGTCCAATAAAGACGCCGTCTACTAAATCGTTTGCTGCTGTGCCTCCATCAAAACACACATACACACCATCTGCGGTGCTGGTGTTTTTAATAAATAAAAATTTTACTTTATCACTTGTTGTGATTGCTGTTGGTGCTGTATCATCATCAACGGCTGTATAGTCTAAAAAACTTCCGGCAATTAAATCGGTACTTGTTGCCGTACAAGCAGTTAGCTTGTAATACCATTTATCATTAGCATCATCCGGTGTTACCGTCATGGATCCACTAATAGATTTAGAAATCTCGTCTGGTAGTAATGTTGCTGTAATATTTATTGTTGCGTCATCTGCCATAATATTAATCCGTTGATCCCGGATTTACATCCGTCCATGTTACTGATTGACTGTCATCAACTTCATTCCAAATAAAGAAATCAGGTTCTCCAGTACTAAATGAAATTAAGTTTTGGAATGCTTCGCCAAATGCTGTTTCATCTCCAATACTAAATGTCAAAGCATCACCACTAGGTGATACGATTGCTCCACCAGTCGCAACTTCTGTACCTAAACTAAATGTTCCAGCACCGGCTGTTGTTACAGCAAACACAGCACTAGCTGCTACAGTCTCTGTACCAATACTAAACGTTGCTGCTTGGCCCATTGTAACATCATGTGTTCCTGCATTAGCAACAGTTCCCGCAAGAGCTGCCGCTACTGGAAATTGTCCAATTGTTCCGTGTCCTAGTAACATCTATGCATCCTCCTTTGCGTTGGCATCTTTTACTGCCTTAATTGATTTAAACCATTCACCTGTGGAATCGCCTTTTCCTGCTAGCATATCCTTGTATAATAAATCCAATTGGTCACCAATTGAACCATACGAATTTTTTCTTGTGTTACGAATAACAGCGTTATTTAATTCTTTTGTTGCATTAGTGGCTAATGCATTTAATTGACTATCTGTTGGTTTTGCAACACCAGATACACTCCAAGTTTTTATGTAGTCTCCGTTGCCATCTGCGTCATTTTGTAATAAAATATTAGAATCAAACTCAGATTCTGTTTTACTGTTATCTTCTAAATATAATTTTACTTTATAATATAAATTATCCATATTATGCTCCTGCTATTCTAAATGCACCAAAAAAACATTCTGTTGAAGAATTGCCTATCGCTGTTCTATCACTTCCATGGTTGTGTTGACCATAAAGCTCAACATAATCATCTCCATCTAAATAAATTGTAGCTGACACTTCTGTTACACATAGTGAAGTATTTGCACCTACTTGGTTTGCACTAGATAAATAATGAGAACCATTTTTGTAAAGTATAGAATAAGCACCTTTACCATCTGATAATTCGTCAAATGCTAAAAGACCAAAACAAAAGTAATATCCTGCAACCGCAGGCGTAAACCTATTACTTGCAAATGTTCCGTCTGTATCGAGGTCTTCTACATCAAAGGTTATTAAAGTAGCTGTGCCCGTAGCTACAGTTTGATTAGAACCTTTTTGTGTCATGACGGCAGGTGTGTTTTGAATATGCTTTATGTCTAGTCTTTTTAAAGTTCCTGCGTCAGATAAAACTATTTCATCTGTTGCGGCAGGTTGTGCCGCTAGTTCTGTTGCACCTGTAATACTTGATACACTAAATCCTGCATACGTTTTTAATCTTGAAGCCGCAGTCTTTCTTAATGTGCCTCCCGCACCATCATCTACAAGAAATAAATCAGCGTCAGCAATGTTAGCTCCTATATCTGTTTGTCCTGTTAGTAAAGCAGTGTTAAGTTTATCTGCTGTAACTGATGTATCAGAAGGTGTAATTGTGCCACCAACTGCACCCGATATTTCTACAATAAATATAGAAGCACCACTTGCAGGAGCTGTAGTAAAGGTAATCTGTGTTCCCCCTGTAGCTAAAGTATAATCCGTGCCGGGTTTTTGAAGTACCCCGTCATGTGATACTAAAAGCTGTGCAGCAGAGCCAACCTGTGTACCTAAACTAAATGTAACGTTAGACCCATTATAGGTATTGCCACTCGTATCTAGGACACTAAAGGTGCCACTCTCTATTGATTTTCCAATGTATGCCATTAATCAGCCTCCTGTATTGTATTACCATCTGCTACCCATTGAAGAATTTCTTGGTAGTCTGTGTTATCTTCGTCTAAAGGCACATGATGTATTTTATCATTTGTATCTGTTAAAGCATAACAACCTAAAATATCTTTACCTAAATGATTTACTTTTTTTACTAATTTAATATCCATAATTATAACTCCGCACTAAAATCTGCACCATGATAATATGATGATTCTGATGCATCATCATCTCTACCATATAAATCTGCTGTAAGTGTTGTTACATAATCTGCCGATAGCTGTGATAATGCATCTGTACTAGAAGCTGTATCTTCTCTAAAATCTATATTTGAAATTGTAGGTGCTGCTCTCATAGGAACTGGAAATTGTTTAAAAATATGTTTGTAATTATTATCATTTGTTGGAGCAAATGCTTCTACTAAACCAGTATTTCCCCCAGAAGAATATAACGCATCACTAAAATAATATCTTTGACACCTAGCTAAACTATCTCCATAACTTTCATGTTGAAAAGGTGGTATAGTAGCAGAAGTATATTCGCCTACCTCTAGTTGAACGCCTGTGATTTCCCAATTATTAGATGTACTATCAGAATTATTAACTTGTCCTACTGCTCTATTAGCATTTGTAGATGATGCCCAGCTAGTGTTTAATGTTCCTGAAGAAAAATTGCTTCCAGCACCTAACCAAAAAACTAATACGGATTGTTGAGCATTATCATTTGTTAATGCTCCTGTAGTGTCTGCTGGAAAATTAACTACCTTGTATTCCCAAGTATCAGCAGATGAAACTGTATATGATTGAGAAACTTGTCTAGTGTTGGTATTATCATAAAACTCTAAAATATTAGTTCCTGTTTTTGTAGCTTTAATCCAAAATCCTACTGTAACCTTTTCTGCATTAGCAGTACCTTTTTTAAGTAATTGTAAATCCTGACCTTCAAATTTATAAGTAATTTGGTTATAATCTCCTGAACCTAATGAACCATCAGCAGTTGTATTATCCATTTTAAGTGATTTAGAAAATCCATCTGCATGAGCATCACCGCTAGTTAAAGATTCTTGAGTTTGTGTCCAAGTACCAGCAGATGAAATGCTTAAGTTCCATCTATCACAAGTATTATAACCACCACCAGTTATTCCTGTAACCGAAGTTGACCTTTGACTTATTGCACAATTTCCATTTATAATTAATGGCTTTGCGTTTGGTCTTCTAATTTCATCATCTAACATGTTTCCTACATCTATTTTACTTAGTGCCATGTTTTACTCCTTTGGATTGTCACTACGAACTTTATCACAGTGATCTTTAAAAGTTGTTGTTCCATTTTTTTGGTCTTTATAAATCATTTCCATTTGTTGTTGCCAAGATAAGTATTCTGTTCTTCTTTTTGCATCTATCTTTGCATTGTTTTCTAAAGCTGTTGCTTGGGAAGATAATGCGTTTAGTTGACTATCAGTAGGTTTTGCTTTTTCAGAAGTTATATTCCATTCAGAAATATAATCTCCACTACCATCATTTCTTAATTTAATTTCTTCAGTAAAATCTGGCTTTCTACCTAGATATGCTTCTATTTTAAAAACTATACTCATCTATGCTCCTATTAATTTAAAGCCAGATGCTCTAGCATAGTCGTCTATAAATCTAGCTGTTGAAGAATCTGCTGTTCCAACCTCTGCTGAAAAATCAACATAATCAGAACTTCCGTTTAAATCTACTATTGCTTGTATTGAATATGTAGCTTGTCTACCTTGATTGTTGTTAAGATTAAAAATACCCTGTGATTCATAACTACTTCCATTTTTTCTAATTTTTAAAGCCAAATATGCTAAATTACTACTTGTAGCTGAATCGTCAGAGCCACCTAATTGAAAAGCAATAAAATATTTTCCAGCTTCTTGAGGAGTAAATTTATTACTAGCAAATGCATTATCTGTATCTAAAATTTCTGTACCCCATGTAACAAGTGTTTCTGACCCATGACTAACATCTTGATTAGCACTATTTCTTACAAAAAAGGCAGGAGTATTATTTCCACCTATATAACTAGCATCTAATCTTTTTAAAACACCTCCATCACTTATTAAAAACTCATCAGTATCAGCAGGTGTAGCCGCTAATGCTGTATGTCCTGTTATTGCTGTAGCATCTAGATGCTCTTCGGAGATTGCATCATCTGCTATTCCACCTGTTGGTATTTGTGTTTTACTCATGTGTTACTCCTATGGGTTACTCGCATCATCTCTAGCTTTACGATTTTTATAATCACTTCTCGCTGTAACTAAAGCTACAAAGTCAGCTTGGTTACTTGGAATAGCATCAGTAAAAGAATCATCATCCATTAATTTTGTTGTCCACTCTCGTTGAAATCTTTTCCAAGAATTATTAATTTTACCATCAACAGCATTTTGAATCCATAAATCTAATCCTGCATTATCTGTATCATTATATAAATCGTTAGATAATATTTTTTGTTGTAAGTCTGTTATACTTACTTCTTTTTTATGTGTAGCCATTTTGTACCTCCTTTAAAGTAAATTGTTTCATTATTAGCATACCAAATATCCAGAAAAATAAGTTGAATCAAAAGTATCAGCTTGGTCTGAACCACCAGATTGACCCCATTGTAATTTACAAGTATCACTTGCATCCATATCTATTAATAAAGAACCTTGAAAAGAAAAATATGTGGGGTCATCATCATCAAACATTTGCTGTGATGTAATACCAAAATTAAAAGTTTTATTAGAAGAAACTAATTCAACTCTATTAAAAGTAGCATTATAGTCTAATGATTGGACAGATACGATAAAACCAAATTGATATTTACCAGTTATGGGTGCAGTGAAAGTATAGCTAGCAAAATCTGCGTTAAGGTCAAATGTTTCTGTATCAAAAGTAATTGTATCTCCATTTGATAAGTTACTTTGATTTCCTGTAGACCTAATTGCTAAAAAAGCAGGTTGTAATGATTTAGTCACTGCACCTGTACTATCAATAGACATAACATCTGTACCACCCACTTTAAAATCTATTTGGTCATCAGTGTCTGCTGTAATTGAAGTATCAGCGTCTGCATCAAGTATAAGTTCAACTCCATTCATGTCTATAGATGCACCCGCAGGAGGGTCAATAGTTCCTACACTCTTTGCTTGATGAACAACATAAATATTGTTTGTGCCAGAAGGAGGTGCACCAGTAAACGTTAGTGTTGTTCCACTTAAAGTATAAGCTGAGTTAGGGTCTTGACGTACATTACCAACAAATACTTCAATATCTAAAGTAGATGAAGGTGCTACATCTAAAGTAAATGCAGTTGTACTTGCATCACCACTAAACCTCTTGCCTACAAGCGATTGAAAAGTATTTCTGGTATCTAAAGGTGTACCTATAAAAGCCATTTTACGTTATCTCCATTATTGACAAAGCAATGTCAGCCGCACCAGTTGCTGTCAGTGACAGCGTATCTGTTGTTTCCATTACAACTTTGTTACCCGCAAGCAGTTCTAGCGTTCCACCAACAGGAATCGGCGCCGTAGTAACGAGTTCAACTGTTTGGTTGGCTTCGTCATTTGCACCTGCTCTGCTAGAGGTATCTGAACCTAAACTAACTGTAGCAGTAATTTGACCAGTGGTTGTATTACCTACCATCATTCCAAGAACTACTGTAGTAGTAGAACCTGCAACGGTATAGATAACATCAGCACTAGTTACTCCTGCTTTAGTTACTACTTTAAAAGTATTAGCCATTTATCCTCCTATTATAAATCAACCAAGGGCAATTGCAAGGGCCGTTGGGTCCTCACTTGAAAATCCTGCACTAGTTAAATAAGTTTTTACATCAGATAGTGCTACCTGCACCATCGTTCCATTATCATTTGCTACTAATCTATCTGCATTTACTAAAGTAGTAGAGGTTGCAGATGTACCACCATCCATTAAATTTAACTCAGTTGCAGTGGAAGTTACATTAGTTCCACCTATATCTAAAGTCGTTACAGATATTTCTCCTGCAACAGTTGCAATACCATCTGCTAAAGTAATTAAATCTGTGTCATCAGTATGACCAATTGTTGTTCCATTAACAATTATATTGTCAACAGTGAGTGTTGTTAGTGTTCCAAGACTTGTTATATTTGATTGAGCCGCAGTAGTTACTGTAGCCGCAGTACCAGAAGCATTACCAGTTACATTACCTGTTAGTGGCCCCGCAAAAGCATCCGCTGTTACAGTACCATCAAAGTAAGCATCTTTAAATTCTACACCACTACTACCAAGGTCTAAAATATTATCAGCACCCGGTGTTAATGCACCATCTGTAAGTATTAATTGTTTTTCATTTCCTGCATAAAAGTTAATTGTATCAGCAGTTTCAAAATCTATTTTAGTTTCATTATCCTCACCAATTTTAACGTCTGTTGCTAAAATTGAAGTAATGCCTGTTTGAGCAGCATCTACATTTAATGTATTCGTTGATAATGATACACCAGTTCCTGCTGTAAAAGCAGTTTTTGACACTGCAATAGCTGCACTTGCATTGACATCAGCATCAATAATAACACCGGATCCAATTGCTGCTGTTCCAGTTGTTCCTATAGTTATATCACCAGATATAGCAACAGGATTAAAGTTTGTACCATCACCAATAAGAGCCGCACCACTAGTGTTAGTGTTCATAGTGAGATCATCGCCAGTGATTGTTAAATCACCTGTAACTGTTAAGTTACGACCTATTGTTACATCGTTGTTAGCATCTTCATAAATTAGTTTGCTAGCCGGCATTGTACAGAAAACATCTTTTGTTCCTGAACTAAGGCTAACAGCACTATCACTGTTTGAAGAAGATATAACTGTTGTACGTGTAAGATCTGAACTATCACCATCTAGTGTACCTAATCCAACTTCCCACTCATCTTCAGTTTGGTGAGAAATTGCATAATAAGTAGTATTAGAATTACCAACACCTGCTGAAAAAGCTTCAAAGCCAGTTACTGCACCTCCAAGAGATAAAGCTCCCGTTCCTGTAGTAGTAGTTGTTTCTTTTACACGATCATTAATGACTAAAGCCATTTATTTTCTCCTATGCTAATCTTAATATAGCATTACTTGAATCGGCTGTTGGAAACTGAATTGTAAATGTTCCGCTTGTTGACGTTTTATCGCCTCCAAAGTCCAACACACATACTGCTTTATTAGAATTACTACTATTATAGACCACTGCACCTCTTGCTGTAATTGTAGCTGATGTAAATGATATATCAGCAAAATCACAAAGAGCAGTTGTTCCTGAAGTAGTTGGTGTTACACTTGTAAGTGATCCACCTCCGGCCGAATAAGTTCCTGAATCAGAAACTTCATTTGTGGCGGAATAAGCAGTTGTTGAAGCGCTTAAAGTAGCTGAACTTGTGTACAATGCAATTTTAAATGTGTCACCAGTTGTCGCTGTGAAATCATGTCCTTCGACAAGTATTTCCTGCTTAAAACTGGTACAGACAGCTTGGGTTATTGCCATGTTTTATCCTCCTATGGGTTTTTTGATTGCAAAGGAGTTCTTAACGCCCCGTGCATATATTCATCTCTTCGGTGTCTTCCTTGTTGTTCAATAACTAACGCTTGAAGAGCACGTTGATATGATTGTTCATATAATTGCAGCATTTCCGCTGGTCCCTTCAAGAATTTGAAGGCTTCTGCAAGACATCCATATAATAATAATGACGGAGCATTATTACCCAACCAAGAGGTTGTATTGGAACTAGATAATCTTGTTGGTAATCGTGTAATTCCTAATTCCACGTTATAAGCTAAATCTGGTGTTGGTGCAACATAAATTGTGTTATGATCCCACCATGCCCAATATTTAGGAGTGCCTGTAGATGTTCTATCTGGCCAATATTCGTTCATAAAACTAATATCGCGTTGTTCTAAAAAATCCCTTGTTGTTGAACTCGGAGAATATATTTGAAATGTCCTAACCGTACCAAGAGAAGTAGGTGTAGGAGTTGTTCCTCCGGGTAGAGATAAGAAAGCATTATCTGCTACTAAGTTAGCTGTTTGATGTGACTTAAATACATCAAGATCAACATCCCTAAATATGCGATTTTCTACATGTTCAATAAAATCATCAGTAATAGTTGAAGATAATACATCGGTACTAACTTCCGTATAGTTTAAAATTTGTGTTGTTAATTCTGCGTAGGTAACGGCCATTATGAAGTACTCACTGTTACTGTACCAATAGTTGTTGCAATTACTGGTTTTTTATTATTAGTTGCTGGTATCATAGAATTATTATTTTCAAAAAAACTTAAACCGCCAACAAAAACTGTCATAGGTTCTACTCTTGAGGGTCTAGCATTTTTTAAACTTTGTCCATCTGGTTTATGTTGTTGTCTTTCTAATTGTGGATGTTTAGATTCATATTCAGATTTATGTACTAAAGATCCATTCCATTCTTTTACCATTTCATTATAAGGAAATTCTAATCCACTACGATCAGATATTGCTTTTGAATATTTACCTGTCGCGTGTGCCATTAAATAACTCCTCTTTCTGGTGTAGCAAAGAAACTGGAACGTGGTCTATCTTCTTCTGAAGCACGTTGCCATTCTTCTTCATACAATTGTTTTAATAAAGGTGTTCTCTCTGGTGCTCTTTTTACAGAAGTATAATAAGCTAATCCAGAAGTTAAACATGGTAAGAATCTTGTAGGTACTTCTAATTCATTTTCATAATTACCAGCATCTTGTATTTTAGTTAATCCCCAATACTTTAAGGTATGAGCACCATCTGGTGTTGGATATAAATATAATGTTGGTGTTGAAGCACCTCTTTGTAAAAAGTATTGTACAGGTGTTCCTTCTGAACTTTTTTTAGAAATATTTAAATATTCAGCACGGCTTATACGATCAACTTCTACATCTGTTGTTGTATTACTTGTCGTATATAAAACAGCTTCTAAAATATCAATTAAATCAGAATCTAAAGTATAACTAGATGTGCTTGCGGTTAATGTTTTTGTACGAAGTTCAACCGTCCATAAATTAATACCTCTGTTAGCCCATTCAGCCAACATAATATTAAGAGAACGTCTTGCGCTTTTTAAATCATAACCCGATCTAGAATTAAGTCCACATCTTTCAAATGCTTCCTCTATAACTTGGTCTACATCTAAATTAAAAGCATTTGTACTAGAAGTTGCCATTTAAATACTATTTTCCTTTTTTATTTACGGAACCACCCTTATTGTATTTTTTCTTTACAGCACCGCCTTTACTATAATTAGGTTTTATTTTTTTTGGAGGTCTTCCAATTTTACTTCCGTATGTTCCCGGTCCTTTTGGCATTTTGCCGCCTTTTTCTATTTGTTTAGGTATCGATGATCTCGATATCATTTATTAATATATTTTTTGAAATTCTGCAATAACTGTGTACATATTACCAGAGTCAGCAGCACCCGGTACAACAAGATTAACATCACTTTCGTTACTGTTACTAGATTTATCTGCTGGTATACCACCAAACTCTCTAAAGTCCCAATAACCTGTTCCTGTTAAACCTATTATAGGAATATCTCCATCTGAATCTTCTTCATCTAAACGTGCGTAAGAGTCTCCTCCATCTCCACCTTGACAAGAAAACCAAACTCTAAGTAGTCCTAAGTGTGCTACAGCAGTTCCATCTGATCTAGCAGCTAATGCTGATACATCTCCAAAAACTGTTGTTGCTCCTGTTCCATCTGATTGATTGACTATTTTAATTACGACGCGATTGTCATTTTGTTGTAGGATAGTCGGTCCTGTAACTGTATCTGCCATGTTCCCTCCTTAATTAAGAACTGTGGGGCCGTAGCCCCACGATATTATTTTATTGGTCTCCAAATGCAGGTGCATCTGCACCTTCTGAGTAACCCCAAATTAGCCAGTTAGTACTATCTTTAGCTAAAATGTTAATCTCCATACCACCAAAATCTGTAAGAGTTAGTTTTGAGTTAGAGTTTCCATCAGAATAAATAGTTACATTATCAGCATCTGAATCTGCATGAACGACACCACCAATGAAGTAATTAGCATTAGCACCTGTATCAAAGATAAGGTTTTCTGCTTCTTCTGCCGCTCCACCATAAATAAATTTAAAGTGTGAACCAGCAACCGGTGATGGTAATGTGATTGTTCTGTTTGATGTAATAGCTGGGACTACAAGTAGTCTTCCACTATGTGTTGCATTAGTAAGAGTTGTATCTTCATCTCCCAATGTAACAGGTCCATCACCTAAAGTGATGATTTCAGTAATTGCTCCAGTAGTGGAGTTTTTACTTACTGTTTTAAAAGTATCTTCAGATCGTAGTGGACCTGAAAAAGTTGATTTAGCCATTTTTACCTCGTAAGTAAGTTATACCGTCTCTACGAGTGTCTGCTAGGACAGTCAGTATAACTAATTAACCTAGTTATTATGTGGGGGCATAGCCCCCACAAAGTAATTTTTATTAAGCTCCCGGAGAACCGAAAATACCTCTCCAGTCAGACCAGCCGAAGCTGTATCTTTCTCTGGCTTTGTATTTAACGTTTCCAGTTTCAAAATCGCCTTCCATTTTAGTGGAAATTGCGGCTCTTTGGAAGTGTTTTAGTCCATTAGGAGCATCGGTTTTAATGAACCACGCGTCAGTATCAGTTAAATAATTATTAACTACATATCCTTGCGGGATCATTCCCAAACTCTTAACGGCATTAACATCATTATCCGCAGTGCCAACTCTTTGAGACGTTTTCATTAGTCTCTCAGCAGTGAATTGAAGATTAACTGGAATAATCATTTTCATACCGTTAAGAGCGACTTTTAAGCCTCTGTCATCGGTAATTCCAGCAATATCAATTAATGCTTGTTCAAGAGAAGTCTCGTTAAGATCCGCAGCAGTACTTAATTCGTTTTTAACGTTTCCGCCAGTAGTAACGTGGGCTGTAGAAAGAAGTTCTAAGCCATCACCACCTGTGTAAGAACTATTAAATCCTCTGTTGAGAACATTAGCAGCTTTTACTTGTTTAGCGTTCATCATAGAACGAGCTAGTGCTTTAGTATAACGAGAACTGATTTTGTCGTAAAGGTTATCCTCTACGGCTTCCTCAGTGATTGCAAAAGCAAGTGCTATAGTTTCGTGAGTATAGCGTGCAGTGAAAGCCTCGGTCGCATCATCATATTCGATTGATGTTCCCTCTGGTTTTACTGAAGCTGTACCGAAACCGGATAGCATTACTTCTTCTTCGAAAGCACGATCAGAGTTTTCGGTATCGAAAATTTCTGTGTGCTGATTGTCGTATCGGTCATATTCCAAACCAAACAGAGCGTTAAGGCCCGGTTCAAGTTCTTTGACCAGTTGTGATCTAGAAATCGCCATTTAAGCCTCCTTACGCTAGTGTTGCAGACTGCAAGAAGAAATGCAAGTCTTGTGACGGAACAACATATGCATTAACATTTGCTGTACTTGTATCACTGTTTGTTGGATCTTTAGATATCCCAATTTGTTTCCATTGACCTGTTGTCGCAAGAGTTGAAGTACCAATTTCTTGTGTTGATCTACCAGTTTTAGTGCTTCCACTTACTCCTGCTAAATCGAACCCACCGAAATTCATCGCTTCAGTTCCTGTTCCATCATGTTGTCCTTCAAATACAATTTGGGGATCGTCGAAAATATAGGCTTCAATATCCGAAGCATTTGTATCTGCTGGATAGTATTTCGCCCATGTTGGTTTGCCCGTGGTAGGATCCGTATATTGACAACCATTAAAGATACCTAGAAAAATAGCATTAGCTGCTACAGTTTCTATAGTACCCGCAGTCACGCGCGTTACCATTTGACCTTGGTAAAGTGCAGTGTCATAGTTAGTTGTAATTCTATAAGAATTATTACGGATTTGACCACCACTAAGATGCTTGACGGGTCTAAACCCGAAAGCTGCGTCTTGGTTAGCCATCGTTTATCCTTTTTTTAAGGGTTAATTTTTTATTCGATGGACAAAAGAGCTAGAAAATTAGGTCTTTCGATTACCACCGAAGGTTACACGAGATTGCCTATCTGGTTTAGAGATTGGCATACTAGGGTGTTGTTCCTTTAATAAATCGTTTGCTATTGCGTCGTCTCTATCTTGCGTTTTTTGCGCAAAATAATCTATACGCTCTTGCACGATCTCTTCCGGGATCTTAGCTAGTAATAAACCACCAACTCCTATTACACCTTTATATTTGCCTTCCTGTATAGTTGGATATTCAGCATCATAGGCATCTCCTCTTACGAGTTCGAAGCCCTCTCTTAGTCTAGCTGATAAATTTTTATTATCTTCTTGACCTAGAGTTTCTGATCTTATCCATCTGTGTTTAAACCCAGCGGGTGCAGGTGGTGCATCAAGGGATGACGGGGGTGCCCATGGTTTCCTACGAGTCGTTTTCTCGCGGGATAGAGCAGCGCGTGGAGTCTTACTTGTAATCTTTAATTCATCATTCATATGCCTTACTCCTTCACGTATTTCGCATATTCTTCAAGTGGCACACCTAATTTTTTAGCAATTGCTACTTGTGATGGTGTGAGCCTCACTGTTTTGCGTCCAGATCGTGTGGTTCTTTGTGCGGATGCAACAGTTTGGACGGGTTTGTTGCTTCCTTGAACTTCTCCTCCATCGTTAAACTTATGAGGAAACTCGGTCCGAAGTCGTTTGTCAATTTCTTCGTAGTATTCATCAGAAGATGGATTGTATCCGTCTTCCTCCACAAGTTTCTTGTGAATACCAAACGAAGCATATGTCATCGCTTCATCTTTTCCAAACCACTCGTTCTTTTCCGCCCATGCTTCCGCTTTTGGATCGGGTTTAGCCGGTGGTCGTTGTTGTACATTACTTTGTACAGGTTGTTGTACTATCTGTCCAGCATTTTCTTGAGATTTTTCATATAATTTTCTTTGCTCTTCTGTAGCATTTATACGCTCTTGTTCAATAGCTAATCTCGCTAAAGCTTGATTTGCCGCCACTTGTGCATCAACATCACCTGCTGATACAGCTTGCTTTAGCGTTGCCTTTGCTGATTCTAGTTCAGATTTAACTCTACCAGAAAATTCATTAACATAACCATCGTCAAGTTTTGTAAATTTTGTCTGTAAGTCGTCTCGTTCTCTTTTTACTTGTTCCGCAAAACTAAGAGCTTCTTTTTCTCTTCTCTCTGATTCACGAATTTTATATGTTAACCGGTCAATACGTTTTTTGACACCTTCACTATATTCTTCGCGTTCGTCTTTTTTTTCTTCCTTAACTTCTACAACAGGATCTTCTTTTTTCGTTTCAACTTCTTTTGTAGCAGCTTTAGAATCATCTAATTCAACATCAACAGCATTTCCACTAGTATCTAGTTCAACCATTGGTGTTGTTGCTTCTTTTAATACTTCTTGTACTTCAGCCATGTCTTCCTCTCCGTCTTAAACGGTTAATGCGTGCAAAATATCTTCTGGATCCTCAATGGTTCCTAATATTTCATCATCGTTTAGTACGCGTAATTCTCCGCCATCAATATTAATGCGAGAACCAGCGTAACGTGCAAATAAAACCCAATCTTTTTTCTTGCACCACGGTCCGTTGGGAAACTTATCTTTATCATTATAAGCATCTGGTCCAATTTCCATAACTATTCCGCAGTTGGTTGAAATTTGAGATTCTTCTATAGTTTTATCTGATAGAATAATTCCACCTTTTGTTTTTTGCTTAGCTTTATAAGGGAGAACAATAATTCGCCAACCAGTTGGTTTTGGTAAGCTCATTTCTTCTAATGGTTTTTTCTTTACTTCTTTTATTTCTTTTGCCTTTTGCGCTACACGAGCTTTAGCGACATGTGTAGGTAATATCAGTGTATTATTCATCTTGCTCCTGTTTCTTTAGCAGGTCCGAGAGTTCCTGTTCAATGTAATTTAATGTGTCAAGTTGACCTAAATGATTTTGATAATCATTCCAATCTTTTACTTGATTGTTGATTATTATCTCAGTTAGTTGGGTTTGTCTAGTCCTAATTAGTTTAAATATCTTTTCAACTATATATATTGAGTCCATCTATTTCTCTTCAGATTTTTTTATTGCTTGTCTAGTTCCTCCCACATAGAGGCCAAACCACGCTGCTCCCGCTCCTACAATTACTGATACAAACGCTGATTGAGCATTTGTTGGATCTGGAAGTGCCATAAACCATTCTGTCGTTCTATAAAAAGCAAATCCATACAGAGTTATTAATAACCTTGGAAATATTCTCCAAGCTGTTAATCTTTCTGGTGAAATCACTTCTTCTTAGTAAATAATCCTACAGCGCCTTTTGCACCCTTAATGCCAAAACTTGCTGAGCAGGCGATATATAATAAATGTTTATAATAATCCGGAAGCTGCTGCAAGGCTACAAACCCAGCTTCAATATGATGAGTCATTCCGGGAAAAAATACGGCTACGGCTGGCGCGAGCAGGCAAATTAAAATCAGTTCGTCTTTCCAGCTTCCCTTCATTTGATCTACGGCTGATGCTTCCCACGATACTTCGCCGGCGATCTGCTTTTGACGCAACACAGTCTTTGCTTTAATTTCTGTAACTTTTGCTTCTTGTTTTAATTTTTTTGTTTCAATGAATCCAGAGACGGCGTTGCTAGCAACGCCGATCAATGGTTTTAGTAGTAGTTGTAACATTTAAGCTGCTCCACCGTTTGTCATTTTATAAATAACAAACAGGACAACTATGGTAACGATTCCGGCTTTAATCCAGTCCTTCATTCCCCAGTCACTCCACTCTTTTAAATGACCCCAAAGGTCTTTAACTAGTTTCATCTTTCCTCCTAGTGTTCAGTTAAGTTAAAATCTGCTTCAAACTCAACCACTTTTATTGGATCTAAAACTTCCTCAAGTTTTTGTAATGCATCTTTTACATCATGTTCGCAATTTAAGCAACCACAATGACATTTACCGCCATTACCATGGTGACATTCATGTTCACAATGTCTGCAACCAGCCATTAATGTATTGTCTCCTTTTTATATTCGTGGTGTTCTAAATCTTGTGCAAATGCATAAAACATATCTGAGGTTTGTTTTGGTCCCAATATATCTAGATAAATTGTTTTTGCTACAACCAGCAATGACGCACTTAACGTCATTGGATCTTGCTGATATTGATTAGCAAAGCTAAACACTTCATCTAAAATCTGTTTAGAATTGTTTTTTATCATTTTTTTGCCTTTTTTCAACCTTTTTGCCTTTTTTGTCCTTGTAAAGCTACTTCTGCCCGTAATTCCGTTTGATCTTCTTGGCTTTGTATCTTTTCCTTGTCCATTTTATCCTTTTGTTCAAGTTTTTCGCCTTCAAAATTAAGTTTTTCAACGTCTAAGTCTAATTTTTGTTCTGCTATGTCCTTATTTTGTTGAATTTCTTGTGAGCGAAGGTTTAGTTCTTGT